>Ga0335077_10002223_pt1 | contig 23155 bp, 23 predicted proteins | sample Lox_Sample_31_FD_207151 | JGI IMG/M metagenome (GOLD analysis project Ga0335077, IMG submission 207151) | Soil microbial communities from Loxahatchee National Wildlife Refuge, Florida, United States - Lox_Sample_3.1 | ecosystem: Environmental > Terrestrial > Soil > Wetlands | place: USA...
GCTCCCAGCGCGCGCGGGTTAGCGCTGCGTTGCCACTACGTGTGTCACGCTTGCGCCACAGTTCCTTCATTCCCTGGCGGCGAGCCTTCCAGACGCAGTCTTGGGCCCTCGTGGCCGCCGTGATACGTTTTGAGTGCCCGATACGGCAATCAGCAATCGTGAACAGAGACGCATGAACCCCCGACTCAGACTAGCAATCGTCTGCGCCCTCGGTTGGCTTGCCTGCCTCCCAACCGTTTGCTCCGGCGACTCAGGCTGCCCGCAACGGCAGGACCTGCGCCGCCTCGTGGGCGGTGTCAATCGCTGCGACAGCGAAGAAGCATGTCTGCACGAGAACGCCATCTATGTGATCCCCTCGATCTGGGACATGTCCTACCAGGTGCGCGCGCACCAGTGCAAGGACGAAACCGCCCTGCTCGAGTCGGCCGCCGAGTTCGTCGTCATACGCGACAGGAAGATGTGCGCGCAAGGCGGCGCGCTCGACGACCACGTGCACGCGCTGGTCATGCCGCGCGCCGACGTCACAGGCGTGGAGCGCATCTCCGAGGTCCCCGGCATCTGGAGCTTCGCCTGGAAAGTTGCGATGAATCTTGTACCCGACGATAAGGACATCTTCCTGGTCGTGAACAGCAAGTACTCGCGCAGCCAGGACTGGCTGCACGTGCACGTCATGGAAGGCAATGCTGCCGAACTCGAAGCGCGCCGTAGCCACAGGCCCGCATCGTTCGGCGCAACCCTGGCGCAGATCGACAGTTTGGATCAAGTGCCGGAGACGATAAAAGCGCTCACCGGGAACGCGACTTCGACTGGTGCATTCTCAGTTCTGATTGCGGGGAAGAAGTCGGCCGGCGACGGAACGCACCGCATTTCCGTGCTCGTGGAAAGATTCTCGGTGTGCTATCCCGACAACACGGAAACATACTACCTGCGCTGACGCTCAGCGCCGCTCAGGTCTCGCAGCTACGCACGCTGTCGGGATTCGATCCGGCGCGGCTGCACCTCCGGGCATATTGATCCGCCTGCAGCGCCTCGCGTTTACCGCGTGACCTCGCGCAACCTGCGCTCGAGATAGAGCCGTTCCGCGGGATTGCGCGCGAGCTCAATCGCGCGGAGATAGTGCGCTTGCGCCTCGCTGCCCCGGCCGGCACGTCGCAGCAAGTCCGCGCGCGCTGCCGGAAGCAGGTGGTAATCGGCAAGCTCTCCTCCCGCTTCCACGCGAGCGATGCACGCGAGCCCTTCTTCCGGCCCAGACACCATTGCCACCGCCGCTGCGGCGTTCAGCTCGACGATCGCCGTCGGCATCATCGCGCGCAGCGCGCCGTACAACGCAACGATCTGATGCCAGTCCGTGGAGGATGCGTTCGCGGCCTTCGCATGCAACGCTGCGATCGCAGCCTGGACCTGATACGGCCCACGCCGGCGCATCGCGATCGCACGATCGAGCACAGCGAGCCCCTCGGCGATCTTCGCCCGGTCCCACAGGGATCGATCCTGCTCCTCGAGCGGAACCAACGCACCGTTGGCACCTACACGCGCACCGCGCCGCGCATCGTGCAGCAGCATCAATGCGAGCGCTCCGAGCGCTTCGGGCTCGTCCGGCAGCAGCTGGACGAGCAGGCGCGCGAGCCGGATCGCCTCCCCGCTCAGGTCTGGCCGAACGAGCGAGTCGCCCTCGCTCGCCGAATAGCCCTCGTTGAAAACGAGATAGATCGCGGCGAGGACGGCGGCAAGCCGATCAGGAAGCTCCTCCTGAGAGGGCACGACATACGGAATGCGCGCTTCAGCGATCTTCTTCTTGGCACGCACCAAGCGCTGCGCGGTCGTGGCCTCCGGTTCGATGAACGCGCGCGCGACCTGACGTGTCGACAGCCCGCACAGCGTCCGCAGCGCGAGCGCCATCTGCGCCGGTGCGGCGATCGCCGGATGGCAGCACGTGAAGAGCAGCCGCAGCCGATCGTCTGGCAGCGCGCCGTGATCGACCGGCTCCGCCTCGTCGGCCGCAAGCTGCTCGAGGATCGCCTCGCCATCGTCGACGTTTCGCCGCGACCGGCGCAGCCGATCGATCGCACAGCGTTGAGCGACGGTCGTGAGCCAGGCCGCGGGACTGTCGGGGATGCCAGCCGAGGGCCAGGAAGCAAGCGCCCGCTCGTAGGCATCCTGCAGCGAATCCTCCGCCAGATCGAAATCGCCGCGCAGGCGCCCGATGAGGCCCGCGAGTATGCGCGGGCCCTCGCGGCGCGCGAGCTCGTCGACGATGCGGCCGAGCACGCGAGACCGCTATGAGTGCGGGTTGAGCGGGCGCACCTCGACCGATCCCGTCTTCGCACCCGGACACTTCCCGGCCCACTTCACCGCCTCGTCGAGGTTCGCGACGTCGATGAGATAGTAGCCGCCGAGTTGCTCCTTGGTTTCGGCGAACGGTCCATCGGTGCTGAGCACCTTGCCGCCTCGCACACGCACCGTGGTCGCGGTGGCAATGGGCTTCAGCTCCGAGCCTCCGCGCATCACGCCGGCCTTGATGAGCTCCTGCGTGTAGGTGCCGTACTCCGCGTACATGGCCTTGAGCTTGGCCTCGTCGAGGCTGCCCCAGGCACGCTCGTCGCCGTAGATGAGGATCATGTACTCCATGGTGATTCTCCCGTGATCAAGCCCCGGATCGGGGCACCCATACGACGAACAGCCGGACGCCGGATCGACAATTCCCGCCGAAGTCGGTGCCGGCGCAACCAGGATAGCGGAAGAATTTGGTTGCCTGCTCGACACTTCCGGAGGTTTGCGCCGTCACGCCTGTGCCGGCTGCACGACCAGCCTGAACTTCCCGGTCTTGGGGTCGACCGGCAGGTCGTCTTCCTCCTGCAGGCGGAAGCGGACGTTCTCGAGCTGCTTCTGCGCGAGGATTTCGCGCCAGCGACGCTCGATCGCTGCAAGTGTCGTGACCCGGCGCTCCGGTGCCATCCCGCGCTCGAGGCAGACGCAGAAAGCAAACGATGTCGCGTCCAGCACCCGCATCTGGAATCGGCGCAGGCCGGGGACGAAGAACTCGTTGATGATGTGCGGGCTGATGAAGTCCTCGCCGCCGCGCGCATTGCGAAAGAACGGCACGTACTCGTTCCGGCCCACGATCTCGCGCACTTTGCGAAACGGCCACGGCCCGGGCGCGCTCTCCAGCGGCAGCAGGACGTCTTCCATGCGGTAGCGGATGAGCGGCAGCGTACGATTGAACAGGTTGGTCACACGCGTGTGGTCCGGCTCCAGCTCGAAGATCAGGTCGTCCTCCAGCAGGTACATGCCCCCGTCACCCGGCCGGCTCAGGCCCATGATCAGGTGTTCGGTGCAGGAGTACACGTTGAGCAGCGGCGCGCCGAATGCGCGCTCGAGCGAGGCGCGATCGTCGGAGCCGAGCGGCTCGCCGCTGCTCTCCAGCAGTCTGGGGGAGATGGTCAGTGTACCGCGGGCGCGCTCCTCGGCCAGGATGCGTAGCGCCATCGCATAGCCCAGCAGCACGTCGGGCCGGAAAGCGTTCAGGCCCTCGACCACCGCCGCGAGAGGGCTATTGATCTCGAACGCGCGAATCCGGAAGAACAGCTTGTTGATGGAGCGCTCGCCGGTTGTCACCATGCTGACGCCGGCGAAGTGACCGCCGGTGGCGCCGAAGAACGCGATGCGCTGCGGGCGCGGGCGAAAGGGATGCATCCGCAGCCCGTGCGCGAGACCACGGGTCCAGTCGTGCGGCGAATAGACGAAGCATCCCGGCTCGCCCGACGAACCCGAGGTGTGAACGACGTTGAAGTAGTCCAGAAACAGGTCGCCCGGATCGCGAGAGCGTTCCAGGAATCGCAGCAGCCCCTCGCGCGTGACGCGCCGATCGGTGACGAGCTCATCGAAGTGTTGCGCCACATCGCGCTTGGTCAGAACCGGAAAATCCTGCGGCGTGCAGCGCTCCAAGTCGATGCCGCGCTCGGCGATGACACGTGCGTAGTAGGGAGAGCGCGCTTGAGCGAAACGCGCCAGCCGCCGGAACTTGGCGAGCTGCCGCGCTTCGAGCTGCGGGCGCGAGAGCCGCTCGTTATGCAGATGGTCCAGGCGCGTGCGCAGCAGCGTGCCGAGTCTCACGCTGTGGCTCCTGTCCAGACGCGTCGCCACCGAGCGCTTGGTCCCGCGCATAGACGAGTAAGGCCGGCACACGCTATAGGCATCGTCGGACGCGAAAGGGCAGGCTGGTGTGCTCTCCCAGTCTCAGCGGATTTTCGTGCCTGAGGAGCCGCTCGAGAAGGGTTGAGCCTGGTGAGAGCGCCAGAGCACAGATCGGCACGATCGCCACGGCAAACGCCCGGCGTCAACTCAGCACAGGCATGCCGCCGACGATTACGTGTCGCGCCGCACCTGCTCCAGATTTCCCTCCCAGCGTAGCTTGCCGCGGTAGCTGCGGATGTTCTGCTGGCGCTTGAGCTGCACCAAGACGCGCAAACCCGCCTCCACGGTCTCGCGTTTGGTCGTTAGGCCGCTCAGCTTCATCGCCTCGTCCATGAGGTCATCGTCGATCTCTACGTTGGTTCGCACGGCCAGCTCCATATGTACGGATAAGCCACTCTATACGCACCACCCATCGTGCGCAAACGCTCGGCGGGGCTTCGGATCGATCGGGCAGCGCGTTGCGTTCGCGCGATGCTCACACGGCGAGTTTGCCGGAGCAGAAGGTGACGGATTGGGATCCGACGTGATGTGCGTTCGATCGGAAGCCGTCGAGCCCGGCGCCCGTGGATCAGCGACTGCCGGTGCACTCGGAGGTGCAGCTGACGCAACGATGAGCTACGACGCTACCAACCTGCCGCCGCCAGCATGGCGTCCAGCCTTTCGGCATTGAATCCGTCCATCCGCTGGTTTCCCACGAGGATGATCGGGACGCCGTGCCCGCCCAGCTGGACGAACTCGCTGCGGCCTTGCTGCGAAGCCTCGACGTCGACCTCGTCGTAGGGCACGCCCTTGGCGGCAAGGTGAGCCTTTGCTCTCTTGCAGTAGCCACACCAGACCGCGGTGTAGATCCGTACCTTGTCTTTCGCCTTGGCCGGAGGCGCGTCGCGAATGGTGGACACGACCGCGGGACCTTGAATGGAATTGATCTTGATCTGGACCGGCTTTGCCTTCGCCTCGCGCGGCGGATTGTCCGAGTAGTGGAGCCGGCCTTGCGCGTCGGTCCACTTGTAGATCTCGGCGCTGGTGGCCAGCGGTGCGATCAAGAGAGCGAAGAGCAGTAGATGTGGGGCATTCATGGTGACGTATCGAAGGGCGGCTGACGTCGGTTCCGCTGCAAGTCACAGGCCAGGCAAATGGGATCAGCAAAGGGTTAACCGCGCTTGCGGCGGTCCGGCGGTTCTACCTAATTTGCCTCTTCGACTTGCACTCCGTACGCCCGCTCCGCCGCCTCCGGCGACACCAGCCCCGCTCTGACGTCGGCCCTGACCTTCTCGGGCTCCCGCTCGCGCGGGTCGCCGAAGCCACCACCACCGGGCAGCTCCAACCGTAGCCGCTCGCCGGGCGGAATCGTCTGCTGGCCCTTGCCGCGAAGCGCACGGCCAGACACCAGCGATACGCGCCCCGCGGCACCCGCATGACCGCCGTTGCGCCCGCGCGCCGGATGGTCGATGCGCTCGAACATCGCATACACCGAAAACGGCGCGTTCTCCGCGCTGCCGATCTCCATCACCTGACCGAGCCCGCCGCGCGAGCGGCCGGGCCCGCCGGAGTCGGTGCGGTATTCCTTGCGCCAGACGATCACCGGCGCGATGGATTCGACGATCTCGACCGGCACGCTGCGCACGCCGCTCGGAAATGCAGTCGCGGAAAGCCCGTCTTTGGTCGGCCGTGCGCCGGTGCCACCGGAATGGAACGAGAGCACGTTGAACGGTGTGCCGCCGGCCACCGTGTCGCTCACGCCGTGCCCGCCACGCAGCTGCGGCACCCAGAGCGCCGAGGCGCCCTCCGCCGGCGCACCTTCCGGCAGGGCCTGGTGCAGGCAACCGAACACCACATCGGGCAGCAGATGCCCGATCACATGGCGAATCGCCACTGCGCAAGGCCGCGGCGCATTCAAGATCGAGCCTTCCGGCGCGCTGACCGTGATCGGCGCGAGCGAGCCGGCATTGTTCGGGATGCTTGGCGCCACCAGACACTTCACGCCGAAACTGGTGTACGCGGTCGTGTAGAGCATCGGCACATTGATGCCGAAGCTGCTCACCGGCGAGCTGCCCGTGAAATCGACGTGAATGCCGGCCGCAGAGATGGTGAGCGCCGCCTTGAGCTCGATGGGATGGTCATAGCCGTCGATGAGAACCGAGTTGCGGTAGGTGCCAAACGGCAGCTTACCGACCTGCTCCAGCGTGGCTGCATAGGAGTGCTCGAAGATGTGGTCCGCCAGCATCTCGATGCTGTCGATGCGAAACTCGCCCATCATCTCGCGCAGGCGCTGAGAGCCCTTGTCGTTGCATGCCATCAGCGAGAATAGATCGCCTTCGACCTGCACCGGCTCGCGCACGTTCGCCCGCACGATCGCGAGCAGGTCCTCGTTCGGTTGTCCCGCGCGCGCCAGCGGCATAACGGGCACGCACAATCCTTCCTCGTACACCTGGCGGCCATCGGGCCCGAAGCCTCGGCCGCCGATGTCGACCACGTGCACGGTCGAGGCGAACAGCGCGACCGGCCGCTCGCCGTAGAACGTCGGCGACACCAGCGTGAAGTCGTGCAGGTGACCGGTGCCGAGCCAGGGGTCGTTGGTGAGGTAGTGGTCGCCCGCGCGCATCTTCGCCACGGGGTAGCGCGCCAGGAAATGGCCGACGGCCACCGCCATCGAGTTCACGTGTCCTGGCGTTCCCGTCACGGCCTGCGCCAGCATGCGGCCGTGGAGGTCGAACACGCCGGCGGACAGGTCGCCGGCTTCGCGCACGCTCGCGCTGAACGCGGTGCGCACGAGGGTCTGGGCTTGTTCCTCGACAACGGCGATCAATCGGTTCCACATCACTTGAGCGCGGATGCGGGCGAGCGCAGCGTCGCTGTTCATGCCGACTCCTCCTGGCGGGATTGCACGCGCTCGAGAACCAGATAGTCGAGCGCGTTGACAGTAGCCGCGAAACCCGGTGCCACTACCGTCGTGGTTTCCTCTTCGACGATGAGCGCCGGGCCCTCAATGCGCGCGCCGGGGGTCAGGTCCGCACGGCGATAGATGTGCGCATCCACGAAGCCGCCGGAGCCCGGATCGAACACGCGCCGACGCCCGCTCGACGCCGGGGTCGTACGGTTCGACGGCTGCGGCACCGGCGTCGGAGGTTCCACGGGCGTGCTCACGTTGAGGGCCCAACTCAACACCTCGGCCTGCAGGCCGGGAATGATGCGCCCGAACTGCGCGCGATACTCGCGCTCGAACGCCTCTTGCAGATGCTGCCGGTCGGCGAGCGCGAGCGGGCGCGCTGCGAGCGGCACGGCGATCTCATGTCCTTGACCGATGTAGCGCATGTACGCGGTGCGAGATTCGAGGAGCGGGCTTGCGCCGGCGCTCTTGCCCACCACAGCATAGGCCTCCTCGCGCATCGCATCCAGTTGCGCGTTTACCGCGGCCGGGTCGAGGTCCCGCACGCGCTGGTACAGGCTCCGCGCGACCTCGTAGGCGACAGGGGCCGCCAGCATGCCGACAGCAGAGCCCACGCCGGCGCCCGTCGGCACGACGATCCGCTGGATTCCCAGCTTGTCCGCAATCCGTGCAGCGTGCAACGGCGCCGCTCCTCCGAACGCGACGAGTGTGCGATCGTCGACGCTCTTGCCCCGTTCCACAGCGTGCACGCGCGCGGCGCTCGCCATGTTCTCGTCGACCATCTCGCCGATCGCGAGCGCCGCGAGCTGGGTAGTGAGCGCAAGCGGTTCGCCCACCGACTGATCCACCGCAGCAGCGGCGGCATTCGGATCCAAAGGGAGGCTACCGCCGGCGAATGCGCCCGGATCGATGCGACCGAGCACGAGATCCGCGTCGGTGACGGTGGGCGCGAGTCCGCCTCGTCCGTAACACGCTGGACCGGGCACGGCACCGGCGCTGTCCGGGCCGACCGCAACGCGCTTGAGAGAATCCACTCTCGCGATGGAGCCGCCGCCCGCTCCGATCTCCACCATCTCGATCACAGGCACGCGCAATGGAAGCCCGCTCCCTTTGAGGAAGCGGTAAGCGCGCGCGACTTCGAAGGTGCGCGATCTCTCCGGCTCGCCCCGGTCGATCAAACAGATCTTCGCGGTGGTGCCGCCCATGTCGAACGAGAGCACGCGCTCGAGTGCGCACTCGAGCGCGATGCGGCTCGCCAGGATCGCGCCGCCGGCGGGGCCCGACTCGACCAGCCGGACGGGGAAGCGCCGGGCGGCGTCGAGACCGATGACGCCGCCCCCTGAGGTCATGAGCAGAAGCTGCCCGCCAAAGCCTGCCGCGCGCAGCGCCCGATCGAGCTGGTCGAGATAGCGGGCCATCAGCGGTTGCACGTAGGCGTTGGCGCACGCTGTGGACAGCCGCTCGTACTCGCGTAGCTCCGGTGAGATCTCCGAGGAGAGGCTGACCCAAACTCCGGGTAGATGCTCCAGCAGAATCTCGCCGATGCGCCGCTCGTGCGCCGGGTTGGCGTAGCTGTGCAGCAGCCCCACGGCGACGCTATCGACATGCGCTTGTCGTAGCCGCGGGATCAGGGCGTGCACGGCGCCGTCATCGAGCGGTCGCAGCACCTCGCCGCGTGCGCTCATCCGCTCCGTCACCGTGTAACGCCGTTGGCGCGGCACGAGCGGCTGGGGCTTCTCCAGGTAGACGTCGTACTGCTCGAAGCGATGCTCGTAGGCGATCTCGACCGAGTCGCGGAAGCCCTCTGTTGTGATCAGCGCAGCGATCGCACCCTTGCGCTCGATCAGCGCGTTCGTGGCGAGCGTGGTGCCGTGGATGACGAGGTCGATGTCGCGGAGCGTGCATCCAGCCTTGGAGACGACGGCGGAGACGGCCTCCATGACCCCGCGCTCCGGGGCCTCGGGCGTCGTGAGCACCTTGGCGGTCATGCGTCCCCGCGGCGAGTCGAGCGCGACATCGGTGAAGGTGCCCCCGATGTCGACCGCCAATCGCACCCTGTGTGCTGACGCCATAGATCTCCCCCGTCGTGCGCTCAGCCTACCATCGTCCGAATAAGCCAGCCCGCCGCGCGCCAGCCGTCAATGTACCCGGGAACGGCTCGGAGAGGCTTCCCGGTCGCCTTGGCCAAGGGGCTGTGCCTTGCATGCCGCTTTCATCGGAGTAGACTCATGTGCGTCTCGCGATCGAATGACAACAAGGACCCGGCCGCTTGGGGCTGGTCTCCCGCGTGACCTTCGGGACGCAGGGCCCGCTCTGTGGGTACGTCCTGTACCTCCCTGCATGGCAGTCGACGAGCGACGCGCTGCTCACCAAAGGGGAGCGATTACTTTGGCGCCGTTCGCGCTCCCGACAATCTCCAACGCGGCGCTTGACGCCGGATGCCTCGATGCGTCCGATGGCGGAGCGGTTAGCCTCGTCGGCTCACGAAGATCCGGCGCCTAGCGGGGTCATCTTTTCGAGAGGGGAAAACAATGAAACGATCCGTTGCCAAGCTCTTCGTGTTGCTGCTGGCGGGCCTTGCCGCAGAGGTCAATGCGGGGCCCGCCGAAGAGGTCACTCAGCTCGCGCAACAGCGCCTCCAGGCTTTCCACGAGGGGAACGTAGATGGTTACACTGCGCCGCTCGCCGACAACGCGGTGGTCCACTCCTCGCTGTCGCCATTCCGAATCGAGGGCAAGGATGCGATCCGCGCGAACGTCGTCGAGCTGTTCAAGCTGTACCCAGGGCGCCGTGTGCTGCCACGGCAGGCGATCCTGCGTGTGTACAACGACGATCTGGTCGTTCAGAACAGCTACTCCGCGCTCTACCTGACCAATCCCAAGGGAGACGTGACGACGTTAGGGATCCGATCCAGCGTGGTCTGGGCGAAGCTGAGCGGGCGCTGGCAAATCGTAGACCAGCATACCTCTCGGCTCATGGCCGCACCATAGCGAAGAGCGGGTGTCGCTGGCTCACCGTCAATCTCGCCGGCGACGCTCGCCAAGAGCCGGGGGTCAGGCCTGCATAATTGCATATTCTCCACCTCTGCACTCGGATCCAACCACCGAACAGCTCGTGTTCTGCAGACGCTGGCTGACGCTCCCTGTGCGGGCCAAGGCGCGTCCGCATCGCCAGCGAACCTGTCGGCTTCGACGCGGGCGACCGAACCAGTCGTGCGCGTCGACCGTTTCGTGGAATACTGGCGTGGGTCGGTACCTGTTTGGGCGCAGAATTGGCTTCAACGAGCTCGCCTAAGAGGAGGTCGCGTGGACCCGCAACTGTTCGCCGTTCGCAAGAGCGAGTCGCCAAAGGCCGAGGCGGCCGTCGCGTTCATCCACGGCTTCGGTGGGGACGCTCGCGCGACATCGCAGCACTTCCCGCGTTTGCTGGAAGACGACGGCAAGCTCGCCGGCTGGGACCTCTTGGTCGCCGGAGACGACACAGGTCTGCGGGTCGAAATTCCCGACGCCTGGAACGCGGCCGGAGTTGCGGTCGAGTCACGCGATTTCCAGGGCACGGGGCTCGGTACCGATGCCATGGGGGTTTCAGCGGGCCGGCACTCAAGGGGCGATGACCGTTCACGCCGATGCAAGCCGACGCGGAACGCGCGCAAGAGCTGAGGTACATTTTCCAGTCGGGAGAAGCGTGATGTTGCCACTGTGCTTCGTGCTCATGCCCTTCGGCAAGAAGGCCATCCCTTCCGGCGCCACGGTGGACTTCGACGCGGTCTACCAGGAGTTGATTGCGCCGGCCATCGGTGCCGCGCAGATGGAGGCGCTGCGTGCGGACGAGGAAGTCACCGGCGGCGTCATCCACAAGCCGATGTTCGAGCGGCTGATCCTGTGCGACTTCGCAGTCGCGGATTTGACGGGCGCCAACGCCAACGTCTTCTACGAGCTCGGGCTGCGCCACGGCGTCCGTCCTGCCACTACGGTCTTGTTGTGGGCGGGCGCCGGACCTTTGCCGTTCGACGTTGCGCCGTTGCGCGCAATGCCCTACCAAATCGGCGCGGATGGCAAGCCCACCGGCGTTGAGAGTGCCCGCGAAGATTTGCGCAAGCTGCTGGATGCCGCGAGAGCCCAGAAGGGCGAACCGAGCACCGACAGCCCGGTGTTTCAGCTGGTGGAGGGCTACAGCGCACCGGATATCGCACGGCTGAAGACCGATGTCTTCCGTGACCGAGCGCAGTACGCGGTGCAGGCCCGCAATGAATTGGCTACCGCTCGCCGCGCCGGCAAGGAAGCGCTGAAGCAGGCGGCAAGCAGACTCGGCGACGTAAGAAATCTCGAGTCGGGGGTGGTGATCGATCTGTTCTTGTCCTATCGCGCCGTCGGCTACTGGCAAGCGATGGTCGATCTCGCCGCGCAGATGCCGGCGCCGTTGGCGCGCAGCGTGCTGGTGCGGGAACAGCTCGGGTTCGCGCTGAACCGTCTCAAGCGCCGCGATGAAGCAGAGCAGGTTCTGCGCAGCGTGATTCAGGAGCGAGGGCCGAGCAGCGAGACGAACGGCCTGCTCGGCCGCGTGTACAAGGACCGCTGGGACGAAGCGCGCAATGCCAATGACCTGCTCGGTGCGGCCGGCTGGCTGACGAAGGCCATCGACACCTATTTGCAAGGGTTCGAAGCGGACTGGCGCGACGCGTACCCGGGCATCAACGCGGTGACGCTGATGGAGCTCAAGAACCCGCCCGACACGCGCCGGCTCGAGTTGCTGCCCGTGGTGACCTACTCGGTCAAGCGCCGGATCGCGAAGGGCACGCCGGATTACTGGGATCACGCAACCTTGGTCGAGTTGGCCGTATTGCAGAAGGACGAGCAAGCCGCGCTAGAGTCCGCCGCGAATGCGCTCGCAGCCGTGCGCGAGAACTGGGAGCCGGAAACGACCGCCCGAAACCTCGCGCTGATCCGAACCGCCCGCTCGTCGCGTAGGGACGACGTGGCATGGGCGCAAGCGATAGAGGAAGCGCTGGACAAGCGGGCGCACAGCTGAGCGCTCTTCCAAGAATGTGTGCTTGCCTCGTCCGGATGCGAGAGGCAACTTCATCCACATGACAAATCCGGCCATCCGTAAGCTCATCTCGCAGTCCGACCTTGACGCAGAACCGGCCCTGCACTCCGTTGCCTCGCACGGAGTCGACATCGCTTCCCAGTGGGTCGACGAGCTGGATCTCGAGACGCTTCGTTTCATCGTCTCGCCGAAGATGCCGAAGCGAATGGCGCTGGACCTCGGTTGTGGCCTTGGCGTGCAAGGGATCCGCTTTGCCGTGCTCGGCTGTAGGTCCGTGCTCTACGACGTCGTCGACATCGGAGAGCGGATCGAGCGCGTCAGGCAAGCCCTCGACATCCCAACGCTCGAGTTCCGGCAGATCGACCTGCGGCAGGCGACGCTCGAAGACTTCCCACCAGCGGCTGGAGTGGCCTACTCGCAGAGGTTCATCCACTACCTTCGCTTCGACGAGGCGTCGCGCTTGCTGGCACTGCTGGCAGGTCGACTCTGCACGGGTGCTCGCCTGTTCCTTTCCGCGTCCGGGCTCGCGAGCGAGCTTGGAATGGGATACGCCCATGCCGGGAACCCGGTCGAAGATCGCTTCGCTCCGCTCGCGGGCGAGATGCAGGCGAAGCACGGCATTCGCGAGCGCGTTTGCCTCTATACCGTGGAGGAGCTCGAGCGCCTGGTGTGTGCGCACGGCTTCGTGACGATCCGCACCTGGGCCTCGCCGTTCGGTAACGTCAAGGGCGTGTTCGAACGAGTCTGAAACGCGGACGCCGGTCGCTGCAGGCCGAGCGATCGAGGCGTTGCGCCTGCCGGCCAGCGGCCAGGCGCAGTCACAGCCAAGTCAGGGATTGCCGATGTAGTCGGCCTTGCCGATCTCCACCCCGTTGTGCCGCAGGATGTCGTAGGCGGTGGTCACGTGGAAGTAGAAGTTCGGCTGTGCGAAGCCGAGCAGATACTGCATCCCGGTGTACTTCACTTCCTTGCCCCCGAGCTTGAGTGTGATCTCGCGGTCCTCCGAGCCGTCGATCTGTGCCGGCTTGACGGTGCCGATGAATGCAATGGTCTTGGCGATGCGCGCCTTCAGATCCGCCAGCGTCTGCTCCGTGTCTTCATATTTGGGGATGTCGATCCCCGCCAGGCGGGCCACCGCGCCCTTCGCCGTGTCGGATGCAATCTGCACCTGGCGTGCCATCGGGAGCATGTCGGGGTAGAGGCGGGCGCTCGCGAGCACCGTGGGATCGATCTTCCTCGCATCCGCGAATGCCTGCGCTTTGTCCAGGATCGCGGAAAGGTTGTTCAGCATATTGACGAAACGAGGCGCGCTCGCGTGATACATCGAGAGGTTCATTTCAACTCCAGTGAAAGTCGATGAGGGAGGGGAACTGTATCGTACCCTTGTTACACGGGGGCGAGCTTGCCCGTTCGCCGGTCGCGCGACAACGCCCGGGGTGGGGTGCCGTCACCAGCGGTTGCGCAGCTCGCGGAGCTTGAGGAACACCGTTTTGGCATCCGGTTCATCGGGCAGATCCGGGAACGCCTCGCGCAGCTTGGCAATCACCGTGGGACTGCGAAGTCGGAAGAAGGTGTTGATTTCCTTCTCGAGCGCCAATGTGGTCACCAGCGCCCGGCCGGGATCCTGGTCGCGGACCCGCTCGCGCATCTGTCGCGCCTTCCCGTTGTCGGGCTCGCGGTCCAACGTGAAGCCGAGATTGTTCGCGATGTAGTCGTGGCCCGGGTATACGAGGGTATTGTCGGGCAGCTTGGCGAGCTGATTCGCGAACGTGTGGTACAGCTCGCTCGGGTGGCCGCCGTTGTGGCAGTTGCCCGCGCCGGCATTGAACAGCGTATCCCCGCAGAACAGCGCGGGCGTATCCGTGTGCGAGAGCAGGCAGATATGACTCATCGTATGCCCCGGCGTATCCAGCGCTTCGAGCTCGACAGTCTTGCCCACCCGGATTACGTCTCCGGCGCCCAGCCCACGATCGATCCCGGGGATCCGCGAAGCCGCATTCTTGTGCGCAAGCAGCTTCGCCCCGGTCGCCTCGATCATGGCGCGATTCCCACCGGTATGATCGCCGTGCTCGTGGGTGTTCAGAATCTGAGTGATCTCCCAGCCGTGCTGCTTGGCCGCGGCCAAGCACTTTTGATGATCCAGCGGATCGATCGCAAGCGCTTCGCCCGTTTCCGGACAGACGATCAGATAATTGAAGTTGCGATACGAGTTCGCGGTCCAGATCTGTTCGACAATCACGGCAATTCCTCCGCGTTTAATCCCGGCTGACGGGATCGGTCCAGCCGACACGCCGGTACAGCCACACGTACTCAACCATCGCCGTACTCGGCACGAAGCCTTCGCGCGGCTTCGACCATGGCGCGCAGTTTCCCGAACGCGACCTCGCGCGGGAGATATTTCATTCCGCAATCGGGCGCGAGGATCACGTTTCGCGGCTGGACGTAGCGCAGAGCGCTCTTGATACGCGAGACGACGATGTCCGGCGTCTCCACGGTCAGGTCGTTGAGGTCGAGGCAGCCGACCATGATCTGTTTGCCTTCGAGTTTCGCCAGCACGGCGCAATCGAGCTTCGATTGCGCCGTTTCCACCGAGACTTGCTGACAGGAGCAGCCGGCGAGCTCCGGCAGGAACGAGTAGCCGGAGGGGCGCTGGTGGACGATCGCAGCGTAGCCGAAGCAGATATGCACGGCGGTCGGTCCTGCGATGCCTTCGAGCGCGCGATTGAGCGCTTTGATCCCATACTGGCGCGCCTTCTCCGGCTGCGCCTGCATGTACGGCTCGTCGACCTGGACGATGTCCGCGCCGGCGCCGAACAGCTCGCGGATCTCCTCGTTGACTGCGGCGGCGTAGGCCATGGCGGCCGCTTCGTCGCTCGCGTAGTGATCGTTCTGCGCCTGCTGGCTCATCGTGAAGGGCCCCGGCAGCGTCATCTTGATCGGCTTCGTCGTGTGCGCGCGCAGGAACCGCACGTCGTCGACCTCGACCGAGCGCTTGCGCCGGATCGGGCCGACGATGCGCGGCACAGGATTGGGAAGGCCGGTACGACCCAGCACGGTGCCGGGGTTGTCGATGTCGATGCCCTCCAAAGCGGTGGCGAAGCGATTGGAGTAGCTCTCGCGCCGAATCTCGCCGTCGGTGACGATGTCGAGCCCGGCCTCCTCTTGCGCCTTGATCGCGATAAGCGTGGCATCGTCCTGCGCCTGTGCGAGCAACGGCTCGGGAATGCGCCACAGGTCCTTGGCCCGCACGCGCGCCGGCAACCGCTTCGAGAGCTTCTCGCGGTCGATCAACCAATCCGGCTGCGGGTAGCTGCCAACGAGCGTGGTCGGGAACAGCATGGCTTGGTCTCTCTCTGCGACTGTCGAGCGCGCGTGCGCCGCCACCCGGGAGCAGCTAGCGAACCCGGCGTGGTCGGGTCGGGTGCGCGAGATGGAAGTGTACATCGCCGCCGCTGCGAACTCCGGGCCCGGCCGTAGCACTCCTCGGCCGCACCTAGCACACCTCGAAGCACTGCAGGCGCGCCGAGGCTTTCGATCGCGAGCGAGCGGGCCAAGGTAGAATCCCGCCATGAGCTTCGACATCCGCTGGCTCGCGCCTGCCGCTATCGTCAGTGCGGCGCCGGCGTACTGTCTCGCCGCGCATTACATGAGCCTCGAGCAGGCCCAAGCGCTGATCTTCGCGCAGGCCCAGGAGTTCGTCCCCGCTGCGGTCACCCTCACCCCCGATCAAATCGGGCGCATCGAGCGCGAATCCGGTGTGCAGGTCCGTGCGCCGCAGCAGCAGGTCTGGCAGGCACGGGCCGCGGGCAAGCTGCTCGGCTGGTTCATCGTCGACCAGGTCATCGGCAAGCACGAGCTGATCACCTACGCGCTGGGCATCAATGCCGACGGCAGCGTGCGTCAGTTCCAAGTCATCGAGTACCGCGAGCAATACGGCTACCAGGTCCGCGAGCTGAAGTGGCGCGATCAGTTCGTGGGCAAGACGGTTTCGGACCCGCTGCAGGTCGGCACCGACATCGTCAATATCAGCGGTGCGACGTTGTCTTGCCGGCACGTCACCGATGGCATCAAGCGACTCCTCGCTTTCCACCAAGTCGTCTTGCGCTGAGTCGCGCCGGGCCCGCCCGGCGATGGGGACGCTGGTGCAGCTCCGCGCGGAGGGGCCAGACCGGAACGCGGTCGAGCGGGCGGTGGAGACAGCGCTGGCGGCCGTCGAGCGGGTCGACCGCTTGATGAGTTTTCACGCCGGGGACAGCGAGCTCACGCGCCTGAATCGCGAAGCGAGCAGCGGGCCGTTGGCGGTACACCCCTGGACCTACGCCGTGCTGGGGCGGGCGCTTCGGATCGCGGCCGCCAGCGACGGGTTGTTCGACATCACCGTAGCTCCTGCGTTGGTGGAAGCGGGCCTGCTGCCACGTCCGGAGGGCTCGATGCCGGCGTGCGGCGACTGGCATGATCTCGTGCTGCTCCCGGAGGGCCGCGTGTTCTTCCGCCGACCCATGCTCATCGATTTGGGCGGAATAGCCAAGGGCTTCGCGGTAGACCAGGCGGTCCATGCGTTGCGCCGCGGCGGCTGCACGGATGCAGTGGTCAATGCGGGCGGTGACCTCCGGCGCTTCGGAGCCGAGCGCCAACTCGTCCATCTACGCCGGCATGCGGGTCTGGTGCCGATCGCCGAGCTGCGCTGCGGGGCGGTGGCCACCTCGAGTCCGCATGCGGTCTACCCCGAGCGGCTCGCGCAACCGCTCGGATGCATCATCGACCCCAGGCAGCACCGCCCGTGGAGCGGCAGCGGCAGCGTCACCGTCGCCGCACGCAGTTGCGTGATCGCCGATGCGCTGACCAAAGTGGCGGCGCTGGCCGGCCCATCCTGTCGGCCGCTGCTCGCACGCTTCGGCGCCCAGGCCTACTGGGACCCCGACGGTGGGGTCAGGCCTGCATAATTGTATATTGGGCGATCGAGCCGCTCGCGGCCGCAGCAGCGGCTTCGCTCAGCGCTTCAGCGGGAAGAACGCCACCGGCTGCATCAGGCGGTTTTCCTGGTGCTCCAGCGCGCCGAGCTTCGCGCTCTCTTCGGTGTAAGCGATCCACTCCGGGTCGGCCTGCATCGCGGCGCGCTTGCGTGCGCGATCGGCGGCGTCCTCGTAGGCCCAGATGTGCATGTACTGGTTGACGTTGCCGGTCTCGGTCACGAGATAGGCGAACGGCTCACCGAGGTGGCGCGTCTGCGGTCCCTTGCCCAGACGCTCGTAGAGCGCGAGGTGCTTCTTGATGGTTCCGGGGCGGCAAATGTAGGTACGCACGTCGAGCAGCATGTCTTCCTCCTGGAGAACGGTGGGATGCAGCGGCGTGTAACCCGCTGGACAGTGGAGAGTGTAGCTGCATTCTCGCGCTGCAGCGCGCGAGGCGGGTCGCGGACTCAGAGGCCTGCGCGGACCCTAGAGCGAGGCAAGGAGCGTGCGGCAGGCGTCGGCGATGCCCTCTGCGCTCATGCCGTACTTTGCGCGCAGCGGGCCTGTGGGCCCTACCATCGCGAATGTGTCGGGCATGCCGACCATGCGCATACGCGTGGGCCGCTCGACGGCAAGCAGCTCGGCGACCGCTCCACCGAGGCCACCAGTGAGGTGGTGCTCTTCCGCGGTCACGATTCCGCGCGTCTCCGCGGCCGCGGTGAGGACAGCGTCCCGGTCGAACGGCTTGATCGTGTGCATGTTGAGCACGCGCGCGCCGATCCCCTCCTGGCGCAACGCGTCGGACGCCCGCACGGCCATCTCGACCAGCGCGCCGCAGGCGATGACGGCTACGTCGGCGCCGGGCCGGAGTTGCACCGCCCGGCCGAGGCGAAACGGCGCCTCGGGGTCGCTCACCGGCGGTTCTTCCACCCGCCCGCCGAGGCGCAGGTACACGGGTCCGTCGATGTCGAGCGTCGCCAGCGTCGCGCGGTAGGCCTCGTCGACGTCCGCGGGGACGATCACGGTCATGTGCGGGAAGCTGCGCATCAGCGCCAAGTCCTCGAGCGCGTGATGCGTGCCGCCCGCGACCCCCAGCGAGATGCCGCTCGCGGCGGCACCGATCACGACGCGCTGGTTCGCGTAGGCGACGTCGTTTCGCACCTGCTCCATGCTGCGGGCGGTGATGAAGGGGGCATAGGCGCAAACGTACGGATACAGACCGGTGGTCGCGAGGCCGGACGCCGTACCGATCGCGTTCTGCTCGGCGATGCCGAGCTCGACGAAGCGATCGCGGTAGCGCTCGATGTAGGGACGAATCCCGAGCAGATCCTGGGTATCGGCCGACACGACGACTGCACGCGGTTCACGCGCGCCGATCTCGAGCAAAGCCTGCCCGAACGCGAGGCGCGTCTGTTTCGCGGAACGAGTGCGCCAGTCGGTAGCTGGAGCGGTTGTGGTCATGATGGGTTCAGCTCCCGTGTGGATCCGTCGTGCCGGCGGTGGGAACCTCTTCCGGCGCCCTTCGGCTTGGCGGATGCGGATGCGGAGAAGCGCGCCGTTCGGACTGAGAACGTTCTGCGGCGTTCATGCGCGCAGTGTAGCTCCACGGCGGCAGAGCGCAAGCCTCCGGGCCAGCCCCGCTCCCCCGCCCTTGCCCTCTACGTCGGTTTTGTGCAGACGCAGGATGCTCTCGGAGCTCGGGCCTGCGCCGTCCCGATCTCCGACCCGCAGACTGTCCGCGCGATGCCGGTGGAGCTCTCAGGACGGAGCAGCGGTGCCCGTCATCGAAGGATCCGTCGTGCGCCGCCGCAGGAAGAACTCGACACGGACCGTCCAGCTCGCGCCCTCGTCCGTGGAGTCGCGCGAGATCCAATGGAACGAATCGGGTCTGATCTCCGTGAACCGCCACTGACAGCGTGTCCCCTGCTCGTTCCGGTACTCCTGGACGATCTCGTCGCCGATCTTGCGTCCGGTCATTCGGTTGAACACCTGTCGGACCGGGTCGATCCACGTGATATGCCAGAGATCGGCTCGAGGATCGTACACGCGAAGGGTGGTGCCGTACATGCGATCCTGCTCGGCCGCTCCTCGCGCATGGCGCGACGGCGCGATCCAGACATCTTGCACCGCGCGCCCGGCCAGCGCCCAGCCGAAGTGGACCTCGCACGTGGACTCGCGGCGGCCGCTCTCGGCGTCATGGACCACCACGGTCCCGTCCCACGACCCGAGAAACTGCCCGTATAGCATCATCTGCTCGGCGCGGTCCTGCGCCGGGCGGTTGGCCAGAAGAGCCTCGCCGAGTGCCCCGAGCCTGCCCTCCGTGGAGCGCGAGCTCGCGGCGGCCTGGGTCCGCTCCAATTCGACCTGATCGCGCATGACGCCTCCTCTCAAGATGCGGTCATCTTAGAGAACGCGTGCGAGCCGATCTTGGAGAATTTTGCGGTTGACTTCGGGCGCAGCGGAACGACCGCCGACGCCAGCCTCGTTCGCTACGAACGGTCCGCATGTTCCCACTTGTGTTCGAGGGTCCGGAGCGCTGTGCCTTTACGCACGCTCGACCAGCGCGTCCCGCGTTTCCCGGGCGCGACGAGGTGGCGCTCGCGCTCGACGAACCGATCGCGTTCGCCCCGAGCAACGGATCGCGGGCAGGTCTCTGTTCCGGGAGTGGATCTCCAGCCGGGCCGAATGCGAGGCGCGCGCTCGGCCGGGCGCACGTGCCGAAGGAAGCTTACCGGGTCAGCGTGCTCACAGCGGGCCCAGCTCCGAGAGCGCGCGAGCGTAGATCTCGTCGCTCACATTGTTGCTGTGCCAGAGGTAGGTGTCTTCCGCGAAGCTCACGCCCTTGCCTTTGACGGTATGCGCGATGAGCGCGGAAGGACGATCCGGATGCAACGGCAGCGCGTCGAGCGCATCGACCACTTGTCCCATGTCGTGGCCGTCGAACTCGCGTACCTCCCAGCCGAATGCACGCCATTTGTCGGCGAGCGGATCGATGCCGATGATGTCGGCGACGCGGCCGCTCTGCGAGATCTTGTTGTGGTCGACGATGACAGTGAGGTTGGCCAGCCGATAATGCGCAGCCGCCATCGCCGCCTCCCAGTTGGAACCCTCGTGCAGCTCGCCGTCTCCGACCATGACGAACGTGTGGAACGTCTTCTTCTGGATGCGGGCCCCGAGCGCCATCCCCATCGCCACCGCGAGCCCATGCCCGAGCGCGCCCGTGCACATCTCCACCCCGGCGACCTTGATGTCCGGGTGCATCCCGAAGGGGGATTCGAGCCCATAGAAACGATCGAGCACCGCGTTGTCGATGAACCCGACCTGGGCCAGCACCGCGCCCAGCGCGGCGTTCGCATGTCCCTTGGACAGGACGAAGCGATCGCGGTCCGCCCAATCCGGGTCGTTCGCGCGGATGTGCAGGCGATGGAAGTAGAGCGCGGCCAGGATGTCCGCGGCCGACAAAGAGCCTCCCGCATGGCCGCCGCCTCCGGCACGCAGCGCCCGCCACACGTCGCGCCGGATCTGGCGCGCATGCGCTTCTAGCCGCTTGAGCAGAGCCTGTCGGTTGTTGTCCATGACCGTCCTCGCGCCCGTTGTCGCCCCGGCGGCACCGAGGCTCCCGCATGCTACCCCAAGCCTCTTGCCCCCTCAACTCCATGGGGGTCAGGCCTGTATAACTGTATATTCGAGATGATTGAGAGATCGCTGCCGAGAGCGTTCGGCTCGTGGAGCCTCGTGTCACTTGTGCTACCGTTGCAGTTTGGATCGCTCCATCCAGCGCGCCGAGCCACGCCATTCCACCAAGGAGCTTGTCATGGACTATCACATCGTATCGGCCGACGATCACATCGATCTCCAATGGCTCCCGAAGGATCTGTGGGAGAAGCGCGTGCCCGCGCAGTGGCGGGAACGCTGCCCGAAAGTTGTGGACACCGCGGAAGGCCCGTACTGGACTTGCAGCGGCGAGCGCTGGGACCCGTGGGGCGGACGCAAAGGGGCCGCGGGTGCGATGGGCGGGCGGCGCCTAGCGCTCGAGCGCGGCGGCGTGCTCGAACCCGGCGTGCTGCGTCCGACGACCACCGCACTGCGGCTCGCCGACATGGATCGCGACGGCGTGGATGCCACCGTGATGTACGGCCCCATCGTGCCGCTGCTCATCAAGGACCCGGAGCTGCGGAAAGTGTGCTATCGAGCCTACAACGACTGGCTTGCAGAGTTCTGCGCAACGGCGCCCGCGCGCCTCATCGGGGTTGGGTTAATTCCTGTCAACGACGCGGAGAGCGCCGCAGCGGAGGTGCGTCATCTGAAGCGAATCGGCCTGCGGACCGGGATGCTCCTGGCGGCGCGTGTGCAGACCCCGCTGTGGGACGCAATGTGGGAGCCGCTGTGGGCGGCGGCGGCCGAGGCCGCGATCCCGATCGGCTTTCACCTGGGTGGCGGACTGCGCACGGTCACGTACAGCGGACCCAAGGCCGCCGACCCCGGCAACATGGGGGTCCGCGTGGCTACCTCGCCGCTTCAGATCGATGAGGCGCTCGCGGCGGTGATCTTCTCGGGGGCCTTGGAGCGCTACCCGGGCCTGAAGATCGTGCTCGCGGAGACCGGGATCGGGTGGCTCCCCTACATGCTCGAGAGGATGGACGACACCTACCGGAAATTCCTCGACGCGCCCGACTTCTGGCGCGGTCACAGCAGGCTCGCCTTGACCATGGCCCCGAGCGCTTACTTCCGGCGTCAGATCTGGGCCACGTTCCAGACCGACCACGCTGGGCTGCGTCTGCTGGACGTCCTAGGCGAGGACCGCGTCATGTGGGCCTCGGACTATCCGCATGCGGACAGTACTTGGCCGGAGTCGAAGAGGGCGATCGAGGACAACTTCAAGGGTGTTGCGCCCAGTGCGCGCCGGCGCATCCTGTGCGAGAACGCGCGCCAGCTCTATGGCCTCGCCTAGACGGGGTCAGGCTTGCGTCATTGCAGACAGGTGTCTGCGTAACGCCTCGTCGGTTCGCCCGGAGCGCTGAGCGAGCTTGTCGAGGCGCGTGACGAGATGGCTGAGAGTCGATGGCGACCGCGCGAAGTGCTCAGCCACCTGGGCTAAGGTGCAGGAGCGCGACTGCACCGCGAGCCAGGCGATCAGCGTGCGTGCCTGTGCGCTCCGGCGATTCTTACCCGGTGCCTTGAGTTGCTCGAGCGTCAGTCCGGCGCTCTTGCACACGTAGGCTACGATCTCTTCGAGCGGCAACGGCTTGGACCTTTCCGGCTCCGGCTTCAGTACCTTCTTCAGGAAGTCCTCTTCGCCCACGACTCGGGAATCGGCCTGGCCTCCGTAGAACGCCTCCGAGTGGCCTTGGGGCTTTCCCGCGTCGACGAACTGAGCGAAGCGCGCGCGTGCTGCGCTCAACCGGGCCCCGAACTGCCCCAGCATCCAGTCGGTGGTGAGCCAGCCCACATCCGCCCGGCCTAGATAAGCGCGGTGACTGCTATATGGGTAAGCGGCCGCGTCCTTGACCAGCCCGGCGCGCACCGGGTTGAGGTGAATGTAGCGCACCAGCGCCAACCCGTAACTGTCCTGATCCACCAGATACGCCTGGAACCGACCCTGGAACAAGTGTCCCACCCGCTTCCGCCGTGCGTTGCTGTAGCGGGTGTAGCGGAAGGAGAGATTCTGCAAGCCTCGCGAGAGAGGGATGTCCGCAGGCTGCAGCGCCAGATGCACATGATTGGTCATGAGGCAGAAGGCGTGCACCCGGTAGCCGAAGCGCGCCACCCCCTCGGAGAGCAGCGCGTAGAACTGCGACCGGTCTTCGGGAGCGAAGAAGATATCCTGACCGGCGTTGCCACGCAGGATGACGTGATAGAGGCCGCCGGGGACGTGAAGACGCGGTTTGCGGGCCATCGAGCCTAGGATACCTGAGCAATATACATTTATACAGGCCTGACCCCAAGGTCGACCCCAAGGTCGGGGTCCCAGGTCTGGTAGAGGTTCTCGAGCGCGTCCAGGGCCGGTTGCGGGAGCGGGCCCAGCGCGGCGCCCGCCAGGGCTTCCTCGAGGTGCGCACGCTCGGCGAGGCCGATG
>Ga0335077_10002224_pt1 | contig 23147 bp, 21 predicted proteins | sample Lox_Sample_31_FD_207151 | JGI IMG/M metagenome (GOLD analysis project Ga0335077, IMG submission 207151) | Soil microbial communities from Loxahatchee National Wildlife Refuge, Florida, United States - Lox_Sample_3.1 | ecosystem: Environmental > Terrestrial > Soil > Wetlands | place: USA...
CTCGACGCGGTCGGCCGAGAGCCGCACGCTCAACTGCGGAATCCACCACTGCCGCAACTCGATTTCGTCGCGATAGAAAAACGTCTTGTCGCTCGCACATCCGAAGCTCAGCAGCATCTTCGGTTTCGGGCCGCTGGCGCGGCGAACCTCGTCGATCATCGAGAGAATCGGCGCAAGCCCGGTGCCGCCGGCGACGAAGACATGCAGTCCCTTGCCCGGATGCAGGATGAATGCGCCGAGCGGCCCTTCGACTTCGAGCCGCTCGCCCTCGCGCGCCGAACGCAGATACTCGGACATCACACCGCCCGGGATGATCCGCACCAGGAACTCCATCTTCGGCAGATCGCGCGGCGTCGAGCACATCGAGTACGAACGCCACTCCTCGGTGCCGGGCACCTTGATGCGGACATACTGGCCGGCCTGAAAGCTAACGCCGGCGCGCCGATCGAGCGCGATCGCGAGTTTCGCGACCGAGGGCACCGGCCATTCGACGCCAGCGACGCGCGCCTCGAAATTGTGGCGCTCCTCCGAGTAGATGAGGGCGCTCGGATAGTGCAGGCGCACCACGCTCGACCCGCGCGCGCGCGAACTGCAAAGCAGGCGCTTGCCTTCCGCGATTTCCGACGCGATAAGCGAGAGCGCGCGCTCGCGCGCCATCTCGAGCGTGCCACTCACCAGCTGTCCGACGCAGGTCGAGCAGCTTCCCGATCGACACTGGTAAACCAGCGGCACGCCCTGGCGCAGCGCCGCGTCGAGCACGAATTCATCCGCGCCGGCTTCGATCTCCTTTTCGACGCCGTCCTCGAAACGGAGCGTCACGCGATGCGCGTTCGCTGGGGCGGCGGGGGGCGGCGACGAACCGGCTTGGTCGGGCATCGAGGCGAGCGTCTCGGTCTTAGCGGCCGCCTTGGGACTCGGGCGCTTCCTGGATGCCGCGGTTGAAGCGCGCCGCGACTTTGCGCCAGGTGATGGTCGCGGCGTCGAAAGCGCACAGCGACTCACGGTTCCAGCCGTCGCCCTGCTCGTAGAAATGCTGCATCGCCTCGCGCGCGAACAAGTCGTTGTTGTTAAAGTCCCGCAACCCTAGTGGCTCGAAGAAGTTATCGTAAAGGTAATCCGCTTCGCGCCGCTCCTCCTCGTTGCGGCAGCGCCCGACCACGATTTCCCAGTACTCGTGATGCTTGTCGTCGGTCGGCACATACCATTCGTACTGCGCCCACCCGGGGATCGGCCAATGCTCGACCAGCAGAATCCCCGGGAGGACCATCGAGGTGCGCGCGTAGTAGGAGTTCTTGCCGCGCGCGCGCATATTCACCGCTTTGTTCTCCATGATGAACTTGTACGCGCGCGTGTTGTACATGTTCATGATTCCCTTGGGACCGTCGGGCTCGTCGATAATCCTGATCGCGCCCTCGCCGATCGGCTCGACGCCAAGCCCGAGCTTGCGGTCGGTCGCCGCGACGATTTGATTGTCCCAGTGAATCAACAGATGGCCCGGATCGAAGCCGTTTTCGGCCGCCAGACGCCAGTTGGAATTGCCGGTGCGATGGATCCCGCGGACATAAACTTTTTCATCGAGGATGTGCGGAACAGGGTTGGCGTCGTCGGTTATCCGAATCGGCATGTCGGCTTCCAGGGGCGGCAGCGGTGCGAAATCCTCGTCGCCGACGAAGACGAAGATGATCCCCGCGCGCTCCACCACCGGGTAGGTGCGGATGCGAACCTTGCCGATCAGCGGATCGTCGGGCGAGGCCACTATCGTCTTCAGCACGCCGTCTTCGAGACCGTAGGTGAAGCCGTGGTACCAGCAGCTCAGGGTCTCGTCGGTCAGGCACATCGGACGCAGCGACATTTTGACTCCGCGATGCGCGCAGCGGTCGCGCAAGGCGTAAACCTTGCCGCGTGCGCGGCGGAGCGCGATGTCGCGCCCGGCCATCGTGACGCCCCTCACGGTGTTGTCGCCGAGCTCGTGGCTGAAAAGCGCCGGGTACCAGGTATTCTTGAAACCCCAGTCCGCCTCGACGTAAGGCGCGTACTGCCGGCTGGCCGAAACCGCGCCGGAGCTTCGCTGACTAGCCGCCATGGTGACCTCTCTCGACCGCCCTCAGCGCGCCGCTGCGCCGGCCTCGGGCGATTGCTATCGGACTTTGCCGGGCGCGGCGCTGCGCATGTTAGACTCATGGACCGCCGTTCGGCCCGATGTCAACAATGTCGAAGCTAAGACCCCGGAGGCAGAAGCCATGCGCGACGTCGTAATCGTTGATGGAGTTCGCACGCCAATCGGGCGCTCCAACAAGGAGGGCTATTACAAGGACGTCCGCGCCGACGATCTCTCCGCGATGTGCGTGCGGCGGCTGCTCGAGCGCAATCGCAAGCTCGATCCGGCGGAAATCGAGGATGTCGTGTGGGGATGCGCCAATCAGTCGGGCGAGCAAGGGCTGAACATCGGCCGCATGATCGCGCTTTTGGCGGGGCTCCCGGTCGAAGTCGCCGGCACCACGGTTGACCGTCAGTGCGGATCGGGCCTGCAGGCCGTCAACTTCGCCGCCTCCGAAATCATGATCGGCGCGGGCGAGGTCGCGATTGCCGGCGGCGTCGAGCAGATGAGTCACGTGCCGATGGGCTCCGGGCTGCTGCCCAATTCGAAGCTGCTCGACCTCTTTCCGCAGGACATGTTCGTGATGGGCCTGACGGCGGAGCGGCTGGCCGCGACGTACAAGATTACGCGCGAGCAGGCCGACGCGTTCTCGCTGCGGTCGCATCAGCGCGCGATCGCGGCGCGCGAGCGCTTCAAGGAAGAGATGGTGCCAGTGAAGCTGGCGAACGGAACGATCGACGTCGACCAGGGGCCGCGCCCCGACACCAGCATGGATCGGCTGGCGGCGCTGAAGCCGTCATTCAAGCCCGACGGCCAGGTCACGGCAGGCAACTCTTCGCAGGTATGCGACGGTGCGGCGGCCGTGCTGCTGATGAGCGCCGAGCGGGCGCGCGCGCTGGGCATCAAACCGATGGCGCAGATCCGCGCGACCGCGGTCGCCGGCGTAAGACCGGAGATCATGGGATGGGGACCGGTGCCGGCGGTGCACAAGGTGGTCGGGCGTGCGGCGCTCAAGCTTGGCGACATCGACCTGGTCGAGATCAACGAGGCGTTTGCGGCGCAGGTGCTCGCCTGCAACACCGAACTCACGATCGACGAGAACCGGCTCAACGTCAACGGCGGCGCGGTCGCGCTCGGCCATCCGCTGGGATGTTCGGGAGCGCGGCTGATGGTCACGCTGACGCACGAGATGCGACGGCGCGGAGCGCCGCTGGGGCTCGCGACGATGTGCATCGGAATCGGCCAGGGTATCGCAACCGTGGTGGAACAGGTTTAGCGAAGAGCACCTCGAGCGCGGAAGATTCGTGTGAAGCAGGGTTCGACCAACGCAGAATTCAGCGCCCAGGACCGCGAGTTGATCGGCCGCGTGACGTCGGGAATGCCGCGCCCAGCGATAAGCGATCTCTACTTTTACCTGACCACAATTTCATGGCCGGCGCTGCTCGGGATAATCTTCGCCGCAGTCGGCCTTATCAACTGCCTTTTCGCGCTCGCCTACATGGGCGACGGCGGCGTCGCCAACGCCCGCCCGGGCTCGTTCGCCGACGCTTTCTTTTTCAGCATACAGACGATGGCGACGATCGGATATGGAACGATGTCGCCGCGGTCGCTCGGCTCGAACGTGCTGGTGAGCATCGAGGCGATGAGCGGCTTGATCGCGTTCGCGGTGGCGACGGGACTGGTCTTCGCGCGTTTCTCGCGGCCGACGGCGCGCGTGCGCTTCAGCCGGGTGATGGCGATTTCGCCCCGCGACGGCGTGCCGTCACTGATGTTTCGCACGATGAACCAACGCTCCAACCGGATCGTCGAAGCGCAGATCCACGTCGTCGTGTCGCGCTGGGAGACAACCCGCGAGGGTGAGAGCATGCGCCGTTTCTACGACCTGCGTCTCGCGCGCTCGCGCAACGCATTGTTCTCGCTCAGTTGGACCGTGATTCATCCGATCGACGAGCGGAGCCCGCTCTTCGGCGAAACGGCCGCCTCGATGAAGGCCTCGCGCAGCCTGATTATCGCTTCGCTGGTCGGGATGGACGAATCGTTTCTGCAAAACGTCCATGTGCGCTGCGTATGGACCGCGGACGAAATCGCCTGGGGCACGCGCTTCGCCGACGTTCTGCTGGAACTCCCCGACGGCTCGTTTGAAATTGACTATGCGCGCTTCGACGAGGTCGTGCCGGCGACGCCGCCGCCGCTCGACGCCGCCGCGCCCGAAGGCTAGACTGGGGGTTCGATGGAAGCGCAGGAAATCAAGGAAATGATCGAGCGCGGCTTGCCGGGCGCCCTGGTCGAGGTGCGCGATTTCACCGGCGGCGGCGATCATTTCGAAGCGCTGGTGGTGAGCGAAAGCTTCGAGGGCAAGGGCCTGGTCGAACGCCATCAGGCAGTATACGGGTCGCTGGGGGACGCGATGAAGGCGCGCGTCCACGCGCTGACGCTCAAGGTGATGACCCCGAGCCAGTATCAGAACCGGAGGTGAGAATTCATATGGCCGATGCAATCGAGCGAATCCGCAACGCGATCAACGGCGACAAGATCGTCATCTTCATGAAGGGCAACCGCAACTTTCCGCAATGCGGATTCTCGGCCGCGACCGTCCAGGTATTCGAGGAGTTAGGCGCGCCCTACTCCACCGTCGACGTGCTCACCGACCAGGAAGTGCGCGAAGCGGTCAAGACCTACAGTAATTGGCCGACCATTCCGCAGGTTTACATCAACGGCAAGTTCGTCGGCGGATGCGATATCGTGCGCGAGCTATACGAAAGCGGCGAGCTCAGCACGCTGGTGAAAGAGGCGACGGGCGAGAGCGCCCGCCAGTAGCGGGCAGCATCGCCATAGATCGTCGCGAGCGCGGTGCGGCTTCCGGCCGGGATTGGCGGGCGCCGTATGGCGCTCGTGCTATTTTCGCGCGCGGCGCAGGCTCATACCGCCGGGGCCGAGCACCGCGACCATCAGCAGTCCGCCCATGATCGCGAGGTTCTTTTCCCATTCGACGGTTTGCCCGGTCGAAACGTGGAAAATGATCGTGACGGGGATCATGAACAAAAACATGATCAGCGACGCCAATTCGGCGTGCCATCCGGCCGCCAGCATCAGACCGCCCACCAGCTCGACCACGACCGAAAGCACGAAAAGCTCGGGGACCAGCGAACGCGGCAGCCCCCCGCTCGCCATGAAATTCATGGTCGCCGCCGGTCCGCCGATTTTTTCGATTCCCGCGCTGACAAAGATATAGGCCATCATGATGCGGCCGAGCAGGGCCCCGACCCCGCGCAGTGAATCCATCAGAGCTTCACCTCCGCTTTTCGCGCCGCTCAAGTTGAACCCTTTCGGCAGCCGAAATGCAAGATAAAATCCGTCCATCGGATCGACTTGGTACCGCGATCCGGCTAATCCTTGAACCGGATATTTTCTGTATCTAAAGTCGAGAATCACCCATCGAACGAAAGGGGAGTTACGCCGATGCTTTGGAAGCCCGACCAGACGTTTTATCCTTCGCCGCGGATGGCGATGGAGGGGCCACGCGAGCGGCTCGGCTACGTCGCGACCTTCAGCCTCGATCCCAAACACGGCAAGCGCGACGCGATCAACGTGCTCGACCTCGATCCCGGCTCGCCGACGTTCGCGAGCGTCGTCGGACGGGTCGAGATGCCCAACGCAGGCAACGAGCTGCATCACTTCGGATGGAACGCGTGCAGCGCCGCCCTCTGCCCTTACTCGCCGCATCCGCACGTCGAGCGCCGCTACCTGCTCGTTCCCGGCCTACGCTCCTCGCGCATTCACGTTATCGATACCAAGCCCGACCCGCGCGCGCCGAAAATCGTCAAGGTCATCGAACCCGAGGAAATCGCAACGCGCGCCGGGTATAGCCGTCCGCATACGTTCCATTGCGGGCCCGACGCAATCTATGTCAGCGCGATGGGCAACGCGACCGGCGGCGGCCCCGGCGGAGTTTTTCTGCTCGATCACGAGAGCTTCGACGTGCTCGGCCGATGGGAAGTCGATCGCGGCCCGCAGTTCCTTGCCTACGATTTCTGGTGGCACATCGGTTACGACGTCGGAATCAGCAGCGAATGGGGCACGCCCGACATGTTCGAGAACGGGCTGAGCCTCGAGCGCCTGGTCAAGGGCGACTACGGCCATCGGCTCCACATTTGGGACCTGCGCAAGCGCCGCCATCTGCAGGAAATCGACCTTGGCAAGGAGCATCAGATGTCGCTTGAGCTGCGGCCGGCGCATGATCCGACCAGAGCCTACGGCTTCGTCTGCACGGTTCTTTCGACCAAGGACCTGAGCGCCGGAATCTGGCTGTGGCATCGCGAGAACGGCAACGGCAAATGGGCCGCGCGCAAGGTTATCGAGATTCCCGCCGAGCCCGCCGACCCGACGCTGCTGCCGCCGGTGCTCAAGCAGTTCAAGGCTGCGCCGCCGCTAGTGCCCGAGATAGCGCTCAGCCTCGACGACCGGTTCCTTTACGCATCGTGCTGGGGTACGGGCGAGCTCAAGCAGTATGACGTGAGCGACCCGTTTCATCCGCGCCAGACCGGCTCGGTGCGGATCGGCGGGATGGCTTCGCGTACGCCCCATCCCAAGGCCGGCAAGGTCAACGGCGCGCCGCAGATGCTCGAGATCAGCCGCGACGGCCGCCGCATCTACGTGACCAACTCGCTCTACTCGGCGCTCGACGAACAGTTCTATCCCGAGGGCATGCGCGGATGGATCGTCAAGGTCGATGCCGAGCCGAACGGCGGTATGGCGCTCGACCCCAACTTCTTTATCCCCTTCGAGGGCGAACGTCCGCATCAGATACATCTGGAGGGCGGCGACTGCTCGTCTGATTCGTTCTGCTACCCGTGACCGCGGTCTGGCCGTGGATCGCGATCGCCGCGCTTGGCGCTTACCACGGCCTCGATCCGTCGATGGGATGGCTGTTCGCGGTCGCGCTGGGGCTGCAGGAGCGTCGCCGCGCCAGGGTCTTCGCGGCGCTCGGACCGATCGCACTGGGCCACCTGGTTTCGATCGCCGCAGTGGTCGCGCTGATCGGATGGGCGCGATTCGCCGCCGCGTCTCCATGGTTGCGCCCCGCCGGCGCCGGCATTCTGATCCTGTTCGGCGCGTTTCGCTATCTATGGCCGCGCGCGCATCCGCGATGGGTGGCGATGCGGGTGAAGTGGTACGAGCTTGCCTTCTGGTCGTTCCTGATGGCCTCGGCCCATGGCGCGGGCCTGATGCTATTTCCGATCCTGATGGACATGCCGGGCGGCGCGGAGATGCATCATCAGATGATGCACGGACTGCACGGGCGGCTGATGCATCAATCGATGGCCGCGATGGGCCCGTCGCTCTCGTTCGCGCAGGATGCGGCGGTCGTGCTGCTGCACACGTCCGCCATGCTGCTCGCCATGGGCACGATCGCCGTCGTGGTCTATGACCGCGTCGGACTGGCGTTCCTGCGGAGCGCCTGGATCAACCTCGACGCGGTCTGGGCGGGCGCGCTGATCGCCGCCGGCGTGCTCTCGCTCGTGATTTGAACGGTATCGCGCAGGCGCCGTCTGCGTTGTACGCTCGTGGCGATCGGCTGAAAACCGGATCGCGGCCGAGAGCCGGATCGCCAACGCACGAGGCCCAACCCGAGGCACAAGATGCCCGCCGCCGCGCACCTGCTGATAGTTGAGGACGAACCGAAACTCGCCGCTAATCTCAAACGCGGGCTTGGCGAGGCCGGCTTCGCCGTCGAGGTCGCGGAAAACGCCGAGGCTGCGCGCACGGCGCTCGAACGCAACGGCTACGATCTGATGCTGCTCGACCTGCGTCTTCCCGATCGAGACGGCCTGGAATTTCTCGCCGACGTGCGCGCGGCCGGCGCCGCACTTGGGGTTCTCATCCTGACCGCCCGCGATTCGACCGACGAACGCGTTCGCGGCCTGGACGCCGGCGGCGACGACTATCTGACCAAACCGTTCGCCTTCAGCGAACTGCTGGCGCGCGTGCGCGCGCTGCTACGGCGGAGAAGTGCCGCCGCGGAGCGCGTGCTCGAAGCGGACGATATCGTAATCGACACCTCGCGCCGCACCGCTTCGCGCGGCGGCCGCGCCCTGGACCTCTCGCCCAAAGAATTGATGGTGCTCGAGTACCTGGTGCGCCATGCCGGACTGACCGTGACGCGCGACATGATCGGAGAGGCGGTCTGGGGCAAAGACTACAACGCGATGTCGAACATCGTCGAAGTGTTTATCAATCGCCTGCGCCAGAAAATCGAACTGGTCAATCGGCCGCCTCTGATCGTCACGGTGCGCGGCGCGGGCTACCTGCTTCGTCTGGATTTGCCGGCGCAAAAGAGCAGCAACAGAGGCTCCGATTGAGTATTCGGCTGCGGCTCACTATCTACTGGACCGCTATCACGGGGATGATCCTGCTGGCGGCCGGATTGCTCATCATGGCGCTGTTCTCGCGCGCGATGTGGGGAACGCTCGACGCAGCCTTGATGGAAGAGGCCGACACGACCGCATCTGCGATCTCTCATTCCTCGGCCACCGACATAAATGCGACTCTCCAGCGGCTGAGCCGGGAGAAAGACCTCGGGCCGGAGCGCCGCGTGCGTCTGCTCTCGGGCGGCGGCGTCCTCTTCGACGCCGGCGCCGCTAGCGCCGACCTGCCCGACGCTCGCTCGAAGCCACCAGGCGTCGCCGACGGCCGGCAGCATCGTTACCGCTTCGCGCTCATCCCGCTCGAGCTCAACGGAGCGCCCGCATTGCTCGAGGACGGCGTCAACGCCGCGCCCGTGCGACGGACCATCGCGCATCTGCGCAACGCCCTACTGCTGGTCATCCCGATCATCCTCGCGCTCTCAGTCGCGGGCGGCTACTGGATGGCCGGACGGGCGCTCGCACCGCTTAACGAAGTCACCGGCGCGCTCGCGCGTATCGGGCCGCGCGACCTCGACCGGCGCCTCGCGCTCCCGCCGGTGCAGGATGAAGCGGAGCGGCTCATCTCTGCTATCAATCAGCTGCTCGAGCGGCTTGAGCATGCGTCAGCTGCGCAGCAGCGCTTTGTCTCAGAGGCCGCCCATGAACTGCGCACGCCGCTGGCCGTTCTGCGCAGCGGCCTGGAAGTCACCTTGCAGCGGCCCCGCGACGCGGTCGAGAGCCGCCTGGCGCTCGAGCAAGCGATGGCCGAAGTCGAGCGCCTTTGTGTTATGGCGGAAGACTTGCTCGCGCTCGCGCGGCTGGACGCCGAACCCGCGGCGGAGCGCGCGCCGGTGGATCTGGCGAAAATCGTGGCTGAAGCGTCCGCGATGGCGCAGACGCTCGCCGAATCGAGGCGTCAGGTGTTCGCGCAAAATTTCGACTGCACGGATGCGGACGGGACGCGCAGAGCGATCATCGTGCGCGGGGGCGCCGCCGATTTGCGCCGCCTGATGCTCAACCTGCTGGACAACGCGGTCAAGTTCACTCCCGAACGCGGCCGGATCGAATTTGACGTGAGCGCTGAGGGATCCGCAGCGGTGCTTTCAGTGCGCGACAGCGGCCCCGGCATCGACCCGCGCGACCTCGATCACGTCTTCGAACCCTTCTATCGGAGCCGTAGCGCCAACGGCGCGGGCAGCGGCCTCGGTCTCGCGCTCAGCCGCGAAATCGTGCGCCGCCATGGCGGCGATATCCGCGCCGCCAATCGCGCCGGCGGCGGCTGCGAGATCCAGGTTCGCCTGCCGCTCGCATGAGGCTGGCGTAGGGCTCTCCAAGAACTCGCGTAATCCGCGCATTGGCGCCCGTCCAAACATGAACGTTTGTTAATTAGCCGCCTCGACGGGCGCTTGTTAAATGTGATCCGGACACTCCGCAGGTATCGCTCAAAGGATGGAGTTTTCGAGACCATGCGCGCCCTATCGTCAGTCCGCTACCTCTCGGCGCTCGCAACAGCGGCCCTGACGATTTTGGGACTGTGCGCGCCCGCGCTCGGCGAGACGCTTACGCTCGACCAGGCGATCCAGCACGCGCTCGCCTTCGCGCCGACGATCGCCTCGGCCGGCGCGCAGAGCGATTTGAGCGCGGCGATGGCGCGCGAGGCGCGCGCGCCGCTCTATCCTTCTCTCTCGGTCGATTCCGAATACATGCAGGCGCCGGGCTACAGCGTCGCGATAACCAACGGCGGGCTCTCGGATGCGATGCTCTCGCTCAACTACACGGCCTTCGACTTCGGCCGCCGCCTGGCCGCGGCGCGCGCGGCGCTCTACCAGAGCGAGGCCGACAGTTTCGGCGTACGCGCAGCGCGGGCACAGATAATCTTCGATACCACGGTCGCTTACTACGACCTGCTTCGCGCACAGGAAATTGAACGCGAGTACATCGCCGATGACGAGCGGCTCAGGCGCTACGTGGCGGTGGTCAAGGCATTGCGCAAAAGCGGGCGTGCGATTGCCAACGACGAGCTCAAGGTGCGGACGGCGAGCAACAGCGCGGCGCTCGCGCGCTCGAGCGCGCATCATAATGTCGAGCGCGCCGCCGCCGTGCTGGGCGTGCTGATCGGCCGGCTCGGCCCGTCGGATATCAGCGCCGCCGAGGTCAGCGGCGTGCCTGCGTGGCCGGGTAAGGACCTTTCGCGCAACCCGATGCTCGAGGCCGCGCAGCGAAGCGTCGCTTCGGCCAGGTCCGCGGTGCAGGCGGCCGAGCGCGAGCGTTATCCGACCGTGAAGCTCGCGCTGACCGCAGGATGGCAGGGGATCAACCCGCCGCACACCTTTCCGCACAACGGCGGCGCGTCGTACGACGGCCTGGTCTCGATGCCGATTTTTGACGGCGGCGTGATTTCCGCCCATATCGACGAGGCGCAAGCCAAAGTGGCGGCAGCAGAAGCCCAGATGCGCCAGGTCGAACTCGATCTGCGCAAGCAATTGGCCGACGCCGAGCCGCGCTACCGGCAGGCGCTCGATCAGCTCACGATGCTCTCGGATGCGGAACCCACCGCGCAGGACAACTTCGCCCTGACTTGGGCGCGCTTTCTCGGCGGCGGCAACGTCACGCTGCTCGAGGTGCTCGACGCCTTTCAGCAGCTCGAACAGTTGCGCGTGGCGCGGCCGGACCAGGCTTTCGGCGCGCGCCAGGCAGTCGCCCAGGGAGCACTGGTGCTCGGCCGCGACCAATGAGACCGCGTATCGCCGCGAAACTTCTCCTGGGCGCGCTAGCACTGCTCGCGACACTTAGTGCGGCAGCGTGCCGTACGAGTTCGACCGATCAACAGGCGCCGGGCGAAGCCGTGCCCAAGGTGGTGCTCGTGGTAAGCGCGGCTCGCGCCGCGGTCGCGCCGATGCGCGAGCAGATCGTTCTTCCGGGCGTCACCGCCGCGCTGCGCACGCTTACGCTGCGCGCACCGGCCGCGGGACGTATCGTGGGACTTGCGCTGACCACCGGCACTTCCGTCCGCCGCGGCGAAGTGATCGCTCATGTCGTCAATCGCGAAGAGGACGCGGCCGCCTCCGGCGTCGAGGCCGCGCAAAAGATCGACCCCGCCGAAGCCGCCTCGCTGGCGCGCTCGGTCAAGCGCTACTCGAGCGGTCCGGGAATCGCCGTGCGCGTGCCGCTGGACGCGCTCGTCACGCTGCGCGTCGTCAGTCCCGGACAGGTGGTCAACGAATTCGACCCGTTGGTTGAGCTGGTCGATCCTTCAAGCGTTTATGTCGACGCGCATGCTCCCATCAACCAGCTCGGCACGCTCAAGGTCGGGATGGACGCGGCGGTCGTCTCCGTGCTCAAACCCGGCGTCGTCTATCCTGGGCGCGTCTGGACGCTCTCGCCCACCTTTTCCGCAGGTGGAACCACTGCGCCCGTGTGGGTGCAGTTCACGGGCAAGGATCGCATCAGCGAAATCGGCGCCTCGGTCGAGGTTCGGATAACGACGAAGTTCGTTCCGGACGCAATCGTGATACCGAAGGCCGCGCTGTTCGAGGACGCCGAACGGCACAACTCCTACGTCTTCACTGTGGGCGGCGAGAATCATGCGCATCGCACCGTCGTCGCCGTCGGAATTCGCGGCCCAGCCGAAGTGCAGGTGACCGAGGGACTCAAGCCCGGCGATCTGGTCATCACCTCGGGCGGCTACGCCCTTTCCGACGGCCTTGAGGTGCGCGCGTCCGTGGCGCCCGCCGCGGCTGCCTCGCCGGCTGCCGAAACCGCGCCGCAACAGCCCTGATTGCCGAATCGATGAGCCGCCGCAGCACCCTGCTCTCGCTCTTCGCCGTGATCGCGCTCAGCGCCCTCGGCGTGATCCTGGCGCGATCGATTCCCAACGCGGTCTTTCCCGAGTTCGTTTTCCATCGCGCCATCATCCTCGCCGACAGCGCCGAGCTTCCCGCAAGCCAGATGCTGGTCGCGGTGACCCGCCCGCTGGAAGAGGCTGCGTACAACGTTGCCGGGACCACGCTCGTGCGCTCGACCACCACGCGCGGCAGCGCCGAAATCGACGTCACCTTCGCCGAGAGCAGCGATCCCACGACCAGCTTCGAACTGCTCGGCGCGGCGCTGGCCGAGGCTCGCGCGCATCTGCCGCCCGGGACCACGGTCAATACCCGATTACTGACCACCGGCACGTTCCCGATTCTGGATTTGAGCCTTAGCTCGCACGTGCGCAACCTGACCGAGCTCACCGACGTCGCGTTTTACGACCTGGTCCCGAGCCTCCATCGCATCGGCGGCGTTTTCCGGGTCGAGATGGTCGGCGCCAAATACCGCGAATACGTGGTGCGGCTGGATCCGGCGCGGATGCTCGCGCACGGGCTAACCCCGGACCAGGTGGTGAGCGGGCTTGGCAAGGCCAACGTGATCGCGTCGGCAGGCCGCGTTCTCGACCAGCATAGGATGCTGTTGACGGTCGTCACCGGCGGCCTGCATCAAAGCGACCAACTTTTGGGAGTGCCGATTGCGACCGTCGATAACCAGCCGGTTTACGTGCGCGATCTGGCCTCCGTCGATCCCGGGATCACCGAGGACTACATCCGCACCACGAGCGAAAATGGGCCGTCGGTGCTGGTGGGAATTTCGCGCACCCCCGACGGCGATACCGAGTCGATCGCGCGCGAGGTCCGCGCGATCGTCGCCGAATTCCGCCAGCGCTATCCCGACGTCACGTTCTCCTTTTCCTACGACCAGGCGGCGCTGGTCGCCGAATCGGTCGCCAGCGTGCGCGACGCGATCCTGCTTGGGCTGGTGCTGTCGGTCGCCGTCGTCTTCATCTTCACGATGAGCGTGCTGAGCGCGCTGGTGGCCGCGATCGTGGTGCCCTGCACCGTGGCGATCACGTTCGTGGTGATGGCGCTTTGCGGGATGACGTTCAACATGATGACGCTCGGGGGAATCGCGGCCGGGATCGGGCTCTTCATCGACGACGCGATCGTGATGATCGAGGCGATCCATCGCGGCCATGCAACCGGGCTTAAGACCGGCGCCGCGGTCGAGCGCGCGCTTGACGAACTCAGCCGCCCGCTCGTCGCTTCGACCCTCACGGTGATCGCGGTCTTCATGCCGCTCGTCTTCGTCTCCGACATCACGGGGCTGTTCTTTCGCGCGCTTGCGATTACGCTCGGCGGCGGCCTTGCGATCTCGCTTGCGCTCGCGGTCTTCTTTACTCCCGCGCTGGAGGAGATGGTCGGGCGATGGCGGCGCGCAAGCCGTGCGCCGGGACGGATGTTCGGCGCGATGCGCGCCGCGTTTCTTGCCGAGTTGCGCCCGTTCATCCGCGTTCCGGCGTTGGCGCTTATCGCCGCCGCGGCCTGCTTCGTCGCGGCCTTTGTGCTGTACCGCGCCGCCGGCACCGACTACCTGCCCGCGCTCGACGAAGGCGGCTTCGTCCTCGACTACATCGCGCCGCCGCAAAGCACGCTCGACGACTCCAACGCGCTGCTCGGCAAGATCGAGGATATCCTGCGCGCGACGCCGGAGGTCGCCGCCTTCTCGCGGCGCACCGGCACTCAACTGGGATTCTTTCTCACCGAATCCGATCGCGGCGACTTCTCGGTGCGGCTCAAGCCCAAGCGCACACGTTCCATCGAAGCCGTCATGGACGACGTGCGCGGGCGAATCCTTGCCGCGGTTCCCGGCGTGCATATCGAATTTTCGCAGGTGCTCCAGGATTTGATCGGCGACCTTTCGGGCGTACCCGAGCCGATCGAGGTCAAAGTGTTCGGCGCCGACCAGACCGCGATCGAGCGAACGGCGCGCCGCGTGGCCGCGGAGATCAGCGGGGTCAAGGGCGTCGTTGACGTCTTCGACGGCATCGTGGTGAGCAGCCCCGAAGAAGAAATCGCGATCGACCAAAGCGCAGCGGCGCGCTACGGGCTTAGCGCCGACGATATCCGCGCGACGCTCGAAACCGCGATCGAAGGCACCGTCGCAACCCGGCTGAGCGCCGGCGATCGGCTGGTGAACGTGCGCGTGCGCTACCCGCCGGACTTTCATCGCGAGCTCTCCGCGCTCTCCGAGGTACAGTTGCGCACGCCGTCCGGCACTCTCGTGCCGCTCACGGCGGTCGCGGAAATCCGCTGGGGCGGCGAAACCAACGAGCTTGCGCGCGAGCGGCTGCGCCCGGTCGTCCCCGTCACCGCCCGCCTCGAGGGCGTCGATCTCGGCACCGCGCTCGCCGAAATCACGACGCGGCTGCAGAAGATGGCGCTGCTGCCGGGCGTGTCGCTCGAACTCGGCGGGCTGTACAAGCAGCAGCAGCAGGCATTCCATCAGCTCGCGCTGGTGATGGCGGCCGGGCTCGTGATGGTGCTGCTGATCGTGCTGTGGGAGTTCGGGCGGCTAGCGCCGGCGCTGGCCACGGTAATTGCGGCGCTCGCCTGCCTGGTGGGCAGCTTCGCCGCGCTCGCGCTCACCGGAATCACGCTCAACATCTCGTCATTCACGGGCGTGATCATGGTCGCGGGCATCGTGGCCAAAAATGGCATCCTGCTACTCGACCGCGCCGAGCACGGCGTCGCCTCGGGTGAAGCGCCTGCGCGGGCGCTGACCGGCGCCGCGACGGTTCGGCTGCGTCCGATCGTGATGACCACGCTGGCGACGGCGGCCGGGCTGCTGCCGCTCGCGCTCGGCTACGGCGCCGGCGCCAAGGTCCAGCAACCGCTGGCGGTGGCCGTGATCGGCGGCCTCGTGATGGCGATGCTGCTCTCTTCCGCGATCGCCGGCGGAATTTATCTGCTTGGAACGCGCGCTCGCGCGCCGCTCGCCTCCGCCAGCGCAGAATAACCTCCCTCGAGCCCGCGCTCTCGCATGGCGCACGATTCGGCGCTATTCATAGGCTCGCTCGCCGGACCTTTCGCGAGGGCGGCCCCAGGGGCCTCGCGGCCGGCAGAACGACGCGCATCAAATCAATGGAGACGGCGATGGCAACGCAACAGGGAAAGCAGAGACTCAAAGGCAAGGTCGCGATCGTAACCGGAGCAGGCCGCGGAATCGGACGCGCGGAAGCGCTGCTGCTAGCGAGCGAGGGCGCCAAGGTAGTGGTGAACGACCTCGGCACGGACATGCTCGGCAAGGGTACCGACCAGGGTATCGCGGGACAGGTCGCGGCGGAAATCCGCGCCGCCGGCGGCGAGGCGGTCGCTAACATCGACAGCGTCGCCTCGATGGAGGGCGGCGAGCGAATCATCAAGACCGCGATCGATGCCTTCGGCAAACTCGATATCCTGATCAACAACGCCGGCGCGGTGCGGCCGAAAATTATCTTTCACATGACCGAAGACGACTGGGACTCGATGATGTCGGTGCACTTGAAGGGCCACTTCACGACCATCCGCTTCGCGAGCCCGATCTTCCGCGAGCAAAAAAGCGGCGTCATGGTGAACACCGCGTCGGAGTCGGGCCTCGGCCATTTCGGACAGGCGAGCTATTCGGCGGCCAAGGAGGGAATCGTCGGCCTGACGCGCACGGTTGCGCGCGACCTCGGGCGCTACGGCGTGCGCTGCAACGCGATACGGCCGCGCGCGGCTACGCGGCTGTTCGACGAGGGCGCGGCCGCTGCGATCGAGCGGATGCGCGCGACGCTCGGGCCGACGGCGGCGCCGGCGATCGATCGCAGCGGCCTGCAGAACAAGCCCGAACAGGTGGCGGCGCTGGTGGTATGGCTCTGCACGGAGGCGGCCGCGAACGTCAACGGCCGGACCTTCGTGGTCGGCGGCGACCTGGTCGGTATCTATGCCGAGCCCGAGCCGGCGCGCTCGCTCTACCGCGAGGGCGGATGGGACCTCGACACGCTCGACCGTATCGCATCGAAGGATCTGATCGGCGGCCTGGTGAACGAGTTCCTGCCGCGATAGGCGCGGCGCACGCGCGACGGCCTGCTTGACGAATCGCCGCCGCGGCCGCCGCGCCGCGCCCGGGCGCAGGCGCGGCGGCCGGAACATATGTTCTCGCGAGAATGGTTTTGGCCAACCACCAGCGTGACGCGCTCGCAACGCAAGCGCGTCCGCGCCTGTACTCCGGGCACGCGGAGCGTCACCTAGCGAGCTCTGCGCGGGCGAACGGCGCGCCGTTCCTCCGCACAGCGCTCGCAGACGGGCCGCCGGAGGCGGGAGCGCGCTTGTCGGCGCGCGTCCGCCTCTGGCACAATCACGGACACTGCGATTTTGCACCGCCCCGGCCGCTCGCGCGGCCGGCGCGGCGCCAGGACCACCGCGATGCCGAGGTGGCGAAACGGCAGACGCAGAGGACTCAAAATCCTCCGTGCGCAAGCACATGCGGGTTCAAGTCCCGCCCTCGGCACCAAAATTTCCCCCGACAGTGCTGCGATTTCTAGCGCGGATGACTTTGGCTGTCAACTCCCCTGAGCGGGCATCGCGGCTGACTTTGGCTTAACTTTGGCTGTTCTCGGATGGCCAAGTGGTCGAGACATTCACGACGGATCGATCCGACGAGCCGCCTGACGTGGCCGTTCTGCCCACGTGGCTCGGTGGGTGTTTCGCGAATCCCGGCATAGCACGAACGCGGCGATGTAGGCCGAATGCCCAGTCATGGTCGCGGATCAAGTGACAAAGCTTCTTCTCAAGGAAAGGCGTCAGTGACCTGACCAGCGTTCCACTCGGCCGTCGCATCGCTCGTCACTCCGATACAGACCAAACGCCTTCGCTCGTGACGAAAGATAACCAGGACATAGCAGCTTGAATGATCATGGACGGCGGCCGCGCCTGCGGGACTTCTGACGCCAATAAGCTCGGAATTCTCGTAGTGCCAGCGGATCACCGTCTCGGGCTGGAGGATGATGATCGCATTCAAGACCGACAGGAAGAATCGATACAGCCACACAAATAACACGCGATCCCTGTCCTCTTCCTTATCGATTAGTTCGTCTCGTCCGTGCAAGACGGTCGTTTCGGTCGATCATGATCAGCCGCGTCACGCGACGAGGAGGCAGCAGCGGTAACCCAGGCCTATCGGGCAGTGCTGGAGGCGGCGGCTGGCCGCAAGGCCGCCCTGGTACCCGGCAAGCGGCGAGCGCGGGTCGAATAGAGTTGACGTTAAACAAGGCCGCACCGAGATCAGAGATACCGTCGACTATGAGTTGCCACTTGGCCCCGCGGGGAACCGCGGCGTGACAGCTCGTAGCGCGTCGTGGGCCGGACTGTATCTTCGATTAGCCGCGCTACGAAAGCGAAAGTCCTCGGCCGGTGAACCCGCCGGTTCGATTCGTGTATGCAGATGCGTCGACAAATGGCCGAACTTTAAACGTGATTGCGGAGCATCAGCTCCTTCGGATGCGGCTCGAGATAAACCTGTCCTCGCAAATAAGCGACGTCGAACTTTCGGACGTAGTGCCGAAAGAGAGTGATCGGCACGACGCACCACGATACGTGGATCGGCAGCGAGCTTGTCGAGCGAGGTCATGATTTCGCTTTCAGCAATCGAGAGAAATTCCGAGGCCAAATAGGCTATCTTACGGTGCCAGCGTTACAACCACAGCCGAGCAGGGCGCGTTCCCAGCCGTCCGATAACTGTGAGCCACGCTGGAATCAAAATAGATCGCATCCTCCTTGTGCAGCTTGTTCTCCTCCTCGCCGACCCTGACGGTGAGAGTGCCAGAAAGCACGTAGATGAATTCGACGCCATCGTGCTCGTGGGTACGAGCACGCGGCGCCGCAGTCCCTGGAAACTCGGCATAGAAAGCATTGAGTCTGCGATCCCCGGCGTTGAAGTCAAGGCATTCGAAGCGGTAAGCGACCTCACTACCGCCGAACTTCTCCTCGAACACGAGCCGGTCTTCCTTGCGCGCAACTGCAGCTACGTGGCGGCCATCGGTAAAGAAGTGTTCGAGCCCAACGTTGAAGACCATTGCGATTCTGAGCAAGGTCGGCAACGTGGGAAAGAGCCTGGCGCGCTCGATTTTTGAAAGCATCGCAGAAGAAAGGCCGGTATGGCGGCCTAGTTCGACGAGTCCCATTTTCTTCCTGAGCCTAAGCCGTCGGAGTTTCTCGCCGATGGCGTATTTCTGAAGTCCTTTTGTCAGCGTGTCTGAGAGCATTCCGTTAATCCGTTTGAGCAAAGAGAAATAAATATGACGTTTTGGTCGTCATGATTAAATGAGTTTTCTCTATGATTATATTTTCTCTATTGAATTAAAATTATTTTCACTATCGTTACAGATACGCGATGGCGCTTCCTGAAAGCAAGAGGCTACGGCGTCCGCGAAAAAGGGAAGGAGGCAGAGGATATGAAAACGTTAAAGGTGATTGCCGCAGTGCTCGTGATCGTTGGCGCTCTGAACTGGGGACTGGTCGCGCTCGCGCACTTTGATCTCGTCGCCGCGTTGCTCGGAATGAGCTTCGGGCAGACCTCGGTGCTCAGTTCCCTGGTCTACGGGCTGGTTGGACTATCCGGTCTTTACCAGTTGCTGACCCTGCCCGGCGCGGTCCAACACGAATAGCGGAGTAGCCGCCGAAACGAGCCAGCCCTACGGAGACCAGGCAAATGTCGATTCAACGCAAGATGGAGAAGGCGTTCTCGGATAACTCCGAAACCCCCATTCTTCTAACCGGTGCAAACGGCTACGTCGGCGGCCATCTGCTGAAAGCTCTCGAGGCGGAGGGACATCGGATCCGCTGTGCGGTCCGCCGCCCAGAAGCGATGCCTGCAACGGCAGCAGGAACCACGATTGTGCGCGCCGACGTACTCGACCGGGAGAGCATCGGCGCCGCGATGCGCGGCGTCGATACCGCCTACTATCTCGTCCACTCAATGAGCTCGGAGCGGTCATTTGAAAGTGCGGATCGTGAGGGTGCGCGCAATTTTGCCGCAGCCGCGCGTGCGGCGGGAGTTAGGCGGATCATCTATCTAGGTGGTTTGGGTAACCGGAACGCTGCTCTCTCACCGCATCTGCGCAGCCGGCATGAGGTAGGTGAGCTGCTGCGCGCTTCCGGGATCCAGGTGATCGAATTTCGCACGTCAGCGATTGTAGGGGCCGGCAGCCTCTCATTCGAAATGGTGCGTGCGCTCGCAGAGCGATTGCCCATAATGATCACGCCGCGCTGGGTGACCATTGAGGCGCAGCCAATCGCGATCGAAGACGTAATCCGCTATTTGGTGACCGCGCTCGCTCTCGACGCCGCAAACAATCGCGTATTCGAAATTGGCGGTGCCGAGCGGGTTTCCTACGGCGGCATCATCCGCGAGTACGCCCGCCAGCGCGGTCTTCGACGGGCGATGATCCGGGTACCGGTACTGACGCCCCGACTCTCCAGTTGGTGGCTGAGGTTGGTGACGCCGCTGCAGGCCCGGGTAGGCCGAGAACTGATCGAGGGCGTGCGCCATGCGACGGTCGTATCTGACGATCTTGCTTTGCGAACGTTCCCGATACGGCCCGCTGGCATAAGAAAAGCTATCGCCGATGCGCTGCGCGCCGAGGATCTTGAGTTTTCCTCAACTCGCTGGTCCGTCGCGCGGTTAGCGACACCGCCCCACTCCCCCTGGGGCGGTGTCCGCATCGGCAACCGTCTAATTGTTTCACAGATGATCGATGTGAAAGCCGCGCCGGCCACGGCGTTCGGCCCGATACGCCGAATCGGCGGCTCCGTCGGCTGGTATTACGGCCGCAGGTTGTGGGAGCTGCGCGCACTGGCCGACCGGCTATTGGGCGGCTCGGGTATGCGGCGCGGGCGCTCCAACGAGGAAACTATCGAGCTCGGCGACCAGATTGACTTCTGGCGCGTCTCGGCTCTCGAACCGGATCGCAAGCTGACCCTCACGGCCGAAATTAAGCTGCCGGGCCGCGCCTGGCTCGACTTCGAAGTCGAACCAACTGGCACAGGATCGACCATCAGACAGACGGCGATATTCGACCCCGCGGGGCTGTTCGGACTTCTCTACTGGTATCTGTCCTTTCCCGTGCACCAGTTGGTCTTCGCGGGCATGCTGCGCAAGATTGCCGCTGCCAGCATTCGTCCCGAACGTAGTCTCCCGGCATTTTCCGTGCTGAAGGCGCCCTATTGAACGGATCGAAAACACAGAACACACAAAGGAGTAATGGGATGAAACTCACAACAATGATGGCAACTAAAGGCGCCGCTCCGAAGTTGCACTACAATCGGTTTGAATGGTGGATGTCGATTATCCGCGAGGGCGTCGTGGCCGGGACGCTCGGAGGCGCAGTGGTAGCACTGTGGTACTTGGTATGCGACAGCGTCGCAGGACGGCCGTTTCATACGCCGGCGCTTCTCGGGGCGATTTTCTTCGACGGGCTGCACGGTCACGACGTGGGCGCGGCAACGCTCGCGCCGGTGGCGAGCTTCACGGTACTTCATTTTGCCGCATTCATCGCTTTCGGCCTGGCCTCGGCGTTCGTAATCGCCGCTGCCGAGCGGGAACCCTTGCTAGTCCTGGGTGCTCTAATGGTTTACGCGTGCTACGAGGTTTGCTTCCTCGCTTTCGTCACGGCCCTCGACGCGTCGGCTCTGGGAGCGCTTGGATTGTGGAAAATCGCGGTGGCGAACGCGATCACCCTGGCAACGGTCTTCGGTTACTTCCAGTATCGTCATCCACAAATCCTGCCGCGTTTCGTCGAGCGATGGGGCAAGTTTGACGCAGAGACAATTGCCTCACCGCCGGTCCTCGCCGCGCGAGTGATCCAGCTACCTGAGTTGCGTTCCAGTGCAATTCCGGCAGGCAAATGAGGAGCATAGACTTTGAAAAGCTGACCCCGCCGAAGTCCGAAGGAAAACCCGTGGAAGCCCACCTCTGGGAACCGGAGACCGGGTCAGTCTCTTCCGAGGTGCTTCGCGGCGTCGAAGTCGTGTTCAACCTTGCGGGCGAGCCGGTTTCGGACGGGCGTTGGACCGGCGAGGAGAAGCGTCGAATCCGCAATAGCCGCGTCGTGGGCACGCGCAACCTGCTCGCTGGGATTGCCGCGATAAAGAGCCGGCCGCGTATGATCGTGTCGGCGTCCGCGGTGGGTTACTACGGCGACCGCGGCGATGAGGAGCTCGATGAGCGTCCAGCGGCCGGCCACGGCTTTCTCGCCGAGGTTTACGCAGATTGGGAACGCGAAGCCATGGCGGCATCGCAGCTTGGCATTCGCGTGGTCTGCGTGCGCATTGGAATTGTGCTGGCTCCCAGCGGCGGGGCGCTGGCCCGGATCCTCACACCGTTTCGGATGGGAATGGGAGGCCGGCTCGGCAGCGGCCGGCAGTGGATACCGTGGATCCAGATCAAGGACGTGGCCGGGATCATCCTGCATGCGAGTCGGAACAAAGAGATTAACGGGCCGATGAACGCAGTCGCGCCACGCCCGGTCACCAACGTCGATTTTGCACGCGCGCTTGCTCATGCCTTGTACCGGCCGGTCTTGTTGCCGGTGCCGCGTACCGCGCTTCGCCTCGCCTTCGGAGAGTTGAGCGAAATCCTGATCGCCTCGCAGCGGGTCTTTCCGCGAGTGGCCGAGCACACCGGTTACACCTTCGAGTATTCCGACCTCGACGGTGCGCTCGACGATGTAATGACCTCGATGGCACGGTCCTCGGCCGCGTGAATGACTCTATGACCAAGGCCTATCGTTTCGAACAGTCGCAGTTCATTCCCAGGGCGAGAGAGGAAGTGTTCGCTTTCTTCGCAGACGCCTCGAACCTGGAACGCATCACGCCCGCGTTCCTTCATTTTCACATCCTGACGCCCCGCCCCATACCGATTCGGCCCGGCACATTAATCGACTACCAGTTGCGGCTCTGTGGGGTACCCTTCCGCTGGCGGACGCGCATCGAGACCTTCAAGCCTGCATCGCTTTTTACGGATGTCCAACTTTCAGGCCCCTACCGGCGATGGCATCACCGGCACGAATTCGTCGAGGTGGGAGGTGGCACCGAGATGAAAGATATCGTCGACTACGAGTTGCCGCTGGGCCCGCTGGGAGTCGCCGCGCGCTGGCTCTTGGTGCGTAGCGCGCTGGACCGTATCTTCAACTACCGGCGCGTTGCGATAACAGAGACCTTCGATCATTGTCCCTCGCGGTTCGGCCCGTTCTTGCCACACGTTTGAGGCAATTTCGTTATGCTTGCGAGGTTCTTTTACTACCTAGTGTCACGTCTCGTAAATAAGTGCAGCATGTTTGAGGCTGCGTTTGATATCGGCGGCGGACTTGGTCCAGCGGAACGGCTTGGCGTTCTGGTTCCAGGCTGCGAGCCAGTTGGTGATCGCGGCCTCCAGCCGTCGAATGCTGTCGAAGCTGCCGCGCCGAATGGCCTGACCGGTAATCAGGGCGAACCAGCGTTCCACCAGGTTAAGCCACGACGCGCCGGTGGGCGTGAAGTGCAGGTGGATGCGCGGATGGGCGGCGAGCCACTGCTTAACCGCCGGATGCTTGTGCGTCCCGTAGTTGTCGCAGATTAGGTGCAGTTCACGCCCCGCGTAGCGGCGGGCGAGCGAATTGAGAAAGGCGATGAACTCGAGGTGGCGATGACGCCGAAAGCAGCGCGCATGGACCTTGCCACTAGCCACCTCCAACGCGGCGAACAGGCTGGTGGTGCCGTGGCGCGTATAGTCGTGCGTCATGCGCGCTGCCAGTCCCGGCCACATCGGCAGCACTC
>Ga0335077_10002225_pt1 | contig 23142 bp, 19 predicted proteins | sample Lox_Sample_31_FD_207151 | JGI IMG/M metagenome (GOLD analysis project Ga0335077, IMG submission 207151) | Soil microbial communities from Loxahatchee National Wildlife Refuge, Florida, United States - Lox_Sample_3.1 | ecosystem: Environmental > Terrestrial > Soil > Wetlands | place: USA...
GTGCCCAGAGTAATCGGCAAACCGCTGCCGGCGGTGAAGATCGGGGAGAAGGTCCAGCCTCCGAGGACATGGCCCAAGATTCCCTGCTGTCCTTTGTAGAAGGGAGGGTTATAGATCAAGAACAGGTTGTAGACGAACTTGCGGTCGAAGCCGGCTAATCCATAAGACGTATTCAGATTGTATGGATCGGCCGCAGTCTCTTCGCTGGTAGCCTGAACCACTGCACCTGTGCTGAGTGTTTTGGACCAAGTGAAATTCGACTGGGTGGTGAGGCCATGCCAATCGCTCATTTTGAAGGAGACAAAACCAGCTTGGTAGTTACCGTGGCCGATGCTGGCATTCATTCCCACGCCGCTGGTAAGTTGCCCGCTGCAACCGATCTCGGAGCCGGTTGGGCAATTCAGGGGGCTGTTCATCATGGTGCGAGCGAAGTTGAAAGGCCCCCCATCCAGATCGCTCCACATGCTCCAGACGCTTTGGCTGGTGATGTTTCCAAGTTCTTTGTCGACCACCGCAGCGGTGCAGTTGGCATAGGTTCCCGCTCCGTTGGAGAACGCACCTGCACAGTAGGAGGGATTTATAGCAGCCTGGAAGAACGGCTGAGAGGCGATTCCGTTGATGTAGGCGCCATAGGCCGGGTTGGGGGTCACGCCGTCGCTCTGGAATGCGGAGGGAACGTTCGCGCCGCATGCCGAGGTTGAGATATTGCAACCGAGGGCCACGGCTACATTGGCGTACGCGTTCTTGAACTGCTGTCCGCCCTTAGTCATCATGTAGGGCACAGCGTTGAGGTTGATCGGCTGGTATTCGTGTTGAATTCGGCGGCCGATGTAGCCTAACTCCATAGTGACGCCTTTATGCAACTGGCGCTGGATGGTGAAATTGAACGAGTCGACGACATTGGGACGGAAGTGGGGATCCAGGCCTTCGCCGGCGCCAGCCGCGATTCCGTTGATGCCCGGGAATAGAGGTTGAGGCAAGGTCGGAGCAGCCGCGGGAAGTGGTGCCGTAAGTCCGTCTACGCCAACGCGGAAGGCCGTGGATGGGTCGGCTCCGCCGCAACCTCCAGTGGTCAGCGCACCGATGCACTGGACCGGCTGAATGAGCCCGGTACCTAATAGGGGGACCAGGACTAGATCAACACCATTCAGGCGTCCATAGATTCTTCCATAGCCACCGCGAAGCACGGTGTTTTGGCCGCCGAAGAGCTTGCCGGCAAAGGAGTCGCTGTCAAAGTGAGGATTCCAAGCCGCCGCCACCCGCGGGCTAAAGGAACCGTAGTAAGGGTCGTAAGGATACTTTCTTCCGTTCTCGGTATTGCCGACGAGATTGAAGCCTACAGTCGGGTTGTACACGTTGCCCTGAAGGGCCGCCACCTCGCGGGAGTGGAGGTAGGACTGCGTATCAACCAACTGATTCGCCTCATTGACGAATTCGACCTGTTTACCGTCCTTTTCTGTCGGGGGCATTTCCAGCGTCCATCCCAGTCCGTAGGTGAGGGTGAAAGACTTTTTCATGTGCCAGGTGTCGCTGAAATAGACGTTGTAAAACGGGATGGTGCTCTGGTCGAAGGCCGGCGTAAGTGGAGGATTCAAAGCGAGAGTGGGACCACTTCGGGTGTAGGCGATTTGCGCGATGGAAACGAGGCCGAGAGTCGCCGCATAGTCCCTGGCCCAACTCGCCGACGAAATGTCGGCAGATGGAGTATAGCTATCCATCGCGATGCCGTTACCTGCGCCGGATGTTGTAGACAATTGGTAAACCGGCTGATAGTTGATACCGCCGCCATTGTCGGTGCGTTGGTGCCAGTTGAAATTGTGCTGGTAGGTGCCTCCGAACTGCAGGAGATGCGTTCCTTTCAAGGTCGTGACATCATCGCGGAACATCTGATCATGTCCGTCCCAGAAGCGGGTGCGCGTTTGCTGAGTGTTGACGTTGTAGGGGGCCAAGTTCTGCAGCTTTGATTCACCCAGAGGCTCGAGCGCCCCTCCGAGGCCATCGAATTGGACCGTGTCGCCTTTTCGGTCCCAAGCCCACCAGTTTCGCAAGAAGCTATAGTGGAAGTTGTTGGTTGTGTTGTTAGAGATGTTGGTGGTGACTCCGGCGACCAGATACCAAGGCAGTTGGGGCGCCTTGGAAAGAGAAGAGGGAACACCCAGCTTGTCGCCCGAGAAAAATCCGCCGACATCGACCTGGTCGTCGGTGGCAATCTTCAGCTTGAAGTAACGGTAGCTGGATGTGAAGTGCCATTTATCGCTGAAATCGTGATCCAGACGAAACACAAAGAAGTTGCTCGTCTGCGGAAGCGCCAGATTTGCTTTGAAGCCTCCGATATTACCGACGCCGCCGGACATGTCGCAGCGGCTCTGTCCGCAATCCCCATTCACCTCGTTGGGAAGAGGCATGTACTTGTTCCACATCTGCTGGACAAGCGGGTTGATTCCGACGGCGCGCGGGTCGCACTTGCTGCCAGGGAATGCACCGCAACCCGAATTCGCCGGGACTACTTCACCCTCAGCCGAGGTGACAGTTGTGTTGTTGAGGTTATAGAGGGTAGTAACGCCGGTCGTCCCATCGGTGAATCGCAACAACCCGAGCCGCAAATCAGCCGAAGGGGTGATTCTTTCGAAGGTCTCCGAGTTGGGCCAGCGATAGCCTTCGTAATTGGCGAAGAAGTATGTTTTTCCACCAAGCAGCTTCGGAAGAAGTGGTCCTCCAAAACGTGCGCCGAACCGACTGCGATGCCAGTTCGGAACCGGGGTGCCCGTAAGATTATTGTCCCAGGTGTTCGCGGAGAAATTGTTGTCGAGATAGTATTCGTACGCGCTGCCGTGATAGGAGTTGGTACCGCGGCGGGTGACGACTTGTACTTCGGCGCCGGCAGAACTGTTGAAATCGGCGGTCTGGCCGGTGCTATTGACCTTAAATTCCTCGACGCTATCGGCGGGCGTTGGCATCACACCCGTGGGGCCTCCGGCTACGGCGTAGCTTTGGTTGGAGATGCCTCCGGTCGGGTCGCCAGCGAAGGACGAGGTATAGACGCTCATACTTCCGTCCATATCGTTCGTGTTGTTGCCACCGTCGAGCATGAAGCTGCTTTGATCCACCACGGCCCCGGCGACACTGCCGTCGGGACTCACGCCCGGTTGTAACTCTACGAAGGTGCTGACGTCGCGGTTCAAGCTTGGCAAATTGTCGAGCGCGATCGAGGTTACGGTGTTGCCCACCGTTGCGTTCATGGTCTGCAGTTCGGTGGTCGCAGCAGTGACTTCGACCACCACGTTCTGGCCGCCCACTTCGAGTGACAGGTTGAGGGTGACGGCCGAGCCGACGGTCACTTTCGTTTGTGTCTTCGTCGTGGAGAATCCTTGTTTGGTCACACTCAATTCATATTCGCCAGGATCGACATTCACGAGGACATAGTGTCCGGCTTCGTTGCTGCTAGCGCTGCGGGTCGCTTTCGTGGACGTGTCGGTGAGAGTGATGCTCGCACCATTAACCACCGCGCCGGTGGCATCCGTGATGGTTCCGGCGATGGTGCCGGTTGAGGTGGATTGCGCCGGCGCGGGTACGGCGGTCAGCACGCACAGTGCTGCAATAAAAAGCAAGAGCGTAAGGCATGCGAACAGCGACGGAAACTGCGGAAAACGAACACGCATTGCAAATCCCTCCTGAGAGCGAATGGATGTCCTCGCGCAACACAATGCGAAAACGTTGTCTGCCTACGTGACCGCTCAACTAACAAAGAGTCCATTGCGGTTCGGCCAACAGAGAGAGGCCCCGAAACCTTTGGCGTTGGTGTATGCTCCGCGCCGGAACCCGTTTAATAGGTGGGGACACTACCACTATCGAATGACAGAAAACAAGTATTAATTGTCATGTTTCGATATTTTGCTAGCTACCATGGTAAGTCTTTGCGGGAGAGAAGCTTGATATGGATGAGAGCCTACGGGAACGGGCACTGTCAAACGCACTTTTGTCTATTGTTTTTGTGCTTTCAGGCGAAGGGGTGGCTGATCCTTTTTGAACGAGCTCCGGGTTCACACCGCTGCGAAAGCCTGCGACCTTGCTGGGACCTGGCAGGTTCAGAGACACAGTAACGATGGGAGCAAGGCGCGCGCCCGCGACCCCCTTCACTTTCGCTCCTGGGCAGGCTAGCCAGCTGGAGGCCAACGCTACCTATTTCACGCCCTTCTCAGGGTTCCAGGAGCCTTGCAGCCGGCGAATGTAAACGATCTGGCCGATATGATATGCGTTATGGGTGCCTAAACGGGCGATCAGGGGAGCGTTTTTCTCAATGGTTTTGTCGTCGGCGGTTTCGACGAACTTCTCGAGATCATTCATCACCTTGTCGAGTTGCTGCACGGTTTCGTTCCACTGCTTGGCGTCGAAATTGTAGAAGGTATCGTCGTTCTTGCCGCTGTACTTCGGCGGCTTTTCGCCCTTGAAGTTGGCCAGCTCCTGGGTGTTCCAGAAAACCAAGTGGTAGGCGAGTTGTCCGATGGAGTGATTGCCCTTGCCATCGGTCCAATTGGCCTGCTCGGGGGTAAGTCCCTCGACGGCGACATTGGTGGTGACAAACCAATCCTTTTCTGTGTGCGTGGACTTGAGTTGATCGAGCAGGATGCTGCGAAGCGTGGGCGGCGGCTGGTCTTTTTTCTGTTCTTGTGCAGAGGCGAGAAATGGCAGGCCGAGAAGAATAACAGTAATAATAGTTTTCATTGCGATGAAACCTCCAGCGTGAAAGTCTACACCGGCCCCGGGCACCACAGGAACGCCGGCAGGATCGTAGAAGTTCCTAGCCGGTCGAACATCCCACTTCTGGGAAAGTCGGCCAGAAGTGGGCACCCATTTTCGTCTCAGTTTGGGAGCCCGCAAGCCTCATGAGAACTGAGTCAGCACGGATGACGAAAGTCTGCCCTGAGCAGGGTTCTAGCCGGGGTAGGTGCCGGTAATGTAGCCCTCGAGTTGTTGAATGGTTTGCGCCTGACCGGTGATGATCCATTTGACCAGATCGCCGATCGAGACAACTCCGACCACGGTATCACCTTGCAGAACCGGGAGATGACGAAAACGATGCTGGGTCATGATGGCCATGCATTCATCGATGGTGTGCCGAGGATTAACAAAGACAACCGGCGCGGTCATGATCTCGCGGATGGTGGTTTCTTTGGAGGAATGCCCCTTCAGGATGACTTTACGGGCATAGTCACGCTCTGACACGATACCGATGAGCCGCCCCTCGGAAATCACAAGCAAGGCCCCGACGCCGTAGTGTGCCATCTTCTCAATTGCTTCGAAGACAGATTGACCTGGTTCGATGGACAGGACTCGGTTCTCATCCTTGCTCTTCAGCAGCGATCCAATGGTGTCGGAAAGTTTCATCAGATTTCCTCATGTGCGGCGCGCACTTGCCGGGAGCTCCGTCAATGATCCTCGAAAGCTCGTGGTCAACCCCGTAAGGCGGCCAGGTCGGAATGAGCCGCGCAAGGACCCTTAGTGCGGACATTCTGCGCCTAAACCAGTCCGTGAGCAAGTTCTTGTGGAAAGTTCTGAAGGTCCAATTGAGTCCTGCCTGGCACTATCTGGGAAGAAGAGAACTCGCGGTCTTATCCGCCTATGCTCAAGAGTGCGAATGCATTGCGGCGTCAAACGGACCGGTCATCTTCGCGGTACGCCAATCAGAGTACGGAGCTGGAGTCATCGTAGTAAACTGGATCGCTGCAGTTGTAGTGTCGGGCAATGAACATCCCGAAGAATTATCGACGCGGGGCACATCGGGGTCCGATCGCGCACACGGGGAGCTGCCCTCAGGGTTTTGGTAACCAATCCCCTTACAAATACTTGCGGTGTCTTGCAATTCTAAATGTTTCGCTATTGTGCTTCTTGTGCCACCCGGGAGCTGAAGGACAGACCAGCGAGAAAAACGTATTGTTCCTGTTTAGCACCGTCAAGTACAGCGATGAAACCGTAAGCGCGATCGAACCCGCGCTGCGCGCTCGTTTCCCACATCCAAGCACCTTTTATCACGCGTACCTGGATGACCCCCAAGTGGAGGTGAAATCCTATCGGGAGAGCCTAGCAGAGACCCTCCGCCACAGATATGTAGGCGTGAGGATGGACCTCGTGATCGCCTGCAATCCCCCGGCCCTGAGTTTTGCGAGGGAATATCGAGGCAAGGTGTTCCACGACGCTCCAATCGTTTTTGTCGGGGTCGGGGAGATAGAGATGGCCGGGCAGAAGCAGTGGCCCGGTGTAACCGGTGTAGTAACTCCTTCGGGCTTTCGGCAGACGATCGACCTTGCGCTGCGCCTTCAGCCAGATACACAGGCGGTTGCGGTGATCGCGGGCGCGACCCGTTGGGACAGCTTCCAGTTGGCAGGTATGCACTCCGAACTTGTTCACTATCAGGACAAAGTGAAGGAGATCGACATTGCCGGAACTCCGAACTACCAGTTACTGCAGAGAGTCAGCGCACTCCCTCCCCACACCGTGGTTATGTTTCAGGTCCTTCCGCAATTTTCGGATGAGCCAGATTTCGGAACCTGGGACCTGCTGGCAGGTGCGGCGCAGCGTCGGCCGACGTATTCCGCGTTTCCACGGCTCTGTATCAATGGGTGCATTGGAGGAGCATATGATGACAATCAAAAGCTGTTGACCTCGACAACGGACCTGGCCGCACAGGTGCTCTCAGGTGTGCATCCGGAAGATATCCCAATGGTGCACAACTCGGACCTCCAGGTTCAGGTGGATTGGCGGGCCCTGCAGCGGTGGCAAATTCCTGAGTCGGCGGTGCCCACGGGTGTGTTGCTTCTGAACCGGGAGCCGACGCTCTGGGAGCGCGGTCGAAAGTACTTCCTTGCTGGAGTTGCGGTAATGATCGCGCAGACTCTGATGATCGTTGGATTGTTCTGGCAACGGGCGCGACTACGGAAAGCAGAGATAGAGCGGCGAAAATCTGAAGAAAAGTTCGCGAGAGCCTTTCGAGAGAGTCCTCTGGCCATCACAATCGTCAAGGTCAGCGATGGGCGCTACGTCGAAGTGAACGACACTTTCGAAGTTCAAACGGGCTGGAAGCGCGACGAGGTCATCGGTCGAACCCCGCTTGAGATCAACCTGTGGGTCAATCCGGATCAAAGAACCGCGTTTTTGAAAGAGCTTCGCGAAAAGGGGACCATCAGAGATCTGGAGGTCAGGCTTCGCAGAAGAGACGGTCAAATTCGAACCGCTCTCGGTTCCGCCGAAGTAATCGAGGTTCATGGTGAGCCGTGCATCCTTTCAGTGTTCGCCGACGTCACCGAGCGAAAGCTGGCCGAAGAGGCGGTGTCGGATTTCAGCCGCAGATTGATGGAAGCGCAGGAGGCAGAGCGTACTAGGATCGCCAGAGAATTGCACGACGACATCAACCAGCGGCTGGCGATGGTGGCAGTGAGTCTGAAACTGCTAAGGCAAGGCCTTCCGAGCTCAGAACAAAAAACGAACCGAGGGATCACCGAGGCCTGCGCACAAATCTCTGAACTGGAGAGCGATATTCAGGCCCTTTCGCACCGCCTGCATTCGTCAAAGCTGGAATACCTGGGGCTCGAAGCGGCGGCATCGAGCCTCTGCAGAGAGCTTTCGGGGCGGCAGAACATCAAGATTAACTTTCGCTGCAACGGCCTTCCGGAAGATCTTTCTGGAGAAGTCTCGCTGTGCCTGTTCCGTGTTTTGCAGGAATCTCTGCACAATGCGGTGAAATACAGTGGTGTAGACCAGTTCGAAGTATCTCTCGAGCACGTATCTCAGGAAATCCAACTGAGTGTGCATGATTCGGGCGGGGGGTTCGATCCGAAGCTGGCAGTTGCCAGGAATGGACTCGGACTGACCAGCATGAAGGAGCGGTTGAAACTGGTCAGTGGAGAGCTCCTAATCCACTCAAAGCCGCATGAGGGCACGACCATCGTTGCGCGCGTTCCAATTAGCCAGCAGGCGAGTCCCGATGAGGCAGCTACATCGAGGGATCTGCGCACAGAGCGCCAGTTCACTTCGGGCTGAATTCAATTTATTCTGCCAGTCGACGAGTGACACAACCGGCTCGATTGGCGGTCATTCGGTCTCGGAGAACTTTGCCAGAGCGGCGATATCTCGGATCTGCACGCCCCCCGGTCCAGCGCTGACAATTCCTAGTTTTTGCCAACGGCTCAGCAAACGGCTTACGGTTGAAAGCGTCGTGCCAGTCAATTGGGCCAAGTCCGTGTGAGTGAGGCGGACTTCTGGGTTCCCGTCGACACCGTAACCGGAACGGTTGGACAGACGGATGAGTTCGCTACTCAGGCGGGAGGAAACGTCCTCGGTTGAGATTTCCCGAACGCGCAGCTCCATTTCGTGCAAGCGTTGTTCAAGAGCTCGAAATGTGTTGCGGCGAAACAAAGCAAATTGTTCCCAGAGTCTCGCGAAGGTGGCCAAATCCCAGACAACTGCGGTGCAGGGTTGAATGGCCTGAGCCGAGGAATTGTGTTTGCACTCCGGCCAAAGGCCGAATGTTCCCTCCAAATCGCCCGCCGCGCTGACTCTGAGAATCACTTCACTGCCTTTGAAGCCTACCTGAGTGATCTTTACGCTTCCTGAGAGAAGCAGGAGCACATGGTCGACGCGATCGCCGATGGAGAACAGATGCTGGCGCCGTTGAAACTGCTTGGTGAAGCCGCGAGAAATGATCGTTGCACAGTCAGCGGGAGGAACGCCCGAAAAGAGCGGGAACTTTTGGACGGATGCGTGTTTTCCAGTCGGCGAGTATCCAATAACACCGCTCGACACCACTGCGATCCCAGTCTTACCGGGCAAGGCGAATCCTCCTCTGCGAACGGCGCGCGAGGCGACCATCTTACGGGGAGATACGACTTACTCTTTGCGCGGCGTCAAATGAGAAGCAATGATCCAGCTTTTAGAAGGATCATTACGCGGCTGGGAAAATCTTCTCAGGGATTGTCACCGCGATTGAGCGACGTCCGGCAATGCGGGGTCAATCCGTGGAGACGGTTGCGGTGACCTTCCGGATCGAGAATGCCATTCGCGGTGTTACGCCCGGGCGGAATTTTACGATTCACCAGTGGATTGGCTTGTGGTCTTCCGGGCAGCGTTATGCCGTGGGAGAGCACGTCTTCTTATTTCTGTATCCGAACAGCAAGCTAGGGCTTACCAGCTGTGTGGGTGGTCCGTTGGGACGTTTTTCCGTTGATCGTACGGGGCGTGTAGTGCTGACGGCACAGCAGGTTGCGGCCTTTCGAAGAGATCCCGTCCTGGGCGGGAAGTCGCGCGCACGATTCAGCGACTTCGCCCTGGCGGTAAGGCACGCCGCTGAGGAGGAATGCCGCGATGAAAGAGGTGACCGTGCAAACCAACATGGCATCTACAGCGCGAGCATTCCTCCTCAGGCTGGCCTTGGCGGCGGGAGTGGTCGCAGCAGGCGCGATGATTGTGCGGGCCGGCGGACCGAAATGCGTAGCGGGGACCAGCTATTTTGATCCGACGACGACGGGGCAGCCGCTCCCCTGGCCACTGGGACAGATTACGTACTACACGGATCAGGGGGATCTGAGCCCCATTCTGCCGAACGCTTCGGCCAACAGCTTTGTGGCCAGCGCATTCGGCGTGTGGACTTCGGTGCCCATTGCGGCGCTGACGGCGACGAAAGCGGCGTCGCTTGCCGAGGATGTCAGCGGAACGAACGTGACCGTGAATGCGGACGGCACGATTTCGATGCCTTCCGACATTCAATCAAGCGCGACCGGTACTCCGATTGGGATCGTCTACGACTATGACGGTGCCGTGACCAGCGCTTTGCTTGGGGCCGGGGCGGGCGGGTCCAGTGAGTGCTTCTTCAACGCGGTATTTGGAGGCAATGACAGTTACGGACCGCTGGCTACCTATCAACACGCGCTCATTGTGATAAACGGGCAGTGTGCCCAGCAGAACTCGCAACTTACGGACGTGGAATATCGACTGGTGCGCGTGATCGGCGGCGTGCTTGGGCTGGGATGGTCGCAATTAAACGTGAATGCGCAGAGCGGATCTCCTTTCCCCGGCCCCGACGATTATGCGGGATTTCCGCTGATGCACTTTATGGATGTCTGGAACTGCGTCCCGATCACGCTTTGCTATCTGAACCCGCTGCAATTGTCGATGGATGACACGGCGGCGGTGTCGCGCTTGTATCCGGTGACCGCACAAAATCAGTCCAGCTTTCCCGGCAAGCAGATCTTTTCAACAACGACGGCTCGTATTCATGGATCGGCGTACTTCAGCGACGCGCACGGCAACCGTACGCAGCCGATGCAAGGCGTGAATGTGGTGGCGCGATGGATTGATCCGAACACGCATCAGCCTTCGCGGAAGTACGCGCTTTCGTCGGTTTCCGGGTTTTCATTTCGGGGAAATGGCGGCAACCCGATTACCGGATTTGATGACTGGATTGGGGATCCTCTTGTTCTATTCGTGTGGCCCAAGCCTCCGGCTGTAAGCGGAGTAAGCGGCAGTTCGATGCCAGTCGCGCATCCGATCGCGAGACCAATTTGGGTTCCCGGAGCCACCGAGTTGGATCGTTCCGACGAGGAATTGGATGCCTGCCACGAGCGAGGTCAGTCGTGCCTACGGCACGGAATCGACAATCGCACGGTCAACTCGCCAGTGAACTGGCGGGCCATTGTCAGGGGTCCCTCCGGGACCGGTTTCGGCCTCGGCTTCCGGCACTACCCCGAACTCCATGAGGCAGCCGAGCTTCGCTCGGCGGACGGCCGAGTTGGCCGTCCCTACGTGGTCCTAGTAACTCCTCACGCCTATTTTCCGACCCACCGATCGACCCAGTCGTTTACCGTTTTGTACCAGAGCTGGGAGTTTTGCGGCTTCAGGACCCAGTGGCCTTCGTCGGGGAAATACAGCATCTTCGACGGGATGCCTTCCATTTGCAGTGTGGTGAAGAGCTGGAAGCCTTCGCTTACGTCTAAGCGATAATCCCTCTGGCCGTGAATCACGAGCGTGGGCGTTTTGAAATTCTTGGCGTACTGGTGCGGGGACCACTTCACGTAGCTCTCGCGATTATCGTAGGGAGTGCCTCTGAATTCCCAGTTGTTGAACCAGAGTTCTTCTGTGGCGCCCCAGGCTGATTCGGCGTTGAACATGCCGTCGTGACTCACCAGGCATTTGAAGCGGTCGGTGTGGCCGAGGATCCAGTTGATGGCGTATCCACCATAGCTTGCGCCCAGCGCGCACTCGCGATTTTTGTCGATGAATGGATAGGTTTGCTCGGCATAGTCGAGACCCTTCATCAGGTCTTCGAAGGGGGCGCCGCCCCAGTCACCGTTGATGGCGTCGATGAACTTCTGCCCATAACCGGTCGAGCCGTGGAAGTTGATCATGATGACGACGTAGCCGCTGGGGTTCACCGAAGTTGGTGACGCGAACAGTTCGGGATTCCAGCGATAGGACCAATCGTCTCCCCAGGCGCCCTGCGGTCCGCCGTGGATCAGGAACTTTACGGGATATTTCTTGTTTGGATCGAAGTTCGGCGGCTTGACGATCGTGCCTTCCACTTCGTCGCCGTGCGCTCCGCGAAAAGAAAACGCCTCGCCATCCGTCATGTCGATTTGCGAGAGCAGTTGATCGTTCACGTGCGTGAGAGCTGAATCCTTGCTGAGCAAACAGCTTTCGTGTCCCGGATCCACCTTGCCGGTCCGCGCCGGACATCCTTCTGCTGTGGCATCCGCTGTGTAGATTTCAATCGGTGCCTTCAGCGCCATGCGCGAATATACGAGCTTCTTGCCTCCAGCGGTCACCGCAATATCGTCGTCGTAGCCGTACACCAATGAGCGGATTGCAGGCACCTTCGCGTCGATCGGCCCCACCGCATAAATCAGCGAGTGGCGCATGTGCTCCGAGGCGAAGTAGATCATCCTCGAATCGGGCGACCATGTAAACGTTCCTACCCACTGGTCGAAATCTGGAGTGAGGTCTCTCTTCTCGCCGGTCTTGCGGTCGTAGAGCATGAGGCGGAAGCGGTCGCTCTCGTATCCGGGGCGCTGCTGGGCGCGGTAGGCGACGTAGCGTCCGTCGGGGGAATAAAGGGGGGAGGTGTCGCTGGCGGGATTGTCGGCGGTGATGCTCTTCGCGGCGCCGGCACGCGGCGCTTCGCTCCGCGGGGCGGACGAGGCGTCCGCCCCTACATTGACCGGAACGATCCAGAGATCGTTGTTGGTCGAAGCCGCTGGATTCTTGTCGTGATTCGAGGCGTAGCAGATCTCTTTGCCGTCTGGCGAGAAAGCGTAATCGTCCTGTCCACCCAGCGAAAAGACCGGTGCATCGTAGTCGCCGTGGGTCAGGTCGCGTGGATAATTCTCGGCGATCGAATCTCCTTCGGACTCGGTGGACGCCTTGGGCGCACGGACTACAAAGATGTGCGTGCGCTTGCCTTCCTTGTAGGCATTCCAGTGACGGTACAAGAGATGGTCGAAGATCAGGGCTTTGACCTTAGACTGCTCAGCCCCCTTCACCTTCCTTGCATTGCAGTCTATTTCGGCCTGCGCGCTGCCGTCGCATTCGGGATAGATGTCGGAGGTGAAGAGAATGTTCTTGCCGTCCGGCGACCAGAGTTCTCCACCGGCTTCGGTTGCGATTGAGGTCAGCTTCGATGTGCGAATGACGGCGCCCGCAGTCGGGTCGAACTCCGCAATCCACACCTGCGAGCCATCATCTTTCGTGGACAGAAACGCGAAGCGCCTTCCATCCGGGGCCCAGCGGGGGCGGTCGGCGTCTTGATCAGCGATTAGAATTCGCTCTGCCGACTTCACGGCCGCGCTTTGCTCGGCCGGGGCGGACGAGGCGTCCGCCCCTACACTGGCGATCCAGATGTGGGGCGTTTTTGTGTTGGCGGCTAGATCTACATCTACCACGCTAAAGATCACCCACTTGCCGTCGGGCGAAACCTGCGGGTCGCCAACACGCTTCAGCTTCATCATATCTTCGAAGGTGAAGGGATGCTTGGCCTGGGCTGCTGCAGAGAATCCGAACGCTAGGAATGTAAAGCAGAGTAGAAGAAGACGGCGCATGGCGGGACTCCTTTGACAAACGGATGAGTGTAGCACTTCCACCTCCTGTCATCCTGAGGCCTGCATTCTTTGCAGGCCGGAGGACTTGGTGCACTTTCAGCTCCTGTGCAATGCTACCGGCCGAGTTGCATGGGTCCTCCAGCGTCGAAAGATGGTGCCTCAGGATGACAACTGCTGTGGAGCGCACAGGACATCACAGACTTACGGTTTGGCTCTTTCACCGAAGATTGCGGTGCCGATTCGGATACACGTCGAGCCTTCTTCTATGGCTACTTCGAAGTCGTGGGACATGCCCATGGAAAGAATGTCCATGGAGATTCCGGGGAGGTTGCGGGCGGCGATTTGGTCGCGCAGCGTGCGCAGTTGGCGGAAGTAGGGACGGGAATCTTCGGGATTTTCGGTGTAGGGGGGTACTGTCATCAAGCCGCGGAATTCCAATGCTTCTAGAGTTGGCGCCGCGGCCAACAAGTTCTCCAGCTCCGGCGAGGCGGGTGGGACTCCGCTCTTGGCGGCTTCTCCGCCTACGTTGACTTCGATTAGCACATGGAGGATCTTGCCCTCGGCTTGGGCGGCGGTGTTCAGCTTTTCGGCCAGCTTGAGCGAGTCTACGCTGTCTACTGCGCTGAACAGTTCGGCTGCTTTGGCTGCTTTGTTGGTCTGAAGGTGCCCGATCATGTGCCACTGGGCGCCGGGCAGATTGGACAGTGCGCTTGCTTTCGCAGCGAACTCCTGCACGCGGTTCTCGCCGAACAGGCGGAGGCCTGCGTCGTAGGCTTCGCGGATGGGTTCGGGCGGGTGCATCTTGGTGACCGCCATCAGCGCTACTTCCGACGGATTTCGCCGCGAGCTCTTTGCTGCCTCCGCGATCTTCTCCTGGAGCGCTGCGATGTTTTCAACGATCGACATTAGAGGCACTCAGCCAGCAAGGACATGGTCCGACTTCATTCTGCCCCGCTTCTGGCAAATTCGGCCAGAAGTGGGCACCCAGTTTCATTTTGCTTCGGTGAAGCGTCTGCTTGGTGGTAGAAATTACATGATTGCTGTTGGGGGCGCGGGGTCTTCGGGGCGGCCGGCGTTGGCTAGCGGGACCATGACCATGACAGCTACGAGTACGGCCAGCGCGATGACTGCGCTAATCAGGTGATTGCCGCTCGCGAATTGATACAGTTGCGGCGTGGCGTGAGGATCGCGTGCCAGTTTGCGTGCGAGAACCGCTGCGACCGCGATCCCGCACAGCGCCTCGCCCGCGATCAGCCCGGAAGCAGTCAGAATGCCGGCGTTGTCGACGCGAGCCTTCTGGGCATCGTTGAGATCGCGCTGGTCACGCAGGCGATCCGTCATCCAGCGGATGATGCCGCCAACAAAAATCGCGAACGTTGTTCCCAGCGGCAGATACATGCCGATCGAGAACAGCATGACGCTCTTCACTTCAATCATGATCATGCCCAGGCCCAGGAAGATTCCTACGATCACCAGCGGCCATGCCATGTCGCCGCCGACGATCCCCTTCGACAGCATGGCCATCAGACCAGCCTGTGGCGCGGACAGTTCGGGAGAACCGAAGTGATAGACCCTATCTAGCAGAGAGAGGGGCAGGAAAAGCACGAGTCCAGCCACAACAATGCCAATCAGGTCGCCGATTTCCATTTTGGACGGCGTTCCGCCGAGGATGTGTCCCACTTTCAGATCCTGCAGCAACTCGCCCGCCACGGCGGAGGAAACGCAAACTACGGCCGCCACTCCCAGGACGGCCGCGACGCCGCCGCTGCCGGAGACGCCCAGAGCCACCATGAGCAACGCGGCAATAACCAGCGTGCAGAGCGTTAACCCCGAGACTGGGTTGTTCGACGATCCGATCATGCCGACAAGGTTGCCGGAAACCGCGGCGAAGAAAAAGCCTACGACGACCATGACACCGGCAGCGACCAACGCTGCGGAGATTACCTTGGAGCCGGCGAGATTGCCGGCACCGCTGATGAAAAAGCGATAGAGAAGAAACATCGCGACGAAGGTAACGGCGACGCCAGCGAAAACGAACTTGGAGCTGAGGTCGCGTTCCGTGCGATTCGTTGCCTCGTGGGCTACGGCGGATTTCTTCAGGTCTGAAACTGCGCGTCCGATCCCGACGGCCAGTTGCTTCCGCATCTTGAACAGGGTGTAAGAAGCGCCAACCAACATCCCGCCGACCGCGATGGGACGGACAATGGAGTAGTAGATCGCGCCGGCCAGCAGGTTCCATTCCAAGGGCTTCCCGTCGGGCTGCGCAGCTTGAATGTACGGACCGGCGATGAAGGTCAAAAGGGGAACCAGCAATCCCCAGGCGAGCACGCCTCCTGCAAAGTTTAACGAACCCAAACGGGGGCCAATGATATAGCCCACACCCAAGTAGGCTGGACTGATATCAGGTGCGTTGAACAGGGTTGCGCCGCCCGTGACGGTGGTTGTAACACTGGGATTGGTGCTGGTGCGGAGGAGCAGTTTCTTTCCGAGTTCGGCAATCCTGACGTGAAAGGTGTTCGAAGAGCTGAAAATGTTGAGTTGGCCCAGGAAGAACATGAACGCGCCGAAACCCATGTTGGCAAACAGAATCTTGGCAGCTTTGGCTCCTTGCTGACCGGCCTTGTGAATCTCTGCAGCAGCGACTGATTCGGGATAGGGGAGCTCGGGATCTTCCACCATCACCCGGCGAAGGAGGGTGACGAAGAGCACGCCGAGCGTGCCGCCGATAATCATAAGCGCCGCCGATTTCCAGTATTTATCCGGGGTGAGCCCGCCCTCCCACAATCCCGCCATCACAAACGCGGGAATCGTGAATACTGCGCCTGCTGCGACCGATTCCCCGATCGTGCCGATGGTCCGCGCGATGTTTTCCTCGAGCAGGGAGCCCTTCATCAGCCGCAGGAGCGCCATGCCGATTACGGCGGCGGGATAGGTTGCGGCAATCGTCATACCGGCTCGCAGCCCCAAATAGGCGTTCGCCGATCCCAGCAGCGCGGTCAAGACCAGGCCGATCAATAGGGCTCGGATAGTGAATTCCTTCATCTGCATGGTTTCGGGGACGTAGGGCGTGTGTTTCTTTTTTGCAGGAAGTTCTGTGACGGGGCTGCTCATGGATGGAATCCTTTTAGGACGTGGGATCGAAGCAAGTTCGCATGCGTTGCTTTATATGAAGCCGATACGAGCAACGGCGCACGTTAGCATGCGGCGAGGGCACGTGACAAGCGCGTTTTGTGCTTCCCGGACGTCTACACTCTGCCGCAAACGGTTGAGCTCTCAATTCTTTACCAAGACGGAGATGGTGGCGGAAGTTGCAGACCACGGGTTGTCACTTGTTGGGCCCGATATAGTTGTCGTTGAGAACGAAGTCGGAGGGAACGTGGACGCGGAGAAGCTCAATCTCGACGGCAGCACCGGGGCGTAACTTTCGAAGGCGAGGATCTGACCTGCCAAAATCCCCACTTCTGGCAAAACCGGCCAGAGCGGGCACCCGATGACCTCTCACCATTGTGGTCCGTATCGATGTAAAATGGTTCTAATCTGTTCACACGCCCATTCGTCTTTTCGAATTCTGAGGTGCAGTGTATGAGTACTTCCCCTGATTCACCGTTCGCCCAGCCCTATCGTTGCCATGATTGTGGGAGTGAGGTGGGATTCCGTTCCCGCCGGCGGACTTTCACCGAACGGTATCTACTGCCAATGTTCCTACTGCAACCAGTGCGCTGCGGTGAGTGCTTCCGGCGCGATTATCGGCTGATCTTTACACGGGTTCGCGAGCGCCTGTCCGAAACGCCCAGGATGATGCCGGGGAAGACACCGGTCCCGCCGCCCAACCGTCACGTTGCTTAAGGACGCAGATCGCCGCTATACTGCTGGTGTACGAAGACTGGGCCGTGGACTCAGGTTTTGTCCGCGGGGTGCGAGGAGGCTGTCTTCAGCAGTAGTGAGGACCGAATCCGGGCTGGCCAGGCCACGACTGCGGTAGCTGGGTGTTCTATTGTTTCCGCGCGAAGTTCATTGAATGTTTCCCGCCTGTGGCTTCGCGGTGCTACCGAAGGATTTTTCTCCGTCTTGTTCCCTTCCGAATGCCGCATCTGCGGCTTACCGCTTTTGAACATTTCGCGCCTACCGGTGTGCACTGAGTGCGTCGCGGGTATGCATGCCATTCGCGGAAAGGTGTGCTCGATTTGCGGGGAGCGAGTCCTTTCTTCTTACGCGGAAAATGATGCGGATGGAATTTTGCGTCGCCCCGTGTGCCGGCGCATTGAGCGCCCTTTCCTGCGAGCGGTGGCTTATGGAAGTTATGACGGTGGCTTGCGGGAACTGATTCACCTGCTGAAGTACAGCGCCGTGCGACCGGCAGGGGAGGTTCTCGGACGGATGCTGGCGGGGGCATTGGCAAAACTGGAAGGCGAATTTGCAGCGCATGAAGTGCTGGTGGTTCCCGTTCCGCTATTTAAGGGAAAGCGCCGGCAGAGGGGATTCAACCAGGCAGAGTTGATCGCTCGAAGGGCGTTGAAGTCGCTGGGCAACTCGCGACTGGTGCTTGCGACTGACATATTGCTGCGGACGCGTGAGACGCAATCGCAGATCGGGCTGACCAGTCATCAGCGTCGCGAGAACATGCGCGGAGCGTTCGCCGTTCTGGATGCCCATGCAGTAGCCGGCCGGGAAGTCATCCTTGTGGATGATGTCTACACGACCGGAACCACGGCGGCGGAATGCGCTAAAGTGCTCGGCCGCGCTGGAGCCAGGCAGGTCTGGGTGGCTACGGTGGCGCGTACCTTGAAACTGGCATCTAACTTTGAAAGTTTTGATGTTTCTAGGTTCCAAGGTTTCAAAGACGAGGAAACCGAGTGTACAAGAAGCGCTTGAAACTCTGGAACGTTGAAACCCTGATTTTATGACCTCGCGGATGGAATACGAACCCGGATCCCGGCATGCCGCCGGCATGTATACGCCGGCGGCCGCACCTCATCGTCGCGGAGACGGACATGCCCTGCTTTCGCCTGTCCTGGTACTGAACGCCTCGTACGAGCCGATTAATGTCTGCGCCGCACGGCGTGCGCTTGTACTCGTGCTGAAAGGCGTCGCCATGACCGAGGAGGAGAACGGACACTTTTTGCATTCGGCGCGGGTCGCCATGCGGCTGCCCTCGGTGATCCGCCTGCTAGAGTATCGCCGCATCCCGCACCAGAGCCGTGCACTGTCTCGCAAGAACATCCTGCTGCGTGACCGCAATACCTGCCAGTACTGCGGCACGGTTCTGGCTTCGAGCGAGTTAACGCTCGATCACGTGATTCCGCGTTCGCGTGGAGGTTCGTCGACCTGGGAAAATCTTGTCGCCTGCTGCCATCCCTGCAATCGCCACAAGGGGAACCAGTTCCCTGCTGAAGCGGGCATGAAGCTGATGCGCGAGCCGCGAGCTTTTAACCTGCATACTTCTCGTCACATCATGCGCCTGATGGGGAGGAGCGATGACAAGTGGCGGAAGTATCTTTTCTATTGAGGCTCAAGATATCAAGGTTTTTACTTTGCCTTGCGCTCAGTGCGCGCCAACTAAGAGGTCTGACGGGGCAGTGAGGGTGAAACACCTTTCGTACCCTCCAGATGCCGCTCTCTACTTCACCGAATAGCCTTTCGCATCGATGCACGATGAGAAAGCTCTGCGGAAAGTGTCGATCTTTTGTTGCTGTTGGGCTTGGCCCTGTTGCGTGGCCTGTTGCTCCGCCTGCTTGTTCGCCTTCTTCTGCTGGCGTCGTCCGCGAACAGCACCCGCCGTAGCCCCGATGGCAGCACCTGTCCCGGCATCACCAGCAATGGCGCCTATCGCAGCCCCGCCAGCAGCACCGCCGGCCGCACCCTTCGCCCCACCTCCCTTCTTTTCGGCAGCCTCTGGCGGAGGGGCAGGGGCGGCGGTGGGATCAATCCCGGTTTGCTGCTGGGCTTGCGCATAGCATGTATTCTCGTCCTCCGCCTGCTGTTGTGGAGTTTGATTGTTCTTGGGGTTTACAAACACGCCGATCTTCGCCGAGGGCGACCCCGATGCAGCAGTCGTTGCTTGAGGAGTTGGGGCGGGCGCGTTTTGCGCGGCAATGGTCGCCGCGCTTAATAGGGTGCAAAGACTGGTGAGTATGATCGCACGTGACTGCATACTTCCTCCTCTTCGTGGCCGGAGGCCTGGGCATGATCTGGATTAATGCACCGTACCGTGAACCTCGGAAGGGTTGAACTAGTAGAAGTGTCAGTACTGGAGTCCACCGGAGAGTTCCTGCTGATTGCGTCCCTGGAATAACGGACAGACCTGGGTGCTAGTCAATTCGACAGCTTTGCGGCATCTGGTCGCATGGCGTCCAAGAGTTCCACCCGAGTGTGAAACAGGCGAAGCAAAATCAGCACTGCCAAGGTCATCACCAAGTTGAAGATGAGCTGCGCCCATGCGACTGCCATGCCGGGTTCGCCCGCGAAATCGACCACCTTCACGGCAAACCATCCGAGAATCGGGAGGAACAACACGACTCCGAATGTGTTGAAGCAGAGGTTGGCAACCGCCACTCTTCTTGCCGTGCTCTGCATCTTGATGCTGGCTACAAGGGCAGTAACGGTGGTGCCGACATTGGCTCCGATAACGATTGGAATCGCTGCCACTGCAGGCAGGATGGCCTGCTGAACCAGGAGTATGCAGAGTCCGGTAGTGATGCTGCTCGATTGGACGATCGCAGTGACGATCATTCCGGCCAGCACGCCCATCAGGGGCGTGCTCGATCTACTCAGTATCTCAGCGAATAGCTGGCTCTGTGCCAGAGGTTTGAGAGTGAAACTTACAAGATCAAGAGTGAAGAAGATAAATCCGAAATAGAACGCAGCTTTCCCCAGAACCCTGAAGCGAGTGGGGATGGCACCCAGCACGGTTCCGAAAACGATGAAAAAAGGCCCGATCCCGGTCAACTTGAGCGAGACCAGCCATGCTGTAGAAGTCGTCCCGATGTTTGCTCCGAGCAGGACGCCAAAGCTGGACCGCAGGCTGATAACGCCGCTATCCACCAGCGCCACGGTGAGTGAGGTGATTGCGCTGCTGGACTGAATGATCGCCGTCGCGACGGTACCGAGCAGCACACCCTTCCAGCGACTCTCAGTAAGGCGGCTTAAAGCTTTGCGGAGCCTGTCGCCTCCGACAGTCTGGAGTTCTCGGCTGAAACCTTCCAGGCCATACAGAAACAATACAATCGCTGATATGACTGCGAAGAGAATTCTGAGGTTCGACATGCACCATCAGCCTCGAGGGACACCACTAGGCCTGCTTTTCATCCGGCCCATTCGACACCGTCGCTCCCCTGGGATCCGCACTCTCGAGGGGGGCGATTCTTGCTCTCTGGCGCAAGCCCAAGAGGCTCGGCCCCGAGCGACTCGGATAGCATTCATTTCTGCGCCGGTGACGCCCTGTCGACACGGACGACGGTGCACTTCACTTCCTTACCGGCCGTGGTTTTCAATTTACCTTTGTCCTCTTCAATCTCGTATTTAAGATCAGTACCTACAACGAAATCAGTTGCCTTCAATTTTGTCTTAGGGCTTGTCCGACACGTGTAACTATTCCCGGAAACGTCAAAACTGAAATCATACTGCTGGTTCTTGTTGTGTTTTGTGTCTGTAGTGCCCGCAGGTTGAAGGTCCTTCAGCGTTGTTGATCCTTTGTCCTTCTTGGCTGCGTATGCATTGAGAGAGAGCATAACCAACAGCAGCACTGCCATCCATCTGGACATTGCCAAACCTCCAGCTACTTTACTCTAGTCTCGAAGGAGTCGGCCGCCAGCCGCAGACCAATTGAAGGTCATATAGCGACCACCTTGAAGAATGCTGATTCGCCAGTTTTGCTCACTCGCGCCGTATCGATTCTTAGTCAGGCGAGAATTTGCAGCCTCAGCGATAGTTAGGGTACACGGTTGGCTTTTGCGACTTTACTGTCAGAAAAGACAGTCCCCTGGTGGCGAATCGGCTGCCTCACGAATGGTGCCGACTGTGGTGAGGACTAAGGAGCCTGCAGTGACCGAGTGCAGTTGAGGCGTCTAATCCACCCAGGAGCAGGCGGCGCCGGGAGTGTTTCCGCAGTAGAGCACGCGCCGGGAGTTCGGCTTGTGCGCCGCCGTCCAAGCGGGTCCCTGGATGAAATAGGGCTTGGCCCAGACTTCGCTATCTATGGCGCGGGGCGCAACGACGGTCACCTGAACCGCGCTTTCGGCTGGGGCGCCGCGGCGGGGATCCATAATGTGGGAGTAACGGTGTCCGCCGACACGAAATGATTTCTCGTAGCTGCCCGAGGTGGAGAGAGACAGGTCTTTGAGGAAAACTTGCGCGGCGTTCTTCCGGTGGTCCCATGGGTCGGCAATACTGATCGGCCAACCGCGGGTATCGTCTGGCGGGTTACCCAAGCCGAAAATGGTGCTGCCGGATGCGGCGACGAGCGCGTTGCGAAAGCCTCGTACGTGGAGAATCCCGACCATGCGATCGACGGCGTAGCCCTTGCCTACCCCGCCCGGATCGATCTCGACGCCGGGACGATCGAACCCCACGGTTCCCGCCTGTGGGTTCAGTTGCAGGTGACGGTATCCGACCAGATCGAGGGCCTCGCGGATCTGGTCGGGAGATGGTACGTGGCGGTCGCCACCATAAAAACCCCAGGCACGCATGAGCGGGCCGACAGTCAGATCGAATGTGCCTTCGCTTGCGCGACTGTACTCGAGGCAATCGGACAGCAGGCGGAACAACTCCGGTGAGACTGTGACCGGATGCGCGGCGGCTTCGCGGTTGATACGGCTCCATTCGCTTGCAGGCTGGTAATTCGACAGCAATGCGTCCAGGCGGTGGACTTCCTCAAACGCGGCGTCGAACGCCTGGTTCATGGACGCCTGATCGGAGCCATAGAGGACGACGGAGAACGTCGTCCCCATAGCATCGGTGCTTCTCTCCAGCCGGAGCGGCTCGTCTGCCTGGGCCAGCAGAACCGCTGCGAGCACGGTGAGAAACAAGCGCATCAGGACTTCTCCTTCGGCATCTGGTTCTTCCAGAAGGCTTCGTACTCAAACATCGCTTCCTTGACAGGCACGCCGCGCACGTCGATCTTGTCCAGGTCGGCCGACCCGAGTCCGGCCGCCTCGGCCAGAAGCGCCATGTTGTCAGCGTACTGGAACGTTTCATCGACGGGGTGACATTGTTCGGGAGGATGATCCTTGGGATTTTTGAAGACGCGATATGGCGCCTCATGCCGGCCGGCGCGCGGGTTGTAGCCCATGACGGCTGCGGCCACAGCGTCGGTGTTCACGCAGTTTCGGCCGACGACGAGTAGTCCCGGATGACAGGGCTTGGAACCCAGAACCCATGGGCCTTCACCGCCGACCATGGAGACGATGCCGTCGGCGACAGCGAGGTCCACCGGGCGAGCTCCGAGAATATCGACCAGAACTCGAGGGAGACGCCAGCCTTCGTACCGGTTCGACTTCGGATCGAGTTCGGCAGGCACACCAGAAGGCGACTGCACCTGCCCATAGTGGAAGACTTTCTCGCGGTCGCCATACACTCCTAATGGCGTTATGCCGAACAGGTTCTTGATGCAGAGGGTGAGGCCCATCTCCTCGTGATTCTTCATCTTGCCCATGCTGACGAAGAAATCGCAGTCTTCATAAGAATGGTTCACCTGAAACGCCGGGAAGACGTAGGGTTTGCTTTGGACCTTCAACAGAGAATATTGCTTGGCTTGGCCCGGCGTATCAGTCTCCTCGAATTCGACCAGCGGCGCCGCATTGCGAATCGCCGAGACGTCCCAGCCGCCCGACAACAACTTGTCTTCAAGTTTGTAGCCGTGTTTGCGGCTCTCGCAGCCTTCGAGAATGCGGATACGCTTCGCGCCGAGCGCACCGAAGGCAGCGACCACGGCGCCGACCACGCGGGGATGCACCCAGTGCGTGTCGCCCGATGTGTATCCGGGAAACGCTCCTCCACCGGTCAGATTGACCTTGATGCCGACCGTCTTTCCCTTGACCTGATTGTCGATGCCACCGATCTGATCGAA
>Ga0335077_10002226_pt1 | contig 23142 bp, 26 predicted proteins | sample Lox_Sample_31_FD_207151 | JGI IMG/M metagenome (GOLD analysis project Ga0335077, IMG submission 207151) | Soil microbial communities from Loxahatchee National Wildlife Refuge, Florida, United States - Lox_Sample_3.1 | ecosystem: Environmental > Terrestrial > Soil > Wetlands | place: USA...
GCGCTCGTTGAGCTCCTCGACGACGATCGTCTCTCCGCGAAAGCTGAGCGTCCTGCCCGCCGAGCGCCGGCTTGCGAGCGCTTTCAGCCTGCCGACGCGAAAACCGCGCCTGTTCAGCGTCGCGATGAATTCCGCACCGACAGCGCCGGTCACGCCGGCAATGGCAACAACGGGATCGTCAGACACTTTGCTCTCCATGAGTTTGAACAGCTTCAAGGCAATAAAAAAGCCCCGGACCTTTTCAGGCGGGGCTTCGGTTCGGAATGATGCCGGCGAAAACTTAAGCGCGCACGACTCCCGAAGCCCGCAAAGGCTTGCCGGTTTTGGTCGTGGTTTTCGGCGAAATCGTCATGGCGCGCCATATAGGGGCGGGCGGGCACGGCGTCAACGGCTTTTGCGGTCTTTAGTGGTTGCAACCACCGCAATGGTTACGCGATAAGCCCACACATGGGCGATCTTCCCAATCATTTCGAAGTGCAGGCCGCCGACGGCTGCGCGCGCACCGGGCGCCTGACGACGCCGCACGGCGTGGTACGCACGCCCGCCTTCATGCCCGTCGGCACCGCCGGGGCCATGAAGGGCGTGCACTGGCGCGACGTGCGGAATGCCGGCAGCGACATCGTGCTCGGCAACACCTATCATCTGATGCTGCGGCCGGGCGCCGAGCGGATCGCAGCCCTTGGCGGCCTGCAACGCTTCACCGGCTGGAACGGCCCGATGCTGACGGATTCCGGCGGCTTCCAGGTGATGTCGTTGTCGGAGCTGCGAAAGATCAGCGAGACCGCGGTCACCTTCCGCTCGCATATCGACGGCGCCACCGTGGAATTGTCGCCGGAGCGCTCGATCGAGGTGCAGCGATTGCTTGGCTCCGACATCGCGATGCAGATGGACGAATGCGTGCGGCTGCCGGCCGAACCTGCCGACGTCGAACGCGCCATGCAATTGTCGCTGCGCTGGGGCGAACGGTCGCGACGTGCGTTCGAGACCGCGCCACCCGGCTACATGCTGTTCGGCATCGTGCAGGGCGGCGATGTCGGCGAGTTGCGCAAAGCCTCCGCACGCGGCACGGTCGCGACCTCCTTTCACGGCTACGCGATCGGCGGGCTCGCGGTCGGCGAGCCGCAGGCGGTGATGCTTGCGATGATCGAGGAGGTGGCGCCGTATCTGCCGGCCGAGCGGCCGCGCTACCTGATGGGGGTCGGAACGCCTGAGGACCTGCTGGAAGCGGTCAAGCGCGGCGTCGACATGTTCGATTGCGTGATGCCGACCCGCAATGGACGCCATGGCGTGGCGTTCACGCGCCGCGGGCCGGTCAACCTGCGCAACGCCCGGCACGCGGATGATCCGAGGCCACTGGACGAGGCCAGCCACTGGCCGGCAACGCGCGAGGCCTCGCGCGCCTATCTGCATCACCTCGTCAAGTCGGGCGAGGCGCTGGGCGCGATGCTGCTCTCCGAGATCAACATTGCCTACTACCAGCGCCTGATGGACGACATCAGGGGCGCGATTGCACGCGGCTCATTCGATCAATTTTATGAACTGACGCGGAGCGAGTGGGCACGCGGCGACATCGCGCCGCGCTGAGACTAGCTCAGTTACACGCAAAACGCCTGAGCGTGTGCTTGGTCACGTAACCGTAACCGCAGGTGTCGCAGGTCCAGAGATAGCTGATCAAATCGTCCGACAAATAAGCTGACGCTTCCGCAGCAATCATGGTATCCGCGCAAACCGGACAGGTCGGCAAATCGCTTCCGCGCGGATCGGGCTTCCGCGTGGCGGTCGACACAACTTCAGCCACTGCTGACATCGTTGACCCCTTTTGCGTTTCCAAGTGGTGAAGCCTACATACAACAGCTCTTTTGACGATGTCGCAACACAAATGCGTTGGTTTTACGTAATTTGGCGCTCAATAAGATTTTGCAGCGCAGCGCGCGGTGTCTCGCAGGACGCTTGCGGGATTCCTGGCCTGCACGCGGGATTCTTGGCTTGCACGCACGCGCACAACTCCACTAACTAGCATGAACGGGGGATCTCGCACGTATCGCGCTTGCGAAGGAGCTTGAAATGGATGCGCCGACAGCCATGGGTGCAGTGCACCGTCCGGGTCGCGGAAAAGTGTTCGACTCCATTGTCGAGGCAATCGGCGATACGCCGATCGTGCGCCTGCGCAGATTGCCGCAGGCTCACGGCGCGAACGCGACAATTTTAGCGAAACTTGAATATTGCAATCCCGCGGCGAGCGTGAAGGACCGCATCGGCGCGTCCATGATCACTGCAATGGAGAAAGCGGGCCTCATCAATGCGGAAACCGTGCTGATCGAGCCGACCTCCGGCAATACCGGCATCGCGCTTGCGTTCGTGGCGGCCTCGCGCGGTTATCGGCTGAAGCTCGTGATGCCGGACTCGATGTCGATCGAGCGGCGCAAGATGCTCGCCTTCCTCGGCGCCGAGCTTGTCCTGACGCCAGCGGCGCAGGGCATGAAGGGCGCGATTGCGACCGCGGAGGAGTTGTTGCGCACCACGCCGAACTCGGTGATGCCGCAGCAGTTCAAGAACCTCGCCAATCCGGAGATCCACCGCCGCACGACGGCTGAAGAGATATGGAACGATACCGGCGGCAATATCGACATCTTTGTCGCAGGCGTCGGAACCGGGGGCACCATCACCGGGGTCGGCCAGGTGCTGAAGCCGCGCAAGCCGTCGCTTCGCATCGTCGCGGTAGAACCCGAAGAGAGCCCGGTTCTGTCGGGAGGGCAACACTCCCCGCACAAGATCCAGGGCATTGGCGCAGGCTTCGTCCCTGATATCCTCGACCGCTCCGTGATCGACGAGATTTTCAAGGTCGATAGTGCCACCGCAATCGAAACCTCGCGCGCGCTGGCGCGGAACGAAGGCATCCCCGCCGGCATTTCATCGGGCGCGGCGATTGCTGCGGCGATCGCCATTGGCAAGCGGCCGGAGAATGCGGGCAAGACGATTTTGGCCATCGTGCCCTCGTTCGCCGAACGCTATCTGTCGACCGCGCTGTTTGAAGGGATATGAGATGGCAGATCAACCGAGACGTCCCCGCACGCTGAACGACGCGCGCACCGAGGCTGAAGCCGCCTTCAAGAAGGTGACGGCGAAGGTGACTGCGGCACCGCCGAAGCAGGTTGCTATCCCCGGTGTGAGGGAGCAGGTCACGCTGCGGATCGACCAGGACGTGCTGGACCATTTCAGGGAGGGCGGTCCGGGCTGGCAAGACCGCATCAACGAGGCGCTGCGCAAGGTGATCGGGAAGTAACGCCCAAAAGAGAAAGCCCGGCACATGGCCGGGCTTTTGATCTGTGCGCTGCCCCTGATCAGTGGCGGAGCATGCCGCCCATCATGCCGCCGATCATGCCGCCCATGAAGGCGCCAGGGTCGCCGCCGCTGCGGCGGGGACCGCCGCCACCTCCGCCGCCGCCACCACCACCACCGCCTCCGCTGCTCTGGCGAACGCGACGGGCGGGCTTTTCCTCGGAATCGTCACCACTGCTGGTTGCGGTCGGCGCCGCCGAGACGATCTCGGTCAACAGCGCCTTGTGCTGGAGCTTGTTGAGATAGCCGCTGACCGGATAGCCCCGCGCCGTCTGCCAGCGCTTGATCACCGTGCGGGTATCTTCGCTGAAGGTGCCTGTCACCTTGGTGTCGAAGCCGAGCCCGGTAAGGCGGCGCTGCACGTCGCGGCGCTGTCCCTTGTCGAGCCCGATCTGATCTTCGGTCACCTGGCTGGCTTCGTCGGTGAATGTCGCCGGATCGATGCCGGAGGTCAGGTTACGCGTCGTGGTCGAGGGACCGTTCTCGAGCGCTGCGATGCGCGCCAGCGCCAGCGCCTTGAATTGGCCGTTGGGATAGCTCGTCAGGTAGGCGTTGAACTCTTCCGGCTTGTTGGAATCCTTGACCGAGCGCCAGAACTCGACTTCCACCTCGTTGCTGCTGCCGCCTGTCGAGGCGACCGCTGCCGCAGGCGCCGCGCCGCCGGCTGCGGGCGCTGCATCCTTGGCCGGCTCCTTTGGAGCCGGGTTAAGATAGACCGAGCCGATCAGGTTGGTGTGGCCCCATGGCAATTGCCCCTTGCTGGTCTCTTCATTGACCTGGGCGCGGACTTCGGTCATCGCCTGCTGGATCTCGACACCGGGCTCGGTGATGTGGGCCATCAGCGCGCGCGTGAACGGAGAGTTGGTGCCTTCCTGGCCGTCGAGCGCAGTCTGGCCCGGGCCGGTGGCGAACGCGATCAGGGTGCCTTCGCCGGATTTCATCTCGGCGAGGCCCTGGCCGACCGACACGCTGCGGGTTGCGGTCGACTTGATCTTGGCGGCGAAAGGATTGTCGCGGCAGGCGTCGAGGAACACCAGCTTGACCTTGGCGTCGCCCATGGTCTGGTCGAGCGTCAGGTCGATGTTGATGGCGGCGCCCAGCTTGACGTCCATCTCCGACTTGATGTCGGCATCGATCGGCAGCAGGTAGTTGGTGCCGCTGATCGCAATGCCGTGACCGGCATAGTAGAAGACGGCGACGTCGGCACCTTGCGCGCGCTTGCCGAAGTCGAGAAGCTTCTCGGTCATTTTGTCGCGGGTGAGGTTGACACCCTCGACCACCTCGAAGCCGACATTGCGCAGCACGCCGGCCATGGCCTTGGCGTCGATCGGCGGATTCGGGAGCTGGGCGACGTTCTTGTAGGCGCCGTTGCCGACCACGAAGGCGACACGCTTGTCGGCTAGGGCCGAATGCGCCGTAAACAGCATGCAGATCAGGGAAAGAACGACGGTCTTGTAGCGCATCTTGGAATCCCCTGGCAGAATCGAAGTGTCTGGAAGGCGTAATGCTCGGCGTCTATTTTACACGAAAACCGCGTCCTCGGTGCGACAAAAATCGGCCGTTACCAACACCTGAGCGCCCAACGTGCAGCACATCCTTTGGGCGCCGACGCTATTGATTGTCAGGCAGATATTGCGTGATTTAAGTCACAAAGTGCGGCCGGCGTGCCCTGAAAACAGGAGAAACGGCAATCCCCTCACGTCGCGGCGCGCGCGGGGACCGGCTCCGATGCCTTCAGGTTCAGAAGGTTGCCGGCCAGGATCAGTGCGGCGCCCAGCACCGTAAAGACGTCGAGCCGCTCCGCATAAATCAGCCAACCGGCCATTGCCGTGAGCGGAACGCGCAGGAAGTCCATGGGCACCACGATGGTCGCATCCGCATAACGCATCGCGCTCGCCAGGCAGTAATGCGAAAAGGTGCCGCAGATCGCGATGACCACGATCCAGCCCCAGACATGCGCGGATGGCCAGGTCCAGACGTAAAGCGAGGGAAAGAATCCGGCCGCGGATTGCACCACCAGCATCCAGAAGATCACGGCAAGCGCGCTTTCGGTGCGGGTCAACGACTTCACCAGCGCCATGGAAATGCCGAAGCCGACGGCGGCGGCGAGCGCGATCAGCTGACCCGGATTGACCTCGCCGGTTGCGGGACGAACGATGATGATGACGCCGATGATGCCGAGCAGGATCGCGGCGATCTTCCCCGCGTTGATGCGCTCGCCAAGGAAACTCGCCGCAAGGATCGCGGTCCAGATCGGCATGGTGAACTCGATCGCGACCACCTGGCTGATCGGGATCAGGGTCAGCGAGAAGAACCAGCCGAGCTGTGCGGCGTAGTGGATGAGGTTTCGCCCGACGTGCAGGCGCAGCCGTCGCGTCTTCAGAGTGGCAAAGCCGCCGTTCCGGTAGATCAGCGGATAGAGCAGCACAAAGCCGAGCATCGAACGCACTTCCATCAGTTGGAATACGTTCATCCCGCGCATCCCCTCGCGGCCGGCGACCACCATCACCAGCATCAGCGCAAGCCAGCCTGCCATCCAGAGGGCGGCCATCGGTTTCGACTGAACTTGCTGCATGGGATGGATTGTCGGTGCTTCACGAGGGGAGGTCGGTATCGACGACCCCTGCAGGATTTGCAACGCGCAAATCTGCCGAGGCAGCGATGCGAGGGCGGGAATCGTTTGGGGGCTACGGTTCGATTGGTGCTAAGGAAGTTCAAAACCCGGGAGGAAACAAACATGCGCATCCTGCAACCGGCCGAATGGTCGAAACCGCGAGGCTTCTCCCACGGCGTCGAGATCTCCAGTCCGGGTCGATGGATCGTGCTGGCCGGGCAAACCGGCGGCGACGAAAAGGGAGACTATGCCCCCGACATGGCTGCCCAGGTTGCCACCGCGCTCAAGCGGATCGTCAAGCTGCTCAAGGAAGCGGGCGCAGGTCCCGGGCACATCGTGCGGCTGACCTGGTATCTGACCAGCCGCAACGATTATGAAGCTGCCGGCGCAGGGATCGCGGCGGCCTGGAAGGAGACGCTCGGCCGCAATTTCCCGCCCTCAACGCTGCTCTATATCGACGGATTGGTCGATCTCAGAGCCAAGGTCGAGATCGAAGTCACGGCCTTCGTTCCCGCAACGTGAAGCGATGGTCCGTCGCGCTAGTACAAGGGTGGGCCAAGGCGCGATAGCGCCGTGCCGACCAACGAGGTCAACGCAAGCCAGTGGTGGGCACGCTTCGCTTTGCCCATCCTACGAGACCTTGCCTACGAGACCTTGCGTTTCCGACGGCTTGTCAGCGCGACAGTGAGATCGCGGCGGCGCGGAACTGGCTGTCGGCGCGGATGTTGATCGACTGCTTGGAGCCGGCGGTACGCAAAGAGATGTTGCCGTTGAAGCCGGCCGTACTCGCAACCACGTCGAAATTGCCGCCGCCGCCGCGGCCCTGGAGGGAGCCGCTGATATTGCGGGTGGACTCGCTCCAGGTGCCGGTCACAGCCCCGCCCTGGTCGGCGACATTGGCCGAGAGTACGAACTTGTAGGAGTCGCTGGCGCAGGTCAGCGTCATCGTCATGTTGATCCCCGCGACCGCATAGGATGCGCGGCAGCGCAGACGCTCCTTCGAGCCGTCATCCAGTGTGACGTTGCCGCCGCCGGCCCAGTTGCCGGCCATGCCTGCAAACGGCCCCGATTGCGCCTGCACGCTTGAGGGCGAAAGGCTCGCCGCAAATAAAATGGCGGCTGCCGCTGGCAGCCGCCCGAAAATGCCAAGGGCGTTGGTTGATGTATCTGTCTTATTGCCGCGATGCTTCCCATCGACCGCTGCACGGTATGCCCGCTGATGCCCCATTCCACTTCCCCGATCCGGCGTTGCCGCTGAGTTGTCCGTTTGCATATGCACCGTTGATTGAGACACGCACAAGTCCCTCACGTCCGATGCTGCCGGAGACGTTCGCACCGGCGGACGAAATCTTACCGTCCGCCACGGTGACCGTCGAGCTAGTGGCGGCATCGCAGCTGCCGCTCTTTGTCATAATGGTGACATTCCAGATGCCGTCAAACGGCGACTGAGCAAAGGCCGGCGCAACCGCGCTACCGGCCAGAAGAAACGCAGACAAAATGGTCGCAAGGCGATCAACGCGCATGAATCGATTCCTCGATGTGTATGATGATTGGCCTTATTTGGACTAAATGTGTCCAAAATTTGCCGCGATGCAACTATATGAAATATACTTATTTTTCAATGGGATGAGCCCAGGAAAGGGTCGCCTCCGGGGCTCACTGTAGCGCCAGACTCGGCGCTTTTGTCGCAAATTGCTCGTCCTGCGGCTTGGCCGGCAGCGAGCCGTGGGTCTTGGCGTAATCGATCACTTCCGCAAGCAACCGCTGGCCGAGCGGCGCGAGTGCGCGCTCCCATAATTCACGTGCGGTCTCGCCCTTCCTCACAAAGCACCAATCCTGCGCGGCGATCGCGCCGGCATCCATGCGGTCGGCCAGATGATAAACCGTGCCGCCCGCGATGGCGTCGCCTTCCTTGATGGTCCACTCGACCGCGGCCCTCCCGCGGTGGCGCGGCAGCAGCGAGGGGTGGTAGCCGATGCCGCCAAGCTTTGCTGCGGCCAGCGCCTGCCTGGTGACACGCGCGTAACTGTGTGCGGTGACGATAAGGTCCGTGCCGGGCGCAATCTCGGATGCCACGACGAGCTTTGGATCGGCTTGCACCACGACCGTGATGCCGAAGCCACGAGCGGTCGCCGCCAGGCGGTCCTCGCCGTCGGCCACCACGACGCGGGCAATGTCCACGCCATGTTGCCTGAGCATGTTCAGCGTGGTCACGCCGAAATGGCGAGAGCCGATGAGGGTGATCCGCATGGTGGCCTTTCCCAGAGGGCTTTGTGCAAGCGCCGCCGTGGATAACACGCTACCGGGGCTGTCACCACGGGCGGAACAGGGATGCTGGGTTATCAACAGGTGGGAAATCGATCAGCCGCAAGAACGGGGCAGGACCGCTTTTACCAGGGCAGGGGTGTTCCCTTGGTCCCGACATTCGTCAACAAACGTCGGGTCCGGACCTCCTAGTCGAGAACACGATGCTCGCTCAGAAGCCAGGCGTGGACGATCTGCCACTTGTCCCGTCCCCGAGACTGGAAGTTCAACAGCTGGGATCTCCTGTCCTGCAGGTCGAAATAGAATTTGAGCGAGTCCCGGCCGGTCGCCGTGCCTGGACTGATTGCCTGGCTCGTCAGCCAGCTGTCCCATTCCCTGATGATCAGATTCCTCAAATCCTTCTGTTTCATTTCTTACGCGCCCAAAAGTGGTTGGAGCCCGGAAAAAGGGCTCAGGTGGTCGCGCTGGCCTTGCCTACAAGCGGCGCGATGGCGTCGCTTACTTCGCCCCTCCGACAGAAACGTGGCCGTTCGATGTTCGGATGCAACAGGGACGGCACGGGATCAGTGCAATCGACAACGCATCACGGGATCGATCGCAAGGAGAAGGAATGGCTGCCGCCGCGCCGATTCCTATCGCGAACGATCACACCCGCACTTTAAGTATTTCTGAAGGCAGTCGATCAGTTTTCTGTCCACCGTGACTTTGATGCAACGCGCGAGCCACTGGAGGTTTTTGGGAGTTTTTGCGTTGGACTTAAAGATGGTGCCATAAGCGGCTGATTATCATATAAAAAGCTTGGACCGGCGGGCGCCTGCCAGCAGCGTTTCAAGCTTTGCGTCCTCGCTTCGCCGCGCCGCATGCTCAGCCGGTCCCCACCCGCGACAGATCCTCATTCATGCTCTCGGCCAGCTGGTCGGCGACGATCCTGGCGATTTTTGACAACGGCTTGCGTGCGTCGATCGCGACGCTGATGGTCTGGGGTTCAGCGCCCTTGTCGCGAACGGGGATGAATTTCAAGGTGCCGGCAATGATCTCGGGTGCGGCGTCGAGCTGCGAGGTCACCGCGACATAGCGGCCGCCCGCGGCAAGCATCTTCACCAGCTGCAGCGAATTGGTCTCGACCATGCGCTGACCTTCACCGAACAGCCAGCCATGACGCGCGTCGAGATAGCGGCGGATGGCGAGCATCTTGTGCTGGAGGGCGACGGGAAAGGCGACGATTTCCTGCATGCTGACGGTCTTGTGACGCGCGAGCGCATGCTTGGTCGACACCACGCACCCGAAGGGCAGCTCTTGGCGCCAGATGACATGAAGATCGCGGTGCGGGTTGAGGTTGAACGCCGCCACGAGGTCGGCTTCGCCGCCCAACAGGGCAGCTTGCGCATCGTCGGTGCTGGCGATCCGGATCTCCAGCGAGATGCGCGGATGCCGTTCGGCGATCGCTTGCACCGCACGCGGCAGGAAACCATTGGCGTGGCTGTCCATCGCGACCAGCCGAACATGTCCCTGGTCGATGCCGCGCAGCCGCTTGAGATCGGCATCCGCGCGCCGCTCGTCGGTGCGCCAGCGCCGTGCCAGGCTGACGACGGTGTCGCCGGCACTGGTGAGCCGCATGCCGCTCACGACCCGATCGAACAGGGTGACCCCGAGGTCGCGCTCCAGCATCAGGATCTGCCGGTTGATCGCGGATGCCGCGATGTTCATTTCCTTGGCGGCGCGCTGGATCGAGCCGGAGCGGGCGACCTGGTCGACATAGCGTAACGCTGATGGAACGAGCGACGCGCGCATGCTAGCCTCCATGCTAATTTTGCGTATGGAGGATTGCCTAAACTGTGCTGGACGGCAATGCCCCGCTGGACGATCATCGGCTCGGCGGATTGCATGGGCAATGGCGACAAGCGGCGGAGCGCAGGGATGACAACGGCTCGTTCCCACCGGGTTCGTCTCGAGACCATCACGCACCGCTTCCAGGATTTCACCGCCGTCAGCGACATCAATCTCGACATTGCGGGCGGCGAGCTCGTTGCCCTGCTTGGCCCGTCGGGCTGCGGCAAGTCGACTCTGCTGCGGATCGTGTCCGGCTTTATCCGGCAGACCGAGGGGCGGGTGCTGTTTGACGATGCCGTGCTTGATCCGCTGTCGCCGGGCGAGCGCGGCGTCGGCATCGTGTTTCAGAACTACGCGCTGTTTCCGCACATGACGATCGCCGACAACGTCGCCTATGGGCTGCAGGCGCATCGCTGGCCGAAGGACAAGATCGCTCCGCGCGTCAAGGAGATGCTTGAGCTCGTGCATCTGACCGAATTCGCCGCGCGAAAGCCGCGGCAGCTGTCCGGCGGCCAGCAACAGCGTGCGGCACTGGCGCGCTGCCTTGCCGTCGATCCCAAGGTGCTGCTGCTCGACGAGCCCTTCGGTGCGCTCGACAAAAATCTGCGCCTCGACATGCAGATCGAGGTGAAGCGGCTGCAGCGGCAATACGGCATCACCACGATCCTGGTCACGCATGACCAGGAGGAGGCGCTGTCGATGGCCGACCGCATCGCCGTGATGTCGCGGGGGCGGATCGAGCAGGTGTCGTCGCCCACCGAAATCTACGACCGCCCGCAGACGCTGTTCGTCAACGAGTTCGTTGGTTCGACCAACGTTCTGCCCGGAAAATTCGTCAAGGCGGCATCGGGGGCCGGCGCGGTCCAGTTGCTCGACGGCATGACCTTGCCGGTCGGGGACGGCAACGCATTCCAGTCCGGCAGCCAGGTCGTGCTGTCGATCCGTCCGGAGCAGTTGCGCATTGGTACGGCGCATTCCCAGGGCGATCTTGCCGCGGTGATCACCACCGTCATGCCGCTTGGCGCCCATGTTGTCTACGATGTGGCGTTGTCACGAGGTGCCTCGCTCAAGGTCAGCGAGCCGCGCGAAGCTTCGAGCGGCATGCGCGAGGTCGGCGCGACCGTCTATGTCCGGCCAGCGTCGCCCGAGGCCTGCCATGTCTTCCCGTCGCCCTGAAGGTTCAAAGAAGAGATTTTCGTCATGACCCCTGCAATCGATCGACGCCGTCTCCTCGCGGGCGCGGCCGCCTTCGGTGCCGCTGCGGCCTCGCTTCGGCTTGCACGCGCGGAGGGCGGCGCGCTCGTTGCGGCAACCTTCCCGGGCACATGGAGCGAAGCCGACCGGCAGGTGATCCTGCCGGCCTTCAGGCAGGCCACCGGGGCCTCCGTGACCCAGTCGATCATCCTCGGCACCGATCAGGTATCCCGCCTCGTCGCCGCGAAGGGCAACAAGCCGCCCTTTGATGTCGCCTTCTTCGACGCGCCGCAAGTGATCGATGCGGTGCGGGAAGGGTTGATTGTCGAGTACCCCGCGGACAAGTCGCCGAATTTCGGGGACCTCCTGCCAGGCGCGCAGGACAAATGGGGCCCGCAGATCACCATGCAGGTGATCGGCATCGGCTATAATCCTTCCAAGATCACGAGCCCGCCGAAGAGCTGGGACGATCTCTTGGATCCGAAATACAAGGGGCGGGTCGGCTTGACCGCGCTCAACAGCCAGCTCGGCATCGCCTTCCTCGCGGAGATCAACCGCATCAAGGGCGGCACCGACGAGAATTTCGATCCGGCCTTCAAGTATCTGAGGGAGCTCTTGCCGAATGTCGGCGCGATCGGCGCCAATCTGGGCGCGTTCGCCACGCTCTGGCAGCAGGAGCAGATCGACATCGCGCCCTACAATTTCAATTTCGTCCAGACCCTGAAGGCCAAGGACGTGCCGGTCGAGCTTTCCATTCCCGAAAGCGGCCCGGTCGGCTGGTCGACCAGCCTGCATATCGTCGCCAACGCGGCCGAGCCGGCGCTTGCCGTCAAATACATCGACCTGCATCTGTCGGCGGCCATCCAGGAGCAGCTGTTGAAGCCGCCCTATGACGTCATTCCGACCAACGCCAAGGTGAAGCTGGCCGGCGCCATCACCACGTCGCTCGCCAGGACGCAGGAAGATCTCGCGAAGATCCGGACGTTGAACTGGGAGAAACTCAATCCGCAGCGCGGTGCGCTGATCGAGCGTTTCAACCGCGAGATCAAGATCTGAGGCATGGGCTCATCGGATTCGAGGCTGGTGCTGCCGCTGGCTGCGATCTTCGCGGGGTTCTTCATTGCGCCGCTGGTCGTGCTGCTTGCGCTGTCGCTGCATGGCGAGCTCGCCATGACCAGCTGGACGATCGGCAATTACACGAAATTCTTCACCGACCCATTCAACTATTCGATCCTGATCGCGACACTGTTGCTGGGACTGAAGGCGACACTGGTCTGCCTGGTCTTCGGCTTCCCCATTGCCTGGCTCTGCTCGCGGGCCGGCGCGCGCTGGCAGAGCGTGCTCCTGTTCCTCGTGATCCTGCCGATCCTGACCAGTGTCGTGGTCAGAACGTTCTCATGGATCGTGATCCTCGGGCGGCAGGGCGTGCTCAATCAGATCGTGCTCGGGCTTCATCTCAGCAAGGAGCCGATGCGGCTGCTCTACACCTAGGTCGGCGTCGTGATGGTGCTGGCGCAGGTGCAGATGCCGCTCATGGTGCTGCCGATCCTGACCGTGCTGTCGAAGATCGATCCGAATCTGGCCGATGCCTCGCGCGTGCTCGGCGCCGGCGAGTGGCGGACGCTGTGGAAGGTGACGCTGCCATTGTCGCTTCCCGGCATCATCGCCGGCTGCATCCTGACCTATTCGGCCAGCATCACCGCCTTCGTGACGCAGTCCCTGATCGGCGGCGCGCGCCTGATCTACATGCCCCTGCACATCTACCAGCAGGCGGTCGGCGCCAACAACTGGCCGTTTGCGGCCGCGATCTCGATCATCTTCATGGTCACGGTCATGGCGGTTATTGCGGTCCTGAGTGCGATCGGGCGCAGGAGCGAGACCTATGGCCGCACGTAGCAAGATCGGCTGGGATCGCGTGTCGCTGATAACCGTGTTCGCCGCGTTGTCGACGATCGCGCTCGTTTTTCTGGTCGCTCCGACGCTGATCGTGCTGATCACCTCGTTCACATCGTCGCAATCTCTGAAATTCCCGCCGGATGGGCTGTCGCTGCGCTGGTATGCTGCGCTCCTCGACGCCGACCAGATGCAGCATGCCGCCTGGAACAGCCTTGTCGTTGCGCTTTGGACCACGTTGATCGCGCTGGTGTTCGGAACGGCGGCTGCGCTCGCGATTGCCCGCAGCCGCTCGCCCTGGCTGCGCGCCGCCGACACGCTGTTCATGTCGCCGCTCTTGCTGCCGGCACTCGCCTTCGGCTTTGCCGCGCTGATCTTCATCAACAAGCTCGGCTTCACGCCGAACATCCCGTTCCTGGTGCTGGGTCACGTCATCGTCTGCGTGCCGTTCGTGCTGCGGACGACACTTGCCTCACTCTCCCAGCTCGATCCGGCGCTGCTGGAGGCCTCCGAGAGCCTGGGGGCAGGGCGCTTGATGACATTCCGGCGGATCACCCTGCCGCTGATCTCCTCGGGCGTCGGGGCGGGAGCCTTCCTGGCCTTCATGGCATCGTTCGACAATGTGCCGGTCTCGCTGTTTTTGGCCGACGAGCGCACCGAGATGCTGCCGATTCATCTCTGGCAGCAGATCGAGACCAATCTCGATGTGCGCACCGCGGCTGCGTCCGGACTGATCGTGATGGCGACGCTGGTGCTGATGGCATTGGCGGAAAAATTCGCCGGACTGACCCAGAAGATGCGGTGATCATGACCGAGAAGCTGACACTCGACGGACTGAATGCGGCGGGCCGCGGAGATTTCATCGCGATGCTCGGCAACGTCATCGAATATTCGCCGTGGATCGCGGAGGCCGTGGAGACCATGCGGCCGTTCGCCACCAGCGCTGCGCTTCGCGATGCCATGCTCGACGCGATCGCGAAGGCTCTGCCGGATCTACGCCTCAAGCTGATCCGCGGACATCCTGATCTGGCCAACAAGACGCAACGTGCCGCCGGCTTGACGGAGGAGTCGATCTCCGAGCAGGACGGCGCCGGCCTCGACCGGCTGTCGGAGCGGGAATTTTCGATGTTCGAACAGCTGAATTCCGCCTACCGCAAAAAGTTCGGCTTTCCTTTTATCCTCTGCGTTCGCCGCCACACCAAGGATTCGATTCTGGACGTGTTCGCCGGGCGGCTGGAGAACAGCCCGGCCGACGAGGAGCAGACCGCGTTATCGGAGATCGGCCGCATCGCAACCTTGCGGCTTGCTTCGTTGCTGGCGAACGATGCCTCGCTTCCGGTTTACGGCGAACTCTCGATGCATGTTCTCGATACGCACAGCGGCCGCCCGGCCGAGGGTGTCGCGTTCGAGTTGATCGAAATCGCCCGCCATGGCGCAAGCCGGACGCTGAAGCAGGCGGTGACGAATCACGATGGCCGTACCGATGCCGCGCTCATCCAGGGGCGACCGGTGCCGATCGGAACCTATGAGTTGCGCTTTCACGTCGCCGACTATTTTGCGAAGCGCGGCGTGCTGCTCTCCAATCCGCCCTTCCTCGACGTCATCCCGATCCGCTTTGGCGTCAGCGAGCCCGAGGGCCGCTACCACGTGCCGCTTCTGATGACGCCTTGGAGCTTTGCGACCTATCGCGGGAGCTGAGGAGGCCGCCTACCTCAGAGGTTGAGCGAAAAACGCCCGGCGGCCCGCTTGCCGTTCTCCCCGGCCGCTCATTTGTCAAGGACTTGATCGCTGGGCGATTTGGATTGCGAAAATTTCAGATGCGTCAGGGCCCGGAACCGGGCATAATTTTGCGGTGCAGAAAGATGGGGGCTGCGCCGGAACTGACGTTGCAAAAGGGGTTTCAAATCAAGGTGCCCCGGAATTGTCTATTTGCCACAGGGGGTGGGGTAATGATTACTCAGATTTTCAACCGTTCAGCCGTCGAAAAGGTTCGCCAGCTGGCGGAGCAGCTTGAGGAACTAAGGAGGCTTCGCGACAGCGTGCGAAGGGCCGAGGTGAAGGCGATCGCCAGGCACCGGCATGTTCCCTACTGGCGCAGAAGGACGGGCGCGCGGCCGGAGCGAGCGCATTAGCGAAGGTCCAGGAAGGCAGCCTTAGACAAAATAATATCCCAGCTTTGCCGCAGGGTGAGCCGGTCGGCGACGCGCTTTGCTCGTGCTCGACATCGCTTGTTCACGGCCTGACTTCGTGACAGCCCAACGGTGCCTCGCGGCGAGCGTACCCGAACGCAACATGCTAAAGCGCTGCGCATCCAGCGGAAAAGAGCCCGCGGATCGGGGCGGATGAGGCGTTCAGCGCTATTGACCAGCGGGGGCTCGCCCCCTACACAGCGGGCCTCAAGCGAGCGCGTAGCTCAGACGGTAGAGCACGTGACTTTTAATCACGGGGTCGTGGGTTCGATCCCCACCGCGCTCACCACATAAGCTGTCCAGCACCGGCCAAAGATACGCGCTGCTATAGTGATTGCTCGACCGATCCGCAGGGCTTGAGTTTCTTGAGTATACGCCCGTGAAAGCATTCTTCATGTTTCTGGGTCCAGGCAAGCAAGCCCATGAGAATCAAAGCCACTATGACAAATCCGGCTACGATGTCTTTGGTCATGGCCGCCACTCCACGGGGCCAGGTTACTACCGTAGGGAGCGACCCGCTAGGGATTGGGCGCGGCGCGCAGGCCCCTGGACAAGGGCGGCTTAGAGCGGTCGCTCTCGACCGCACTGCGGCAGCAGTCGAACCAGAAAAACAAATCCATGCGCGCCGGCTGAGTCATCCAGCGGGTCTTTATAAGAATGATCGGAAGAAAACAGGCACTTAGGTCAGTGCAATTGCTTTTTCCGACTCAGGCAAAGAGAAATTCTCGGCGCGGTTCCACAAATGAAGGAGCAGCGCAGATGCATGAAGCAGAAATCGGATGGATCGCCGCAATTATCGTTGGCGGCCTGGCGGGCTGGTTCGCCGAGATGTTCATGAAAAGTGGGACTGGCATCGTCACGAACATCATTCTCGGAATCGTCGGTGCCGCGCTCGCAAATTGGCTCCTGGGACTTTTCGGAGTGGCCCTCGGCGGCTGGCTCGGTTACCTGATCACAGGTTTTATCGGCGCTTGCATCATCATTGCTCTCTGGCGAGCGATCAGAGGTCGTCAGGCAATCTGAGTTTCCCTCGGACGTCCAACGCAGTGGACGTGCCCCAACGTGAGTTGGGCGCGAGCGCGGAACCGTGAGGCCCCGCGCCCCGTTGACGTGACCGCCTCGCCGGACATTGCTGTTTTCGCGATAGAGCGAAATCGCGAAACCATTTTTGCGAGGTGACGAAATCATCCGGAAACAAGCGAACCATTGATTCGCCCACGCGTTATCGCGAGGGCGAGTTCGATGACCGTGGCGGCGATCGCAGTTCTTGGATTGTTATGCGCTGGCATTTTCCTGACGCATGCAGTCGTGGCCTATCGCGACCGATAAAGCCCCCGAAAAACGCGTCTGCGCTTGTCGTCGAACGCAGGGAAAGACCAATCGCGGAGATAGCCATGCGACGTAGCCTCCTCATGATGATGTCCGTTGCTTCATTGCTGACGGTAGCCGGATCGGCTTCGGCCGCTCCCGTAGCGTATTGGGACTACCCCTATTGCCTGCAAGGAAAGGATTGGGGTTATCCAGGCCTCTGCCAGTACTGGACGTACCAGCAATGCCAGGCGGCCGCGTCCGGGACCTTTTCCTATTGCGGAATCAATCCCCGTGTTGCCTTTGCGCCGCGCCAGCAATGGCGATACTGACCGGCTCGCGCGCGGAGACTGATCATCAACGTCGGGCCCTGCTGGAAATGGCGGCTGGCTTGAGCCGCTTCAGCTGCGTTCCCGCCCGACCTCGGTTGCCACCGGCTGGCTCGAACCCGTCACCGTCGGCAGCGACACGGGCCGCAGTCCGATCAACTCGGCCGTACGCACGCCCGTCGAGCGCCAGAACTCGAATGAATTGGCCCGCGAGTTCTCCAGGATCGCAATAGCGACCGCGGAAAGGAAGGGCAGGCTCTGAAGCACCAGGACGCCGGCGAAAATATAGAGCTCTGTGATCTGCTTGGTGTTGGTGACGACGAGGACGCCGGCGCCGACCAAAAGCAGCACGCCGATCACCGCCTCCCAAAAGGCCTGGAACTCGATCGACATGCGCGACAGCCCGCCCTTTGAGGTGCGCGCAAACGGCAGATGCTCGGTGATCAGGCCCTGCGCGACCGCGCGCGACACCGTCCATTGCACACTCATTGCCGCGATCATCGCGCTCAGCATTTGTCCCCATTTCACCGGCACGCGCAGGCGGTACATCACGACAAAATGCCCGAGCGAGACCAGAAACGCCGCGGCGATCGGCAAGGTCAGGATCCTGTCCGGTATGGCGATGCCAGCGAAGGCGACGACCGGAACCCAGGCGAGGTTGAGCAGCGCCACCAGCACGCCGAGGCTTTCGGCGCCAAGCCAGTTCAGCCAGCCGAGCGAAAACTCGCGCTTCTGGTCGCGCGTCAGCCGGCTCATGCCGGGCAGGAAGCGGCGCCAGTGCTTCTTCACGATCTGGAAGCCGCCATAGGCCCAGCGGTGCCGCTGCTTCTTGAAGGCCTCGTAGGTGTCGGGCAACAGGCCCTTGCCGTAGCGGTGGTTGGTGTAATGGGTGAGCCAGCCATGCTCCATGATGGCAAGGCCGAGATCGCTGTCTTCGCAGATGGTGTCGCCGGACCAGCCGCCGACCATGTCCATCGCCGCGCGGCGGATCAGGCACATGGTGCCGTGAACGATGATGGCGTTCTCCTCGTTGCGCTGGACCATGCCGATGTCGAAGAAGCCGGCATATTCCCCGTTCATCATGTAATGCATCAGCGAGCGGTCTTGGTCGCGGTGGTCCTGCGGCGCCTGCACCAGGCCGACGCGCGGATCGGCAAACACAGGCACCAGATCCTTCAGCCAGTCGGGATCCACCACATAGTCGGCGTCGATGATGCCGATGATCTCCGCGTCGGCTGCGGTGCGGTCCATGGCAATGCGGAGCGCGCCGGCCTTGAAACCCTCGACCTTCTCGGCGTTGATAAACTTGAAGCGTTCACCAAGCGCACGGCAGTGATCCTGGATCGGCTGCCAGAATGCGGGGTCAGGCGTGTTGTTGATGATGACCACGCATTCGAAATTCGGGTAGTCCAGCCGTGCCACCGCATCCAGCGTTGCCTTGAGCATCTCCGGCGGTTCGAAATAGGCGGGCACATGGATCGAGACCTTCGGGAAGGCGATGTTCTCGCCGATGGTCGCAGGCACCAAGCTTGCGCCCTTGGCGATCAGCCGGTGCGGAGCGTGGCCGAATGCGACCGCTGCGATCTCCTCGATCCGCGCCATCGCAATCAGCACCAGCGGCACAAGCAAGGTCAGGCCGAGTGTCAGCGCAAACGCCGAGCCGAGCACGAAATAATGCCCGTCCCAATAGGCGAACACGGTCGCAAACCACGCGCCAACGGCGTTGGCGGCGGCCGCCAGCAGGAACGCCTGCAGCACGGTCGGCTCCGCAAGCGCCAGGATCGGCAACGACAGCAAGACGCCGATCAGGAGCGCGATCGCCGCAAGTTTCCAGTAGTTCGGATTGACGATCGGACCCGTCCACGAAAATTTCGCTTCGCCGGCGTTGTTGAAGATGCCCCAATAGGGGCCGACGCCGCCTTCGAAGAATTTCCAGGGCCGATCGATCCCCTCGACGATGTTGTACTCCATGCCGATGGCTTCGGCGCGGGCGACGAAGTTGCGCAATACCACGGCCTGCGCGAAGGGGCCGGGATCGGCGTTGAGGCGGTTGTAGCCGGCGCTGGGCCAGCCGAATTCGGCGATAACGATGCGCTTGCCGGGAAATTTCTCGCGCAGCAGCCCATAGAGGTAGACGGCCTGGTCGACCGCCTGGCTGGACGAGAAATTTTCCCAGTAGGGCAGGACGTGGGCACCGATGAAATCGACGCTCGATGCGAGCTCTGGATAATCGCGCCAGATGTTCCAGATTTCGCCGGTCGTGACCGGCACATTGACGGCCGATTTGACCTTCTTGATCATCTCGATCAGGTCCTCGACCTTCTGGTCGCCGCGGTAGACCGTTTCATTGCCGACCACGACCCCGACGACATTGCTATTGCGTCGGGCCAGGTTGATGGCGGCATCGATCTCGCGCTTGTTATTGTCGCTGCATTTTGCGGACAGGCGCTGAGCGTCGGCTTCATCGCAAATCGTGCCGGGTCCGATCCACGCGCCGACCGTGACTTTGAGGCCGAATTCGGCGGCGATCGGCGGAACCAGCTCGTTGCCTTCCGTTGCCGAGTAGGAGCGGATGGCGCGTGTGATGGTGGAGAGCTTCTTCAGGTCGGCGCGAATCCGGTCGGGGTCGACGTTCTTGTCGACGACATGCCCCGGTTCAAACGGCGTATAGGACACGCTCGGGAGCTGGCCGGCGAAGTCGGGGGCCTGCTCCTTGTCCTGAAGGACGCCCCAAAGGGCCGCATGAGCGGCGGTCACGAAGAAGAGAACGGCGACGATGGCGCGCATCGCGACAAAACCTGACGGGGCGTAGAGGGAAGAAAGCGAACCTGACCCCTAGGTTCGACCGACACGCCGGCACTTTAAGGATAGTCCTGCCACGCCATTTCACAACTGGTATGACGCCGTGGCCTTTTCAGGGCGCGCGACACCAAACACCACCCAAACCAAACAGTTGCTGAACGGGTCAGCGCTATTTTGCCGCGGGCTGCGGCGAGGGGGAGGGTTGCGGGGATGCGGCCGGAGCGGACGCAGCCGAGCCAGATGTCGTGGGAGCAGAGGCTGCGGCAGCCGCCGTCTGCGGCTGGGCTGCCGGGTTAATCCAGCAGGCGTGGACGTGGTCGGGCAGGCTTCTCTGCACCTTGTCGTCGATCTCGGCGAAGTAGCGGGTCAGACAACGGAAGGCCGCCTGGACGTGCCCACCCGGACAGCCGAAACGGTCGTAGAGATCGAGATGGCGAAAAGCGGTGTCGAGGTCGTCGCGGTACATCAGGGACACGACGCGCCGGCCAAGCCAGACGCATTCGGGATTGCCGGCTGGGCCGTTGATGGCGTGGGCGGCTTCGGCGAATTCGTCGGTCTTGCGCTGGCCGTCCTTGGCGGCGTCGGCTGCGCCCTGTTTGGACTGGTCCTGGGCGCGGGGTTCGCCGCTCTGGGCCAGGGCGTTCCCAAAAGGGCCGCTTCCGATACCGAGCAAAAGGACAAACCCGGGAACTGCGAGATGGCGCAAGATCGAAAGTTTTGGCTGAAGCACCCGTCGACGCATAGATTCCCCGATTTCTCTTGCCTGCCCGCCAATCCCCAAGGCCGGCACCGCTGATGCCGTCGAAATGGGTCCCGAATACGGCGGAAAAGCCTGGCCACCCAGATGACTGGAATCTGGGATTTTGTCCAGCAATGTCACAACTTTGTCGTCGCGTGGTAAAGCCCGGCGTTGTGGATGCGCCCCGGGGAAGGCCCAGGCGAGCGCGGCTCCTCGGCATGTCCTGCGCCGTCTTCCCCTTGGCAGATGGCGCCCGAGACGCTAATCGACGAACCCTTCCCGGAGGACGGAACCAATTTCTTTTCGTACGCCATTGGCGCTCCTGTTCGTTTCCCTGGGCATGATCGTTGCTGTGTGGTGGTGGCTTGCCACCCCGATCATGCTTGCGCGCCCGCCCATTGATCCGAACGAGAAATTGACCTGCGTGTCCTACGCGCCGTTCCGCGGCGCCCAGTCGCCGCTCGACCCGACCATCCGGGTGACGCCCGAGCAGATCGAACAGGATCTTGCGCAGCTCGCAAAAATCTCCGCCTGCGTTCGTACCTATTCGATCGAGAGCGGGCAGGACCAGGTGCCCGGGATTGCCGCGAAATTCGGGCTGAAGGTGATGCAGGGAATCTGGCTCGGCTCCAACCGGCAGAAAAACCAGGTGCAGATCGCAACCGCCGTCAGGCTGGCCAAGGATTTTCCGGGCACCATCACCTCGCTCGTCGTCGGCAATGAGGTGCTGCTGCGGGGCGAAATGACCACCAATGATCTCGCCTCCATCATCCGCTCGGTGAAAGCGCAGGTCCTGGTTCCCGTCACCTATGCGGATGTCTGGGAATTTTGGCTGCGCTATCGCGAAATCTATGAGGCGGTCGATTTCATCACCATCCATATCCTGCCCTATTGGGAGGATTTCCCGATCCGCGCGAAATTCGCGGCAGCCCATGTCGATTCCATCCGCCAGCGAATGGCGGTCGCCTTTCCCGGCAAGGAGATCCTGATCGGGGAGACCGGCTGGCCGAGCCAGGGCCGCATGCGCGAGGGTGCGCTGCCATCGCGCACCAACCAGGCGCGCGTGGTCTCCGAAATCCTCTCGCTTGCGAAGGCGGAGAATTTTCGCGTCAATCTGATCGAGGCCTATGACCAGCCCTGGAAACGCCAGCTCGAGGGGACCGTTGGCGGTTATTGGGGCCTGTTCGATTCCGTCCGCCGCGAGCTGAAATATCCGCCCGGGCAGGAGATCAGCAATTTCCCGCTTTGGAAATGGCAGATGGGCTTGGGGCTTGCGGCGAGCGTGACCGTGTTCGTCTCGGCCTGGTTCACCACACGGCGCAGGCCATGGACGCCGAGGCTGTCCTCCTGGATTGCGGTTGCGCTCTCGGCGACGACGGCAGGCGCGCTGCTCGGGATCGCCGCCGACAAGATGTTTTACGAGAGCTACGGCTTTGGCGGCTGGTTGCAATGGGGCGCGCTGTTGGCGGCAGGGCTCGTGTCGTCGGTGCTGAGTGCCAATGCTGTCGTCTCCGGCCGGACGCTGCCGACCTTTCTCGAACTGTTCGGTCCAAGCGGCGAGGGCAAGGCGCTGTCGCTGTCGATGAAATGTCTGGGCCTGGCGCTGGTCGCAGCGACGCTGATCGGCAGCGAGACCGCGCTCGGCTTCGTGTTCGACCCGCGCTACAAGGATTTTCCCTATGCGGCGCTGACCATGGCGGTGGTGCCGTTCGCGACCCTTCTGCTCAACCGTCCGCAAGCCGGTCGGCGACCGATTGCGGAAGCAGTGTTTGCCGGACTGCTCGCGGGCTCCGCCCTCTTCATCGGCTTCAACGAAGGACGCGACAATTGGCAGTCGCTGTGGACCTGCGCGATCTACCTCGTCTTCGCGTTCACGCTGTGGCAGGCGCGGGTCGCGCAAAGCCCAAAATAAGCAGCCCGATCGCAAGCCCCGACAACGCGACATTGTAGAGCACGATACCAAGGCACGCGGCGATCAGCCCGCCGGTCAGAAGCACGATCGACGGACGGATGAAGTGCAGGCCGGCGATCACCAGCGCGGTAATGCCGAACACCGAATTCTTGAACAGGACGGTGGCGAGCGCGCGCGACTTGCAGACAAGCGTCTGCAGGCCGGCGTCGCAGGCAAGCGCGACGGTGGAGAGCTCGACGGCGAGATAGCGCAGGTAAAGCGCATAGCCGATGGTCACGAAACCGACGACGAGCAGAAATTGCACCTGATAGGGGGTGAGCCGGAACGGGGTCTTTTTCATGCGCGGACTATGCTTGGGGAAGTCCGTCAGGGCAACCCATTGCGAAAGCTGTGAAAGCGCTTGAGAAGCTGTGGCCAAGCCGCCGGAAAGCGGCGGATTCTAGTGCTTGCCGCTGCCGAACCAGGACGAAAGCGCCGAAGCATCCTGCTTCGGCGCCGGCGTGTCGTCCTTTTTGGTGTGTTTGGAATTGTTACCGCGCTTGACTGGCACGGGCTTGATCGCGGGCGTGTCCTTGGCGCCCGCGGGCGGATCGTCAGCCGCCATCGCAAGCCGCTGGCCGTCGAACACCGTGGTCTCACAGCCGCGCTCGCTTTCGAGCAGAACGGCGCAGATCTTGGCTGCTGCTGCGGCGTCCTGCAGCGGACCCGCCGCAAGGCGCAACTGCATA
>Ga0335077_10002227_pt1 | contig 23138 bp, 14 predicted proteins | sample Lox_Sample_31_FD_207151 | JGI IMG/M metagenome (GOLD analysis project Ga0335077, IMG submission 207151) | Soil microbial communities from Loxahatchee National Wildlife Refuge, Florida, United States - Lox_Sample_3.1 | ecosystem: Environmental > Terrestrial > Soil > Wetlands | place: USA...
GTTTGAGCCTGCAAAGTTCATCGCGGACTGCCAAGGGGCCGTTGGCCAGGAGCCTTCCCAAAATGCCGTCCGAGAATTGGTGGCGCGGGCTGTTTCCGACCCTGCTTCCGTGTTACGTGCATTGGGTGAGCCGAAGCAGGGGGAGATTCAGACGTTGTATCGAGCGAATGACCTGACCATTCTCAATGTGATCTGGGCGCCGTGGATGAACCTTCTGCCGCACAATCACCGGATGTGGGCGGTGATCGGGATTTATACCGGCCGGGAAGACAACATCTTCTGGCGGCGCCTGCCCGGTAGGGGCGCGAAAGTGGAAGCTGCAGGTGCGAAGTCCCTTTGCGAGAAAGACGTGGTCCCGCTGGGCCTGGATGTCATCCATTCAGTAACCAACCCACTTCCTCGGCTGACGGGCGCGCTGCACGTTTATGGCGGCGACTTTTTCGCGCCCGGGCGCAGCGAGTGGGATGCGGAGACACTAATTGAACAGCCGTGCGATCCGGCCAACATTTTGCGCCGCTTCGAAGAGGCCAACGCGCGCCTGCAGAAATGAGGGCCAATGTGGGGCAACGCCGTCATGCCCTCATGCAGAGGCAGAAGCGGCGCCAGGGACGAGGGCGAACTCGACGCGGCGGCGCATCGGGTCGATGCGTTCGGCGCGGACACGGATGCGGTCGCCAAGTTTCCACGAAAGTGCTTGTTCTTGTTTGCGGCGGCCACCGCCGCGACGGCCTTCTCCGCCAAAAACGGCAGCAATCGCGTGGTCGCGTTCACGGTAGACGCAGCGGGCGCCAGCAGCTTCTTCAAACGCGCCGATGGGGATGAGACCTTCCACGAACTGATCGAAGAGCTCGACAAAGCAGCCGTACTTCTGCACGGAGATGATGAGCGCATCGTACTCGTCGCCGAGATGCTGTTCCATGAATTGCGCGGTCTTCCAACTGATGAGTTCCCGCTCGGCGGTGGCGGCGCGGCGTTCCGTCTCGGAAGTTTCCGCGGCCATTTCCTCGAGATGCTTGTGCGAATAGAGCGTAGCCTCCGTGCCAACGGCGGGCTTGACGTAGGCGGGCGGCTTCGCATCGGGATTGGCAAGCGCCCACTTTAGGATGCGATGCACAATCAGGTCGGGATAACGACGAATGGGCGAAGTGAAGTGCGTGTATTCATCGAAGCCCAGGGCAAAATGGCCGAGAGAATCGGCAGTGTAGCGCGCCTGTTTGAGCGAGCGCAGCATGAGATAGGAAAGGATGCGTTCCTCGGGACGGCCGGTGAGCTTCTCGACGAGCCGCTGATAGTGCTGTGGTGTGATGTGAAAGTCGCCGCCGGGAAGCGAGACGCGTTGCTGGCGCTCGCGACCGTAGCCGCGCGTTTCGGGGTGGCCAGCTTTCCCGGGCGAAGGGACCCTGCCGTGGCGCACAGCAATTTCGCGCTGGTAGAGATTCTCGATGCCCAGGGAATAGCCGAACGCATGGGCTAATTCCTCGAACTCGAGAACCTTGCGCGCGTCAGGCTTTTCGTGGATGCGATGCAGCAGCTTCAGGCCGCGTTCAAGCAGGTAGTGAGCGACGGCGCGATTGGCCGCCAGCATAAACTCCTCGATAATGCGGTGGGCGATGTTGCGCTCGCTGCGGCCGATACTGGTCATCTGCTGCTGATCGTCGAATTCGATGATGGGCTCGGGGAGATCGAAATCGATGGAGCCGTTGTCCTCACGTCGTGCTTTCAGGAGCAAAGCGAGGCCGCGCATGCCGCGGAAGTGGTGGTGGAGATGGGCGTAGCGCTCGCTCATTTCCGCGTCGCCGGTGAGGACCTTGTTGACGTTGGTGTAGGTCATGCGCTCAGCGGAACGGATTACGGCGGGAACCATCACGGCAGTGAGCGGGCGCCCAGCGGCGTCAAAATGCATAATCGCACTCATGACCAGGCGCTCTTCGCGGGGATTCAGCGAGCACATACCATTCGAAAGTGCTTCGGGAAGCATAGGCACTGCGCGATCGATGAAGTAGACGGAATTGCCGCGAAGGCGGGCCTCTCGGTCGAGCGGCGATTCGGGGTGAACGTAATGAGCGACGTCGGCGATGTGCACCTGAAGGAGCCATCCGCCGTCATCGCGCCGCTCAACGTAGACGGCGTCGTCGAAATCGCGTGCAGTTTCGCCGTCGATGGTGACGATGGGCAGCTCGCGGAAGTCCTCGCGGCCGGCGCGTTCTGCATCGGTGACCGGGTGGGCGAGGTTTTCGGCCTCTTCAACGACTTCGGCAGCGAAGACATGCGGCAGGTGGTGCTTGCGGATAATGATTTCTGTGTCGACGCCGAGCTCACCCGGCCGGCCAAGGAGTTCCACGACACGGCCAACCGGCGCAGTACCGCCCCGGCCGTAGCGCAGCAGTTCGGCATTTACCACGGCGCCGTCGAGCTTTGCGATGTGAGGAAGACGCCTAGCGCGTGCCGCCTGGTGTTTTGATCCGGGGAGGAGCTGTTCGCGCAATTCCACTGCGAGTTCGTCCCCGGGAAGCAGCTCGATCTCGTGCTGAACGCGCGCGTCGAAGGGATCCACGACACAGCCGCGCGAAGTGTAACGGAAAATCCCGACGACGGATGGATGCGCGCGTCCGGCAATGCGAACGATTCGGCCTTCGGCGCGGCGCGCGCCGGGGAGACCGCTGAGCCGCGTAATCTTCGCGATGACGTGATCACCGTGCATGGCGTCCTCCACGTGATCGCGTGGGATGTAGATGTCGCCGTCGACATTTGGCAGCGCCACATCGGGCACGACGAAGCCGTAGCCATCCTGATGGAGGACAAGGCGGCCTCTAATCTCGTCTCGTGACGTGGCTTGGTGCTGTGAGAACTTGTCGGAGGCCTCCGCGGGAATGCTTTTCTGTTTTTTCTTTGGAGTGGGCACCTGGGGAGTCTGGCGGAACAGGTAGCGCCCATGGGTCAACTCCTCCACCACGCCGCGTTTCTTGAGCTTTTCGAGCATTTGCACCAGGGGGCGACGGTGACTGTTTCGGACGTGGAAGGAACGGGAGAGCTCCTCCAGAGAAACCGGGTCATTCCTAAGTTTAAGAAAACGAAGAACATCATCGAGACTGAGGTGAGCAGGACGAGGCATGGCGAGGACCCTTTCCAGGAGCGAAGGGGTGATTCGCCTCATTGTAGTCATTTTTTTGAAAATTGATGTAACTATTTTGGGCTTTGCGGAATTACATAGGCAGGCCAACACACGACCGATTAGCCGCCCTCCGTCAGGCTAATCGGATTCCCCGGAAGGGGAATAAAGGGGAGGCAGGAAGACCTGGCCTGCCTCCCTTCTTCCTTTTTATTTTGCTCGCCTTTTTGCACTCCTTGCTTCAGCGCCGCCTTCCGATTTCCAAGATTGTCAGTGCGCGGCGTTTCGGATATTGTGCTCACTCTAAAGTGCGGAGGAGATAGGAGTGAAACGGGCGATTGGGGCAATCGCTGTGTTGGGCCTGGTCTGGATTTCCGCTGCGCCGCGGGCCTCTGCGCAGGCGGGACCGGAAGGGGCGGCGCGCGAATGGCAGGTGTGGTCAGGAGGGGGGCACGGCCTCAACGGTAGCACGTCGGACACTGGAGTCTGGAATCTGGGATTGCGGTACGGGCTGATTCTTATTTCGCCGCATGGGCCTGGTTTCTTGCGCGGGCAATTGGAGTACGCGCTGGACGCTGTGCCCGTATGGGTCATCACGCAGAAAACCAACACGGCATACGGGGCGGGTGTGAATCCCTTCGCATTCAAATGGATCATGACTTCGCCGAAGAAGGTAAAGCCGTTCATTCAGATTGAAGGTGGCACGCTGTTTACAAACACCAAGGTCCCGGAGGGCACGGCCAAGATCAATTTCACCACCAGCGCCGGATTCGGCGCGCATTTCCTGTTAGACAAACATAACTTCAGTGCGGAACTCCGCTTCCAGCATATCTCCAATGCCGGGATCGGCGATCTGAATCCCGGGATCAACACGCTGCAGGTGCGCATCGGCTTCGGCGGATTTTTCCACCGGCAGTGAATCAATCGCCGGGATTGACAGTTTTGAATACCAAAGCAGCCGCGGCGCCCGCCAGCAATTCGGCAACCCAGAAAATCCAGATGCTCGACCAAGAGGCCAGGCCCATGAGGATGATGCCCACGGCCACGGCCGGATTGAAGGCGCCTCCGGATATGCCGCCGACCGCGAACCCGCCCGTCATTACTGTCATGCCGATCGCCAGGCCGTAGAAAGAATTGCCGGACGTCCCTTTGGCTGTGGCCACGTTCAGGACAACAAACACCAGTGCGAACGTGAACAGGAATTCCGCGATGAGAGATGGCAGGACCGGCGGATTGGCCGCAGTCGTGATAGCGCCCAACTTGAGAAATTTCACAATGGCTGCAGCAATGCCGGCGCCAACGAGCTGTGCGACCCAGTAGGGAACTATGTCCTTGGTTTCGCACTTGCCGCGCATCCACACACCCAAAGTGACCGCGGGGTTGTAATGCCCGCCGGAAATATGCCCGCCGGCGAATATCATGACCATCAGAGAAGCACCAATGGCTAGGGGCGCAAGGTCACCCGCGCCAGGGCTGATGACGGTGCACCCGACGGTTAATACCAGGAAAAATGTCCCGATGAGTTCGACAATGTATTTGTTCATTTTTGTCCTCCGGACGTTTCAGGTTTTCAAAGGCGAGCGGTCGGCGGGCACACCCTGAAGAGCCGCGACGCTCCCCAGGGCGGATGAGTTCTTGCAGATGAGGATCAGACGGCCACGCTTGCTTGTGGCCGCCTTACGCTATGCGAAGTGCCTGAAAAAGGAAAGACGGCGCACTAGCTTACATTCCGCCCGCTTCAAGCTTGCGGCGGGTTAACGAATGCCTAAACAGCGTACAGAAATTGAGCGGGACTGGATAGGCGAAATTTTGGTGCCCGGAAGAGGACTCGAACCTCCACGACCGTAAGGCCACTAGCTCCTGAAGCTAGCGCGTCTGCCAGTTCCGCCATCCGGGCACAAAGCGAGGCCAACTGAACACGCATCATTTTGAGGCGCGGGTTTGGGTTTGTCAACGAAACCGAGAACCCGCACTGGCGAATACAGGAGGACTGGTTGAGAGCAGGGGGCGCCGAAAGAGCCGGCCTCCCGCACGCCCTTCCACGGTTTGGCAGGCAAGGGCTCATGCCAGCGCAGTTTGCCGACCGGCGGCTGTGCATAGGGAATACCGAGAAATTCGACGCCGCCTGTTGGCCGGGTGACGCCGCGAACCTTGCCGGTGGCGACCTCGACGACGAGGTTGGTGTTTTGCGGAGAAATGAGCGTGGGGAGGGAGAAGCAAACCGCAATCATCGCAGCGAAAACGAACCCCGAACACGGCTTGCGACGATGTTTACGCGCACTCTTTCTATTCATCATAGGCACCCATCCGGATTTCCGTGGCTTCCTGCTTGAGGAAGGCAAATTTGTCCGCTTCCCATGCGTTCACGGACCATCTCAGATAAATGGGTGGAAACAAGTGCAGCCAATCTCTCAACAGTGATATGTGCCCTTGCCCGACCGGTCGATTTGCAATCTATTGGAGATTCAATGCCGTCAGAGCACCGCAGGTTGGTTGACACCATTTGCAACGCGATCACCGCAGACGGATTGGGAGGACATTTTGAACCGGCGATCCTTTTTGAGCAGCGTGACGTTAGTTGGCACGGGCGCGGCGTTCAACAAGATACCAACCGCAAAGGAGCCCGAAAAGGAAAGCAAGCGCAGGATTGCGAAGGCCACAGCAGCTGCGATGGCCATGCAGCGCCGCGACTGGGAGCAGGGAATCCTGGCGCAAGCCCTGCTGGAAGCCGGCGACCGTGAGCGAGTCGTGCTTATGACCAAAGCCGCTATTGTGCAACGGGAACCCGACGGGAGGCTGGCAGTCGTGGTATCAGGCGGGCCCACGGACCCCGCCATGGGGGGCGAAGCCTACGCACGCGCTGCGGCTTGGACTGGAGATTCGCAGATTCGACTGGCCGTGCAAGGACTCCTAGACTGGATCCGCAAGAGGGCCCCACGCAGCGCCGATGGCATCCTCTACCACGTCTTCGATGGTCCAGAAATGTGGTCCGACGGGTTCAACGGAGCCCCGCCCTTCCTGGCAGCGATGGGTTACCACGACGAGGCGCTTGCTCAGATGGAAGGATTCCGAAAGCGGCTCTGGAATCCGAAAGAGAAACTGCTTTCACACATTTGGGACGAGGACAAGAAGCAGCTAAAAGACAAGCAATTCTGGGGAGGAGGAAACGGGTGGGCCTTGGCCGGCCTGACGCGTGTCATCCGGCAACTGCCCAAGGACCGTCGGCAGGAACGCGAGAGCCTTTCGGAGTTTATCAAGGACATCTCCGACGCCTGCCTGGCCCATCAGCGCGCCGATGGGCTGTTTCATGATGTTGTCGACGATCCGGGGACTTTTGTGGAAACAAACCTTGCGCAGATGCTGGCGTATGCGCTTTATGAAGGTGTCACAGGCGGATGGCTGCCGAAAAGCTACCTCGAGAAAGCGAGCAGACTTCGGGAGGCCGCGCGGCAGAAAATGGACGAATTTGGCTGTGTCCAAGGAGTCTGCGGGGCGCCAAACTTCGATCACCCCGGCGTTTCGACGGAAGGCCAGGCTTTCTGCATTCTTATGGAAGCTGCCGCCGGCAAAGCGGAGAATGGCGGCTAAGCCAGAACGGCGGCGAGGGATGCCAAGAGGCGTCAGTCGAACAGCCGTTCGGTGACCCCCTCCCTCTAGCTTTCCCCTTTCAGAGTGCTATACTGCGCCCAGAAGCACCTACCTGCCTCCGCAGAGCAGGTCCGGGACCGGTTCCAATTGGAGGTTGTCATGCCAGAAGAAGTCGGATCCGTGCTTTCGGGACCCTTACTGTATCTTCTGATTATCTGGGGTGTCGTTACCGCCGTGTTCCTTGCATTGCTTGCCTGGCGGAGCGTTCTCTCCAGCCATGAGGATGATCAGATTTTTCTCGATTCCGCTGAAGAACATATGGCCAAGGAACAGCGCGAGTTGGTCGCGAAGATCAACTTGCTCTCCAGACCCATTCTCACCAGTGGCATTACGTCAGGCGTGTTGCTGCTGGTGATCGCCGGAATCTTCGTCTATCACGGCCTGAAGAACTTCTAGGCTGGTCCTCGGGGACGGCCCATCGTTCGGGGTGTCAGGGCTTCGCGGCCGTGGGTGCTGCGGGCTGCGGCGCGACTTTCGCAGGGGCACTTGGCTGAGAGGCCTGCACGAGTGAAGTGTGGTTGTGGACGATGAGCCAGTTGTCGCCGCGCTTTTCCAGAACGAGTGTCGTTTGCCCTTCGGCAGCGGCTGGAGTGCCGTCCACCACGGCGCTGAAATCCCATTGATAGCAGGCCCAAGCCACGGTTCCTGTCGGTGCGATGCGAATGAGCGTGTTGGAACGGTCCATGCGCACTTGTTGCATCCGCGCGCGCTGTACCTGGTAGGCGGCAAGGTAGTTGGTCCAGCCAATCGCGGGCGGAGTCCAGGTTCCCGCAACAACTGAAACATCGTCGGCCATACTCTTGTGCAGCTTCTCGATATCTCCGACCTGCCAGGCTCCCAGCATTTCCCCAATTGAAAGGTCGATCTTCTGCTCGTCCGGAAGTGATGGGATCGTGCTGGAAGGCGGTGGCGGCGCATCGTCTTTCTTCTTTTTCTTTTGTGCGGTTGCTGTTGCGGCCATCGTTAGGCTGAGCGCCAGTACGAAGGCCAGGAAAAGAGGCCCCTCCAGCCGTCGCCGGAGGTTCATTTCGATACGCTTGCTGTTCATGCTCGATGCACTCCTGCGGAATTTTTGTGCGCTCTCCCTCAGAGAATTGAGCGCACGAGAACACCTTGTCGCTTTGGACAGGATTGAGGATAGCGCAGTGCGGCGGCTTCGGCAGGCCGATGTGCCTAGTTGGTCCATTCGCCGGTTTGCATTAATTCGCTTTGGAGGCGCTCAGCAGATTCACGAAAAGACGGTAGGCACCGGGCACGCCTTCCGGTAGCTCGCGGAAAAAGGCGAGGCCGGTGTAAATATAAGTGCCTTTGCCGTAGCGCGCGTAAACCAGCCCTCCGGTCAGATCTTTTTCGCCGGGGTCGTTCATCGCCAACAGCGGTGTGTAACGCGCATCGAAATCGCTCCAGAAATAAAGGCCGCGTTCCTGCACCCAGCCTTTGAAATCTTCGAGAGTGATCTTGTTGGGATGGCTCAGCAGCGGGTCGTCGGGCTTCAGGAATTTGACGGGCGATTCTTCGTTTGTGATGCGAGGCGTGGGGTTGCCGATTTTCGTAGGGTACGGAGCGGGCTGCAGCCGGTCCCAGATGTAGTCGCGGTTGTACTGCACGACCAAAGTTCCTCCGCCTGAGACGTACTCGAGAAGGCGTTTGTTGGCTTCCGCGAGTTCCGGCCGCAGTTCGTAGGCGCGCACCCCGACGACGATCGCGTCGTATCTGGAAAGATTGCCGAAGGTCAACGCGGCGGTATCCAGCATTTCGACACGGATACCGAGGCGCTTGAGCGCATCGGGGATGGGTTCGCCTTCCGCGGAGATGTAGCCAACGCGGAGATTGGGTGGAACGTTGATGTCGAAGGCATGCACCACACACTGCGCCGGCTCACTCCAGAGCAATGTGGGCATCGAAGGCAGTGGCTCGAGCGAGGTCGAGAATTTCTCCCCGTCTCGTTTTGTATACGCCGTGATCGTGAAATTTCCCGCGTCGAGTTTTGCAGGCGGTGCCACGGTAATCTTGGCGTATTGATCGCCGATGCCAGAAAAATCCACATCCACCGGCGGGCTGGCGGTCAGCCCGTCGGGGACGTCCAGGCCCACGGACACTTTGGCGGCCTTGGTTGTGTACGAATGCACGCGTAGGAACACGTCGAAGGGCTCGTGCTTTGCGGCGAGTACGTCCACCATTTCCTTCGGTTCAACCCCCAAGGTATACGCAGGCACGATGCGCAACGGCACTCGCACCACGCTGGTAGAGGTGGCCTCAACGTGCGTTACCGGCTGCTCCAGGATCATTTTGTAACCGTCTACTGTCACTTCCTGTGCTGCGCTGATCAACGGCAGCGGGTCCGGGAGTAAGAGCAGCATTCTGTCTTCGGCCGCAGGCAAAGGCGCCTGACCCGATTGCGGCGGGGGTGTTCTTCCGGTGAATGTGATCGTGAACTCGTAGCCTTTTTCCGCATTGCCTTCTTGTGCGGATTGTTCCATGGAGTAGGGCAGCCGGAGCATCAAAGCTCCCAAAGTACACGCAACTTCCTTGCGGCACCGAAATCGTGTCGATACATGGAATGAGTCTCCGGCAACGAGTTGACTCGAATCCGCCTCCGCTTTCAGTTGCATCCCGGCCACCAGTGCCAGAGCTCTTTCAATCCGCTTCTGGCTGCGCGCTACGTCGGCAACGTACTGCAATTGCGAAGGAATGTTAGCCACCGCGTATCCACACTTGCCGGTCCAGTCATGAAATTGTTCCGCCGCCTGGGCCAGCTCACGCGTAGCCGCTGGGATATCCCCCCGCAAAACGGCTTGCCGCGCAAGTCCCAGCAGGTTTTCGGCTTCGGCGAAAGCCTTGCAGCCGGGGAACAGCGAGGTGAGCGTTTCCGCGAGCTCGGCCGGGTCGAATGAACCGCTCTGTTCGGGCAGGAGCGCGATCTGCCGGCGCAGGAACGGCGAATTGAGAAACCCGGCAATCCCCTGCGTGTGGTGATTGACAAACGCGTCGAGGCCAATCTCCCGCCACGTTTTGCCCCACAGGGGCGAGATCTCGTCGAGTGGAAGTATATAGCCTTTGGGAGAGTCGCTGCGGTCGAGTTTGAGGAGAACTGCGGGTTTTGCTGGATTCCATGGCGCGAGATCGGCCGACATGAAGCCGGCAGTCAGTTTGTAGCTGGTATCGCCTGCTAGCTGCAGCGCCTTCGGAGTAAGGAGCCCGGCGGCTTGATGGTGGCCGTGGCCCGCATGCACGCCGCCCCAATTATTGATCACGATATTGGGGCGGAAAGAGCGCATCACGCGCACCATATCTTCAACAACCTGGTCGCCCCAGACTTTCTCTGACTCCTCCGGCGTTTTCGAGAAGCCGAAATCGCGGGCGCGCGTGAAATACAATTTCACCCCATAGCCGCGCGTGGCGGCGAGCAACTCCTGTGTGCGGATCAAGCCGAGTTGCGGCGCCTGCTCCGGCCCGAGCGCGTTCTGCCCGCCCTCGCCGCGGGTCAAAGAGAGCAGCGCCACGTCGGCATGGAGCCCGCGTGCCAGGTAGGTAAGCACCGCGGCGCTCTCGTCGTCTGGATGCGCAGTGATGTAAAGGATGCGGGTGGTCACACGGGCGCTGTCGATGGCCTCAACGGTTTCGGAAAGGCCAGGGCCAGTCCCGGGTGGCGGCGGAAACTGCGCCGAAGTAAACGGCGCTAGGGCAAAACTAAAAAAAATCGCAGTCCAGGCGGATAGAAGACCCTTCAATGACCCTCCCGCAGACAAACTGTGTATTGGACGTCAGGCGCCTTCCAGCGGTTTCGGATCGCTGACCGTCGATCGCTGAACGGCGTCTTTCGTGAAAGGCCATTGTCGCATTTCGCGCGTCCAAATCAGAAACGCAATTACGCCGAGCGCGATTTCCAGCAAGCCCCATTTTCGCACCGGTCCCGTCTGCCAGAAGAGCCAGGCCCAGGCCAGCGTCGTGAGCACCGCTGGAAGAGGATAGAGCCACATTTTGAACGGCAGCTTTGCGCTCCCCCAGCGTTTTCGCAGAAGCATGACGCCAATGGCCTGGCCGATGAACTGCACTAGCAGGCGCATGGCGAGAATCGCCTGAATCGCGGTCCGCAACCGGAGAGTCAGACTGAAAACGAACGCCAAACTGCCGAGAAATAGCAACGACACATGCGGGAAATGCTTGGTGGGATGCACGCGGGCAAAGACAGGGAAGAAATTGCCGTCGAGCGCCGCCGAATACGGCACGCGCGAATAACCTAGCAACACGGAAAAAACGCTGGCAAGCGCAATCCACAGAACCATGACGGTGATTACCTTGGCGGCGCCCGGGCCGTACAGCTTCTCAACCAAGAGGCTGGCCAAGAACGGAGAGTTCTGCGCCTCGCGCCACGGCACCACGCCTAAAATGCTGGTTTGCATTGCCAGATACAGGACGGCAATACCCAAGACCGACAAAAAAATGCCGCGCGGGATGTTCTTTTCTGGATCGCGAATCTCGCCACCCAGATGGCAGATGTTGTAGTAGCCCCAATAACTGTAAACCGTGTTCACCATTGCGGCGCCGAGGCCCGCGAACCAGAGCGAGGAAAGCTTGAATGCATCCGGGGGAAAATCGAGTACCAGCCTTGCGTCGAAGTGCCGCACTCCGCCCCAGATCAGCCAAAGCATAGCGCCGATCACGCCCACCCACAGCAAGACCGAGATTTTTCCAATTGTCGCGATGCGCCGGTAGAGCAAAATTACCAGCAGAATCACGAGCCCTCCGGCAACCGCGCTGGCTTCCCACTTGTTTAGGGGATACAGGTATTTTGCGTAGCTGGAGAAACCAATGGCGGCCGAGGCCACGGACAGCGGCGCTTGAATGAGCGTTTGCCAGACAAAGAGGAAGGACATCAGGCGGCCCCAGCGTCCCGGTCCGTAGGCCTCGCGCAGGAAGACATACGTTCCCCCCGCCTTGGGCATAGCCGCGCCCAGTTCGGACCAAACGAAGGCGTCCAGCGTGGCGAGCAACGCGCCCACCAGCCAGGCCAGCAGCGCCTGCGGTCCGCCCATGGCTTTGATGACCATCGAACTCACAACGAACGGGCCAATGCCCACGATCTCGATCATGTTGAGCGCGACGGCTTCTTTCAAACCCAGGCCGCGCTCCAACTGAGGTTGTGGGCCGGGCGAATCCTTGAGTTGTTGGGGAAGGTTCATGCGTTGCGAGAATAACAAAGGACGTAGCCTGCTCCTAACCGAACCTGATCGCTGCCGTATTCGAAACGAAACACGGTCTATTGACGCGCGCACCTGGGAAAGCGAAAGGAAGTAGACACGCGGGTGCGCCCTGCTTTTCCCTCTCTCCGCGCCCCGATGCCACCCTTCCCAGGAACCCAAAGAAATAGCCGGGCCTCTCCCGCTTTCGATGGTGAGAACTGCCTTGCATATCGAGTGGACTGTTGCTTTGTTTTTGATCGCTGCGGTGAGCCAAAACCTTTTCGTTTTGCGTCTTTGCTGGAACAGCTTAAACTCGTTGCGCGGAAGGTCTGAACTTCCCTGCAGAATATGGCGCGATCGGGCTGTTGGTTCCCTTCCCTTCTCGTGTTCTTCCTGGCTGCCTCCCCAGCGCTTCCGGAACCTCGCGGAAATCTGTCTCTTCCCCCTAATACGTCCGCCGTCCTCGACCATATTTATTCCGGGCGTCGCGATCTGGCCCTCCCCGAAATTCGCCAGTTCCAGCAACGGGCCCCGGAGGATCCGCTCGGCTATTTGCTCGAGGCGGAAACCGAATGGTGGGGGATCTGGTGCAGTTCCGCGGAGTACAAATACGGAATGACCATGGCGCGGCATCACAACCGGGCGCCGGCCGACCAGCACTATCTCGACCTAACCGTAAAAGCCTACAACCTCGCCGAAGCCGGACTGCGCCAACACAACTCGGCGGAAATGCGCCTCTACGCGGCCATGGCCGATGCTCTGACGGCGCGGTTGTATGGCCTGCGCGGGGAAAACCGCGCCACCGCGCGTGTCGGTGTGCGTGCACGGGAGAATTTCCTGGCCGCCCTGGCACTCGACCCTTCGCTCGCGGATGCCGATACGGGCCTGGGCCTCTACAACTATTATGTCGACACTCTCTCCACGCTGGCGCGCCTCTTGCGTTTCTTCATGGGTATCCCGGGTGGCAGCAAAGAGGAAGGAATTCGCCAGCTTCAGCGAGGTATGCGCGAAGGCCAACTCAGTGGGCCACTGGCTCGCTTCTATCTGGCCCTTAATCTTCACAACTATGACCAGCGGTATGAGGAAGCATTGCAGGTCATCAGTCCCTTGGTCGAAAAATACCCGGACAACCCCATTTTCCAGCTGGCCCGCGGCGATCTCTACGCCAAACTAGGCCGGAAGCAACTTGCCGAGGCGTCGTACCGCGCGGCCTCCGCGGGCGTTTCCAAGGTTCCCGAAGCCGATTGCCGCGCCAAACTCGGTTATCTGGTGCAAGAGTCCCTTTCGGCGCTCCAGCGGCCCTGAACACGCGGCTGCGGACCAGCCGTGGCATGCACGAGACGCACTTTGCTGAAAGCCCCGCTTGCGTGATAATAAGAGCGTTAGGGTTGTGCTTACGCGTTTGGGGTACTGCCGCGCATCACGGGTCAACGCGTGCGTACTATCTTGCATCTCAACCCAATTAGAAGCGCTGTTTTCCTCGCTCGGGTGTGTTCCGAGTGAAACCAGGCGCCATACTCTTGTCCATCGGTGAAGGAGAATTCATGAAGCGGTGCTGGACGGCTCTGGCTGTCTCCCTATTGGCGCTCGGCGTCCTGGCCGGCTGCAACGATTACAACACTTCGATCCAATACAACACCGGTGCCAGCATCACCAACATTTCTCCCTCTTCTCTGCCGGCCGGCACTCCCACCACCGGAACACTTACGAATTGTCCTAATACGCCCTCCGGCCAGACCAATCCCTGCTTCACTCTCTATGTTGTGGGCAGCCCTCTCAACGGGTTTCAGACAAACACCGTCGTGGAGTGGAACGGTCTGAAGTTACCGGCATGCACGACGAGCAACGGAGCTCAGGGATGCACCACTTACATTGATGCAACGGACCTCACTGCCCAGGTGCCCTACACCCTGATTTCCAAGCCGGGCACGGCATATGTGAACACCTACACGCCGCAATCGGGCACCGGCTATAACGGACTTTCCAACGCGCTCACTTTCATCATCTATGGCGCGGCGAACCCCTTTCCCAGCATCGCTTCGATTAGCCCGGCATCCGCCTCCACTTGCACTAGCAAGTGTGCCGACGTGCCCATCACTCTAACGGGAACCAACTTTCTGCCCACCACCCAGAACGGCGGATCGAGTGTCACGTTCACAGGCGCGGTCACCGGCAACACGGAGACGGCCATCACCGTCACGAGTATCACCTCCACGCAAATCAAGGCTGTGATTCCCGGTTCCTTTCTCGCGGACGCGGACTCCGCCAAAATCAATGTCATTAATCCACCGAGCGCCATTTGCATTGTGAATTGCCCCAATCTCGGCGGCGGGGATACCAATTGCACTACGCCGCCTGTTCCGCAGAACTGCACTGCTTCGACGCAAATCTTCACCATTGGCGGAGGAGCCGCATCCGCGTCGATTGCGACAACGGCACTGTCAGTTGTCGAAGAAACTCCTGCCGTGAGCCAGGACGGTCGATATGTAGCTTACGCATCGACGCAGAATGGGACCTCACAGATATTGTTGCGGGATACGTGTCTTGGCGCGGCGAAAGACTGCACGGCCTCGACACAGACGGTTTCCGTGGCGGCGGACAGTTCCGTGGGCAATGGCGACAGCCACAGTGCGGTCATGACTTCGGACGGTCGCTATGTGGCATTCAGCTCCGTAGCTACCAATTTGACAGAAAATCCGCCGCCAGGACGCCAGGTGTATTTGCGCGATACCTGCATCGGTGCGTCCGGCACTTGCAAGCCGGCGACGACGCTTGTCTCCACGGATGCGGAAGGAAAGCTGGACGGGACAGAAGCAATCCTCCCCTCCATCAGCAGTTCCGGTCGATTCGTGGCGTTTCTTGCGGTGACTCCCAGCCATGCGAGCTCAGCCGCGAGTTCGCCTCACTCCGATACCGCGACCACGCCCAACAGCGGATTGCGCCAGGTGTTTGTCCGTGACACCTGCTTGGGCGCCACGAATTGCACGCCCAGGACCACGCGCATCTCGCTCCAGCCCGGAGATGCCCCTGCCGGCTCTGCCAAGCCGGTGGGACCCGCGCTGTCTGGATTCGCGAAGCAGATCGCGCTGAGCGAGGGCAAGAGTTCGACCGTATTTACTCCCACCGTGCCCGTGGACGATCGTGTGTTTTTGGCGCTTCCCAATGAAACCAAGTAGACGGAATCCTAAGACAAAAAGGGGCGCCTACTTCAAAGCGCCCCTCTTCGTCTTTGCGCTTGGGCTGCCTGCGGCGAAAATCGGGCCTGCCTCTCTTACAGGCTCAATTCGCGCCTCTCTCTCAAACCAGTTGCACGCTAACTCATAAACCCGAGATCGCTGGTCGGGAAATTCGCCAGGTTCGGAAAAACGGACGGCAGATCAGCCGCACTGACGCCGAACCATGTCGCGAGCGTGGCGGCGTACTGATCGAGCGCCGTTGTGGGAATCCAACGCCCGTTCTGGTCCGCATCGTCCGGCCCACCCAGCGCTAGCGTGGGAAAGGTGCCGTAAACCGAGTTGCCCTTCACCGCGCCACCGAGGATCAACTGGTGGCTTCCCCAGGCGTGGTCTGAGCCGCCGTTGGTGCCTGGCTCGAGAGTACGGCCAAATTCGGAAAGCGTGAAGGTGGTGACCTGATTGGTCACGCCAAGTTCCTCGGTGGCCTGATAAAACGCCGACATGCCCTGGCTGATGGTGGTCAATAGCTGAACTTGTTGGACGATTTGGTCGCTGTGGGTGTCAAACCCTCCGTACGAGCAGAAGAAAATCTGTCGGCTGACGCCAAGCGCGCTTCGGACGGCGATGACTTCCGCCACCTGCTTGAGTTGCTGCGCAAGGTAATTGTTGGAAAACTTCGTCTGCAGGGGCGGCAGGCTTTTCAGGGCGGTGGAAAGCGTTGACGCGAACTGCACCGCCTGCCCGGTCACGCTGTTGGCGGCCTGCACCATGGAGAGTCCGCTGTCGAAGGTCAGCAATTGTTGCGTCGCGGCGTAACGCGCCTGCGAAGCTGCCGACTGGTCAAAGCCCTGCAAGCCCGGCGGCTGGCCCGGATTCATCGAAAACGGCCGTGAGGTGACGCCCGTGCAGAAAATGGGATTGCCGCTGATCGAGAGGATGGGAGGGAATTGCGCTGCGCTATTGAAGGTGTTTTGCACGGCATCGGCCACCTTTCCGGCCCATCCGGCGAACGGCGTGCCTGCCAATTGCGCACTCTGCCATTGATCCTGCTGGTCCGAATGCGAGTAAAGATTTTCCGGCAGGTTCTTGTAGGCTTTGTAAGTGGCCTGTGTTGTGGGCTGCACCAGGGTGCCGACGTTTGCGAGAATCGCGAGATTCTTCTGCGTATTGAAAAGGCCCTGCAGCTCCGGCATGTTGGGATGCAGGCCGTAAATCGATTGGCCCCCCGACTGCAGCGGCAGAAGCTGAGCCTGGGGCAGAGCCAGGACGGAACGCGCTTGCTGGTAACCCGCATAGCGCGAGTCGATCGGCACGATCAGGTTGTTTCCGTCATTGCCGCCGAACATGAAGATGCACACCAGCGCCTTGTAGTCCGCAGTGCCCTGCGCAAGGGCGCTTACCAGCCCGAACTTGCTCAGGCCGCCGACCAGCGTGGCGCCCGCGGCCGAGCAGCAAGCCAGCCTCAATAAGTCTCTCCGAGTGTGTCGCGTCATCTTTCGCTCCCCTGCTCTAGTGCTGAACCTGGTACATCGACGAGGACGTGAACAGGTAAATGGCGGCCTGCGCTTGAGCTTGCTTGTTGTTCACGTCCACGGCATTCACCGCGGTCAGAACAATCTGCTTCATCTGGTCCGGAGTCGTGCCGTGCAGGAACAGCGTATCCAGCCATGCCACCATCTGGTCCGGTGTTCCCGCGTTGGTTACCGAGTTGAAATCCAGTTGTGTGTTCGAACCGATGGCGCCATAGACCGCGTCGTCGATGAAATTCATTCGCGCCAGGCTCGTGTTCGTATCGAAGATGGCGAATTCCGGGCCGTTCAACGATGTCCCTGCGATGGGATTGACCGGCGGGAAGAAGTTGAACACCGTTGGCGGATAGAAGATGTCCTGGGACATGGCGTCTCCTTCATAGGAGAAGCCGGCTGCGTCCGTCTTGGCGTGGAACGCCCGGGCGATGCTCACGATCATGATGACCGGCTCGCGCAGCTTTCCGTCGCTGGCCACGGAGGTACCTGGCGTGTCGCCCTGGCGTGCTTCCGGATCCAGCAGAATCGCGGCGATCGTTGCCTGCAGGTCTCCGCGCTTGCCGGAACCGTAGCCGTTGAACGATCCGGTGTTGAAAACCTGGGCCACGCGCTGAACGTAAGCCGGGCTAGGATTGCTGCTGACGAGATGTTCGATGAGCTGCTTCGAGACGAACGGGCCGACGTTCGGGTGATTGAAAATAATGCCGAGCGCGGAAGCGAGGTCCTGTTCGGCACTTTGTCCCGCAGGCAGGCTCTGGCCGAGAATCGTTTTCGCGCCTCTGTCGTGCAGTGATTCTACCGGCACCATGGGCCCGCCGTAATATTCGGGATTGTGATTCTGCGAGGCCTTTCCAGGCTCCACCGGGAATGTCCAACCGGTGAAAGCGCGGCCCAGGTCCATGACGTCGTTTTGCGTGTACGACGCCACGGGGTTTCCGGAAGTGTCCAGGACCGGGCTGCCATCCAGGTTCAACTGGTACAAGCCCAGACAGAACAATTGCATGATCTCGCGTGCGTAATTTTCGTTCGCGTGCTGCCCGGGTGCGGGGGCGTCATTGTTAACCATGTCCAAATAGTTCCCCATCGCGGGCGTGAGCGTGACGTCCGTCATGAGGTCGAGATAGTTTCCGAGAGCATCCTTGTCCAGCGTCCGGAGGTAATTCGTGTAGCCGAGCGGGTCGCTGACTTTGTCCGCGCCCACGACCCACAGCTCGTTAAGCGCCAGCGAGACGCGCTCGCGCAACTGATCGCCTCCCGCGACCGAATTCAGGAAAAAGGTCTGCTGCACGTTGTTGATGCCGTCCTTCGGCCGGGGATCGGGATACGGCGTGATGACCGAGGCAAACTGATTCTGCAGGTAGGTGTCGAAACCCGTCTCCTGGACCTGGTTGACGTATTCCATATTCGGTCCGAACGAGGCCTGTTCGAGGAAGCGCACCGCAGCAGTTGAAGTCACCGGCGAACCGGCCGTGGTCACGGTCACTTTCACGCTGTTGGAGGTGCCGCCGCCCGGGGCCGGATTAATGACAGTCACGCTCACCTGTCCTACCTGCGTGCTCGCCGCGCTGCCGATAGCGGTGATCATCGTGGCGTCAGCGTAGTTGACCTGCAGCGGTTGTCCGCCGAAGCTCACATTGGAGGAGGCGACGAAGCCGGTGCCGTACAGTGTGATTTGGAACGCGCCGAGGCCCAGCGTTCCCGGCGTGATTGCAGTGAGCGTGGGCACCGGGTTTTGCAGTGTCACCGTGGCGCTGTCGTGTTTGGTGGCGTCCGCATTGCTTGTGGCCGTGACGGTCACCGTGGTCTTCGCGGGTAGGACCACCGGCGCGGTGTAGTTTCCGTCGCCGTCGATATTGCCAACGCTATCGTTGCCGTAGTTGATCCCGTTCACGGACCAAACCACGCTCGTGTCCATCGTTCCCGTGACCGTGGCCTGGAACTGCAGCGTGTTGCCGGCGCCAAGCGTGGCGGTTTTCGGCGACACGACGACGCTAATGTTTGGATTCGGGCCGTTCACGGTCACGTTGATCGGCGCGGAGGTCGCAGAGCCGGGATTGGGATTCGTGACCGTGACCGGCAGAGTGCCGACCTGCGCGGCGGTGGGAGTGCCGGTGGCCGTGAGTTGCGTGTCAGAGACGAAGGTCGTGGGGAGTTGCACCGTACCGAAGTTCACCACAGAGCCCTGCATGAAACCGGTGCCCGTGACTGTCATTTGGAACGGGACGGTGGTCGTGTAGGTCATCGGGTCGACCGAAGTGATTACGGGCATGGCATTTTCGAGCGTAATCGCGGCATTGCCGGACTGCGTGGGATCCTGAATACTGGTCGCGCCGACGGTAATGGTGTTGGGAGTCGGTAGGGAGAGCGGCGCGGTGTAGTTTCCGTTGCCGATGATGGTGCCGAGCGTGTCGTTGCCGCCGGGGATGCCGTTGATTGTCCAGCTTACGCCGGTGTTGGCGGTTCCGGTGACTGTCGCGGTGAAGACCTGCTGGGCGCCTGCGCGGACGGCACCGGTCGCGGGAGAAACCTGCACCGCAATACCGGTGCCGATTTGAGCGGTGATACCGCTGGAAACGCTTTGTCCCGGGCTCGGGTTCTGCACCGTGATCACAACATTACCCGCCTGCGCCGTGGTGGTTGTGCCCGTGGCGGTGAGTTGGGTGGAAGAAATATAGGTGGTGGCCAGCGGGGTCGAACCGAGGAAGGCGGTCGCGCCAGGCGCGAAGTGCAGCCCGGCCAGCGTGAGGGTGAACGGGCCAAAGGGAATCAGCATGGGAGACACGCTGGTCAATTGCGGCACGGGGTTATTCAAAGTCGCGCCGGTGCTGCCGGTTTTCCGGCTGTCCGAAACTTCCACGGCGGCGACTGTAATTGTGTTCGGCGCGGGGGGAAATTCCGGGGCGGTGTAGAGGCCCGTGGAGCTGATCGTACCGAAGGTGGCGTTTCCCCCGGCCATTCCATTCACCGACCAGCTCACGGCGGCAGTCGAACCATCGCCGGTCTTCGCCACGAATTGCTGGGTTGATGCCCCCGCAATCGACCCATTTGCTGGCGTGACCGTCAGCGCGGTGAGTCCCGTGCCTCCGCCGCCCGTGCCGGGGAACACGGCTTCGGCGCAGCCTCCCAGGAACATCACCAGTACCGATAGAAGAAGCAGTGCGGAGCGATTCACGGCCTTCCCCCGTTCTCTTTCGCTGCGTTCGGCGCCGCAAAGTTCCCACACCCGGCTTGGTAATGCCGTTAGGCGAGGTGTTGGACTGTGGCGGGACTGGTCCGAGAAGGGTACGGGTGTTGACCGATTCGCACCACTGGCCGCGCGGCCAGATTCGGGCCAACTGTCCTGCTGTCCTGTGAGTTAGAAACGACTTTTGTTTGTCGATCAGTAAAAACGGACCTTGATGTCCGGCCGCTTTTCGAGGTGCACGGAATCGATAAAGCGCACCTGGCGTTCATCCAGTGTCAGGATCATGGAAGAGGTGCGCACGCCTTCGCCGAAGAAACGCACGCCTTTCAGCAGGTTTCCGTCAGTCACGCCCGTACACGCGAAGATGATTTTCTTGCCGGGGGCCAGGTCATCGGTGTCGTAGATCCGGTTGGGATCCTTTACGCCCATTTTTTCCAGACGCTCGTGGTGCTCCGGCTTACTGACTACCAGCCGCGCCAGGATCTGGCCGTTCAGGCAGCGCAACGCTGCGGCAGTGAGCACACCTTCTGGAGCGCCGCCCGTGCCCATCACCATGTGCACGCCGGTTCCGACCACGGCCGCGGAAATGCCCGCGGACAAATCGCCGTCGCCGATCAGGCGAATGCGCGCGCCAACGGCGCGAATGTCCGCCACCAGTTTTTCGTGTCGTGGGCGGTCCAGCACCATGACCACGAGATCCTCCACGTCGCGCTCCAGGCGTTTTGCGACGGACTTCAAATTGTCCGCCGCCGGCGCGTCCAGATCCACCGCCCCTTTGCACGAGGGTCCCACGACGATTTTCTCCATATACAGATCGGGTGCATGCAGCAAGCCGCCCTTTTCGCTTGCGGCCAGAACGGCAATTGCGTTGGGCGCGCCGGTCGCGCAGAGGTTCGTGCCCTCCAGCGGATCGACCGCAATGTCCACCACTGGGAACAGTGCTTTCGGCGCGTGCGTTGCGAGACCCACTTTTTCGCCGATATACAGCATGGGCGCTTCGTCGCGCTCGCCCTCCCCGATGACGATGGTGCCGTCCATTTCCACCTGGTCCATGGTCTTTCGCATGGCCTCGACGGCAACTTCGTCGGCCTTGTGCCGGTCGCCGAAGCCCATGGTGCGCGCGGCGGCGATGGCCGCGTTTTCCACCACGCGCAGAAACTCCAGACTGAGTCTTTCTTCCATTGGCGATGCCCTCCGCGGACGGTTATGTTAGGCCAAAGCTGCGCTTATAGTCGATAGAGGGGCCGGCTTGGGGGGGCGAAGGGGTAATCAAGCTGCTTATGCCCCACCGAGAGAGTTTTACTGCCGGGGCTCGGGGCCGGTGATTGGGGGGATCACGCCATTCAGGAGACTCGGGTCGGTGAATTCCGTCTGCTGACCTGCGAGCTTGCCCGCGACGGGCAGCAATCGTGCCGATAGCGGCTTGCCCCATTTCACGGAGAGCGTGGCCACGTCGCCGATGATGCGTGCCAACTGCTCTACCGTGGCGTCGCCGGGCAGCGGCACAGTGTCCAGTCCCGTGCCACATACCGCCGAATAGCTCAGCAGGGCATCGAGCGAGACCAGCCCCGCATTCCAGCGCTCCGCCAGCACCGGATCTTCGAGGACCGGCAACATCAAGCCTGAATAGCCGGTCTTGCGCAGGCCGATTTCTTTCATCGCTGAAGTGATGACCCCCACGGCCGTCAGCGTGCCGCTCGCTCCGAATGGCTGTTTCGAAATGTTCTCGATCGCCTTGCCAATGGAAGCATCTTTCCCCGGTGCAGGAGAGAGATCAAGGCCGAGATACGTCCAGCCGCGTTCGCTGTCCACGCGGAGGGCTACGTTTTCTACTTGCGACGCTCGCTGGAAGAAAAGATCGATCAACCGCCTTCGCGCCGTGCGAACGTCCGGAGCATCTTTGACCGCGGCCGCGAGATCACCGGCGGATTCTAGGCCGACGGCGAACTGGTGGCCCAGGCCGGTGAGATAAGCCGCGGGGAAAAAGGGCGAAGCCTGAGGCACGCTGGCCAGAGCGGCGAAACGGAAGTTTCCTTCGCTGTGCAGTGTGTCGTCGGAGAGTTTCTTCATCACGCGCGCGGCGGCGCGCACGGCCGGCCAATTCACGCTTGCTTCGCTCGTCACGCACACCGTACCGCTGATGGATTTGGTGTTCAGGAGAATATCCGCCAGCAGGTTCGCCTGGGCGTCGCCGTCCTTGCCCGTGAGGTAGGCGGGGCCGATCGACAGAATGACGTGGTCGGCCTGCGCGATCCCGTCCAGGTTCTTGAAGAACTGCAGCACTTCATCGTGGGACATTCCCTGCGTATATTCCGGGAACGGCTGTGTCGCGATCCGCAGCGTCTGTACGATGAAGTCCCGTGATTCGAACGTAGTTCTCGCGACTTTCAGGAACTTGATCGCCTCCGCCATCTGGATCTGATACTGGCCACGATCCAGTCGTACAAACGCCGTGATCGTGCGCATTCTGATTTTTGGCGTTTCCGGCGCGCCCTTCTGCGCCGCCGATCCATAGATAGCGAAAGTCAAAACGAAAAAGGCAACGGCTAGGCACTTCAGAAATCTGGGGCTTCTCATGTGGTTCATACAAATGCCGAAATTCCCGTGATTTTCTCTCCGATAATCAGCTTGTGGATGTCGTTCGTGCCCTCGTAAGTGTACACGCTCTCGAGGTTGTTCATGTGCCGCATGATACAGTAATCGTCCACAATGCCGTTGGCGCCGAGAATCGTCCGCGCCAGGCGCGCGGTCTCGAGCGCCATGCCCACGTTGTTCATTTTCAGCATCGAAATGTGTGCCGGATCGACTTTCCCCTTATCCTTCAAACGGCCCACCTGCAGCGCAAGCAACTGCCCTTTCACAATTTCCGTGATCATCCAGGTGAGCTTCTCCTGCACCAGTTGGTGCGAGGCAATGGGCTTGTTCGCAAACTGCGTGCGCGTCTTCGCGTATTGCAGCGCCGTATCGTAGCAGGCCATGGCCGCGCCGATGGCTCCCCAGCCGATGCCGTAGCGCGCCTGATTCAGGCAGCTCAGTGGCCCGCGAAGGCCGGAAACGCCCGGAAGCAGATTCTCTTCCGGAATCTCGCAGTCACTGAATGCCAAGCCGCTGGTCACCGAAGCGCGCAGCGACCACTTCCCGTGTACGTCCCACGCCTTGAGGCCCGGCGTTCCCTTCTCGACCAGGAAGCCGCGAATCTTGTCGTCTTCGCCCTTGGCCCACACGACGGCCACGTCCGCGAGCGAACCGTTCGTGATCCACATCTTCTCGCCGTTCAGGACGTACTTGTTTCCCTTTTTTACCGCCCGCGTC
>Ga0335077_10002228_pt1 | contig 23129 bp, 20 predicted proteins | sample Lox_Sample_31_FD_207151 | JGI IMG/M metagenome (GOLD analysis project Ga0335077, IMG submission 207151) | Soil microbial communities from Loxahatchee National Wildlife Refuge, Florida, United States - Lox_Sample_3.1 | ecosystem: Environmental > Terrestrial > Soil > Wetlands | place: USA...
ATCCGGGCGCGCGCTCGGCCCGACGCGCGCCTGCTCGACGGGCGCACGCGCGCGATCGCGAAGAGCGCACGTGTCATCGCGCGGTATCGCGGAGCGCGGCTCCACGTGGCCGTCACGCGCGAGATCGGCTCGCGCATCCTGTCGGGCGAGTTCGCGCCGGGCGAGGTGCTGCCGAACGAGGCCGAGTGGTCGCGGCAATTCTGCGTCAGCCGCTCGGCGGTGCGCGAGTCGATCAAGGTGCTGGGGGGCAAGGGACTGCTCATCTCGCGGCCGCGCGTCGGCACCACGGTCGAGCCGCGCGAGCGCTGGAACCTCCTGGATCGCGACGTGCTCGTTTGGTATTCGGCGATGCGGGCGAAGGGCGATTTCCTGCGCGCGGTGCAGGAGATGCGCCGCATCATCGAGCCGGAGGCGGCGGCACTGGCCGCGAGCAAGCGCACTGCCTTGCAGATGACCGCGATCTCGACCGCCTGTGCCGAGATGGGTTCGGCGCCGACCCTGGTCCGGCGCATCGATGCGGACGTGCGCTTTCACCGCGCGATCCTGGCGGCGGCCGGCAACGAGTTCCTGATCCCGTTCGGATTCCTCATCGAATCCGCCCTTGGCGCGCTGTTCGAGGTCACGACTCGCGACCACGACGATCTGGCGCACGCGCAAGACCTGCACCAGCGCATCGAAGAGGCGATCCGGCGCAGCCAGCCGCAGCGGGCGCGGCTTGCCGTGAGGCGGCTGTTGGGCAGCACCGACGATTTCATCGTTCGCAAGGCGCGGCCCGCGGGCAGGAAGCGCGCAGGCTGATCCCGGCGCAGCGCGCACCGCTCACGGAACTCCAATGAACCAGGCCGCCTGGCCGCCGGCACCGCCTCTGATCGCGATCCTGCGCGGGCTGGAGAGCGAGCGTGCGGCGGCGGTCGGCCGCGTCCTGTTCGACGCTGGATTCCGCGCCCTGGAGGTCCCGCTGAATCGGCCGGGAGCACTGGCTGGCATCGAGGCCCTCGCAGGCGTCGCGCCACCCGACGCGTTGATGGGCGCCGGCACCGTGACCGAGGTCGGGCAGGTCGATGCCGTCGCCGCGGCCGGGGGGGCGCTGATCGTCTCTCCGCACCTCGATACGGGACTGGTGGCGCATGCGCGTGCGCGTGGCATGCGTGTCGTTCCGGGCGTCTTTACTCCGACCGAGGCGTTCGCGGCGCTGCGCGCGGGAGCGGATGCGTTGAAGCTGTTCCCCGCGGAAACGCTGTCGCCGGCGGGCCTGCGCGCGCTCCTGTCGGTGCTCCCCGCAGGCACGCTGGCCTGGCCGGTGGGGGGCGTCACGCCGGATGCGATGGCGCGCTGGCGCGAGGCGGGTGCGAACGGCTTCGGCATCGGCGGCGCGTTGTTCGGTCCCGGCATCGCACTCGAGGAGCTGGCGCGCCGGGCCCAGGCGTTCGTCGCGGCGTGGACCCAAGCGGCGCCTGGCAAGCATGGAGGGGAGAAATGAACAGCATGCAGACGCCGCGCTACCGCGGCGTGTTTCCGGTCGTGCCGACGACCTTCAAGGAAGACGGCAGCCTGGATCTCGCGAGCCAGAAGCGTTGCGTCGATTTCATGATCGACGCGGGGTCGAACGGACTTTGTATCCTCGCCAACTTTTCGGAGCAGTTCGCGCTAGGCGACGACGAGCGCGAGACGCTCACGAGCACGCTGCTCGCCCACATCGCCGGTCGCGTGCCGGTCATCGTGACCACGACGCATTTCAGCTCGCAGGTGTGCGCGGCGCGCAGCCGCCGAGCCGCCGACGCCGGTGCCGCGATGGTGATGGTGATGCCGCCGTATCACGGCGCGACGATCCGGGTCGCCGAGGAGAAGATCTACGAGTTCTACGGCGCGGTCTCCGGCGCGATCAGGATCCCGATCATGATCCAGGATGCACCGGTGGCCGGAACGCCGTTGTCGGCCGCACTGCTGGCGCGCATCGCGCGCGATATCGAACAGGTCGCGTATTTCAAGATCGAAACGGCGGGCGCCGCCGCGAAATTGCGCGAGCTGATCCGCCTCGGCGGCGACGCGATCGAGGGTCCCTGGGACGGCGAGGAGGGCATCACCCTGATGCAGGACCTCGAGGCCGGCGCAACCGGGACGATGACCGGCGGCGCGTACCCCGATGGATTCCGCCTCATCGTCGACGCGTTCGCGGCGGGGCGCCGCGACGAAGCGTTCGAGCACTATCGGCGCTGGTTGCCGCTGATCAATTTCGAGAACCGCCAATGCGGCCTGCTCGCGGCGAAGGCCTTGATGAAGGAAGGCGGCGTGATCGGGTGCGACGCGCCGCGCCACCCGCTGCCGGCGCTGCATCCTGCCGTGCGCGCGGGCCTGATCGAGAACGCGCGCCGGCTCGATCCGCTCGTGCTGCGGTGGGGGCGTTGAGCCGCGGTCAGGGGCGCAGCGCGCCCGCCGTTCTGAGGTACACGGCGTATAGCGACGTCGTGGCGCAGATGAACAGGCGGTTGCGCTTCGGCCCGCCGAAGCACACGTTGGCGACGACTTCCGGGATCCTGATCTTGCCGAGCAGTGCGCCGCCCGGGTCGTAGCAGTGCACGCCGTCGCCGGCGCTGCTCCACAGGTTGCCGTGCACGTCGATGCGAAAGCCGTCGAACAGGCCGGCCGAGCACGTCGCGAACACCGCGCCGCCGGTAAGCGAGCGGCCGTCGCGCCCGACGTTGAAGCGGCGTATGTGACGCGGTCCGTCCGTGACGTGGGTCGCGCCGGTGTCGGCGACGTACAGGAACTGTTCATCGGGCGAAAACGCGAGCCCGTTCGGCTGCACGAAATCGGTCGCCACGGCGGCGCACTCGCCGCTCGCCGGATCGATCCGATAGACGTTCGAGGCGCCGATCTCGGACGCGGCGGCGTCGCCTTCGTAGTCGGAGTCGATGCCGTAGCTGGGATCGCTGAACCAGATCGAGCCGTCGGACTTGACCACGACGTCGTTCGGCGAGTTCAGGCGCCTGGACTGGAACGCACGCGCGAGAATCGTGCGCGATCCGTCATGTTCGGTGCGGGTGACAGTGCGCGACTGGTGCTCGCAGGAAACGAGCCGGCCCTCGCGGTCGACGGTGTGACCGTTGCTGTTGTTGCTCGGCTGGCGGAACACGGAGACCGAGTTGTCGGTTTCGTCGAAGCGCAGCATGCGGTTGTTCGGAATGTCCGACCAGACGAGGTAGCGGCCGGCCGGGAAATACGCGGGACCCTCGGCCCAGCGACATCCGGTCCACAGTTTCTCGAGATGGATGTTGCCGAGCACGAGCTTGAGGAAACGATCATCGAGGACCGTGAAATCGTTTGTGAGCATGGCGGCTCCGCGTGGAATTCAGGTTGCGATTCGATGGCTGCGGCCGTTGACCCGCGGCACGGACGCAATGATGACGCCGTACTTCGTGAATGGTCGCGGGCGCACCGCATCATCCACCGGCGGCCGAGGGCTCCGCGACTGCGGGCGTCGGATTCGGGGAGGCGACACCGCTCAGCCTGACGCCGTAGGCGTTGACCGCCGCCTGCTTGATCGCCTGCAGCATCACCTGCGCAGCCGGAGAGAGCAGGCGGTCGGTGCGCGTGATCAGCCCGAACGCATCCATCTTGCACGGCAGTTCGATGGGCAGGATGGCGGCGACGCCGTGGTCGGCGTAGTACTGCCCGACGTCGGCCGCCAGCACCGTGACGAGATCGCTCTGCCGCAGCATGCGGGTGACGAAGAGCAGGGCGGCGGTCTCGATCAGGTTCTCAGGCGCATCGAGCCCCTCTTCCTGGAACATCAGCTCCCACCGGTGGCGCAACACGCTGCCCGCCGGAGGAACGATCCATCCGGCGCTGACGAGGTCGCGCAGGCCGAGCCGGCTGACGGCAAGCAGCGGATGGCCGTTGCGCACCATCGCGCACACCGGCTCCTCGGCGATCGCCTCATAGCGCAGGTCCGACTTGTCGTGCCGCTCGAACAGGCGTCCGACCATGATGTCGAGGCGATCCTGCGCGATCCGCTCCAGCAGAACGTCGCTGGTCTCGATCTGCAGCGACACCCGCAGCGTCGGGTATTGGGCCTTGACCTGGGCCACCGCCGCCGGCATCAACGTGATGCCCGGCGCGGTGATCGCGCCCACGCTGACATGGCCGAAGCGACCTGCGCGCAACGCTTCGACTTCGTCGTAGGCGCGGTTGAGGCTGGCGAGCGCCATGCGCGCGTGCCGGATCATCGACTCGCCGTACCAGGTGGGGCGCATGCCGCGCGGCAGGCGTTCGAACAGCTCGACGCCGAGCACATCCTCGAGGTCTTTCAGCAGCTTCGAGGCAGCCGGCTGGGTCATGCTCATGACCCGCGCTGCGCCATGGATGTTGCCCTCCTCGGCCAGGGCCTGCAGCAGGAGCAGCTGGCGCGTCTTCAGGCGGGCGCGAATGAACCAGTGCGTGTAGCTCGTCGACATGTCGGGGGACCGATGCAGAAACGGATATCAATGATCGTCCAAAAACTATTGGTCGGTTATGGATTCGGTCCCTAGGATTCGGGCCCTGCAGCCGCCGGAGGGTGGCGCTGGCGAAAGAGGGCGGCCGGATGCTTGCTACCTGCAAGCAGTACATCAATGGGCACTGGGAAACCGGTGTCACGCTGGGCGAGAGCGGAAACCCGTCGGACGCGGCTGACCCGGTCAGCGATTTCGCCCGCGGCGACGCACGTCAGACCGAAGATGCGATTCGCGCGGCGGCCGGCGCGCGCAGAGCCTGGGCCGACAGCACGCCACAGCGCCGCTTCGACGTCCTCGATTTCGTCGGCTCCGAGATCCTCGCGCGTAAGGAAGAGCTCGGCCGCCTGCTGGCGCGCGAGGAAGGAAAGGCGCTGGCGGAGGCGATCGGCGAGGCCAACCGTGCCGGCCAGATCTTCAAGTTCTTCGCTGCCGAAGCGCTGCGGATCGGGGGCGAGAAGGTGGCATCGGTCCGCCCTGGCGTGGAAGTCGACATCACGCGCGAGCCGGTCGGCGTGGTCGGACTGATCACGCCCTGGAACTTCCCCTTCGCGATCCCGGCCTGGAAGATCGCGCCCGCGCTGGCATACGGCGATACCGTGGTCTTCAAGCCTGCCGAGCTGGTGCCGACCTGCGGCTGGCAGCTTGCCGAGATCATCAGCCGCGCGGGATTGCCCGCCGGAGCGTTCAACCTGGTGATGGGCAGCGGCCGGCAGGTGGGACAGGCGATCGTCAACAGTCCGCTGGTCGACGCGATCAGCTTCACGGGCTCGGTCGCCACCGGATCGGAGGTAATCAAGGCCGCCGGCGAGCGGCGCGCCAAGGTGCAGCTGGAGATGGGCGGCAAGAACCCGCTGGTGGTGCTGGCCGATGCCGCGCTCGAACGTGCGGTCGACTGCGCCATCCAGGGCGCCTTTTTCTCCACCGGCCAGCGCTGCACGGCTTCGAGCCGGATCATCGTCGAAGGCGCGATCTTCGACCGGTTCGTCGAGGCGATGCGCGTGCGCACCGCGAACCTGCGCGTCGGGCACGCGCTCGCAAGCGACACCGAGATCGGCCCGGTGGCGAGCAGCGAGCAGCTGGCCCAGGACCTGCGCTACTTGCAGATCGGACGCGAAGAGGGCGCGCAGCTCATCACCGGCGGCGAGGTGCTCGAGCGGCCGACCAAGGGCCACTTCCTCGGACCGGCCCTGTTCGTCGCGCAGCCGCACCACCGGATCGCGCGCGAGGAGATCTTCGGCCCCGTGGCATGCGTCGTGCGCGCCGACGACTACGACCATGCGCTCGCGCTCGCCAACGACACGCCGTTCGGCCTGTGCGCCGGCATCTGCACGCGCTCGCTCGAACGCGCCACCCACTTCAAGCGCTATGCCGAGGCCGGCATGGTGATGGTGAACCTGCCCACGGCGGGCGTCGACTTCCACGTGCCGTTCGGAGGGCGCAAGGGGTCGAGCTACGGTCCGCGCGAACAGGGCAGGTACGCCAGCGAGTTCTACACCGTGGTCAAGACTTCGTACACCAGCGCCTGAAGCGGGCGGCCCCCGTCGCCCGAGCGGTGATCACACCTACTGAGAGAGGGAAGGAGACTCAACGTGAAGAAGATCAAGTCGATGTTGGCCGCTGCCGTCGCGGGCCTCATTGCCCTCGCGCCGGCAGCCATGGCGCAGGACAAGGGATTGATCGGAATTTCCATGCCCACCAAGTCGTCGGCGCGCTGGATCTCCGACGGCGAGAGCATGGTCAAGTACTTCAAGGAGAAGGGCTACAAGCCGGATCTGCAATTCGCCGAGGACGACATTCCGAACCAGCTGGCCCAGGTCGAGAACATGATCACCAAGGGCTCCAAGGTTCTGATCATCGCCGCCATCGACGGCACCACGCTGTCGAACGCGCTGCAGAAGGCGGCGGACAAGGGCGTCAAGGTGATCGCGTACGACCGCCTGATCCGCGGCTCGAAGAACGTCGACTACTACACGACCTTCGACAATTTCCAGGTCGGCGTGCTGCAGGCCGGCTCGATCGTCGACAAGCTCGGCCTGAAGCAGGGCAAGGGGCCGTTCAACATCGAGCTCTTCGGCGGTTCGCCGGACGACAACAACGCGTTCTTCTTCTACGACGGCGCGATGAGCGTGCTCAAGCCCTACATCGACAGCGGCAAGCTGGTGGTGCGCAGCAAGCAGATGGGCATGGACAAGGTCGGCACGCTGCGCTGGGACGGCGCAGTGGCGCAGGCCCGCATGGACAATCTGCTGTCCGCGTTCTACGGCAAGGACAAGGTCGACGCGGTCCTGTCGCCCTACGACGGCCTTTCGATCGGCATCCTCTCCTCGCTCAAGGGCGTCGGCTACTGCACGGCCCAGCAGGCCTGCCCCGTCGTGACCGGCCAGGACGCGGAGATTCCGTCGATCAAGTCGATGCTGCGCGGCGAGCAGACCTCGACCGTGTTCAAGGACACGCGTGATCTCGCCCGCGTCACGGTCAACATGACCGACGCCATCCTCTCCGGCAAGCAGCCCGAGATCAACGACACCAAGACCTACGAAAACGGCATCAAGGTCGTGCCCTCGTACCTGCTCAAGCCGGTGGCGGTCGACATGTCGAACTGGAAGAAGGTGCTCGTCGACAGCGGCTACTACAAGGAGAGCCAGCTGAAGTAGCATCGGCAGAATGACGCAAGCGCGGGGCGCAGCGCATTGCGCCCTGCGCCGCCTGCGCAAACAAGGAGACCGCATGGAGGCGATCCTCGAGATGCAGGGGATCACCAAGGCATTTCCCGGCGTGCGCGCGCTCGATAACGTCAATCTCGTGGTGCGCAGCGGCGAGATCCATGCCGTGGTCGGCGAAAACGGCGCCGGCAAGTCGACGCTGATGAAGGTGCTGGGCGGGGTCTATCCGTACGATTCCTACACCGGTGCGATCCGCTTCGAAGGCCGGGAGCGGCGCTTCCGCGACGTGAGCGACAGCGAGAAGCTCGGCATCATCATCATTCACCAGGAGCTGGCGCTGGTGCCGCAGCTCTCGATCGCCGAGAACATCTTCCTCGGCAACGAGCCGCGCATCGGGGGTCCGTTCGGACCCTTCGTCATCGATTTTCCGACCGCCTATCGCAGGACGCAGGCACTGCTGAAGAAAGTCGGCCTCGCGGAGTCGCCGAGCACGCTGGTGGGCGACCTCGGCGTCGGCAAGCAGCAGCTGGTGGAGATCGCCAAGGCGCTCGCCAAGGACGTGAAGCTGCTGATCCTCGACGAGCCGACCGCCAGCCTCAACGAAAGCGACAGCGACGCGCTGCTCGAGCTGCTGCGCGACCTGCGCGCGCACGGCATCTCCTGCATCCTGATCTCGCACAAGCTGAACGAGATCGCCAAGGTGGCCGACTCGATCACGATCCTGCGCGACGGCGTTACCGTCGAGACGCTCGACTGCCGCGCCGGCCCGGCGAGCGAGGACCACATCATCCGCAGCATGGTCGGGCGGCCGATGGCCGACCGGTATCCGCGCCGGTCGCCGCAGCTCGGCGCCACGCTGTTCGAGGTCAAGGACTGGCAGGTGTTCGATCCGCTGCATCCGGCGCGGCCGGTGATCAAGGGCATCGACCTCAATATCCGGCGCGGCGAAATCGTCGGCATCGCCGGGCTCATGGGCGCCGGGCGCACCGAGTTCGCGATGAGCCTGTTCGGCCGCTCGTACGGCCGGCGCATCAGCGGCAAGGTGCTGCGCGCGGGCCAGGAGATCGACGTCAGCACGATCGAGAAGGCGGTCGGGCACGGCATCGCCTACGTCACCGAAGATCGCAAGGGCGCAGGCCTGGTGCTGAACGACGAGGTGGGCAGGAACACCACGCTCGCCAACCTGCCCGCGGTGGCGCCACGCGGCATCGTCGATCGCGGGCGCGAGTACGTGGTGGCCACCGACTTCCGGCGCAAGCTCAACATCCGCTGCGCCAACGTCTTCCAGCAGGTGGTCAACCTGTCGGGCGGCAACCAGCAAAAGGTCGTGCTCAGCAAGTGGCTGTTCGCCGACCCGCAGCTCCTGATGCTCGACGAGCCGACGCGCGGCATCGATGTCGGGGCCAAGTTCGAGATCTACTCGATCATCGCGCGCCTGGCCGAGGAGGGCCGGTGCGTCATGCTGATTTCGTCGGAGATGCCGGAACTGCTCGGCATGTGCGACCGGATCTACGTGATGTGTGAAGGCGCCTTCGTCGCCGAGTTTCCGGTGGCCGAGGCTTCGCAGGAAAAGATCATGCGCGCCATCGTCAAGGCGGGGAGCCACTGAGATGGAACGTCAGGCCACGGCCCAGCAGAGCCTCGTCGAGCACGGCAGTGCCGGTGCAGCGGCGCCAGCCGAGGCCTCGGCGTCCACGGTCCGCGCCAGCTATCTCGACTACCTCAAGCACAACATGCGCGAGTACGGCATGTTGCTGTCGCTGGTCGCGATCATGGTGTTCTTCCAGTTCATGACCGACGGCACGCTGCTGCAGCCGCTGAACCTCACGAACCTGGTGCTGCAGAACAGCTACATCGTCATCATGGCGCTCGGCATGCTGCTGGTGATCGTGGCCGGGTGCATCGATCTTTCCGTGGGCTCGGTGTGCGGCTTCATCGGCGCGCTGGCAGCGGTGCTGATGGTCGAGTACGGCCTGCACTTCGTGCCGGCGGTGCTGATCTGCCTGCTCGCCGGCGCGCTGATCGGCGGCGTGCAGGGCTGGTTCGTCGCGTTCGCCAGGATCCCGTCGTTCATCGTCACGCTGGCGGGGATGCTGGTGTTCAAGGGCCTGGCGCTGGCCTTGCTGCAGGGCCAGTCGGTCGGGCCCTTCCCGACCCAGTTCCAGCTGATCAGCTCCGGTTTCGTTCCGGACTTCTTCCATGTCGAAGGGCTGCGCCTGACTTCGCTCCTGCTCGGCGCCGCGGTCGCGGTGCTGATGCTGGTCTCGCGCGTGCGCAGCCGCGCCAGCCGGATCAGCTACGGCATGGAAGAGGAGCCATGGCTGCTCTTCATCACCAAGAACCTGGTGTTCGCCGCGATCCTCGTCTACCTGAGCTACCTGCTCGCCTCGTACAAGGGCCTGCCGAACGTCCTGATCGTGATGGGCGCGCTGATGCTGCTCTACGACTTCGCCACCAACCGCACCACCATCGGGCGGCGGGTCTACGCACTGGGCGGCAACGCGAAAGCGGCAAAACTCTCGGGCATCAAGACCGAGCGGCTGGCGTTCTACACGTTCGTGAACATGGGCGTGCTCGCTGCGCTGGCGGGCCTCGTCTTCGCCGCGCGCCTGAACACGGCCACGCCGAAGGCCGGCCTCGGCTTCGAGCTCGACGTGATCGCCGCCTGTTTCATCGGCGGTGCTTCCGCCTCGGGCGGCGTCGGCAAGGTGATGGGCGCCGTCATCGGTGCCTTCATCATGGGCGTGATGAACAACGGCATGTCGATCCTCGGTGTCGGCATCGACTACCAGCAGGTGATCAAGGGCCTCGTCCTGCTGGCCGCCGTGTACGTCGATGTCTACAACAAGAACAAGTAGCAGGGCGTCGCCGGCCATGAGCGCGGGACTGGTCCAGGTACTCGAACGGCCGCGCGGCCTGCGCTGCGAAATCACGGATCTGGGCGCGTCCTGGGTCTCGTGCCGGGTACCGCTGCGCGACGGCACCCGGCGCGAAGCGTTGCTCGGATACGAAGATCTCGACCGCTATCTCGGCGGCGCCGGCTTCTTCGGTGCGACCGTCGGTCGCTACGCCAACCGCGTCGCCCGCGCGCGTTACGTGCGCCACGGCGTCGAGGTGCAACTGGTGCCGAACCAGTGGGGAAACCAGCTGCACGGCGGTCCGGAGGGCTTCAATCACCGGCGCTGGAACATCGTTGCGGCCGATGCGGAGCAGATCGCCATGACGCTGCATTCGCCGGACGGCGACCAGGGTTTCCCGGGCGCCGTCGATGTGCGGGTCACGTATCGACTCGACAGCGACTTCGGCCTGCGCGTCGACTTCGAGGCCGACGTGACGCGCGAGACGCCGCTCGCGCTGACCAATCACGCGCTGTTCAACCTAGATGCCGAGCAGACCGACTGCCGCGGCCATCGCCTGCGCATCGCCGCCGATCGTTACGTGCCGGTGGACGCGCAGCGGATTCCGCTCGGCACGCTGGAACCGGTGCCGGAGGACTTCGACTTCCGCGGCCTGCACCGCATCGACCGCGACTTCCTTGCGAGCGAGCAGCAGCGGCAGGCGCAGGGATACGACCACGCGTTCCTGCTCGACGTGGCCTGTCGCTCGGGCGACCTGCCGGCGGCCGAGATGGAGTCTGCCGACGGCCGCCTGCGCGCGCGCCTTTACACCGATCAGCCGGCGCTGCAGTTCTACAGCGGCAACTTCCTCGAAGGCGTGTCACGGCGCGGCGGCGGCACGTACCCGCGCTATGCGGGCCTCGCGCTGGAGCCGGGCCTGCCGCCCGACTCGCCCAACCATCCCGAATGGAGCCCGTGGAGCGACTGTTTCGCCGTGCCCGGCCAACGCTGGCGCGGGTTCCTGCGTTGGGAGTTCGTGCCCGGCTAGCGCGGGCGATCCGGGGCACCACGATGCGAGCCGATCTCGTTTGGGACGCACGCTGCACGCTCGGCGAAGGTGTCGTGTGGAACGAAGGCGACCAGACGGTCTACTTCGTCGACATCAAGAGTCCCGCCGTCCACGCGTACGTTCCGGCCACCAGTGTGTGCCGCCGCTGGGACATGCCGGAGATGGTGGGCTGGCTGGTCCCGCGGCGCAGCGGCGGGTGGATCGCAGGCATGAAAAGCGGGGTCGCGGCCCTGACGCTCGACGGCACCGCGCGCCTGGAGTGGCTGCACCGGATGCACGGCGCGGACTCGCCGCTGCGACTGAACGATGCCAAGGCCGACGCCGCCGGCTGCCTGTGGTTCGGCACGATGAACAACGAGGACGAGACCCGTCCCGAGGGCCGCTTCTATCGCCTCGACCCGGACGGCTCGCTGCAGGTCGTGGACGAAGGTTATGGCGTCACCAACGGGCCGTGCTTCTCGCCCGACGGCCGCACGCTCTATCACACCGACAGCGTGCTACGAACGATCTATGCGTTCGATGTCGGTGCCGACCGCACGCTTTCCAACAAGCGGGTCTGGAAACGCATCGAGGGAACGGAACAGGCCGAAGGGTATCCGGACGGCATGTGCACGGACCGAGAAGGGTTCGTGTGGGTCGCCCGCTGGGCGGCCGGATGCGTCACGCGGCTGGACCCGCAAGGCAACGAGGTGACACGCATTCAAACCGGCGCGCCGCGCACGACCAACTGCTGTTTCGGCGGTGCCGACCTCGGCGACCTGTACATCACGAGCGCCAGGATCGGCTTGGACGCATCAGCGCTGCTTGCCGCGCCGGACTCGGGCGCGCTGCTGGTCGCGCGCGGGGTTGGGCGCGGCAACGTGCCGCACGCGTTCGGCGGCTGAACGAAACAAACGAACTGCCGGTGCGGCGCACTTCCCGTGTCATTGGCGTGTTTCAACCGGCGAGCGCGATCTCGCGGCGTTCGCGCGCCGCCTCGACGCCGAGGTCGAGCAGCTCCTGGACCAGGATCGCCTGCTCGACGGGAACCGGATTGGGGCCGCCACCACGCAGGGCATCGCGCAAGGCCGCGTAGTACGCGGGATAGGCTCCGTTGAGCAGCCGCGTGTCCTCATGCCGCACGCTGTCGCCGTCGCCGAGCCAGAGGTGCGCGACACGGGGGTCGTGACCCCAGTCCGCGGCGGCGAGGTCGGCGCTGCTGGCACCTGCCTTGAGCGTGTCCTCCTGCGGATCGAGTCCCTCGACGACGAAGGTGCCGCGCGTGCCATGCACGGTGAAGCGCTCGTTCGGCCGCGCCACGAGCGCGCTGCCGTGCAGTCGAGCACGCAAGCCCGCGTGCGGGCCTTGCGACCAGCGCAGCTGGGCATGGAACCAGTCGTCGGCGACCGCGCCGTCGCGCGCGGCGTGGCGGTCGAGTGCGATCGCCGCCGGCGCGCCGAACAGGCGCACGCATTGATCGACGAGATGGGGCCCGAGGTCCATCCACAAGCCGGTGCCCGGGGCGCCGCTCTCGCGCCAGCGGGCGCGCACCTGGGGCCGGTAGCGATCGAAGTGCGACACGAACTCGACCACGCGTCCGAGCGTTCCCTCGCGCACGACACGCGCGAGAGTCAGGAAGTCGCTGTCCCAGCGCCGGTTGTGAAACACGCTCAGCACCAGGCCGCGGCTTTGCGCGGCAGCCGCCAGCTCGCGCGCCTGCGCCCGATTCAACGCGAACGGCTTGTCGACCACCACGTGGCGCCCGGCCTCGAGCGCGGCGAGCGCTTGCGGATGATGCAGCTCGTTCGGCGTGGCGACGACGACGAGCCCGACATCGTCGCGCGCGATCACGCCCTCCGCGGTCGTCACCGCCACCTGCGGACCGAGACGTTCGTGCACCTTGGCCGCGTCGCGGGTCGCCACCGCGACCAGCCGCAGCCCCGGCGTCGCCTGAATGAGCGGGGAATGGAACGTCTCGCCGGCGAGGCCGAACCCGATCAGACCGACTCCGATGTCATCCATCGCTCTGGCTCCTGTTGCCGATTCGATCGTCAGAATTCACACGGGATAGTCGAGTACCAGGACGTCGGCGAGATGCGGTTTGAGCCGCGCGACGAAGGCCTGGTGCGCCGGGTGCGGCAGGTACGCATCGCGTGCCGCCACGTCGTTGAACGTGAGCAGAAACGCGTGCGTGAAACCTTTCGACAGCCCCTCGGGACTGATGTCGGTGCCCCACTCGAACGCGGTGATGCCACCGATCTGCGCGGCCAGCGCTTCGAATGCGGTTTCGATGCCGGCCCGCTCCATTGCGGACGTGTCGGGGGCGAAGCGCAACAGGACGATATGCCGGAGCGCCACTTGCTCACGCCTCGATGCCACACGACACCGCGAGGAGTTGTCGCATGCGGCTGCACGCCAGCTCGGGATCGGCGAGCGCGCCGCAATCATCGGCGAGCTCGAACACACGCGCATAGTGCACCGGCCCGCGCGCCGACTGCAGGCCGCCGGCCATCGAGAAGTGGCGTTGGTGCCCGTTGAGCCAGGCGAGGAACACCACGCCCGCCTTGTAGTGCCGCGTCGGCGCGCGGAAGATTTCGCGCGACAGCGCGACCGTAGGATCGAGGATCTCGTGGAAGCGAGCGCGGTTGCCCTGCGCCAGCGCCGCGAGCGCCACCGCCGCGACCGGCGCGATCGGATCGAAGATGCCGAGTAGTCCGTGCGAATGGCCCGCGGCATCGCCGGCGATCAGCTCGGCGTAGTTGAAGTCGTCGCCCGTGTACATCTTGACGCCGGCCGGCAGGCGGCGGCGCAACTCCAGTTCCCACCTGGCGTCGAGCAGCGACACCTTGATCCCTTCGACGCGGCTCGCGTTCTCGCGGACCAGCTGCGCCACGGTGTCGAGTGCCCGGCCGAGGTCGGTGGTGCCCCAGTAGCCGCGCAGCTCCGGATCGAACATCTCGCCGAGCCAGTGCAGCACCACGGGTTGCGAGCAGTCGCGCAACAGCCGGCCGTACAGGGCGAGGTAGTCGTCGGCGTGGCGCGCGATGCGTGCCAGCGCCCGACTCGCCATCAGGATCGCGCGCCCGCCCTCGGCCTCGACGACGCCGAGTTGCTCGCGATACGCGGCTTCGACCTGCGCCAGCGTGGCCTCCGGCCCCGGCGCGAGCTGATCCGTTCCGACGCCGCACGCGAGGTCGGCGCCGGGAATGGAACGCGCGTGGCGCAGCGAACGCTGGATCAACTCGCGCGCGACCGGCCAGTCGACGCCCATGCCGCGCTGGGCGGTGTCCATCGCCTCGGCGATCTTGAAGCCGAGGCGGTACAGATGGTCACGGAACGCGAGCGTCGATTCCCAATCGACCCGCGGTGAGCTGTCCCACGGATCGACCGTCGCGAACGGATCGGCTACGACGTGCGCGGCCGCATAGACGGTGCGGTTGAACGGCGCCGGCTTGCCCTGCGGGCGGATCGGCCGCGCGTCGAGCGTGTGGGTCCTGAGGGTGCCGTCGGCCTGCGGCAATCGGATCTGCATGCTGACTCCTGCACTCAGGCGCTGTTGCGCCCGAGGATGTGATCGGCCGCCTTCTCGGCAACCATGATGGTGGGCGCGTTGGTGTTGCACGAGGGGACGAGCGGCATCACGGACGCATCGGCGACACGCAGGCCGTCCAGGCCGATCACGCGCAGGTCGGGCGTCACGACGCTGTCGCGATCGTGCGCCCCGCCGATGCGGCAGGTGCCGACCGGATGGTGATCGGTCTTCGCATGGAGGCACGCGTAGTCGAAGAGCTCCGCGTCGGTGGTGAGCTTCGAGCCGGGAAGCACCTCCGCCTGCACGTAGCGTTTCAGCGCCGGCTGACCCATGATTTCACGCGCCAGGCGCAGGCCTTTGATCGCCAGGGTCTGGTCGTGCGGCTCCGACCAGTAGTTCGGATCGAGCAGCGGCGCGGCTGCAGGATCGGCGCTGGCCAGGCGCACGGTGCCGCGCGACTTGGGTCGCAGGTACGCGGAGTTCAATGTCACGCCGGCGTTGCGCAGCTTCGCCATGCCGGCCTCGATGCCCGAGCCGAGCCCGAGATGGAACTGGATGTCGGGCGAGCGCGCGCGCAGCGGCGAGGTCCGGTCGGCATACCAGAATCCGCCGGTCTCGAAGAGGCTCGAGGCGACGGGTCCCTTCTTGAACACGAGGTACTGGACGCCGGCCCACGCCGCGTGATGCGGCTTGTTGTACTTGTCGTACGTGTGATCGCCGGTGCATTCCGCGATCACGAAGAGATCGAGGTGATCCTGCAAGTTCGAGCCGATGCCCGGCCGATCGTGCAGGCATTTCACGCCCACCGATTGCAAGTGATCCGCCGGGCCAATGCCCGACAGCATGAGCAGCTTCGGCGACCCGATCGCACCCGATGTCACGATCACCTCGCGGCTCGCGCGTATCGCGGTCGGTGTGCGATGGGTGCCGCTCACGACCTCCACGCCGATTGCGCGCTTGCCTTCCAGGGTCACCCGCAAGGCCATCGAGTGAAGTTTGACCGTCAGGTTCGGCCGCCCGCGCACTGGATGCAGGAACGCGATCGCGGCCGACGAGCGCCGCGCCTCGAACTGGTTCAGCTGGTAGTAGCCGAGGCCTTCCTGCACGGCGCCGTTGAAGTCCGCATTGAAAGGAATGCCCATCTCCTGGCCGGCCTGGAAGAACGCTTCGCAGATGGGCAACGGGCTGATCGGGTTCGACACGCCGAGCGGACCGCCGTAGGCGTGGAACTCGTTGGCGAAGCGCTGGTTGTTTTCCGAACGCTTGAAGTAGGGCAGGACGTCCTTGTAGCCCCAGCCGGTTGCGCCCGCCTCGCGCACCCAGTCGTCGTAGTCCGCCGGCACGCCGCGTGTGTAGAGCTGTGCGTTGATCGACGAGCCGCCGCCGATGACCTTGGCCTGGGTGAAGCGGAACACACGATCCTTCATGTGCCGCTGGGGAACGGTGTGCCAACCCCACGCGCCGATGCCCTTGGTCATCTTTGCGAAGCCGGCGGGCCAATGAAAGAGCGGGTTCCAGTCGCCCCCGCCGGCCTCCAGCAGCAGCACCTTGACCGCCGGGTCGGCACTGAGGCGATTCGCGAGCACGCAGCCCGCGGAACCGCCGCCGGTGATGATGTAGTCGTAGGTTTCCATGGATGCAGAGTCAGAGCCTGGGAATCGAAAGCGCGCCGTCGACGTTGATCACCGACCCCGACGCGAACCCGAGGTCGCCCGCCGCCAGTGCCACGACCGCGCGTGCGACGTCCTCCGGGTAGCCCCACCGGCCCATCGGCACCAGGCCTTCGGCGAAGCGTCGTTCGTACTTCGCCGCGACGCCTTCGGTCATCGGCGTGCGAATCACGCCCGGCCGCACCTCGAACACACCGATGCCTGCGGGTGCGAGCCGCAGGGCGAACAGCCGGGTGAGCATGCCGAGGCCGGCCTTCGATATGCAGTACTCGCCGCGCTCGAGGGACGCCAGTTCGGCGCTGACCGAAGAAACGGTCACGATCGAGCGCGCGCCCGCGGCGGGACTCGCAACCATGTGCGCCGCGACGGCCTGGGTGAGGAAAAATGTTCCACGCAGGTTCACGTCGAGCACGCGATCGAACGATTCGGCGCTCACTTCGAGCAGGTCGCCGCGCTGCACGGCGGGAACGCCCGCGTTGTTGACCAGGCAGGCGATCGGGCCGCCCCAGGCGACGATGCGGTCGACCAGGTCGCGATGGCCCTCGACACGACCGAGGTCGGACTCGAACAGTTTCACGCGCGCGCCATGCGCGGCGACCGCCGCCAGCGTCGCGTCGGCACCCGCCGTCTCGATGTCGGTGAGCGCGAGGTCGAAGCCGCGCGCCGCGAGTGCGATCGCTATCGCCGCGCCGATGCCGCGGCGCGCTCCGGTCACGACGGCCAGCGGCCTGGCCGAAGCCGTCGCGGCGCTCATTGCAGCCCCGCGGTGCGCAGATGTTCGCCCACGCGCAGCGCCTGGGCCGCCACCGTGAGCGCGGGGTTCAACGCCGCCGACGACGGAAAGAACCCGGCATCGACGACGTACAGGTTGTCGTGGTCCCACGCTTTGCAGAGCGGGTCGAGCGCCGACGTGGCCGGGTCGGTTCCGAACCGCACCGTGCCGCACTGATGCGACGGCGTGTCCTCGCCGAAGGGGCGGCTGAGCACGATCGGCAGGCCCGCCTGCTTGAGCAGGCGGCGCGCGGTTTCGACCCAGCGTCGATGCGAGCGCAGGTTGGTGCGATGCCAGCGCATCTCGATCGAATCCGCGCCGCGCGGGCGCACCGTGCTTTCGGTGTGCGGCAGGTCCTCGCTCATCACGTACCAGTCGACGCTGTGGCGCGCTGTCCAGGCCCGCAGCGTGCGCGGCGCCCAGCGCATCGGACCGCGCAGCATCGGCTCCTGGATCTTGCCGAGCAGCTGCAGGTTGCCGAGTGGCCGCGAACTCGCGCTGCCGCCGAAATAGAAGTCGTTCACGTACAGCGTCTTGGGGAACTTCGTCTCGTTCACGCGCAGCGGGTCGAGGGTCAGGAACGCCGTGCAGTTGTGGTTCATGTAGTGGCGGCCGACTACCCCCGAGCTGTTGGCGAGTCCGTTCGGATGGCGCGGCGTCGCCGAGCGCTGCAGAAGCACCGCGGAATTGATGGCGCCCGCGGCGAGAACGAACAGCCGGCCGTGCACTCTCTGCGTACCGGAGCTTTCCTTGCGGCGCACCTCGGCGGCGACGACGCGCCGGCCGCTGTCGTCGGTGATGAGCCGCGTCACGAGGCTTTCGGTCCACAGCGTGACGTTGGGCTGGCGCAGCGCCGGGTCGACGAGACAGATCTCGGCGTCACCCTTGGCGTCGATGCGGCACGGAAAGGCGTCGCAGGTTCCGCACCGTTCGCAGCGGCCGCCCGGCCCGAAATCGATCGCCGCGGGCATCGGCGCGGGTCGCAGCCCGAGCGCCTGCAGGCGCGCGAACATGTCCGCGATCACCGGCTCGTGCGGTACCGGCGGATGCGGATAGGGTGTGCTGCGCGGTGGGTCGGTCGGCTCTGCGCCTGCCTGGCCACGCACGCCGAACAATCGCTCCGCCCGGCCGTAGTAGGGCTCGAGATCGGCATAGCGGATGGGCCAGGCCGGCGAGATTCCTTCCTCGTGCTCGACCTCCTCGAAGTCGCGCTCGCGAAAGCGGAACATCGCGCAGCCGTAGAACTTCGTGTGTCCGCCGACGAAGTAGTACTGGCCGGGTCGGAATGGCCGGCCGCGGCCGTCGAACCAGGTCTCGTTCGTGCGGTAGCGCTGCTCGACGAAGACCGCCTCCGCATCGCGGTTCTGCGCCTCGCGCGGCAACCGCGGCCCGCGCTCGATCAGCAGGATGCGCGCCCCGGTCGGCATCAGGCTCAACGCGATCGCGCCGCCGCCGACTCCCGAGCCGATGATGACGACATCGAAGTCCATCAATCCGACAGCAGGAAGCGCGGCTCAGACAAGCGCCGCCTCGGTCGAAGGATCGAAGCAGACCAGCTTCGAGAGGTCGACCAGGAACTGCCGGTCCTGTCCCGGCTTCAGGTCGAGGTCCGGTTCGAGGCGGGCGGTGAATTCCGCGCCGCCGACGTCGAGCACGACGAGCGTGTCGGCGCCGGTCGGCTCGATCACCTCGACATGCGCCGTTACCACGTGCTGCATGCCGGGAATCGGCGTCATACCGGGGCGGACGAAGCTGATGGCTTCGGCGCGGATGCCCGCGATCACCTCGCGCCCGGCATATCCCTGCACTGCGGCCGACTGCGGCGGCAGCGGAATCGTCACGCGCGGCCGGTCGCCGGACTGGATCTCCAGCGCAAGGTCGCGGCCGCTGCCGGACAGGCGGGCCTTCGCGAGGTTCATGCGCGGCGAGCCCATGAAGCCCGCGACGAACAGGTTGGCGGGCCGGTTGTAGACGTCATACGGCGTGCCGAGCTGCTGCAGCACGCCGCCTTTCATCACCGCGATGCGCGTGGCGAGGGTCATCGCCTCGATCTGATCGTGCGTGACGTAGACGATCGTGGCACTCAGCCGCTGGTGCAGTTTCTTGATCTCGGTGCGCATGTCGAGCCGCAGCTGGGCGTCGAGGTTCGACAGCGGCTCGTCGAACAGGTAGAGCAGCGGCTCGCGCGCCAGCGCGCGCCCGATCGCCACCCGCTGGCGCTGCCCGCCGGAGAGCTGGCGCGGCTTGCGCTCCAGCAGGTGCTCGATCTGCAGCAGCTTGGCGACGCTCTGCACGCGCTCGGCACGCTTGGGCTTGTCGACCTTGCGCATCTCGAGCGGGAACTCGATGTTCTTGGCCACCGTCATGTTCGGATACAGCGCGTAGCTCTGGAACACCATCGAGATGTTGCGATCGGCCGGCGGAACCTGCGTGATGTCGCGGCCGGCGAGCTTCAGCGTTCCGCCGCTCGGCTCTTCGAGCCCGGCGATGATGTTCATCAGCGTGCTCTTGCCGCAGCCCGACGGCCCCACCAGAACCAGGAACTCGCCGTCGGCCATGCCGATCGAGATGTCGTGCAGCACCTTGACCGGGCCGAAGCTCTTCTGCACGTTGATCAGGTCGAGCGTTGCCATGTTCATTCACCCCTTGACCGAACCGGCCATCAGGCCGCGGACGAAGTATTTGCCTGAAACCAGGTACACGACCAGCGTCGGGATTGCCGCGATGAACGCGCCGGCGAAGTGCACGTTGTATTCCTTCACGCCGGTCGAGCTATTGACCAGGTTGTTCAGCGCCACCGTCAGCGGGAACGAGCTGTAGTCGCTGAACGAGGCGCCGAACAGGAACTCGTTCCAGATGTTGGTGAACTGCCAGATCACCGTGACCACGATGATCGGGGCGCTGGAGGGCAGCAGGATGCGCCACAGCACGCCGAAGAACCCGGCACCGTCGATGCGCGCCGAACGGATCAGCTCGCCCGGGAAGGCCGCGTAGTAGTTGCGGAAGAACAGCGTGGTGAAGCCGATCCCGTAGACGACGTTGACGAACACCAGTCCCTTCACGGTGCCCGCCAGCCCCAGGATGCCGAGGGTCTTGGCCATCGGGATCAGCACGATCTGGAACGGGATGAACACCGAGAACAGCATGGCCGCGAACAGCACGTTGGCGCCGCGGAACTTGAACTGGGTGAGGATGTAGCCGTTGAGCGCGCCGATCAGCGTCGAGATGATCACGGCGGGCACGACCAGCAGGAACGAATTGACGAAGTACGGCCGCAACCCCGTTGGCTGCACGCCGATCTGCGCCGTGCTCCAGGCCTCGAGCCACGGCTGCACGGTCCAGGCCTCGGGCAGCGCCATGAGGTGGCCGCTGCGGATCTCGTCCAGCGGCTTGAACGAGTTGGTCACCATCACGTAGATCGGCAGCAGGAACAGGACCGCGAGGAACACCAGCACCGCGTACAGCCCGATGCGGCTCGCGTCCACGCCGCGCACCGGCGCACTGAAGACTTGGGGACTGGTCGCCTGGGCGCTAGCCATTTTTCACCTTCCGCATCTCGCTATAGAGATAGGGCAGCACGACCAGGGCGATCGCGCCCAGCATCAGCACCGCGCTCGCCGCGCCGACCGACATCTCGTTGCGCGTGAACGTGTACTGGTACATGAAGACCGACGGCAGCCACGTGGATCGTCCCGGTCCGCCGTTGGTGAGCGCGATCACGAGGTCGTACGACTTGATCGCCATGTGCGCCAGGATGACGAAGGCCGAGACGAACACCGGGCCGAGCTGGGGGACGATGACGCGCGTATAGATCTGCCAGGTGCGCGCGCCGTCGACGCGCGCCGCCTTGACCTGTTCCTGGTCCACGCCGCGCAGTCCGGCGAGGAACAGCGCCATGACGAACCCCGTGGTCTGCCAGACCGCGGCGATCACGACGCAATAGATCGCCATGTCGTTGTCCTTGATCCAGCCGAAGGCGAACGATTGCCACCCGAGGCTGTGCATGGTCTGCTCCAGGCCGACGCCGGGGTCGAGCAGCCACTTCCACGCCGTGCCGGTGACGATGAACGACAGCGCCATGGGGTAGAGGAAGATCGACCGGAACGCGCCTTCGGCCTGGATCTGCTGGTCGATCAGGATCGCGAAGCCGAGGCCGAGCACGATCGCGATCACGATGTAGAGCGAGGCGAAGACCGCGAGGTTGCCGATCGAGACGTCCCAGTTCTGCAAGCCGAACAAGCGTGAATAGCTGGCGGTGCCGGCCCACTCGTACGACGGCATGAGCGTCGAACCGGTGAACGACAGGTAGATCGTGAACATGATGTAGCCGTACACGCACACCAGCACGAGCAGGGCGCTCGGGCTGAGCAGGAGCTTTGGCAGGGTATTGGCGCGCATGGCGAAGACTCCGGCTGACGGGCGGCGCGCGCCGGCACGCCGCCCGCGGTCAGCGACGAAACGACCTCAGTTGTTCGCGGCCGCGGCGAGGGCGGCGGCGGCCTTCGTGTCGTCCAGTTGCCCGTTGAAATGCCGCGTGATTACGTCATAGAAGGCGTTCTTGATCGACGCCGGCACGGCGTGGCCATGCGCCATCGAACCGACCAGGGTGTTGTTCTTGTTCGCCTCGGCGAGATCCTTCATGCCCTTCTTGCCGCATGCGTCGAACGCGCTGTCGGAAACGTCGGTACGCGCCGGCACCGAGCCCTTGACCACGTTGAACGCCGACTGGAAGCTCGGATCCATGATCGCCGACGCGAGCTTGAGCTGCGCCTCTTGCTTGTCGGCGCCGACCTTGAACATCACGAACTGGTCGGAGTTGAACGACACCGTGCCCTGCGTGCCCGGCGTGCGGAAGCACAGGAAGTCGGTTCCCGGCACCTTCTTCGCGTTGAGGAACTCGCCCTTGGCCCAGTCGCCCATCATCTGGAAGCCGGCCTTGCCGCTGATCACCATCGCCGAGGCCAGGTTCCAGTCACGGCCCGAGAAATCCTTGTCGACGTACTTGCGCAGCTGGGCCATGCGCGAGAACACCTTCACCATCGTCGGCGAGTTGAGCGATTTCTGATCGAGATCGACCAGCGCCTTCCGATAGAAGTCGATGCCGCCGGTCGACATCACGACGCCGTCGAATAGCGTGGCGTCCTGCCACGGCTGGCCGCCATGTGCGAGCGCTACGAAGCCCGCCTTCTGGATCTTGTCCATGTCGCCGATGAACTCGTCCCAGTTCTTCGGCTCGCTCTTGATGCCGGCCTTTTCGAGCACGGCCTTGTTCGCCCACACCCAGTTGGTCGAGTGCACGTTGACCGGCGCGGCGATCCACTTGCCGTTGTACTTGGAGAACTTCTGCAGCGCCGTCGGAACGGTCTTGTCCCAGCCTTCCTTCGCGGCCAGCGAGTTCAGGTCGGCGACGACACCTTGCTTGCCCCAGTCGAGGATGTCGAAGCCCAGCATCTGCACCGCGGTGGGCGGATTACCTGCCGTGACGCGCGCGCGCAGCGCCGTCATCGCCTGCTCGCCGCCGCCGCCCGCGACGGGCATGTCGTTCCACTTGACCCCCTGCTTTTCGAGATTGCCCTTCAGCACATTGAGCGCCGCGGCTTCGCCGCCGGACGTCCACCAGTGCAGCACTTCGACGCTTTGCTGGGCCGACACCGGCAGCGCGAACGCGCCGGCGATGGCCAGGGCAAGAACTTGCTTCCTCATCAGAGTCTCCTGTTGACAGCGTATGCGGGCAGGGCCGGGGTCATCCGGTCCGCCGCCCGTGCGAGATGCGGCGCTTCTTCCGCGCCTTTCATTGCGGCGTGGTCGCCGCAGTGATCCTGTGGGCAAGGCACTGCCGGCGCTGTGCGAGGGGCGTGCCGCGATGCGCATGCAATGTGCCGGGCAGGGCGTGGTGCGATCAACGGGGAATGTGCCGACGCGGATCGCGCTGGCCGGGGCCCTGCCGTGTCCCCGTCGGGCGGGTGCTGAACCAATTCCTCCATACCGCCAGCCAGCTCTCGTTCTGTGGCTTCTCGCCCCGCATTCGAATCTAATGTAACAAAACTACATGGCGGCGCAATCTCCCGGCAGCAACGATCGATACTCGAATGCACCCGGTCCGCGCGTTCACGC
>Ga0335077_10002229_pt1 | contig 23121 bp, 23 predicted proteins | sample Lox_Sample_31_FD_207151 | JGI IMG/M metagenome (GOLD analysis project Ga0335077, IMG submission 207151) | Soil microbial communities from Loxahatchee National Wildlife Refuge, Florida, United States - Lox_Sample_3.1 | ecosystem: Environmental > Terrestrial > Soil > Wetlands | place: USA...
ACCGAGCTGACCGGCATCGTGCCCGGCGACGGGCGGGGCGGTTTTACCCTGTGGACGGCAGTCGTGCTGGGCCGCCTCTCGCACAAGCGAACATGACTTGTAGACTTCCTACAGAACCTCGCGAATAAACTTCGTTTACTTCGGCATAGGTATGGCGGAGTTCTACAGTGCAGGCTTAGACAATGCTCGTCATCGCTGCCCCGGGCCAGGGTGCCCAGACACCCGGATTCCTCGCTCCCTGGCTTGAATTGCCCGGTTTCGCGGACCGCCTCGGGGCATGGTCGGAGCTCGCCGAATGCGACCTGGTCCGGTACGGCACGACAGCCGACGCCGACGAGATCCGCGACACCGCCGTGGCCCAGCCGCTGCTGGTGGCGGCCGCCATCGCGGCGGCCCTGGACCAGGTGGTGACGGGCGCGCACCCGGTCAGCCGGCAGTCCGTCGCGGTGGCCGGGCACAGCGTGGGCGAGCTGGCGGCCGGGGTGCTGGCGGGCGTGATCACCGCGGACGACGCGATGCGCCTTGTCCGGGTCCGAGCCCGGGGCATGGCCGCGGCGGCGGCCGCCGCGGAGACCGGGATGACGGCCGTGCTCGGCGGCGACGAGGCAGCGGTACTCGCCGCGGTCGAGGCGCAGGGTCTGACCCCGGCAAACGTGAACGGCGCGGGCCAGATCGTGGCGGCCGGGACGATGGCGCAGCTTGCCGAGTTCGCGAAGGCCCCGCCGGCCGGGTCGCGGCTGCGCCCGCTTTCGGTTGCGGGGGCCTTCCATACCCGGCACATGGCCCCGGCCGAGGAAGCGCTCGCCGAGGCGGCGCAGGCCGTGCACGCCAGCGACCCGGTGCGGCCGCTGCTGTCCAACCGGGACGGCTCCGTCGTGCGCTCCGGCAAGGACTGGCTCGACCGCATCATCCGCCAGGTGAGCGCGCCGGTCCGGTGGGATATGTGCATGCAGACGATGTCTGGCCTCGGCGTCACCGCCCTGATCGAGCTCCCGCCGGCCGGCACCCTCGCCGGTCTGGCCAAGCGGGCGCTGCGCGGGATCCAGCTTGTCGCCCTGAAGACCCCCGACGATCTCGACGCCGCGCACGTGCTGCTCGCCGAGCACGCCGACAGCCACGACGACAGTCACGCGCCGGAGTGGCGGCTCCTGGTCGCGCCGGCAGGCGGTCTGTTCCGGGCGCCAGCCGGGCACCCGGAGACGGCCGCGCCGGGCGCGGAGGTAGGCCGGGGGTCTGATCTTGGCTACATCGAGATGCGGGGCGACCGCCGCAGCGTCGAGCCGACGTTCCCGGCAACGGTCATCGAATGGCTGGTAGAGGATGGCGACCCGGTCAGCGCCGGCCAGCCACTTGTGCGCCTGCACCCGCAGGCAGCGGACTGACGACAACAGACGGCGAAAGGCAGCAGGAGATATGCGACTCACTGAGGGTCACGCAGGCGCGCGAGTGCTGGCTTTCGGCGGCTATCAGCCGGCCAGGGTCGTGACCAACGATGAGCTGGCACAGACCGTCGAGACCGACGACGCGTGGATCCGCAGCCGGGTAGGCATCGCCAGCCGCAGGATCGCCGGCCCGGACGAGACCGTCGCCGACATGGCGGTGCAGGCCGGCGGCAAGGCAATGGCCGGCAGCGGCCTGTCGCCCGAGGACGTCGACCTGGTCATCGTCGCGACCTGCACGCCAGAGGTGCAGATCCCGAACGTCGCCGCCACCGCGGCCAGGCGGCTCGGCATCGTCGCGCCCGGTGCATACGACCTCAACGCGGCCTGCGCGGGCTTCTGCTATGCGCTCGCGAATGCCGCGGACGCGGTGCGCACCGGCACCGCGCGCAACGTGCTGGTAATCGGCGCCGAGAAGCTGTCCCAGTGGGTCGACTGGACCGACCGCTCGACCTGCATCATCTTCGCCGACGGCGCCGGCGCGGCCGTCGTCGGGCCGGTCGCCGACCCTGGCGACCAGGCAGGTGTAGGACCCGTCTTCTGGGGCAGCGACGGCGATCTGGCCGACAAGATCTACATCAAGGACCGCAACTCGTTCATCTTCCAGGAGGGGCAGGCGGTGTTCCGCTGGGCCACCAGCGCGCTGGCGCCGATTGCGCTGAAGGCCTGCGAGAAGGCGGGCGTCGACCCTTCCGAGCTGGCCGCGTTCGTGCCGCATCAGGCCAACCTGCGAATCGTGGAGGCCATCGCGCGCAAGCTGGGCGCGCCGCAGGCCATCGTCGCCAGCGACATCGTCAATGCGGGCAATACGTCATCCGCGTCCATCCCGCTGGCGCTGTCCCGGATGATCGAGCGCGGTGAGATCCAGTCCGGCTCGAAGGCCCTGCTCATCGGGTTCGGCGCAGGCATGTGCTACGCCGCCCAGGTGATCACGGTACCCTGACCCGCGCCCCCGTCCGGGGGCGTGCCACTACCCGCAACAGCGAAACCGCAGAAGGAGCAGAGCACCAATGGCCATGACGGAGCAGGAGATCCTGGCGGGTCTCGGCGAGATCATCGACGAAGTCGCAGGCGTCCCGGCGGAGGACGTCACGCCGGAGAAGACCTTCGTTGACGACCTGGACATCGACTCGCTGTCGATGGTGGAGATCGCGGTTGCCGCCCAGGACAAGTTCGGCGTCGAGATTCCCGACGATCAGCTGAAGGACCTCAAGACCGTGCAGGACGTCATCGACTACGTCCGGCGGGCCGAGGTATCCGCCTGACCACCGGCCCCCGACCGCCGGCACCCTGACAGCGCGGCGGCCGGGGCCGAGCATGCGCGCGGCACCGGCCGGGACACCGAGGTCCCGGCACAGCGGTGCCGCGCCACCCCCGACTCGAGGAGCGAGAAGACCGTGGGAACTGACCGGAAGCGCGTAGTCGTCACCGGGCTCGGCGCGATCACCCCGCTGGGGGCCGACGTGCCCAGCACCTGGGAGTCGCTGCTGGCCGGCCGCAGTGGCGTCCGCGAGCTGACCGATGACTGGGCGGCAGAGCTGCCGGCCAGGATCGCGGCCTGGGCCGCCGCCGACCCGGCGACGCTGATAGACCGGGTACAGTCCCGCCGTCTGGACCGGTGCGAGCAGTTCGCGCTGGTCGCGGCCCGCGAGGCCTGGGCGCATGCCGGCTCCCCCGAGGTGAACCCCGAGCGGCTCGGCATCGTGGTGTCGAGCGGCATCGGCGGGGTGGCCTCCACGCTGTCGGCCTACGACACGCTCAGGGAGAAGGGCTGGCAGCGGCTGTCGCCGTACACCGTGCCGATGCTGATGCCGAACGGCGCGGCAGGCTGGATCGCCATCGAGCTCGGCGCCAGGGCGGGCGTGCACACCACCGTGAGCGCGTGCGCGTCCGGCGCCGAGGCGATCGGCTACGCCCTGGACATGATCAGGTCCGGCCGGGCCGACATTGTCCTGGCCGGCGGCACGGAGGCAGCGATCATCGAGCTCAACATCGCGGCCTTCGCGGCGATGCGCGCGCTGTCCACGCGGCACAACGACGACCCGCAGCGGGCGTCCCGGCCGTTCGACAAGGGCCGCGACGGCTTCGTGCTGGGCGAGGGGGCCGGCATGGTCGTGCTGGAATCGGAGGAGCACGCGAATGCGCGCGGCGCGGCCGTGCACGCGGTCGTCGCCGGCGTCGGCTACTCCTCCGACGCTCACCACATCGCGCAGCCCGAGCCCGAGGGCAGGGGGCTGCGGCTGGTTCTCGGCCGCGCGCTGGCGGACGCCGGCGTTGATCCGGCGCAGGTCGTGCACGTGAACGCGCACGCGACCTCGACGCCCGCGGGAGACGTGGTAGAGGCGCAGGCGATCGCCGCGGCGCTCGGTGCAGCCGCGCCGGGAGTCGTGGTGTCCGCCACCAAGTCGATGACGGGCCACCTGCTCGGCGGTGCCGGCGCCGTCGAGTCGGTGGCCGCGATCCTGGCGCTGCGGGAGAAGGTCGCGCCGCCCACGATCAACCTGGATGACCCCGACGATGACGCGGGGCTGTCCATCGCGCCCCAGCCGCAGCAGCTAGCCCAGCGCGGTGACGGCCCGATGGCCGTCATCAACAACTCCTTCGGATTCGGCGGCGCCAATGTCGCGCTCGTCTTCACCGGAGCATGAGCCGTTGACTTCCGTGCCGAATGTGCCCCCCGAGCAGGACGCTCCTGGGCCCCCCGAGGAGATAAACGTGACTGTTGTCGACAACCGGACCGCTGCCGAGCTCCGCGACCAAGCACGGCCCGCTGCTCCCGGCGTGCCGCCTGACGCTCCGGCCAGGCCCGCCGCGCTGAGCCGTGACCCGATGGTCCGGCTCGAGACGCTGTTCGACCCCGGCACGCTGGAGCTGCTCCGCCCGGCGGACGACAGCGGCGTCCTGGCCGGCTCGGGCAGCATCAACGGCATCCGCACCGTCGCCTACGCCAGCGACCCGCGGATCCAGGGCGGCGCCATGGGCATCGACGGCTGCAAGATCATCGCAGCCGCGTATGACCTCGCCATCGACATCCAGGCGCCGATCATCGGGCTCTTCCACTCCGGCGGCGCGCGGCTGATGGAGGGCGCGGAGAGCCTGCACGCGGTCGGCATCGTGTTCGCGGCGATGACCAGGGCCTCCGGCAAGGTGCCGCAGATCTCCGTCGTGCTCGGCGCGGCGGCAGGCGGCGCTGCCTACGGTCCCGCGCTCACCGACCTGGTGATCCTCTCCGAGCAGGGCCGGATCTTCGTCACCGGCCCGGACGTGGTGCGCAGCGTCACCGGCGAGGACGTCGACATGGAGCGCCTCGGCGGCCCCGAGCCGCACAGCCGCAGGTCCGGCGTCGTGCACATCGTCACCGCGACCGACGCCGAGGCCTTCGACCGGGCGCGGCAGCTCGTCGACCTGCTCGGTCACCAGGTCACCGATCCGGTCCCGGCAGACCAGCTCCCCGACACCGACCTCGGCGCGCTGCTGCCCGAGTCGCCCAAACGCGCCTACGACGTGCATCCGCTCGTCGGCGGCCTGCTGGACGAGCCCGGCGTCGAGCTGCACCCGCGCTGGGCGCCGAACATCGTCACCACGCTGGGCCGCATGGCGGGACGGACCGTCGGCGTCATCGCCAACAACCCGCTGCGCCTGGGCGGCTGCCTGGATGCGACGTCGGCCGAGAAGGCCGCGCGGTTCGTGCGGATGTGCGACGCCTTCGGCGTGCCGCTGGTCGTACTCGTCGACGTGCCCGGCTACCTGCCGGGCGTCGGCCAGGAATGGGACGGCGTGGTGCGGCGCGGTGCCAAGCTCCTGCACGCGTTCGCGGAGGCGTCAGTGCCGCGCGTCACGCTGGTCACGAGGAAGGCCTACGGCGGCGCCTATATCGCGATGAACTCGCGGGCGCTCGGCGCGACGGCCGTGTTCGCCTGGCCAGGCGCGGAGATCGCCGTCATGGGCGCGGTAGCCGCGGTCCGCATCCTCAAGCGCCGGGTCCTCGCCGCCGCTCCCGCCGAGGAGCGGCACGAGCTGGAGGCGAAGCTCGCCGCCGAGCACGAGGAGATCGCCGGCGGCCTGCAGCGCGCCATGTCGATCGGCGTCATCGACGAGATCGTGGCGCCGAGCAAGACCCGGCAGGCCATCGTGGATGCCATCGCCAAGGCCCCGTGCACCCGCGGCGAGCACGGCAACATCCCCCTGTAGCGCGAGTGCCGGGCGCGCGGCTCGGCCCCTGACGGCGCCAGCCGGGACGAGTCAGGCCGCGGTGCGGCACAGGCCTGCTCCGCGGCTCGCGCGCACCGGGGTGTCAGCTCCGGCCGCGCACGCCGTTGCTGTGCGCGATCGCGGCGGCCTCGGTCCGGCTCGCGGCCCCCAGCTTGGCCAGGATGTTGGAGACGTGCACGCTCACGGTCTTCGCCGCGATGAACAGCTCGGCCGCGATCTCCCTGTTGCTCCGCCCGGCGGCGACCAGCGTCAGCACCTCGAGCTCGCGCGCGGTCAGCACCGCCAGCGGGCTCGCGCCTGCCGCGTTCGCCGCGGGCCCGCGGCCCAGCCTGGCCCGGCGGCCGAGATCGGTCAGCGCGTCGCGCAGCCGCGTCGCTCCGAGCCGCTCCGCTGCCGCCGCCGCCAGCAGCCACTGCTCCTGTGCGTCGTCCCGCCGGCCCGCCTCCGCGAGCGCCTCGGCCAGCCGCCAGCGAGACCTCGCCGCCTCATAGGCGAAGTCGGGCCCGAACGTGTCGATCACCAGCTGCCAGTGCGCCGGGTCGTTGTCCCCGACCGCCCGCCGGTAGTCGGCCTCGGCCCTGGCCAGCCAGCCGCGCGCGTCGATCCCGATGCCCGGCTTGCTCGCGGCGCCGCTCCTGGCTGCCTCGAGCAGTTCCAGCGCGGCGGCGGCGGCCGCGTCGGCCTCGGCCTGATGACCGCCGGCCCGGGCGTGCCTGGCCTGATCGCCCAGCGCGCCGATGCCGACGGCCGCCGGCCGGATCGTCTGCGGGCTGTAGCCCTCGCCCCAGGTACAGGCCGCCCTGATCGTCGCCCAGGCGGTCCGGGCGGCAGCGGCCAGGCTGCCCGACCAGTACTCGTCCTCGGCATAAAGACCCTTGGCGATGTACTCGGCCATCAGGTCCTCCGGCAGGTAGGGCTCGAGCCACCTGCGCCGCTCGGCGACCCGCGGGCCGCCCCTTGCCACGTCGATGAACAAGGCCATCGCCGACAGGCGGGCCTCCGAGACACCGGCCACCCGGACCGAGAACCGGTCCGCGATCTGCTGCGCGTGGTCCCAGTCGCCGTCCGAGTAATGGGCCAGATAGTGCAGGAACTGCAGGTCGAGCCCGAACGGTGCCATGCTCAGGCCGGTGCGCTCAGCCAGGTGCACGCCCGCGTGTGCCGTCGCGCTCGCGCCCGACAGGTCGCCGTGCTCGAGCTGGATCCGGGCGAGCAGGGTCCTGGCCCGCAGCTCCACCCCCTCCATCTCCGAGCTGGCGGCCAGCTCCACCGCCTTAGCGCTGGTGACCAGCGCCTCCTGAATGCTGCCGGTGCGCTCGCTCACGCCGCTCAGGGTTGCGAGGGCGTCGGCCTGCACCCAGGGCGCGCTCGCCGCGCTCGCCGCCGTGGCGGCCTCCTCGGCACGCAGCCGCGCCGGCTCGATCCCTACCTCGCTCAGGATGCACCTGGCATGCGTGGCGAGCGCTCGGGCCCGCTCCCAGGTCGGCGGCTCGGCCGGGAGCGCGGCCACCGCCGCCGCGGCGACCGCGAGGGCCTCCGCAGTCTCGTCGACGTCCAGCAGGAAGTAGGCAAGCCGCTCCTTGACCCGGCACAGCAGTCGCATGTCCGGATCGGCTGCCTGCTCCAGCGGGACGATCAGTCGGCGCAGCAGCTTGACCGCATGACCCACGTCGCCGGCGTCCGCCGCGTTCAGGGCCGACTTGAACGCGAGCTTCCCGCGGCTCATCCCGCTGAGCTTGTCCGGATCCGGCACCCGCTCCCAGAGCGAGAGCGCCTGGTCGAAGAATCGGTGTGCCTCGGCAGGCGCGGCCAGCCGCTCGGCCTCGCGGCCGGCCTGCACCGAGGCGGCGAACGCACCGGGAATGTCGTGACTGGCCAGGCAGTGCAGGGCGAGCTCGGCGGCAGATCCGGCGACCTCCTCGAGCCTGCGCTCATCCGAGAGCAGCTCGGCGAGCCGGGCATGCAGCCGGGTGCGCTCGCCCGGCAGCAGGTCGTTGTAGATCGCTTCCCGCAGCAGCGCATGCCGGAATGCCAGCCCGCTCGAGCCGTCCGGCACCAGCAGCTGGCGTACCACGGACTCGCGCACCGCGCTCTCGTACTCCGCGGTGGTAAGGCCCGCGGCGAGCATGACAAGCTCGTCGTCGACGCGCCGGCCGGCGACGGCCGCGGCGCGCAGGACCTGCTGCGCCTGCGCGGACAGGTCCACCGTCCGGGCGAGCAGCAGGTCTGCCAGGCCCGCCGGCAGCTCGTTGCCCGCCGACGAGGTGGCAAGGAGCTCCTCGGCGAAATACGCGTTGCCCTCGGCGCGCTTGATCACCCGGTCTATCGCGGCAGCGTCCTGAGTGCCATGCGCGAGCCTGATAAGGTGCTCGGCCATGGCCGCAGGATCCAGCGGCCCGATCGGGATCGTCGTCACGCTGGGCAGCCGCTGCAGCTCCGATACCACCGCCCGTAGCGGATGCGCGCGGTGCAGGTCGTCGGTCCGGTAGCTGAGGACCAGCGCGATCCGCTCGCTGCGCAGCATCCGGCTGAGGAACGTCACCAGGTCCCTCGTCGAGCGGTCGGCCCAGTGCAGGTCCTCCAGCACCAGCAGCACCGGGCTGGCCTCGGCCAGCTCGGTGAGCATCCCCAGCACCGCGCCGAACAGCTGCTGCTGCGCCATGCCGGGCAGGTCTCCCGGCTGCCGGGTGATCTCGCGGTCCGGCAGCAGCCGCGCGAGCACGGGCCTGGTCGCCAGGGCCTCCTGCAGGGAGCCATCGGCCGCGCCGCCGCCGGCGCCCCGCAGTGCGTCGGCGAGCGGCAGGTACGGCACCGTGTCGGCCAGTTCCGCGCACCGTCCCGACAGCACGGTGAAGCCCCGGCCAGCGGCCTCTGCCGACAGCTCGGTCAGTAGCCGCGTCTTGCCGACCCCGGCGTCGCCGCTGACCAGCACGACCACGGACTGGCCTGCGGCAGCCTCCGCCAGGAGCGCGCGCAGCTGGCTCAGCTCGGTGGTCCTGCCGACGATGAGTCCTCGGGCGGAATCAAGCATGACCCAATTATCCCTGGTCACTGTGACACTTGGGCCACCCGCTGGATCCGGGCCGCCGCGGCCGGGGGCCCGCTCGCGTGAGACGGTGGAAGCATGACGGAGCGCAAGCCGCCCGGCATGACGTTCACCTCCTGGATCGACCAGCAGATCCAGGAGGCGCAGGAGCGCGGCGCCTTTGACGACCTGCCGGGCGCCGGCCAGCCGCTGCCGCAGCATCCCGACGAGGACGGCCAGCGCTGGCTGCGCGAGTACCTGCGCCGGGAGGGCGTGTCAGCCGAAGAACTGCTGCCGCCGCCGCTCAAGCTGCGCAAGGAGCGGGCGCGGCTGATGGCGTCGGTCGCGGACATGGAGTCCGAGCCGGATGTGCTCGACGCGGTCGCCGACCTCAACCGCCGCATCGCCGAGTGGCGCCGCATTCCGGTCGGCCCGCCGATCTTCGTCCCGCTCGTGGACTCCGCCGAGATGACCGGCCGCTGGCGCGCCGCGCACCCGCCGCCTCCCCCGGCGACCCCGCCGACCGCAGACCCGGCGTGCCCGCACCAGCCGCGGCGCCGGCGCTACTGGCCCTGGCCATCCCGTTAGCTGCGGTAGCCTCGGCCCGCGCTGTCCGCTCGCCGGACCGCCGCGCCGCAGGCCGGCCGAGCTGACGCTGTCCCTGGCGAACCAGATCGCCGCTGGCTGCAATAGAGGTGGTGATGGACGACGACGAGCTGATCGCGGCCCTGGCGGCAGGCGATGACGACGCGCTGCGCGAGCTGTTCACCCGGCACGCCCAGTGGCTGGCCGCCCGGCTGCGGGCCGCGCTGGCTCCTGCAGATGTCGAGGATGTGCTGCAGGAGACCTTCCTCGCGGTGTGGCAGGGCGCCCGCGGCTACCGGCCGATGGGTACGCCCCGGGCCTGGCTGTGGGTAATCGCCAGGAATCAGGCCGGGCCGGACGGCAACCTGCGCACCCAGCTCAGCGACGACAGCTAGGGCAGCGGATGAGCCGGCTGGCCTGCCCGGCCCGCGATGTGCGCGGGTACCGCCAGCCCGGCCGGGATGCCCGCGTCCGGCACTGGCGGCAGCCAGCGCGTGTTCAGCGGCAGCTGTCCGGCCCACAGTCCGAGCGCGGCGTCCTGGCTGTCGCCGTCGGTGGGCCCGCCATCGCTTATCTTCACCGAAGCCTCGGCCAGGCTCAGAGCGAGCAGCCGGGTAGCGGCCAGCTCCTTGCGGCTGGGCCGGCGGGCGTAGTCCCACTGGCCGGGCGCGAGGTGGTCGGATACCAGCCGCAGGCCCGCCAGCTTCTCCGCCGGATCGGTGACGACCCGCGGCACCGCGTAGATCATCGCGCACCGGTAGTTCACCGAGTGCTCGAACACAGACCGGGCCAGCACCAGCCCGTCCACGACGGTCACGGTCAGGCAGTAATCCGCGCCCGCGGCTAGGCTCTGGCTGGCGACCGAGCCGTGCACGTAGACGGTCTGATCATCGAAGCCGTAAACGGTCGGCACGACCATGACGCCATGACCGGCCGGGACCCCGAGGTGCGCGACGAGGCCTGCGCGCAGCACGGCATGCAGCGCAGCGCGATCGGACCGGCCTTCCTCGCGCATGCGGTTCAGCCTGGTGCGCGGTGTCGCCGACAGCGCACGTGCTGCGGCATCAGTCAAGGTGGGCGCCCTTCATCTACCGAATCAGCGGAGGCAAGTATAAACAGCCACTGATTCGGCAGATCAGCTGCGCTTGCTACCCGGTCGCGTTCAGCCAGCGCACCGGCGCGCCGTCGCCGGCCCGCCGGAATGGCTCCAGCTCGTCGTCCCACGGCTGGCCGAGCAGCAGGGCGAGCTCGGCCTCCAGCGATCCGCCGAGCGCCGGGTGCCGCGGCGTGTGCAGCTCACGGAGCGTGCCGAGCTCGGCTTCCTGGGCGGCACGGCCCAAGCCGGACGTCGCGGACGCCGCCAGCGCCATGGCCGCGCGCAGACGGCCCTCGGGCACCATGATGTCGCCGTTACCACCCGTGATCGCGCAGAACGTGCCGAGGGACGGGGTGCAGCTGTACCTGACTGCGTCGCAGCCGGGGCTTGCTTCCTCGGTGACCTCGAACCGGACCATGTTCCACGCGGACAGCGCCGAGGTGATCGCCCCGGCGGTGCCTGGCTTGCTCTGCCACAGCAGCTCGCCGCGCACCGCGCCCGGAGCCGCCGTCTGATCGACCCACGGCAAGGTCACTGGCACGCCAAGAACCCCGGCCACTGCCCACTCAATGTGCGGGCACAGCGCCGGGGGCGCACAGTGCACGTGCAGCACGCCACGTACGGACACCAGACCTCCCTGCAAGCGGACGAGATTCGTCTTCCCCAACGCTCTCGCCGACCGCAGCTCGGGTCGTGCCATCCTCCAGGCGAACTGCCTGCCGTCATTGTGCCTTACCACCTGCCGTCGCACCAGCACCGGGCGCGCAATCACCGCGCGCGTCCCCCGGGGCAATCCGCCGGCCCGGGATGCTGGTAGCTAGCTGCCGCGCGGCCGTAACCGGCGGTTTCCACTGCCACCGGCTGTCAGTGGAGCGCCGCTACGGTGCGGGCATGACATCTGAGCACCGGGCAGACCGGCACGACGGACGGCACGACTTCGATTTCCTGCACGGCAGCTGGCACTCCCGGCAGCGGCGGCTGCGCAGCCGGCTGGCGGGCTGCGACGAGTGGGACGAGTTCGCCGCGGACCTGCACTGCAAGCCGCTCCTCGGCGGCCTGGGCAATACGGACGAGCTCAGCTCCCCGGTCATGACCTACACCGGCCTCGCGCTGCGGCTGTACGACGAGGCCGAGCGCACCTGGTCGATCTACTGGATCACCGGCGGCAGCTCGGCGATCGAGCCGCCGGTAGTCGGGCATTTCGCCGACGGCACCGGCGACTTCATCGCCCCGGACACCCACGACGGCAGGCCGGTGCTGGTGCGCTACCGGTGGTCCGGCATCACGCCAACATCGGCAAGGTGGGCGCAGGCGCTGTCCGCAGACAACGGCGCGACATGGGAGACTAACTGGACCGCGGAGTTCAGCCGGGCAACCTAGCCGCGCATGCGCCGAAACGGTGCTATTCCGGCTGCCTCGCATGGTGATGTGATGGAGGCGTGACTCCTGCCGCGGGACGCCAGCCGCTCTCGTCAGCCGAGCGCGACGAGATCGGCCTGGCGTTCGTCGCGGAGATGTACGGCGTGCAGGCCGACCAGCTTGCCACCCGCCTGCGCTTAACCGGACGGCAGGCGCGAGCGCTGGCAGCCAGCTGGGCCGCCCGCGGCCTCGCGGACGAGGCAGTCCTGAGCCCGGGCCAGCCGTGGATCTGGCTGACCAGGACCGGGTTGCAATGGTGCGGAGCTCGCTACAGTGCCGCACCTCCCGCGCTGCCGCGGCTGGCGCACATCCGCGCGGCGACCGAGGTGCGGCTCGCGCTCGAGGCAGCGCCGGGATACCACGACTCGGCGGCCTACTGGCGCAGCGAGCGCCGGCTGCGGTCGAGGCTCGGCGGCCGGCTCGGCGTGCGCGACCACCTCCCTGACGCCGAGGTTCACTGGCCAGACGCGGCACCGGTTGCCTGGGCGGGTGAGTGCTGGGCGGTCGAGGTCGAGCTCACCGCCAAGACGGTCGCCCGCACTGCCGCGATCATGCGCGAACTGCTCGTGCGCACCGGGGACTACGGCTGCCCCGTCGCGGAGGCCAGGGTCGCCGGGCAGCCGCCACGGCACGCCCGCGTGCTCTACGTCTGCTCGCCGGCCGCGACCAGCCCGGTGTACCGTGCCGCGGAGCGGCTGGGCAGGCTCGCGGCCAGGGTGGAGATCCGCGGCCTGCCCGCCGGCGCCTACCTGCCCGTGCCGCGGCGGCGCGCGGCTGCCCGTGCGGGTCCGGCAGGCCAGTCCCCGCCGGCCGGGCCCGGGCCGGCCAGGCCCGCGCCGGGCGGCTCGCCGAGAGCGCGTCGATGACCGGCCCCGGCCGCCGGCGCGGCGCGCTGCGCGCCGGCCGCCTCGTCCGGCCGGTCGTCGCCGTCGCCTCAGCCGCGGTGCTGGTGGCGGCCGCGCCAGTCACGCTCGCAGGCCTGGCCGCAGTCGGCGTTGCCTGGCTGCGCGGCTGGCAGCCCGCCCGCCTGTACCGGGCAGCCGCCTGCTGTGCGCCGATGGTGATCGTCTGGCTGGCCGCGACCGGCGTCCGCGGACATGGCCCGGAGCCGGCGGCGCTGGCGCCGTATCACGCCTTGCTCGCGCTCTGGCACGCGCGCTCGGCGCGCGGCTTCCTGACCGGCGCGATCCTTGCCGCTCCCGCGGCGGTGCCGCTCGGACTCGTCGCCGGCGGGCTGGCGTGGTCTATGCGGCTCCGGTCGATGGCGGCCGCGGCGGGCGGCAGGTCGCCCGGCGCCGCGATCGCGTTCGACCAGCGCCAGTGGCGGCATCAGGTGCGCAGCGCGGCTGCCCGGATCGCCGCTCCCGGCGCCGTGCCGCTCCTGACCGCGGGCGGCGATGTCGCCGTCGGCGCCGTCATCCGCGCCGTCGGCCACCGCGCCGGGCTGATAACCCGGCTGCCGGCCGGCCGACTGCGGTCGCATCAGATCGTCGTGGGCACGCCAGGCACCGGCAAGACGACGCTGCTGCTGCGCCTGTGGGCGGCCTTCATCGGCACCGGGCTGCGCCAGCACGCCGCGGGCGCGAGCGGCCCGCCGATGCTCGTCGTGCTCGACTGCAAGGGCGGCTCCGACGCCAGGCGCATCGCGGACCGGGCCCGGCGGGTGCTGCGGGACGCGGGCGCGCGCAGCGTCGCGGTGTGGCCGGATGAAGCCAGCCTGAACCTCTGGACGCTGCCGCGCGGTCAGCTCGTCAGCACGCTGGTGGACCTGGTCGAGCACGGGACGGGCGGCGCCGCCTACTACGCCGACGTGCTGGAGGCGGTGGTGGCGCTTGCCGTCGAGGCGCCAGCCGGGCCGCCCGTCAGCAGCACCGACTTCCTGTCCCGGCTCGACTCAGGCTGGCTCATGCTCGCCTACTCGGCGGGCGGCCTGGACTACCAGCTCCAGCTCGTCAGGGCCGCCGCCCGGCAGGTGCCCGACATCGCACTGCGGTACCGCACGCTGTTCCGCCGGCTCGGTACCGGACTGGACGGCCCCGGCGAATTCACCGGCGCCGACGCCTGGTACTGCATTCTGGAGGGCACCGGCGACCAGGCCGTCGCGGAGGCACAGGCACGCGCGCTCGTCGACATCCTCGCCAGCTACGTCACCGCGGCGCCGGCCGGCGGCAGCCAGGTGGCGCGCGGTCCGGTGCTGCTCGCGGTCGACGAGTTCAGCGCGGTGGCGCGCAGGCTGCCCATCTGGCAGCTGTACGAGCGGGCGCGCTCGCTGGGCATGGCCGTGCAGGTCTCGGCCCAGTCCTGGCACGGGCTCGCGCCGCGCGAAGATGACCGGTACCGGATCGCGGCCGCCGCCGAGGGCGGCATCTGGCTGCTCCGCTCCGCGCACCCGGAGCCGGTAGCGGCCCTCGCGGGGCAGCGCAGGACCACCGACACGACCCGCTACCTGCTCGGCTTCCCGCGCTGGAGCCGGCAGGGCAGTTCGCGGGTGCGGGAGATCCCGGTCGTCGACCCGGCCCTTATCCGGGCGCTGGACGTCGGGCAGGCCGCCTACATGTACCGCGGCGGCGTCACTTACACGCAGGTCAAGCGGCTCGTCGCCGGCCCCGCCGCGCTCATGCCCGGCCGGGCCGGCGCTCCGGCGGCCGGACCAGCGGCACTGCGGCCGCCTGCCGCCCGCAGGCCGGCCGACGGCCGCGGCGAGCCGCTGCCGGATGCCACCGCATTCCTGGACGCGGCGCTCGGCCCCGCTCCCGGCCGAGCAGGCCGGGGGGCGACGTGACGCGAGACGACCCGTTCGGCGTACTCGGCCTCGAGCCGAGCCGCGAGCTGACCGACGACGACGTGCGGACCGCCTGGCGCCGGGTCGCCGCCGCCACGCACCCGGACCGCACCGACGGCGGTGAGCCGGCCGCGTTCGCCGCCGCTGCCGCCGCCTACACCGTGCTGCGGACTGCCGCCGGCCGCGGCGAGGCGGTGGCCGACCTGCTCGCGCCCGGTGACATCGCCCGTACCCTGCCGCGGTCCGGGGGCCGCGCGGCCCGGGCCGGCCAGCGCGTGCTGACCTGGCCCGCCCGGCTGCGGAACGGCAGGCCGCTCGTGCTCGCCGTGCGTATCCTCGCGGCGGCCGGGACCTGCGCGATCGCGGTGGCGGCAGCAGGCTGGCAGCCCGCTACCATCGCGATAGCGACCGGCCTGGCGACCTGGCTGCTGCTCACCGGCCGCGGCGATGTCGCACCGCCGGCGTGACGATCCCGCCCAGCCAGTGTCGGCGAGCCGGTGGCGGCCGCGCGGCCGGCGGGCCGGCTAGACGCCCGTGGTGCCGTCCACGGCCTCGCGCAGCAGGTCCGCGTGCCCGTTATGGCGCGCGTACTCGTGCATCATGTGCAGCATTACCAGGCGGAGCGACACGTGCTCCTCCCACCGTGCCTGGTAGCCGGTCACATCCAGCGAGGTCGCCGCGCGCTCGATCCGCCGGGAGTGCTCGACCTCGTCGTGCCAGGCCCTGAATGCCTCCGCGCCGCTGGCCCCGCTGGCATCGTAGGCCTGCTGGAAATCGCCGGCGTCCGACCACAGCAGCGGAATGTCCTCACCGTTGATCACGCGCCGGAACCAGGTCCGCTCGACCTCCGCCATGTGCCGGACGAGTCCGAGCAGCGACAGCGTCGATGGCGGCGACGACCGCAGGCGCAGCTCCTCGTCGGAGAGCCCCGCGCACTTCATCGCCAGGGTGCCGCGGTGAAAGTCCAGGAACGCCCGGAGCATCACCCGCTCCGGGCCCGTCACCGGCGGCTCTGTCCGCTCGGCCGTCATGAGGGAACCTCCTGTCTGCTCGTGCTAGCTCATCGTGCCCGGCTGCGGGCCAGTCGCGACCGGATTCTCCGGGTCGGCGATCCAGGCCGACCAAGAGCCGACGTACAGCGCCGCGGGCGCGCCGGCCAGCTCCAGCGCGAGGACCTCGTGCGCGGCGGTGACGCCCGACCCGCAGTACGCGCCGACCGGCAGGCCGTCGCCGGGGCCGAAGTGCACGCCCAGCGCGGTGAACCTGGCACGCAGCTCGCCGGCGGACCTGAACTCGCCGGTGGCGGTCACGTTCTCGGCCGTCGGCGCGCTCAGGGCGCCCGGGATGTGGCCGGCCACCTTGTCGATCGGCTCGGTCTCGCCGCGGTAGCGCGCGGGTGCCCGGGCGTCGAGCAGGATGCCCGACCTGGCCACCGCCGCTGCGCCGGTGGCGTCCAGCAGCGGCATCCGGCCCGGCCTGGCTCCGAAGTCACCCGCGCCAGGATGAGCATCCTCGGTGCTCACCTCCTGGCCGGCCGCGGCCCAGGCCCGGAAGCCGCCGTCGAGCAGCCGCACCGGCAGGTGCCCGTGGTAGCGCAGCAGCCACCATGCCCTGGCGGCGATCGTGCCGTCTGCTTCGTCGCAGACCACCACCGGGTGGCCGGCCCGCACGCCCGCGGCGCGCATCGCCAGCTCGAAGTCGGCCGGATCGGGCAGCGGATGGCGCCCGCCCGCTCCTGGCGGCCCGGCGAGCTGGCTGTCCAGGTCCGCGTAGACCGCGCCGGGCACGTGCCCGGCCCGGTAGCTGTCGATGCCGGGCGGGCCGCCCGGCCGCCAGCGCACATCGAGGACCCGCGGGGGGTCACCGCCCTGCAGCGCAGCGGCCAGCTCCGGGACGCTGATGAGCGGGTGCGCGGTAGCAGTCATGCTGTGGATAACCTCCTCATTACTGTGGATTACGGCCCGCGCGGCGGTGCGGTTCCCAGCTCTGGCTGTGGATAAACGCCGCTCACGAACGCTGCCCCGCTTAGCCTGCCACGCAGCTGAGCAGCGGAATCTCCTGGTCGCTTGCGGCGAGCGAGCCATGCATGCCGATCAGGGCCGACTCGCGCGGCTCGGTCATGCTCGCCACCACCGCCGCGGTCCCCCGCATCGCCGCGATCACGTCGCCGAGGCGCTGCGTGACCCGCCCGTCCACCGGCCCGAACCAGCCCTCGTCGATGGCCTGCTCCCGGCCGGCCACCCAGGCACGGCCGCCCAGCGCGTCCTGCCAGGCAGCGAGCACGTCGCCGGCGGCGCCAGCCTCGGCATACACGTGCCGGGCGCGCGGCTCGCCGCCGAGCAGCGCAACGCCCGCGCGCAGCTGCGTGAGGCGGTCGGCGTCGAGCCGGTCCGCGGCCGCCACGTCGACCATGCCGTGGTCGGCGGTGATGTACAGCGGCGTCCCGGCGGGCAGCGCGCCGGCCAGCTGCTCGGCGAGCCGGTCCACGTGCCCGAGCTGGTACTGCCAGGCCGGCGACGTGCTGCCGCACGCGTGCCCGGTGCCGTCCAGGTCGCCGGTGTAGACAAGCGCGAAGCTCCGCGGCTCACTCGCCAGCGCGTCCGCCGTGCGGGCGACCAGGGCGCCCGGCGTGTTGGCGGCGCGGTAGTCGGCCCCGCGCATGGACGCCACCGACAGCCCGGTCCGCTCGAACGATCCCTGCGCCACCCGGAAGGCGGCGATCCCGGCAGCGGTGGCCCGCTCGAAGATCGTCGTGTCCGGCTGCCACCTGACCGGATCCACCGCCTTGTCCCACCGCAGGCCGTTCAGCAGCTGGCCCGTCTCCGGCACGCGCACCTGGTAGCCGAGCAGCCCGTGCTGTCCGGGCGGCCGGCCGGTGCCGAGCGAGCTCAGGCTCGTGACCGTCGTGGACGGAAAGCCGGCCGAGAGGCGCGTGGCATGCGGCAGCAGACCGGACAGGAACGGCGCGGCCCGGCTGCTGCCGGCCAGCAGATGCCAGCCCAGGCCATCGACAACCAGCAGGCACGCGCGAGCCGATCCCGGCAGGCCGAGGACGTTGTCCTCGCCCGGTACCCCGAGGGACGCGAGCAGCGACGTGCCCAGGTCGGCGAGGGTCGTCTCCCCGTAGCGCGGCAGCGTGATCTCGCCGGCGGCAGGCGGATCCCCCGCGCGCCGCGGCGTCGGCGGCTGGGTCACGGGCGGCTGGTCGCCTCGGCCAGCGCCCGGGCGAAGGCCATGATCTGCTGCACCGCTTCCTGGCCGTCAGCGGCCTCGCTCACCCGCACGGTCAGGTCATCCGCGGTCATCGTGCCGGTGTAGCCGTGGTCGGCCTCGCAGCTCTCGTCGCCGCAGTGCGCGGGCTCGATCTCGATGTGCGCGAGCACGTTCCAGCCGATCGTCAGCACGACCTCACTGGGCATCGTGGCGCCGGGCAGGTAGCTGGCCGGGTCCGGGATCACCCGGGTGAGCGCGACCGACGAGATCCGCGAGTGACGCACCGCCTCGGTGCTGGTCTCCGCCTGCGGCCGTGACTCGGGTTCCGACTCGTCGGCCGGGTACTCGTCGGTGTGCGAGTAGACGAGCCGGGTCGGCGTCAGCGCCATCACCGTGATGTGCCGCCGCACCTCCATGCCGGGGTCGAAATGGGCATCATGCAGGACGAAATAGGAGACTATGTCCTCGTTACCGACCGCGGAGGAGACTGCGTCGTAGACCAGCCCCGGGTAATAGCCGCTTCGCTCGATAGCGGCCTGCATTCCGCCGGAAGCCGCCTTGGTATCGCTCATTGTTCCATCCTGCACCGTCTGAAGCCGGTCGTTCACCTCGTGGGCGCACTTCGGCCAACATCGCTGCCACCGGTCAGGAGGCTGCCCGGCCGCCGGCCAAGTATCGCAGCACCGCCATGTCGCCCGCCCGGTGGAGCCCGGCCAGCGACATCCGGCCGCCCGGCGGCCGGCCCCCCGCCAGCAGCCGCGGCGCGGCCCGGTCCGCCACGAACACCGGCGCCACGGCCAGCTGCAGCTCATCTGCCAGCCCGCCCGCCAGCAGCTGGCCGAGGATATCCGCCCCGCCCTCGACCATGAGCCTGCCGATCCCGCGGGTACTCAGGTCCGCGAGCAGGCCCGCCAGTCCCGGCTCGCTGGGGAGGGACACGACGGTGGCAACGCCGTCAAGCGCCCGCGCGAGCACGGCCGCGCCGGATCCGGCCGCGTACACGAGCTTGTCGGTGCCGTCCGCCGCGAAGAACCGTGCGGCCGGGTCGATCCCGCCGCTCGCCGTGACCGTCACCTTCACCGGGCTGGCCGCGAGCCCGCGGTCCCGGCGGCGCTGGCGACGGCCGGGGTCCCGCACGAGCAGGCGCGGGTCATCGGCGCGGATGGTGCCCGCGCCGACCATGATCGCGTCGGCCCCGGCCCGCAGCTCGTCCACCCGGTCGAGATCCTCCGGGCCGGACAGCACGAGCCGGTCCGGGGACACGTCGTCGATGTAGCCGTCGGCGGACATGGCCGCGGACAGCAGTACGTAGGGCCGCATGGTGTGCCCGAACTTACCCGGCCCGTAGGCTCAGGTGCCATGCCCTGGGCTGGACTGCGGCTCGCGATCACGCTGCTGACCGTGATCCCGCTGCCGGGACGCCGGCGCGCGCAGGCCCCGCCCGCCCGGCGGGTCGCGGCCGCGGCCATGTACTGGGCTCCTGCCGTCGGGCTGCTGGTCGGCGGCGCCTGCGCGGGCGTCCTCTGGCTCGCCGCCCGGCTCGGTCACACCGGGCCGCTGCTCGCGGCCGCGCTGGCGCTCGGCGCAGCCGCGCTGCTGACCAGGGCGCTGCACCTCGACGGGCTCGCCGACCTCGCCGACGGCCTGGGCAGCGGGCGCCCGGCCAGCGAGGCACTGGCGGTCATGCGCCGCTCGGACGTCGGCCCGTTCGGCGTGGTGACCCTCGTGCTGGTGCTGCTCGTGCAGGTCAGCGCCCTCGGCCGGGCACAGTCGCTGGGCCGCGGACCGGAAGCGGTCATCACCGCGGCGGTCACCGCGCGCCTGGCCATCACCGTGGCGTGCAGGCCCGCCGTTCCCGCAGCGCGGCCCGGCGGCCTCGGCGCGCTGGTTGCGGGGACAGTTGGTGCCGCCGGCGGCGCGGTCCTGGGGCTCGGCGCGGTCGCCGCGGCGGCGTGGGCCGGCCTGGCTACCGGCGCCTCCTGGTTCCTGGCTGCGGGGGTCGCCGCCGGCCTGGCGGTCTCGCTCGGCGTGACGGCGGTGGCGGTGCGCCGTCTGGGCGGCATCACCGGGGACGTGCTCGGCGCGCTGGCCGAGACGGCGGCCACCGTCTGCCTGGTCGTGACCGCGCTGAGCTGATGGCCAGGCCGCCAGCGTCAGCCCGGTGTCAGGCCGGCCGGGTCAGCCCGCCAGGGCAGCGCGCAGCCGGCCGGCGTACGCGGCCGCCTCCTGCGCCGACTCGTACCTGTGCCGCGGCCAGAAGAAGCCGCGCAACCCGTCGCCCTTGGTCCGCGGCACGACGTGCACGTGCAGGTGGGCCACGCTCTGGCTGACGACGTTGTTGGCCGCGACGAACGTGCCCTGGCAGCCGAGTGCTGCCGGCATGACCGCGCTGACCCGCTGCACCCGCAGGAAGAACGGGCCGACCGCGGCCGGCGGCAGGTCGGCCAGGGTGACGACGTGCTCGCGGGGCGCGACCAGCACGTGCCCCTTGAATACCGGCCTGGCGTCCAGGAACGCGACGACGTCAGCGTCGGCCAGCACGACGTCGGCGCTGGCCGCGCCGGAGACGATGGCGCAGAACGCGCAGTCGCTGATGGAGACCTCCCTGCCGCCAGGCACGATAGCGCCAGGATGCGACCTGCGGGTGACCCGGCTGCACCGCCGGGCTGATGTGGGCAGGTAACGCCGCGCATACGCTGTGTCCATGTCCGCCATCTACGCCTGGCTCCGGCGCCATCGGATCTTCGTGGACAGCATCCTCGCCGGCGTGGTGGCGCTGCTCGGCGTCGGCCAGATGCTGGTGGCCCCGTGGCCGCAGGTGCCCATCACGGCCATGCTCGCCGGAGCGGTCGTGGTCCGGCGGCGGGTGCCGGCCGCGGCGTTCTCCGTCGCGGCGGTGGCGGGCCTGTGGGAGGTAGTGGCCACCAACCCGAGCGGGTCCGACGTCGCCCTGCTGATCCTGCTCTACACGGTCGCGGCCTACCGGCCCCGGCAGCTCTCGATCCTGGCACTGGTCACCTGCCTCGTCGGCGGGGCGGTGGCACTGCTGCTCAAGCAGCCCGCGCCGGTGGGCGGCCCGATCCTCGACCGGGTCCTGGGCGGCGGCGCGCTGTTCGGGGGCACCTCGCTGCTCGCCTGGGTGCTCGGCGACTCGATGCGGTACCGGCGCGGCTACTACGCAGCGCTGGAGGACCGCGCCGCCCGGCTCGAGGCCGAGCGCGACGCGCAGGCGAAGGTGGCGGCCGCCGCCGAGCGTGCCCGCATCGCGCGGGAACTGCACGACGTCATCGCCCATCACGTAAGCGTCATGGTCGTCCAGGCGGACGGGGCCAGCTACGCGCTGGCGGCCGACCCGAAGACCGCGCAGACCGCGCTCGCGGCCATCTCCAGCACCGGCAGGCAGGCGCTGACCGAGATGCGGCGCCTGCTGGGCGTGCTCAGGACCGCAGGCGACCAGGCAGCCCTGGCCCCGGTGCCCGGCCTCGGGGAGCTCCGGGAGCTGCTGGACCAGGCCAGGGCCGCCGGCCTCGCCGTCACCTACACGTTGACCGGGGCCCCGCGCGAGCTGCCAGAGGGCGCCGAGCTGGCGGCCTACCGCGTCGTGCAGGAGTCGCTTACCAACACCCGCAAGCACGGCGGGCTCGCCGCGTCCGCGGCGGTCACGCTCCGGTACGAGCCGGACGGCCTGACGGTCGAGGTGACCGACGACGGCATGGCCACGCCCGCCGGTGACGGGGGCGGTCACGGCCTGGCCGGCATGCGCGAGCGGATCGAGATGTACGGCGGCACCGTCCAGGCGGGGCCGCTGCCGCGCGGCGGCTTCCGGGTGCTGGCCCGGCTGCCGTGTCCGCAGGTCCGTCCCGTCGGCCCGGTGGCGGACATGACCGGCGCGGCTCCGGCCGGCCGAATCGAGGGTGCAGCATGAGCTCAGCGGCCAGCACGGCTCCCGCCGGGACCGCCGAGCCGCCGATCCGGATCGTGCTCGTCGACGACCAGGAGCTCGTCCGCGCCGGGTTCCGGATGGTGCTGGAGGCCCAGCCGGATATGCACGTGGTGGGCGAGGCCGGCGACGGGCTCGGCGCCATCGACCTGGCCGGCCGGCTGCACGCCGATGTCATGGTCATGGACGCCCGGATGCCGAGGCTGGACGGCGTCGAGGCGACCCGGCGCATCCGGCAGGCAGGCGAGCGGCCGCGGGTGCTGATGCTCACCACGTTCGACCTCGACGAGTACGCGTTCGCGGCGCTGAAGGCCGGCGCCAGCGGTTTCCTGCTCAAGGACGTGCCGCCGGAGGAGCTGCTGTTCGCCATCCGGGCCGTGCACTCCGGCGACTCGGTCGTCGCGCCGTCGACCACCAGGCGCCTGATCGACCAGTTCGCCGCCCTGCTCCCGGCCGGCGGCGAGCCGGACTCGCCGGCCGAGCTGCGCGACCTGACCGAGCGCGAGCGCGAGGTGCTGCTGCACGTCGCGCAGGGCCTGTCGAACCAGGAGATCGCGCAGCTGCTTTTCCTGTCGGAGGCGACCGTCAAGACGCACGTCGGCCGCGTGCTCGCCAAGCTCGGGCTGCGCGACCGCGTGCAGGCCGTCGTCTACGCCTATGAGCACGGGCTTGTCCGCGCCGGGCAGAAATAGTCGCGCCCGGCCGTAACAATTTGCCGGGATTGGCCGGCAGCATGACCCAATCGGACCTGCCCGCGCACTTCTCGTCCGGCACTACGCGGTCTCGCCCGCGCGCTGCCCGTGATGCGAGTAATCTCCATTCAAATCCTGAGGCGGGAATGAATTCATGTTGACTGTGCATAACTTTTCCTATGGGCTCGTCACCCCTGCCCTCGCGTATGCGATGTCATGCCTGGGGGCGTTCCTCGGCCTGCGCTGCACTACCCGGGCGATGGCCTCGGCCGGCCGGGCCCGGCTGAGCTGGCTGCTGCTCGCAGCGCTCTCGATCGGGACCACCGGCATCTGGGTGATGCATTTCATCGCGATGCTCGGCTACACAATTCCGGACGAGCTCATCCATTACAGCGTGCCGATCACGATCATCAGCATGCTCATTGCCGTCGTCGTGGTGGGGATCGGCCTGCTGATCGTCGGTTTCGCCCGGCAGAACTGGCGCAATCTGGTGCTGGCCGGCGTTTTCACCGGCATCGGCGTCGCCAGCATGCACTACTCGGGCATGGCCGCGATGCGCATGCCCGCCAGGATGACGTACAACCCGGTGATCTTCGGTCTGTCGATCGTGATCGCCATCGTCGCGGCCACCGCCGCGCTGTGGGCGGCGCTGCGGCTGCGCGGCACCGGGGCGACGCTCGGCGCCGCCCTGATCATGGGCGTCGCGGTCAGCGGCATG
>Ga0335077_10002230_pt1 | contig 23116 bp, 17 predicted proteins | sample Lox_Sample_31_FD_207151 | JGI IMG/M metagenome (GOLD analysis project Ga0335077, IMG submission 207151) | Soil microbial communities from Loxahatchee National Wildlife Refuge, Florida, United States - Lox_Sample_3.1 | ecosystem: Environmental > Terrestrial > Soil > Wetlands | place: USA...
GCACGATGGGTCCGCCCAGGCTGCCGCCGAATTGGTTCAGCAGAAACGGGTCGGGAGATGCACCGTCAAACGGCGATCGCGCGTCCATCGCGTCGTTCCGGAAGAAGTCGAACACCGAGCCGTGAAAACTGTTCGTACCGGATGGCGACACGACCGACACCTGCCCTCCCGCCGTTCCCGATTGTGTGTCCGCCCCGAAATTCTGTGATTGCACCTGAAATTCCTCGATCGATTCGAGCGGGATGTTGAGCCGCATGTACTCACGCTGCTCCTGATTGTAAACCGCGGTGGCGTCCACGCCGTCGAGAGTGAGGTTGTTATCATCCAAGCCGTGTCCAGCGAAGCGGATGGTCCGCTGATCGCCCGCGCCGTTGTCGATTGCGCCGGGCGCGAGCGCCGTGAGGGTGGCCCAGTTCCTGCCGTTGATCGGCAGGTCTTGCACCTGCGCCTGCTCGATGGCCGCCCCAACTGTCGCGTCTACTTCTTGCAATTGGGCCACGGACTCGGTAACGGTCGTCTCTTCCTTCCCGTGAGCCAGCTCAAGGCGGACATTGAGAGTCCTCTTTTGCCCTACCACCTGCTCCAAGCTGTTCGCGGTCAGCTTGGCAAACCCGCTCTTGATAAAGCCCACCGAGTACACGCCCGGCGGCAGCCCTGGCAATTCGTAATTGCCCCGTGATGTGGTCAGCGTTCGGCGCTCGAAGCCCGTACCGTTTTCCATCGCCCACACCTCACACTGCGGAACTAGGTTCCCTTGCTGATCCGTGACGATGCCAGTAATGGTGGTGCGGTCCACCTGTGCCCGCAGGGACGGGCACGGACCGAATGACGAGAAAAGGAACGCGAGGATCACACGCCTACAACCACGGAAAACGCGCATAGATTAATTAAAGCCTCCCGCGGGCGAAAGGAGCAAACGAAGAATCCGTTACGGTTTGGCGCCTAATCACGGCTGCAAAGCAAAAACAGCCGAAGATTGAATCCCCGTCCCCCCGTACAGTTGAATAGCAAATCAGGTTGCTAAGACTATTATCTATTACCTATTCAAGCCGAAACTGAAATGCAGCCCGACCCGCACCTGAAACGGTTCGACGGGGTGGAAAACGTCTGTGAATGCCGGCGCGGCTGTTAACGTTATCTGGGATTCATAGGCGTAATCAATGTCGTGATCCTTACGATTCAGCAAATTCAAAAACTCGACCGAAACGCGCAAGGTCTTGTTGATTTGACGACCGACCTCCGCATTGAGCAGCGCCGTCGGATTTGAGCGATAGATTCCATCGGACGTCAGATAACGCGGGCCAAAGTAGCGTAGGCGCAAACTCCCGTAAAAGCCTTTGATGTCGTGCATTGTGGCGCCCGAGGCAATCACCCAGCCAACCGCTTCGGGCACCCACCTGCCACCGGCGCTGTCCGGCGCCGCGTCATCTTCATCTATGGAGGTAAAGCGAGCGCGGGAGACCGCCATGTCAAAGTCAAAAGCCCAATGTCGCGTTGGCGTGAAGTAGTTTGCCCATTCGACGCCATAGCGGTTGCTCGGCTGTGACGACGGAATAGTGCCTCCGGTGTCACCGTCCTGCTCCAGCTCGGAAGCACTGCGGAGATACCAGAGCGAGACGGTGCTCTGCAGATGTGGAATGGCGGCGGTGCGCACGCCGATTTCCGCACCTTTAGTGGGGATCAGCAGGGGAATTCTTCCGACGGGCGTATTGGGATACGGATAATCTGCCGATACGGGTTCCACCGTTTGGGTTGCGCCACGAACGTCATTGCTGTGAAAACTGAATCCACCCTGTACATAGAACTCAGTCTTGGACCACGGGCCGAAGATTATACTTAATTTTGGGCTGGGCAGAAACTTGCTGGTTGTTCCGGAATTGGCCGGGGTAACCAGGCTGGTGACGTCAGCGTATCCCATGTCGCCGCGCAGGGTCGCGACGGTGCGGAATTTGTCCGACCACTGGACTTTGTTTTCCGCATAGAAACCAACTTGTGTGTCCGAGAAGCGATCAGCCTGGGTGGTCGCCGGCAGAATCGTCCCGGTATCGGCATCCATTTTGTCCACGCGCTCGCGATCATCCGTCTGGTAGAGGCCATTGTGTACCCAATCATTGCGAATCTGCAGGCCGAACGTATTTTCTACCTTGTGGCCGAACCACTGGCTGAAAACCGTGTGGCGTACGTCCACGCCGGCCACCCAGCGCCTGTCCTGCTGTTCAAATTGGTCGCCGTGAATGGGGTCCGTCAGGTAGTAAGTGAAATCGGAAAACAAATCGAGATCATAATAAAACCCGTAGGCCATGATTTGCGTTCTGGAGTTTGCGTCCTTGCGGTGCCATTCCCCCTGTAGGCTGTAACGCTGTGAATTGCCGCCGTCGGTTGGATTGAGGGTGCCGTAGGTGCCAACGAGGGGCACGGCGTTATCCGCTATTTGATCGCTCGAGTCCCATTTTCCATGGTAACCGCGGGCTGTGATGCTGAAACCATTCGAGTCTCCGCCCTGGCTGTAGGTTGCCAGGGCGTTAAATTTGGCATAAGCATCCGGGTGCTTCCATGGGCCATCATCGTAATACGCTTCTCCACCGTACAGCAAAGTGCCCGAGCCGAGCCTCTGCGAAATGCCGAAAGCGGCCCGCGCAAAGCCGTACATGCCGCCTTCGAGCGTGAGAAAGTTCTGGGGCAGCGCCTTGAAATACTCCACATTGTCATTTCCGGCTGATCCATAGTTACCGACATCCGCGGAATAAGGACCTTTCTGGAAATCCACCCGCTCCACAAACTCCGGGATGACTGTGTTCATGTCCGAGTACCCCTCGCCGTGCGCGTGCGACGGCAGGTTCAGCGGCATACCGTCGAGGAAAGTGGCGAGGTCGGTGCCGTGGTCGAGATTGAAGCCCCGAAGAAAATATTGGTTCGCCTTGCCGCCGCCGGCGTGCTGAGTGATGATGAGGCCGGGAATCGTCTCTAGGACTTCTCCGGAACGAAGAATCGGACGATCCTGGATTTCCAGTGCGCCGACCGTTCCGTGAGTGGCGGAATCGGCGGTTCCGACAAGGTCATCCGCCCGGCCCTGCACGTTTACGCTGGTGGTCACGGCGCTCACACCCAGAGAGATGCGCATGGGGCGTGGCGTTTCGGAACCAATAGTGAAGGCCGTTTCCTTGGTTTCGAAAGCGGCATGAGATACCACGAGCCAATAATCACCTGCCGAGAGCCCAGAAATAGCGAAGGAGCCGTTCGCGTCCGACGGAACCGTCGTTAGTACGGTACCGCTGGCGCTTCGAACCTGCACCGTGGCCCCGGCAATTGCCGCGCCAGACGGGTCCACCACAGTTCCTGATAGCTGAAGTGGTCCCGAGCCGTCGGCCACTCGCGCGTGCTCCTCCTGAGCGCTGAGCGTCTGCGCCGAGCACAAGAACAGGGACAAGAACGCGCACGGGAGAAGCGCCAACCGCACGGTTTGCCAGTTACGGCCCTGAGGCATCTCGGCATCCCTCCTTCTTCGGAGCGATTTGTCTTCGCCAATGAATTCAAGCCCTGCGGACGCCGGCCGTACGCCGCACTCCGTGGTAGCCCCGCCTCAAATCCATCGCGCACTCACATTCGTAGCACTTAAATGAGAATCGTGATACTACCATGAACGCATACGATATTGCAAATCGTGCGAAACATGCGAGCCGGGCTGCCAGTGTCTGCAGGCGTGAACGGAGACACCGGGCGTCGAGCATCCCCCGATCCACCGGCTCACGGGCCACAGATTTCCACCAGGGGATCGCTGGTGGCGCTGACCTTCGGTGCCGGGCATGCCATCTATTTCAGTCCGTCACGAGATGGCGGCGCTACGATTTCGCCGCCCGTCAGGGTTGCGGAAGCCGGCATTGTTCCACTGAGTTGCCATCGCGGTCCGCGCATTGCGTTCGCCGGAAACGCTATTGTAATCACCGCGGTAGTGGGCAACAAGATGGAGGCAGGGCCGCACGCGCACGGCCTGCCTTCGGACGGCGACCTGATGGCATGGCGGTCTGAAGACGACGGAAAAACCTGGTCGAGCGGAAGAGCAATCAACGATATCCCTGCCTCCGCCACGGAAGGGCTGCACGCGTTGACGTCTAACGGCGCTGGCCTGCTGTATGCGGCGTGGCTCGACAAACGCGGCGCCAAAGGGACTAAGCTCTTCTCCGCGCGTTCCACGGACGGTGGGAAAACATGGTCGCGGAACGTCGCTGTTTATGTGTCGCCGGACGGTTCTATCTGCGAGTGCTGCCATCCCTCGCTGGCCATCAGCCCTTCGGGCAAGTTCCTGGTCATGTGGCGCAATGCGCTTAATGGCTCGCGCGACATGTATCTCGCCAGCTCGTGCAATGGCGTCACCTTCACCATCAGCACAAGTTGCGCGAAAGGCACATGGATGTTGAATGCATGTCCGATGGATGGAGGCGGCCTGGCGGTGTCGCCCACCAAGGTTCTTACGGCGTGGCAGCGAGAGACGAACGTGCTTCTGGCGGAGCCGGGACATACGGAAAAGCAGATCGGGCAAAGGCAAGGATATTTGCACTGGCGTTAAGTGCCGAACGTGCTTATGTTGCCCGGGTGGATGGCACGAAGGTAGAGGTTTGGATCGACGGCAAACTGGAGGAACTCGCGTCGAACGGCGCCTTTCCGGCGCTTACGACTCTTCCCGGCTGCGGTGCTCTCGCAGCCTGGGAGGAAGACGGCGCGATTCAAGTTCGCCGGCTACCATAAGCGGAGTGCTTGGGGTCCAAGATTCTAACAAGGACGTGTCGTCTTGACATACGTTTCGCGAGTACGCGAAGCAAGGCCGCGGTGGAAGCGATACGTTCGCGGCGGAGCGTACCCTCTGGTCCCTTCCACTGCCACAAAATGAAGATAGCGCTCCCGCCGGTGCGTGGCTCCTCTCCAGCCGGACCCTAACGCTGTGACACCTCGTGGTGCGAAGGCGCAATGCGGTCAAGCTCCGCTACAAATCCACGAGCAGCCGCAGGCGTCGATACGTGTCCCTCGATGATTTCATGACCGCTCAGCGGCCGGCCATACAGCTTCTCAGTCTCATGGTTATCGTGCTCGACAACCGTTCCATCAAGCGAGATGCCGGCAAAAATACCATGTGTGCGCGACCAGGAGAGTATTTCCGCACGCATCAGGACGTCTGTGTTGGCGGCCGCGTCGCGGCCAACCGGTCCGGCAGCCGCAGCCGCGTCGGCACCGATCTTGAATTTGTCCGAAAGCAGCCGCTTCATTCCGCGTTCATTCATGACAAGCAGGACTACATCGGTTTCATCGGCCCCAAGCTGAAGTCCAAAACTCCCACCTGCTAAACCGACCGGCGCCGGTGCGCTCCAACCCCGGCTGTCGCGACAAGATGCAAATCCACGGCCGTAATCTCCACCCACGATGAATGCCGCCTTCTTCATGCCTGGGACGACAACGATGCAGCGCGACCTATCTAACAGAGATCTGGGAATCTCCTTGTCGGGTGTCCGCATGATCTCCTGCAAGGTCTCGGTTGCGTGCCGGAGTCTGTGATCCGGAGTTTCCTCCTGAGCGTGGCCCGGCATCGCAGCCCAAGACCACGCCAGAACCGTGAAAATCTGTAAAGCGGTAATGATTCTCATTCTTTTCTCTCCCTTTGTGAACGTTCCAGAAGGGGCGTTTTCTTTTGAGTCGTCTGCCCGCCGATCATCGTTGAAGAAGCGATTGCCGGTGCAGAGAGCACAGCGCGAATCAGCAGGCTGCAGCCGTGTACGCCCAAACGGCCGTGCCGGGGTTAGGAAGCATCGGCATCCGGACGGGCAGACTACAGCCTGCTGATCTCCACGGGCGATTGCTTATCGGGAGTGATCTTGGTAAACACCATCACAATCAAGGTAAGCTCACCCAGAACCTCCCATTCGGTTCGGGGAACATCGCCACAACCGCTTAGCGTGCAATTCTCCTCAATAGGTATTGCTTCCTTCATGCTTTCGTGTCTTTGCAATCGCGTTGCCAGGACTGGAAAGTCCGGACCTCGTCTCCACGAGGGCCCACCCTGGCGATTCGCCGAAGGGCGCGACAACAGGATGCCGAATGGAAAGCCAATTGCAATTCCGCCCAGCGTGCGAACCATATCTGTCGTGCGAAAAGTAGGAATCTTTGGCGTAATGGCTGCCGTAGTCAGTCTGAGTGGCTGCGCGGTGCACGCGCGTTATTACGATACAGCCCACGGCGACTATCACGTGTGGGGCCCGTCGGAACGAGAACCGTATGCCCGTTGGGAAGCGGAACAGCACCGCCATCATGTAGAGTATAAGAAACTCAATAAGGAAGACCGGCAGGCGTACTGGAACTGGCGCCACGAACATCCGTAGAGTTTTCACAACGGCCGGCAGTTTTCAGACGGACGCCCACCGTCGGAGCAGATTGTGATAGATGCCGGTGAGCTGTACAGCCGCCGGATGATCGGGCCGGTCGTCCGTGAGCCTCTGAATGGCGACATCCAGATCGAACAGAAGCGTCCGCTCGCCATCCTCGCGGACCATGCTTTGGATCCAGAAGAACGAAGCGATGCGCGCTCCTCGCGTCACCGGACGAACATGGTGCAGGCTCGTCGAGGGATAGAGGATCATATGACCTGCCGGAAGCTTTACGCTGTGCGCCCCATATGTGTCTTCAACGACCAGTTCGCCGCCGTCGTATTCGTCAGGCCCTGTAAAAAAGAGCGTTGCCGAAAGATCGGTGCGGATGCGGTGTGGCGTGCCGGTCAACTGCCGGATCGCGTTATCCACGTGTGTGCCAAAGGCTTGCCCGCCCCGGTAACGGTTGAACAGCGGCGGGAAGACGCGTGCCGGAAGCGCCGCCGAAATGAACAACGGGTTCTGTTCCAACGCCCCGAGCACCATGTCCCCGACCTCGCATGCTGCCGGTGAGCCCTCGGCGAGCTGCATGTTCTCCTTAACGCGTGAGGATTGATGGCCGGCTGTCACGCGGCCGTCGATCCATTCGGCCTCTTCGAAAAGCTGCCGGGCTTTCAAAACCTGCTCGGCAGTGAGTACATTAGGAACGGCTAAGAGCATCAAGTGTCTCCAAAGAAAACGACAAAAGCGTGTGGCGATTAATTGGGTCTCCCACTCCCGGGCTCAGAATTTGAATTTCAGGCCGACGAGCGCGGATCTTCCCGGCCCGAGCACGATATGCCCGGGATGCAACTCGTCATAGTAATAACGATTGGCGATGTTGTTCACGTTCACCTGGAGGTCCATATGCTCATTCAGCGGATGTTTCACCATCGCGTTGAACACCCAGTAGCCCGGTACCTCCTTGATCAGGCCGGTGACGGGATCGAGCGGTGCTGTGGAGCTCGCCGTCCGGCACGAAACGTGGTTGGCACCCGCACCCGCTTCCCAGCGCCGATGAAGACGATATTCGGTCCAAAGATTGAAAGTGTATTTCGGAACGTTGGCCAGGGGGTAGCCAACCGATAACGGATAATAATTCGAACTGACGACCTTACTGTCGAGATAAGCGAAGCTGGAAAGAAGCTCCCATCGGCTTGTCAGCCTTCCCTGCGCCTGAAACTCGAACCCGTCCACGCGCTGGTTGCCCGCAAGCACGTTGAGCAAGGAATTTGTCGGATCGGGTTCCCGAGCATTGTATTTGTCCGTCCGAAACAACGCGCTTCGCAGCGACAGATGGCGTCCGCCGACCTCCCACTTGGTGCCGAATTCGTAACTGAGGTTCTTTTCTGGCGGGAGATTGGCATTGGCCGCGCTGAGCGAAAGCGATTCTGCAGATGGGTTGAAGGAGGTCCCCGCGTCAAAATACATGCTTCCCGCCGGCATAGGTTTAAAAACCAAGGCGGCCCGCCAACTCGGCATGTTGTCGACCCGGTTGAATGCCGACGGGGGCGAGACCTGTTGCGTATATGCGGTGTCGAAGCGATCGAACCGAAACCCTCCAGAGAGGTCCCACATCTTACCGAGTTGGATCGTATCAAGCATGTACACGGCCGCACTGAGGGCCGTCGTATGGACGATGGAGGAAATGGTTTCGGTGCCTGAGAAAGCCTGGTAGGGATCTGGATTCCATAAGCTCGTGATGGGAACGTTCGTCCACTTCGGCCGCGTCGGATCCGAAGTCTCTTTTGTTCCCTCGGCGCCGGTCACCAGCGTGTGCCGGAGAAACCCTGTCTGGAAGTTTATGCTGAGGTCTAGTTGTTCGTCGAGTAAACTCTCCACGCTATTGGCTGAGATCTCGTTTCGATTTACGCTCATCTGGCTCAGCGGCGTGGCGAGCGTAGGTGCCGCACCGGTTGCTGACGAAATGATCTGCGGCTCGGTAATACGCACGTCGCGTTTGTACGTGGCATAGCGGATCTGGTCCCGAAGGTTGATGTGGGGATTAAAATCATGCTCGGCCTTAATCGTGCCGATGTCATCATAAGTACGCAGGAAATTGCCGTTCTGGAAGCCGTAGTAATTCGTCCGACGTACGGGCGCTGGACCGTTGAAGAGCCATGGTATGCCGTAATCGGGAGTATCATCCGCGTTCAGGTGAAGGTAGCTGAAGGTCAGTCGTGTGGGCGTGCCCAATCCTAAAGCGAGTGAGGGCGCCACTCCAAAGCGGCGGTTCTCCACGATGTCTCGTTCGGCGACGTTGTTCATGTCACCCATGACGTTCAGGCGGAAGGCGGCGTGCGAGCCGAACACGGCGAGCGGCTCGTCGATATCGAGGGTAGCCCGTCGCGTCAGATCGGTTCCAAGGCTGATCGATCCGGAGATTAAGGATTGCAATCCCGGCGTCTTGCTGGCTTGGTTGACCACGCCGCCCGTAGAACCGCGCCCAAACGTCACCGAAGACGGACCCTGCAGAACCTCGACCTCCTGAATGTTGAACGGGTCGCGATAATAGCTCCCGAAATCGCGCATTCCGTCGAGGTAAAGGTCATTACGCGCCGTGAACCCCCTGATGGTTAGGTTGTCGCCCTGGGAGCCACCCTCTCCGGCGGCTAGGCTGATTCCAGCGACGTTACGCAGGGCATCTCGCAAAGTCGTGACACCCTGCGCCTCCATGACTTGCTGCGGAACGGCGGAGATGGTCTGCGGCGTATCGAGCACCGGGGTGGAATATTTCGCCGATGACGAGGCGAGGGCTTCAATTGTGGCGGTGACCTCCACGGATTGCGCCACACTCTTGAGGTCCAGGAATACGGAACCCGAGGATGTGAAACGATAAATTATGCCCGTGCCTCCTAACAGTTTCTGAAGCGCTTGATCAGGCGTATAGAGTCCCGTGACGCCCGGTGACAAGATCGCCCGAAGCCCTTGGTTGGAAAGCGCAACCGTGATCCCTGTTACTTGTTGAAACGCTTCGAGGACCGAGTCCAGGGGCCCTGCCGGAATCCCAAAACGTCGTACCGGTTGTGATCCCTGCGGCTGCGAAATTGCGCCGTTTGCAGGGACAGGCCGCGCAATATCCTGCGCCCAAGCCAAGTTGAACGTCTTCGCCCCGGTTGCGGAGTATGCAACCAGCGTTCCCATAGCCGCCCATCGATAGGCGATCGGCCAGCGGTTCGGCCCGTTGCCGTTTTTTTCCCGCTTCCGCGGCTTGATCTTGATTCTCATTTCGCGTGTTCTCCTGAAAACTCGCCTTTAGCAGTGCATGGCCAACGCTACAGTCTCAAAAGTGAGCCGATAAGGTCTAATCCCGGAAGGGAATCACACACGGCTACAGAGGGCTTTGCTGCGTGGCTAAGCCCTGCCGACGTCGATCTAGGCGGCCTTATAATGAGGGAACCGCCAACCTCCGGGTTGTCGATTCGCAGGTCTCCGCGGGCTTCGCCAAAAGTACTCCGTGGAGACCTGTTCCACTTCAAATAACGTCAAGAGGCTCTCGAATCCTCCTTTGGTTCGCTTTCCGCCGCAGCGCAGGTGCGGCAATGCCCGCCGAGCTCGAGTCGTGTCACGACAATTGAGAATCCGGTTTGCCTCGAAATCTCGGATTTGAGCCGTTCAAAGATCGGCGTTGAGTATTCTTCAATTCGACCGCACCGGAAGCAGGCGAGATGAATATGGTCGTGCTGGCGCCGGACCTCGTAGAAGTGTTTTTCACCGTCCAAATGCATAAGGTCCAACTCGTCGATTAGGCGGAATTTCTTGAGCAGCTCGATTGTGCGGTAAACGGTTGCGCGATCAATATTCGGCTCCCGTTGTCGCGCTTGTTCGAGGAGAGTCGCGGCGTCCAGGTGCTCCCGAGCGCTCTGAATCACCTCGATCAGCGCGCGGCGTTGGGCGGTCATGCGGACGCCCTTGGAGGCGAGCTCGTCGGCCAGCTCGCGCCGCCCTGTTGCGGAATTCATTGGAGCTTCTCCAGTTGCGACTGAGTCGCAAACATTGACATAGGAAAGCAGATGCCCAACAGTTTCAGAACTTGCGAATCAGTCGCAACAAGAGAGCAAGAATGCATATCGGACCTTTCCGGTCCATCTTACGAAAGCGGTGGAACGGAATCAAGTGAAATCTGCAAGTGATTTGCACTTGTTCTCGGCTTGACATGCATTACGTTTTGGCTTTTCTGTTGTGCAGGCAAAAACCAACCAACCGGGCCATCGACGGAGCAGCTCGCTTTTCGCGCTTGTAGACACCAATTCAGCCGGCCTGGGGAAGGGAACCAAAGGCCGCTTGCCGTTGCCGAAAGCGCATAAGCCGGTAGGTGCCGAAAACCGTAATTTCAGAGTTGTACACCTCTTTTTAATTGACACTGAGTTGCAAGTGCGTTCTAATGATCTTTCATGGTGCGTTGCGATACCGTAGCAACTCATCGCAGCAAATGAGCCTGGGTGCTGGAGTATGCCACGCCCGGCCTACGGTCATTGTCTCTTGGCCGAAAGCAGCCGAGGACATTATGAATTTCCCAAAACAGAAGCTGGCCCTCGCCTGGGTGGCATTGGCGATCGCATTTTCCGTGCACGCGGGCACGGGCGGCAGCATCGCGGGCACGGTCGCCGACCCAAGCGGCGGCGTCATGCCGGGCGTGAGCGTAGCCGCTCGGAATGCTGATAGCGAAGTGACGCAAAGGACTACTACGAACGACGCAGGATTCTATGCCTTTCCTACCCTGCCGGAGGGCCGCTATGAACTGCTGATCGGGCAATCTGGATTCGAGCCGTACAAGAGCGCGGCCGTGCTAGTCACATCGAACGCCGCTTTGCGCGTCAACATCCAGTTGAGCCTGCAAGCACATGGCGAAGCTATAACAGTCACCGAATCGCCGACGCATGTCGAAACCACGAGCACCCAGATGGGAGATCTGATCGCCGCCCAACAAGTGGCCAGCATCCCGATCAACGGCCGCAGTTACACGGACTTGCTCGCCCTCCAGCCGGGAGTGATCCCTGCCAGTTCGCAACAGCCGAACGCCGTGGTGATGGCCGGATGCACGAGCGCACCGCCTTCTGGCGACCTGAGTCCGGGGAACCTCTCCGTCAGTGGCCAACGAGAAACTGCCAACAGCTTCAGCGTGAACGGCAGCCTCGTCCAGGAGGACTTCAACATGGGAGCGGCGGTTGTGCCCAACCTGGACTCGATCCTCGAATTCCGCGTCCTCACGAGCAATTTCAATCCCGAATATGGCAACTTTAGCGGGGGCCAAGTCCTGGTCACGACGAAATCCGGCACGAGAGAATTCCACGGCAGCCTCTTCGACTTCCTGCGCAATACAGACTTGGACGCACGCAACTATTTCGCCTCTGAGCGTGCCAAGTACGACCGAAACCAGTTCGGCGGCACGATCGGCGGGCCGATTCGGCGGGAGAAAGCATTCTTCTTTGCCGATTACCAAGGCGCGCGGATGACCCAAGGTATCGATACGGGCCTGATTTCCGTTCCCTCGCTGGAGAACCGCACTGGCAATTTTTCGGATAATCCGGGCGTCCTGTCCGGTACTGTGAACGGCCAGTATTGGGCTGATCTGCTTACTCAAAAGCTCGGCTACGGCGTTCATCCGGGTGAGCCGTATTACGCCTCGGGGTGCGTGAGTCCAGAGCGATGCGTCTTCCCGTACGCGCAGATCCCTGAGCGCGCCTGGTCCCTGCCCGCCAAGGCGCTGCTCCCGTACATTCCGACGCCGAACCAGGGTGGGGATGTCTTCTCGACGTCGGCGTACAACCAAAACCTGCGCGACGACAAAGCCGCCCTCAAAATCGATGCGAACATACGGTGGGGCACTGTTTCGGCTTACTATTTTGCGGACGACTACTACATAGATAATCCCTATCCGACCGCGCAGGGCGGCGCAAACGTGCCCGGCTTCAACGCGATCTCACTCGGGCGCGCGCAACTCGCGACGGTCGGGCTGACGAGCACACTCGGTCCAACCGCGATCAACGAATTACGCTTCGGCTACATGCGAACCGCCAACGATGTTGGACGTCCGGTGGGCGGCGTCGGCCCCACGCTGGCGTCCCAGGGCTTCACAGGAATCGTTCCCCTCGCGCCACAGATCGAAGGCATCGAGAACGTCGCATTCAACGATTTCACCATCGGAGTGGATACCACAGGCGCAAAGCAGGCGAACAACACCTACCAGTGGTCCGACAGCTTCTCCAAAGTGGCGGGCAAGCACATTGTCAAGCTCGGCGCAAGCATTCATTACGACCAAGTCAACATCAATCCGAACGCGGTGTACAACGGTTCCTTCCTCTTCCAGGGCACCGAAACGGGCTCGGACTTCGCGGATTTCCTGTTGGGCATCGCCAGTAGTTATAACCAGGCCGATTCTCAGGCCTTTTACCTGCGCAACAAGTACGTCGGAGTGTACGGCCAGGATGCCTGGCAACTTCGGCCCAACCTGACACTGACTTACGGATTGCGATGGGACCTGCTGCCGCCCTGGCGCGAGAAATACAACCAGATGCAGACGCTCGTGCCCGGCCAGCAGTCGGTAGTGTATCCAGGCGCGCCTGCGGGCCTGGTATTCCCCGGAGATCCCGGCGTTCCCGATACGCTCGCTCCGACCAAGCGCACAGATTTCGCACCACGCATCGGCCTCGCATATTCGCCTGATGCCAAAACCAGTATTCGGGCGGGCTACGGGTTGTTCTATACGGCATTCGAGGGCCTCTCGGCGGGAATCATGAGCGCCAATCCGCCCTATGGCTATGATTACGACAGCTTTGCACCGCCGCTGTTTGCGACGCCATTCATTACCGCCGCCAGCGGCGAGGATGTTGGCCAGCGGTTTCCGTCGCCAATTCCGGCGCTCGGTGCTTCGGCCCAGAACCCCAACGCAACCGTGGATTGGTCGCAGTATCTGCCAGTCACCGGCGTGCCATCGTTCTTCCACCGGAACGTGACGCCGTACAGCGAAAGCTACACGCTCTCCATCCAGCGGGAGGTCGCACGCGACCTGGTGCTAAGCGCGAGCTATGTCGGCTCCCAGGCGCACCATCTGCTGGTGCTCATTTCCGCGAATCCAGGCAGCCCGGAGCTCTGTTTGAGCCTTAGCCACCCACTGGATGTTATGCCAGGAACGCCGACGTGCGGGCCCTTCGGCGAGAGCGGCACGTACGTCACTCGCACCGGCCAGACGATCCAGGGGACACGTGGGCCGTTCAGTCCGGAGTTTGCGGCTGTGACATACCAGAAGACGATCGGCAATTCCAATTACAACGCGCTCGAGCTGTCACTGCGCCATTCCACGCCGTCGCTAGAATTCCTCGTGGGCTACACGTACGGCAAGTCGCTCGATCAGTCTTCCAGTCTGGCCGAGGCTGTCAATCCGGTTAATCCGAACCTGAGCAAGGCAATCTCGGCGTTTGATCTGCGCCACAATTTGGTTGCCAGCTACGACTGGAAGCTTCCGTTCGCCCGCTTGCTCCATCGCAGATCGCGGCTAATCGACGGCTGGGCGATATCCGGCGTGACTCGATTCAGTACGGGATTTCCGGTCACCCTCTTCAACAACACTGACACATCGCTGCTCGGCACAATTCCGAACGGCATCAATAACAACGGCGTGGATACTCCTGACTATATTCCAGGCAACCTCGAATTGAACATGAATCCGCGGAACGGCCGACCGGCGTTCAACCCGGCGCTGTTCAGTCTCCCGGACATGGGCCAAATCGGCACGGCCGCGAGACGGTTCTTCTATGGCCCAGGCGTGGCCAATTTTGACGTGGCGCTGCACAAGAGTGTTCGATTGGCCGAATCCCAGTCACTGGAACTACGATTCGAGGCGTTCAACATCTTCAACCATGCGCAGTTCTTCGGGCCGGCAGCGGTGAACGGCAATATCAGCAGCGCCGGGTTCGGGCAGGTCGTGAACGCGGCGGCGCCGAGGCTGCTGCAGTTGGCGGCCAAATTCAGCTTCTGAGCTTTGCAGCGACTGCTTCCAATTACCGGAAAATGCTTGACTTTCCGGCTTGGGGCCTCGGAAAATGGCGATTATGCAGGGCAACCCGAAAGTCATCGCCGCGCTGAATGAAGCTCTGAAGGAGGAGTTGACGGCGATCAACCAATATTTCCTCCATGCCGAGATGTGCGAGAACTGGCACTACGACAAGCTGGGCGACTACATCAAGAAGCAGTCGATTGATGAGATGAAGCACGCGGAGGTGCTGATCGAGCGGGTCCTGTTTCTCGATGCCACGCCCAATATCACAGAACTGATGCATCTCACGGTGGGTCGGAACGTCAAAGAGCAAATCGAAAGTGATCTGAAACTCGAGATAGACGCAGTCGCGATGTACAACCGAGCTATTCAGATTGCCCGCGACGAAGGCGACAATGCCTCCCGAGAGTTGTTCGAGCGGCTGCTAAAGGACGAAGAAGATCACGTGGATTGGCTCGAAGCCCAAATGCACCAAATCCACGAATTGGGTTACGAGCGCTATTTGAGCCAGCAGATTCGCGAAGAGAAGTGATTCGGATTGGCTGCTGTCGACGGGGATAAAGGAACGGCAAGCCGGACGCATGGAGCCTGGATGAAATCCCCCAGTGTAATCACGCCCTGCGCACCGAATGCTATTCTCTGTATCGCTCGCTCTTTCCAATCGCCAAGGGTTTACTAGCGGCGGTTGGTTGTATGTACGCCTTCAGGAGTTGCACTGGCGCTTTGACGGACTCTGGTGCTAACGGCCGTCCGCGCCATTGCTGACCGCTCTGGGCGGCTGCGGCCAGGCGGATTCGCTGGTGTGCTAGGTAACGCGAATCAGCGAGTAGACCAGTAGACCGTATCCGTCGCTTCACGATTGCAACCCCTCGACGCAGGCCTTGTTGCTGCGTGACAGTGCTAGAATCAGACTTCCGGAGCCAATTATGTCTAACAGCATTCCTTTGTTGAATCAGTCGGTCGCTGACGAATTGCGCGCAGTCCACCAGTACATGTACTTCCACTTCCACCTTGCCGAGCAGGGCTACGGACCGCTAGCCCAGCTCTTCAAGAAGACGGCGATTATGGAGATGGCCCACGTGGAAACGCTGGCCGAACGGATTTTGTTTCTTAAAGGGGATGTCGAGATGCTGACGTCCTCTGCCGTGGAGAAGATCACCGATCCATCTGCGATGCTGGCCAAAGCAATCGAGATGGAGCAGGCAAGCGCACGCGATTACAACCTTGCGGCACAAAAGTGCGGGGCGGACGCGGATGCTGCTTCAAAGCGCCTGTTCGAAAGCCTAGTAGGAGATGAGGAAGGCCACCAGGACCAGTTCGAAAAGCAACTGGACAATATCAAGCGATTTGGGCCGGCGTACTTAGCGTTGCAATCGTTTGGCGCAACTCCGGCGGAGTAGCCGGCCAAGGCCGAGGAATAGCGCGCCGCTACCTAGCGGAGATCGGACGGGTGTGGTGCGATTTTGTGGTTTAGCGATCCTGCACTTGGATTGTAAATGAGCGTTCGTCTGTCCGACCGCCAGAGGTCGTGATTTGGTTGGTCACGGTGTACGACTGGCCGGCCGTGCCACCGGACAGCCACACGGTGGTCCTGGTTGGACCATTGGAGTCGCCCGCCGCTTCGAGCGCGGGATCGCTAACGGACCAATCGCTGGTCGCAACTTGGTCGCCAGCCAGCCATTTAGACCAATCGACGGAGTAGTCCAGCACGGCTTTGGGATCTTTGATGAACGTCGTCACGCCGCAATGCTCCTGTATTCTGATGGCATGGCTACAGTCCGCAGCTCCGCAGCTATTGCTGCCACACGGGGCTCGGGTGCAACGCAGATGACGCGCATTTCTACTGTGACCGCCAAAATCCGGGTCTCCATGCCCACGAGCACAAAACGAACGCTGGGCGTGTCGACCTGCGGTCTAACAGCGTTGAGGGCGCCGCCGGCCTGAGCGCTGCCGACGGCGATGCCTGCCAGTGGGCAAACCCGAACGAACCCGGCGGAGGGCACCGCAAAACCAGCGGCTGCCGTATACAAGGCCCGAATGGTTCTGGGGACGCCGAACGTTTGTCCCTGGCCTGTCGCCGTCGCCCGCATATTCCAGATGCGGACAGCGCTGGCGTATAAGGAGCATTCTCCGGCAGCACAGCCGGCCACAGACCGGAGTGCCGCCAATTTCGCATCGGCGGTGCCCTGGCCGGCAGCAATGCCAGCCAGGGTGCGCGTCGGGTTGAAGAGAAGGAGCAGCACGGAGTCTCCGCTCTGCTACCGCTCCCACCAGCCCATCTCCAGTTCGAACGACAGGCCAGTGGTCGCGTTGCCGGGGAACCACCCGTAAAGCGTCAGCGCGGAGTTGGGGCCGAGGATGATCGGCGGGATGCAGCTAACCCGGCGACCGGGGCACACGGCTTCGGCCGCCGTCAACCCGTTGTAAGCACCGGGATCGGCGCTACCACAAAGCAGCACCAACTCCTCGCCGACGACCGGAATGCCGCCCATGCTGGCGTTCGCCACGACACGCGCGGCGCCGGAGGACGCAGTGAGCACGGAAGCGGTCGCGCTGTTCTGTGCGTTCACGGAGCACACGGACTGCGTGGCCACGTCCGAGTTGGGCGATGTCGGCGTGAGCCCGAGCGTGTTGTTGGTCGAGAGCGTCCGGAGCTGCGGGTCGGTCTTGATGGCGAACCGCACACCGGTCGCGGTAGCCGGGACCACGGTGCAGATGAGCTTGATGTAATCCAGGTACATGCGCTTGCCGAAGGGGTTTGCCTTCGAGTCGTTGTTCTGGATGTACAGCAAAGGCGTGGTGTCGGAGAAGGCCGCCTGAATGTTGTAGCCTTGGCCCGTGCCGGGCGTCACCGTGGTCGCGATGAAATACGAGCCTTCATCGGCGAGCAGGTGCTTGGTCGGGACCAGCGACAGCACGTACTGCTCGCCGTACCGGCCCCCGCGGACATTCGTCACCGGGGCCTTCTGATCGGCCTGCGGCGAGGGGATCGCGCGGGCGGGAGTCCACAATTGATTTACATCGATTCCGGGCATCGGTTGGTATCCTTTCTAGGTCGTTATTGAACGGGCAAGTTCGCAGGCATCAAACCGTCCTTGCCAGTCACCATGTCGGTGCCGGCGAGGGCCTGCAAGATCAAAAGCAAGAGGGCGTTGGTTTCACGGAGTTCCTGGCGAAGCAGGGTGATCGAGGAGTCGGCAACCTGAAGGACGCCGGTCGAGTCCGTGAGGAGCTTGCGCGCGGTGCCCACCATGCTCTGGTTGGGCGCGGCATACGAGGGGCTGACGACGGGCACGCCGTCCACTCCGCCAACGAGCAGGAACGTCGGCTGGTTTGTCGTCTGCCCGTTCTGCGGCGTGCCATCTATAGCGGCGGTCGGCTGGCGCGCATAGCCGGAGGACGTCCCGTCGCCACCGACGACCGGGACCATGTTGCCGGAGCCGAGTGCGGCGGCAATAGTCAGCGGGCCAACGATGATGTGGCGCCCGTTCGAATCCACGGCCAGGGCGACCGGGCTGCCACTCGACATGCCGTGCGCCACGACCGAGGGGCTGGGCTCTGTGGCGTTCGTATAGCGGCTGGTCTGCAACTGCGCCAGCCCGGACGTGAACGCGGTGACGCGCACGCGAAAGTAAGCGAAGCCCGACAGCATGAAGTCCCACGCGACGTTGAGCGTGTTGATCGCGGGATTGCTGTCGAGTTGCCCGTTCGTCGTCCTGCAACCGGCCACAGTGACCCACGGGCCGAGTACCGGATCGGCGACGGTCGCCTCAAAGATGATCGTGATGTTGTACGTGCCGGAGATCTGGAGCGTGAGGCCGTTCGCCGCCGCCAGCGGGATCGGACCCCAGATAGCGCCGTTGGCGCCCAGCGCGCCTCCGAGAACCGGCAGGTTGGCCGAAGCGATGGGGACTGGATCGTGGTCCGTGGCCAGCACGACCGGGATGCAACTACCGCTCTGCGCCCTGCCGTTGTAATCGAGGTGGACCGGAATCGCTTCTCCGGGGCCGTTGTGGACGGTCACGCGCGCCGCGCCGGTCTTCAGATCCTCGATATCGCCCTCGGTGACATAGGTCTGGAGCGATCCCTGGCCATCGGTCACGACCGGATCGGTCGATCCCTCGGTGCCGTCCATGAGTTTCACACGCTGGTAATGGGCGCCGGTTACCGGGTCCTGATCTGTCGCGATGGTCGCGCCCTGGCCGGGACTAATCGGGATGTTGTCGGGCATGGGTTAGTCCTCCTCGACCACGAGCGATCCCGGCGCGAACTGCCCGAAGTCGCCTTGCTGCACGATCTTGGGCGTCGTCAGCGTGTTCCAGTACAGGAGATTTCCGTTCGTCTGTGCATCGAAAATGCCGAACGCGACCGATTGCAGCCAGTCCGCGGCGGCGGGTCCGAACTGGATGTTGTTGGTGTTGGCGACCTGCTGCGCGTTGCCGCTTGCCGGTCCGGGCGCGCCAAAGGTGATCGCCTGGCGCGAATATCCGTTGCCGGAGAGCTCCGTCCCTGCCGACCCATCGTCACCGGGCGCCACGGAGAACAGAGCGACGAACGGCGTCACTCCGGGCAGGTTGTTGCCGTTGAGCACGTTGAGAACGGCGTTCGAGTAAGCGTGCGATTTGCCGGGCATAGTTGGGCGATGCTCCTTTCGCTAAATGGCGTGCGCCGCACCGTAGGCGACCAGCCAGAGCGCGGACTTGATCTTTTGCCATGTGGACTTGGGTTTCACAAAGGCGCTGGTCGCGGTGTGGACATCGGCGGTGATTCCGGCGATGTTTTCGCCGTTCTTCACGGCGGCATCAGCCAGCTTCGGCGCTGCCTTACCCGCCGCTTCCGACGCCTCCGCAACCCCGCGCGCGGCGACCGTCGCCGATTCCACGGAGGCCTTTACGTCCCAATACAGGTCGTCCCAGGAATCGCGCAGGTCCTTCACGGTGGATTGAGTTTCCTGAAGGGGCGGTTTCAAATCTTCACGGATTCCGGCCAGCGTGCCGTTGGCGCTCGACAGTTGCGCATTTGCTGCGCCAACAGCAGTGTTCGTGACCGCGATCGCGGCGTCCACGCGCGCCAGGGCGTCTCCGGTGCGCCGGTCCAGGATGGACAATGCCCGGTCCACTTTCTCCTGGGCGGCGTCGGCCTGCGCGTTGGCAGCGGCAAGTAGCTCCGTGCGTGTGCACCGGAGTTCGGTAACCAGGGCCACGCGCGTGGCGGCAAGCTCCCCTGAAACGGCCACGGGCAACGCACGGGTGGCCACAGTCGCGGCATGGAGGAGGAGGAGGGCCTGTACTGCCACTCCCGTGAAGGCCGCCAACAGGGCGCAGACAAGCGCAGTCCTAAGCTGTCGCATTGGACACCCCCGCGGCGCGCCTGAATAGATCCGCCGTCGCCGTATTCCTCCACTCCTGGATGCCTGCCCGGTGGCACTGATCGGCGCAGGCCTGCCAATCCTGTGCCTTGGCGGCCAGCGCGAGGTGCGGGAATTTCGACATCAGTCCGCCCGCGCCCAGTTGAAAGGCCATGTCGAGCAAGGCCTCCTGCGCCGGCTCGGCAAATTGGGTGAAGCCTGGCAGCAGATGAGCAAGTGCCGATTGGAAGCCGGCCACGTCAGCATCTTGCAAGGCATCCACGGCGGCCTGCGTCATGCGAAGCGTGGCCCGCTCTTCGTAGTAGTGAGGCAACATTGCCGGCTTGAGGCCCTTTACGAGATGCCACTCGGCAGTCTTCTCCTCCCGTGTAGCCGCCGTGCCATCACGCCGGACCATCTCAATTTCGGCGATGGCCTCGGGCGAAGGAATCATGTGGCCGACGCCACACGTCACCAGCCCGAGCGTATCCAGGTAGAGATGAGGAACGACGCCTTCGTGCTGGCGCAATCGCGCCTTCAGATCTTCAAACATTGCAATGTCCTTTGAGAGGGTTTAGATGAACGAGGGGTTGCTTGGCTGTTTCGGCAGGGGCAACGGCCATCCGAACAGGCAGATGTGGTCGTAAGCCCAAAACTTGATCAGCGGGACCGCCGTCCGCTGCGCGGCCTGAAACTCGCGCGCCCACGGCCAGGCGGGGTAATACCAGCCCATTAAGTACCGGCAGTGGGCGCGGTCCCAGGAGAACACCGTGAACGGGTATCCCGCGCAGGTCTGCGCCTCGTCGAGATTGAAGTCGATCCCGCCGTACTGGAATCCTTCGCAGAGGAACGTGTCGAACCCTGAGCCAGCGCGCGCCGTCCACGCCGGAGGCAGGTTCACGTAATGCAGCAACCGGCAGTTCGTCGGGTCGTTCACGTCCAACGGCCAGAGGATCTCGAACAGCGCGGAGGGCACCTGCGCGAGCACCGCCGCCTGCACCGCGTCCACGTAGCTCCCCAACCGCGCCCGTAGGAAGTTCGCGTCTGCATACCCGTTGACGCTCGGGTCGTCGTTGGCGGTCAGGAACGAGTGGAGCGGGTTGATTCCTGCCTGCGCCGCCGCCGCCACGGTATCGGCGTCATAAAACGCCATACCCGCCGCGCCGATGATGTACCACCACAGCACCTCGCCGAACTGGAGTCGGGGCGTCAGGCCAGCCGCTGCCATGAGGGCGCCCATCTCCGCGTACACCGAGGCCATATAGTTCACGACCGGCGTGCTGAACGCCGACATGGAGCTAAACAGCCCGCCGAAGCCGGTGTCGGTGGTCGCCGGGCTGTTGTCCGGATATCTCTGCGTCCAAACCGCGCCGCCAGCCGGATCGTCGGGCGGGTTGACCAACTCCTGCGAGAACGAGACGACCACGCCGATCCCGGCCGTCTTGAGCGCGGAGAAGTAATCCGCGTGCCAGTCACGGATTGCGCGGTTGAGCGGTTGGTCGGCGGTCGGATCGATGACCCACGTGGGAGCCGCCGCGCCGGTTTGCAGGTCGCCAACGACCGTGGCGGTGCCGTGCGCCGTGCTCACGTCCACCGACAGGGAGTACAGCCAGTTGGCGGCGGTGCTCCGGCACGTGATCGTGAGGACCGCCCCGTTGGCCTCGGCCCACACGCCGACGAGCGTCGCGTTGATGAATCCCGCGAAGTGCGTCGCGATGGTCTCGGACGTGTCGGCGGGGAAGACGGTCTTGCCGACCGCGCCGTCGCCGATGTGAACCCAGATCGTGTCGTTGGCCAGCCAACCGTCGCCGAACGTGATCGTCGCACTCGGATAGATGCCGCCCGACGCCTTGCGCTGGTTCCACCAGAAGACGCCGCAGTAATGGTCGATCTCGCCCACGAGACCGAGCTTCTGGATGTTCCAGATCAAGCGTTGCGGCGAGAGCTTGTACGTGTTGTCGGTGTCATAGTCGGTGGCCAGGCCAACGTCGGACCTCGTCTCCGGAGCGTCGGGCACGTCCGAGAGGACCGCGCACTCCAGGAAGTCGAAGTAGAAATACCACCCACCGCTGCTCGCGTTCTTGTTGCCAGTCATCGAGATCACGATGGTGTGCTGGCCCGCCGGCACGTTCTGGAACAGACGCCGCCGCGCCAGCATGCCGGAGCCGTAGCAGTCGAGCGTGACCGGCGTACCGCTATCGAGGGTCGCGGAGATGATGCCGCAGTTCGTGTCCAACCACGTTCCCAAGTAAACGTCGTGGATGGACTGGCAATGCGTCTCGATCGTGAGCGTGCGCGTCTTGTACTGGCTGTACGCCGACCGGATCGCCCGGCCCATGCTCCAGTACGCCGCCACCTTGGGCGCCACCAGCGACGGGTCCTCCCAATAGCCCGCCTGCGCCACCCAATAGTCGTCCTCCTCTAACCGGAGGGAGCCAGGCCCAGCGACCTTGAGCGCGCGCACGTTGTTGGGGTCGGTGACCGTCCAATTGGTGACGTTGACGCTCCACTCGGTCGGCGTATAGGCCGCGCCGTTCGCCAGCGCGGGCGCGAACGTGAGCCAGACCTTCGTCACGTCTGTCCAGCCCAACGCTCCGAAGTCGATCGTCAGATGCCACTTCACGTTGTCCGAGGAGCCGCCCACCAGTTGCAGCGTGGTCGGCGAGAAGTACAGGTTGTCGCTCGCGTGCAGTTCGTAGAAGGTGACCGCGTTGCCGTCCGCGCCGGGCTCGGCGCTGATGGTGATCTGATTGCCGGAGGCGGTCGCGGAGAGGACCACCGGCCCATACGTCGTCCAGTCCACCGCGTTGATCCCCGTCGCGAGTTGCGAGCAGACGGCGGCGGGGTCGAACGCGGTAAGCGTGGCCGCCGCGGAACCGTCCGAACTGGAGACGCTGACCGGTCCCGGCACGCCGGGATTGAGCGTGATCGTGATGTCGTTCGTGTTGCCGTCCGCGCCCACGGTGGCTGTGCAGTTGGCGTCGCTCGCGTTGATCTGGTCGGCGATGTTCTGCGCGATCTGCGCCGAGGACAGTCCATCCTGGTCGCAGGAGTACACGACGCCCGCGATGGTGACGCTGTGGGTGGCATCGGTAAGCGTCGCCGGGCCGGAGCCGTCTGAACTCGACACCGCGATGGGGCCGACCACCCCGCTCCGGAGCGATACCATGACGCCGTTGCCGGAGGCGCCGCCGACCGTGGCCGTGCAGTTGGGGTCGCTGGCGGCGATCTGCGCCGCGATGTTGGCTGCGATCTGCGCCGAAGTAAGACTGCCCTGCGCGCAGGAGTACTGGACGGTTCCGATCTTCACCCAATGGGTGTAACCGCTCAACGTGACCGTGCCGGAGCCGTCCGAACTCGACACGGTGACCGGCCCGGCGACAC
>Ga0335077_10002231_pt1 | contig 23114 bp, 12 predicted proteins | sample Lox_Sample_31_FD_207151 | JGI IMG/M metagenome (GOLD analysis project Ga0335077, IMG submission 207151) | Soil microbial communities from Loxahatchee National Wildlife Refuge, Florida, United States - Lox_Sample_3.1 | ecosystem: Environmental > Terrestrial > Soil > Wetlands | place: USA...
GATCGTGGAGTAGCGATGCGGGCGTGGTGGGCAGCGGCGGCGATGGCGGGCGCGCTTTGGTGGAGCGCGCCGCGGGGCAACGTGTCGGCCGCGGGTTCGGGATACGATGGGCCGTGGATGGCCTCGTCAAATCTCTCGGTGGATCTGGCAGGAGCGCAGGATACGCGGGTGGCAGCGTGGGGAACCGCGGACTACCACGATTTCCGGGTGTCGCTGCCTGCGCCGGGGAAGCACGTACGGATCCTGCGAATCGCGGGCGACCTTGTGGCGTGGCCGAGGGTGCTGCCTGGGGAATTGCCGGTGTCGCCGGGGCAGTACGCTGGTGTGCTGGTCGGGTTCATGACGACGGCGTTCGAGGGATCAGCGCGGTGTCGGCCGTGCGCAGATAACACGATGATCTACGTGCAGGGGGCGATGGGCGCGGCGCCGGTGCGGGTGCCATTCGATCGGGAGGTGTCGGTGGGCGGGGCCCTGGAGGTGGACCAGGTGCTGGTGGTCAGGATTGCGTCGTGGCTGAACAGCATGGGACGGCCGGTACACGCGGAAGCGACCTTTACGGTCACCTGGAGGGCTGAAGCGGAGTAGTGAGACGACCGCGTGGAAAAGTTTCCAGTGCGGCGGATAGCGGGACTAAAGTCCCGCGCAGTCTGAAGCACTGCCCCACAGAGTTTGGCACCTGGACGCCTCATTCCGAGCGCAAGGGTTGCATGGGGTCCACGCGGGCTGCGCGACGCGCGGGAATCAGTCCGGCAACGAGCGCGGAAACCAGCAGCAGCATAGTGGCGGCGCCCAGCGGATCGCTGGCCTGGATTCCGTAGACCTGGCTTGCCAGCAGGCGCCCGGCGCCGATCGCACAAGGGACTCCGATAAGAGATCCTGTTTCATCATCATCTATACCGGCCGGCGACACAAAAGGTTATAGACCGGCGCCACGTAACTTTTTCCCGGCAGATCAGTATAAACACCAGGAGGTCCAGTGCTGGCTGATCTGCGCGACGCGTTACGGCAACTACGGAAGACTCCGGCGGTCACGACCACAGCGGTGATCACCCTGACACTGGGAATCGGAGCGACGTCGGCCATCTTCACGCTGGTGCACCAGGTGATGCTGAAGTCGCTGCCGGTGGCGAAGCCGGAGGAGCTGTGGAGGATCGGAGACAAAGTCCGCTGCTGCAACTGGGGCGGCTACACGCAGGGCGATGACGGGAATTTTTCGCTGTTCTCCTGGGAGGCCTACAAGAACTTCCGGGCGCAAACGGCGGAGTTCGTCGAACTGGCGGCGCTGCAGGCGGGCAATGCGCCGCTCGGCATCCGCAAAACGGGATCGCCGGCGCAGGCGGACACGCGCAACGGCGAGTATGTGTCCGGCAATTTTTTCCGGACTTTCGGCGTGCAGCCCTGGATCGGGCGCCTGATGACCGACGCCGACGACCAGGAGGGTGCGCCGCCGGTCGCGGTCTTGAGCTACCGTATCTGGCACGAGAAGTACGGCGCTGACCCCTCGATGGTTGGGGCTACTTACCAGATCAATGGCCACCCGTTCACAATCATCGGCGTGGCTGCGCCGGGATTCTACGGAGCCAAGCTGGCGGGATGGGGCATGCCGGATTTTTGGCTGCCGTTGACCACGGAGCCATTGATCGACGGGGACACGGCGCGGTTGAAGCGGCCCAACGGCAACTTTCTGGACCTGATCGGAAGGGTGCGCCCGGGAGTGAACCCGAAGTCGCTCGAAGCCAAACTGAGGGTGGAGTTCCACGACTGGCTGGCCAGCCATGTGCCGGACATGGGGCCGGGCGAGAAGCAGCTCTGGCAGCAGCAGACCCTGCACCTGATTCCGGGAGGCGCGGGAGTCGCGTCGATGAGGGATCAATACCGGGACGGCCTCAAGCTGCTGCTGATCGCAGCCGGGTGCGTGCTGCTGGTAGCTTGCGCGAACCTGGCAAACCTGATGCTGGCGCGCGGCCTGAAGGATCGCGCGCAGATGTCAATCCGGGTCGCGCTGGGTGCTTCGCGAGGGCGCCTGGTGCGCAAGGTGCTGGTGGAGTCCATGCTGCTGGCGGTGGTCGGCGGAGTTTTGGGCATCGGAGTCGCGTATGGGGGGACCAGGCTGATCGTGCACCTGGCCTTCCAGAACGGCGGTCCCAACAACTACGTCCCGATCGAGGCGGCGCCCTCCTGGCCGATCCTGCTGTTCACGCTGGCCGTATCGGTGCTGACCGGGGTATTCTTCGGGATCGCTCCGGCGTGGATGACCTCGCGCACCGACCCGGCGGATGCGCTGCGCGGCGCCGGCCGTACGATCGGCGCCGGGCGCTCGTGGGCCCAGAAGTCGCTGGTGATTGCCCAGATCGCGGTCTCGGTGGTGTTGCTGTCCGCGGCGGCGCTGCTGGGCCAGAGCCTGCGCAACCTGGAGCACCAGAATTTCGGATTCGAAACCCAGGACCGGTATATCGCCTGGATCAATCCCATGCTGGGCAACTACAAACCGGAGCAACTGGAGCCGATGTTCCGGCAGATTGACGAGGCCCTGCTGCGCATTCCCGGTATGCGGATGGCGGCGCCCGCGCTCTATGCGCCCATGACGGGCGACAGTTGGAATGACGGCATTCGCGTCGAAGGCAGGCCGGAGCCGGGCGCGAAAGAAGACACCGGCGCCGGGTGGGCGCGCGTGATGCCGGGGTTCTTCGAAGCCATCGGTGCGAAGATCATGCTGGGGCGACCCATCGAGGATCGGGACACGGCTGCGACGCGCAAGGTAGCCGTGGTGAACCAGGCTTTCGCGAAGAGATTCTTCAAGGACCAGAACCCGATCGGGCAGCACTTCGGCCCGGGCAAGATGAAGTATTCCGCGACCTACGAGATCGTTGGGGTCACCAACGACGTGCGGTACATGACCTATGAATACAAGAAGCCGGTGCGGCCCATGTTCTGGGTGCCGGAAGCGCAGAGGGTGCAGTACGACGACCCGGCCTACACGAGCGGGGAAATCTGGTCGCTATATTTGTACAACGTCGTGCTTTGGGCGCCCGGCAGCCGGCCGGGACTGGAGGAGCAGGTGCGCAAGGCGCTGGCCGGCGTGGATGCGAACCTGGTGCTCTACGGGGTGGACCCTTACAGCAAGGTGGTGAGCGCGGATTTCCAACAGCAGAAGATGATAGCCACCCTGACCACGCTCTTCGGCGTGCTTGGGCTCGTGCTGGCGGCGGTAGGGTTGTACGGAGTGCTGGCGTACATCGTGGAGCGGCGGACGGGAGAAATCGGTGTGCGGATGGCGCTGGGCGCGGATCGCGGCCGCGTCATGGGGATGGTGCTCGGCGGCGCGTTGTGGCAGGTAGGTGTGGGACTCGCGATCGGAATTCCCGCCGCGATCGGGGCGGGGACGCTGATGACTTCGCAGCTGTTCGGGGTAAGTCCGTGGGATCCGGTGATGCTGGCGCTGGCTACGTTGTTGCTCGGTGTGGCGGCGCTGGCGGCGTCGATGATTCCGGCGTGGCGCGCGGCAGGAGTGGAGCCGATGGTAGCGTTAAGGACAGAGTAGAGAAGAGGCGCGCCCTGGACAAGGCAGCAGCCAGGCTTCTGCAGAGTTTTCCGACGCCTCCAGGCAACAAGTCATTACCTGGAGGCTCCAGCAGGACAGGGCTCTGATTGTCCCTGGTGACCGCGAAGTGTCCTCCACTGGTCAGCGAAAAACACCCGAGAGATTCCGACGGCACTGCGCGCAGATGCCCGGCGGGTCCAGCCCGATGGCATAATATCGGGAGACAAAAACGCCCGATGGGGTTTTGTTACCCTGGGAGGTGTTTCCGCCGTGACTGCGACGAAAGCATGGAAATGGCAGTTGAACACCGTCCTGGCGGATCGCGCGCTGCGGGATTACTCGCCTCTGTTCTTGGCGCGCTCTGGCTCTTCCCCATCCCGGAATACGCCGCGGACGGGGTCGTAAGGCTTCCGGTCATCGACAAACAGGATATCCGCTTCGTCGCGCTCTCCGCGGGTGGCCAGACGCTGGAGGGATGGGTCCGGGGGATCGCGCAAGATAATCAAGGGTTCATGTGGTTCGCCACCGATGACGGCTTGTATGAGTATGACGGCTATACTTTCACGCCTTACCTTCACGATCCCGGCAACCCGAACAGCCTGAGCAGTAACGTCCTCAACACGATCTACAAAGACCGGAGCGGCATACTCTGGATCGGGACCTTTTTCACCGGTGTGGACCGACTGGACCCGGCGCGGGGCACTTTCACGCATTACCGGCATCAGCCCGGCGTCGAATCGAGTTTGAGCGACGATCGGGTCCGCGCTGTTTACCAGGATCGCAGCGGCACACTCTGGTTTGGGACCGGGGCCGGCGGTTTGAATCGCCTCGACCCCTCGAGCGGAAAGTTCACTCACTACCGGCACAATGCCGCGGACCGAGCGAGTCTCACAGACGATGTCATCAACGTCGTCTACGAAGATCGCTATGACAATCTTTGGGTGGGTACGGCACACGGCCTCAACAAGCTGGATCGTGCCACCGGCCGGAGTTCACCTTTCCTCTATGACCCGAGGAATCCCCACAGCATCGGCAGCGATTCGGTAAGCGGCATCCGGGAAGACACATCCGGCATTCTGTGGGTGACCTCGCTTCACGGGGACGGGTTGAGTGCGTTGGATCCGAGCACGCAAGAATTCACGCGCTATTCGTTTCTTGCAGAACGCCCGGGCGGTGAGAATGTTTCGGGCGTAGTCAGTCTTCACGCAGACGCCGACGGCTCCTTGTGGCTGGGCACCGTGAATGGCGGATTGCTCAGATTGGATCTCAAGCGCAGGGAATTTGCCCGCTACACCAACAATCCCGTCAATCCTCTCAGCCTTTGCGGCAATGGCGTCGGGCCGATTCTCGAGGATGCCGAAGGAGTGATATGGATAAGCACCCGGAACGGTGCTTGCCGGTTTCCACGGAAATCGCCCGGGTTCGTGAGGTATCAGCAGGAAGTCAACTCTTCTCCAGATTTGCGCGGGAGAGAGATCCAGTCCGCGTGGAGCGACAGGCAGGGATACCTGTGGATCGGAACTACGAGCGGGCTTCAGATGCTGGACCGGGAGACCGGGCGATACAGGCTGTACCAGCATGATGCCAACGACCGGCATAGTATTACAAACGCCCCGGTTTTCGCGTACGCCCAGGATCGGCCGGACAGGATATGGTTCGGTACCTATGGTGCCGGACTCAATCGGTTTGACAGGGCAACCGGGCGATTCACGGGCTACCGGCACGACCTCAACAATCCTGACAGTTTGAGCAGCGACCGCATTCTTTGCCTTCTGATAGATCACGACGGCGTGCTCTGGGTCGGGACTGAGAACGCGGGACTCAACCGTTTCGACCCGGGCACCGGAAGGTTTAAAAACTACCGTCATGATGCGGGCGAGCCTCACAGCCTGGCCGAGGTCGGCGTCCAGACGCTATTCGAAGATCGCGCAGGCATATTGTGGGCGGGGAGCGGAGGGTGGTTGGAACGCTTCGATCGCAAATCGGAGGGCTTCACAGGCTACCACTCCGATCCCAAGGATCCCGGCAGCCTGAGCAATGCGCAAGTGGAGACGATTTATGAGGACCGCCGGGGGACGCTGTGGATCGGCACGCGGGCTGGCCTGAATCGGATGCAGCCTTCCGGAACCTTCACGAAATTCACCGAGAAGGACGGGCTCCTGGACCCCTTCGTCAAGGCAATTCTCGAGGACCGCCACGGAGATCTGTGGCTGGCGACGCACAGCGGCGTCTCCCATTTCTCTCCGCAAACGGGGCAGTTTCGCAGCTACTTCGAATCGGACGGGTTGCTCAGCAACAACCTTTACCTGATGGGGAACGAAGCAGGCCAGACTCCGAGCGGCGAGATGGTATTTGGATCCTCGAAGGGCCTGACGGTATTCGACCCCGATCGTCTTTCTCCAAATTCCTACGTCCCTCCGGTGGTTCTGACGGATTTCCTGCTCTTCAACAAGCCTGTGCATCCGGATGCGAACTCGCCGCTTCAGAAACCGATCTCGGCCACCAGCGCTCTCACCTTGAGCCACAACCAAAGCATTTTCACGCTGGAGTTCGCAGCCCTCAGTTACGTCGACCCCGAAAAGAACCGGTACCGGTTCCGGATGGAAGGGCTGGAGAAGGAGTGGAACGAGGTGGATAGCAAGCGCCGGCTGGCGACCTACACCAACCTGGCGCCCGCAAAATACGTCTTCCGGGTGCAAGGCTCCAATAACGACCAAGTGTGGAACGACGCCGGTGTCCGGCTCGCGATAACCGTGCTGCCGCCATGGTGGGGGACGTGGTATTTCAGGAGCGCTTTGGTGCTTTTCACGGCAGGCCTGTTATTCATGGCTCATCGGATACGCATGCGAGGTTTGCGTTTAACCGCCGCAAGACTCGAGCGCCAAGTGGCGGAGCGGACGCGCGAACTCATGGCAGCTAAGGATGTAGCTGAGGCGGCCAATCGCGCCAAGAGCTCGTTCCTCTCGCACATGAGCCACGAGCTGCGCACACCCTTGAACGCGATTCTGGGGTTCGCGAACCTCCTTCGCGAGGACGCCGCATCCGAGAGGCAACGTGCGGACCTGGACATCATTCATCGCAGTGGGGAACACCTGCTCGGGTTGATCGACGACGTCCTGGATGTCGCCAGGATCGAAACGGGGCGTGAGACGGTGGAAATCGCGTCGTGCGACCTGATTCGTCTGATACATGACGTCACCGACATGATCAGGGTACGCGCTTCGGAAAAGAATTTGGAACTGCTCCTCGTTCAGTCACCCGGCTTTCCGCAAGCCGTTGCGACCGACGCCGCGAAACTGCGGCAGATGTTGATCAACTTGCTGGGCAACGCCGTCAAGAGCACGGAAAGAGGAAGCGTCACGTTGCGCCTCGATGCGCAGCGCACCGCGGACCCAGTGCAGGTGCTGCTGAGTTTCGAGGTCGAGGACACGGGAATCGGGATTGCGCGGGAGGACCAGAAGCGCATCTTCGAGCCCTTCGTTCAGGTTGGCAGAACGAGGCAGAAGGGCACCGGTTTGGGGCTGGCGATCACCCGGCAATTTGCGGACATGCTGGGAGGCACGATTCAGGTGACGAGCGCGCCGGGGAAAGGATCGCTGTTCCGTCTTGAAGTACCGGCAAAATGCGAGCAATCCATGCCAGGCCCGGCCGGAGTCGAGCGGGAATACATCCTTGATGCCGGTCAGCCGGAGTACCGCATTCTGGTTGTCGACGACTCGCCGGAAAACCGGCAGCTCTTGCAGCGCCTCCTTGTGAAAGCTGGATTCCAGGTGCGAATCGGCGAGGATGGCGCGCAAGCAGTCGAGGCGTTCCAGAGCTGGCGTCCGCAGTTCATCTGGATGGATCTGCGGATGCCGGAGGTAGACGGCGCCGAAGCAGCACGGCGTATTCGTGCGCTGAACGGGGGGAGCGAGGTGAAAATCGCAGCCGTAACCGCCTCGGAACATACGCACGCGGCTGTGGGAATGGATGATCTGGTGCACAAACCATACCGCTCGAATGAAATCTTCGAATGCATGGCGCGCCACCTGAACGTACGCTATCGCGCCGAGGCGGTGGTTCTCGCGCCGGCGGTCGTGTCGCCGGCCACCCTGCGCCCTGAAACATTGGCAAAGCTCCCGGATGACTTGCTGGCTGACCTCAAGAACGCAGTAGTCAGCCTCGACGTCAAGCGTATCACTGCCGTCATTACGCGTGTGTCTGAACGTGATGCTGTGCTAGCCTCGGCGCTGGCGTTTCATGCGGACCGCTCTGCATTCACCAAGATCTGGGAGGTGCTCAAGGATTGCAAGAGCGTTCAGTCATGACTTCACGAGATCGCTGCCGAAGCTTGCGTTCCTGGCTACGATCATTGGCTCGCGCCTAGTTTCATCAGCCTGGCATGAACTCTACACGTCCCCGCCTGACACAGTCGTGGGCGAACAGGTACATTCCGGCCGACCAGGCTTGATCCTCGACGCCCATGGGCTCGCCGGTCTGGCCGTGGTGCCACTCGTTGAATCCCCCGCGCTGATTCAATTCCGCCAACCTGTGGAGGGCCATCGCGGCTTCGCGGCGGCGACACGCGGCCACCAGCGCGGCGACGTAGAATCCGCCGATGAATGGCCACACGCCGCCGTTGTGGTAGTGGTGCGGAGCGTTCAGCGTTCCGTAGTAATCGCGCCAGTCCGGATCGCCCGGCTGGATGATGGGGGTCAAGCTGCGTGCCGGGCACGCGTCGATGCCGTGTCGTGAAACGAGCTCCAAAATGGACGCGGTCCGCTGCTCATCCGCGACCTGGGCCAGGATCGCCATCAGGTTGCCGAGCGTGTCGAACCATTCACCCACCGCGCGGAAGCCGAGATAGGGCAGATAGTAGGACTCGCCCGAAAGATATCGCTTCTCAGGAATCCAGCGCTTGCGCCCGAGCGAATCCTCGCTCCCCTGGCTCTCCGTGCTGAAGGTGTGCGACAGGTGGCGAAGGAGATTTCCGTCGCCCGAATACCAGAACCAGGCGTTCACCGCGTCCGCAGTTTTCTTCGCGCGGCGAATGCAGCACGCGCTCTCTTCGCGGTCCGAGGACTCGAAGAGCTTCGCGGCCGCACGCAGCGCAAGAACATAGAGGCAATTGAGGTACAAGCCCTTACCACGCGTACAGAACAGATCCTGCCAATCGGAGCTCTCCTGCATGCTGAGGAGTCCGCTTTGATCCACGTCCTGGCACTCGTACCAGCGGAGGATCGCGCGGACGGAAACGGGGTCGGGCGCCAGCAGTGTGCTGCCGATAATCCACCAGAGGCCGCCATCCGCGTATGCCCGGAAATTGGGCCGGAGCGTCGCGCCGTCGACATTGTTGGGGATTGCGCCGGCGGCCGCCTGATGCCGCTTCAGCAGCGCGAGCCCGGCCTGGAGCGCGGTCTTGATTTCGGGATCCTCCACCAGACGCGCCCCCAGCGAAGCGATCATGCTATCCCGGGCCCACACCTGGTGATGGCCCACCAGCCGGCCCGAAGCCTCCAGGCCCCAAGGACGGCAGCAACGGCGAATCGACGCGATCGCCCCTTCGTAAACGACGTCGGTTAGGTCCACGAGTCATTCTAACCGGTGGCTGGGCGGGGCCGTTCGGCCTGGAAACAGGTAAGTTTTCGGACCTGCTAAAGATGGCGGACCGGTTCCTCGGATTGCTCCGCGGCGCGGTTGGCCTCCCGCTGGATCGAGCGGCTCACCAGGTCCTTCGATCCCAGACCCACAGCCAGAGCCAGGGCGAGTACAATCCCGCCAAACAGAATCCCGAACGCCAGTCGGATGATACCGCCGCCGATGGTGAGGTGCTCGAGCGCCATGGCCACCGTCAGCACCATTACCATCCATCTCACGCCGGCGCTAAGAAGCCGGGCATACTGCAAATTCATATTGACGGCATCGATCAACACGCTACGCGCCAGGAACCGCGCGACGACGCTGCCTACGACCAGCACCAGGATCGCGGCCAGTACGTTTGGCAGATACTCGAAAACACGAAGCACCAGCGCCGATGTCAACGTCGAATCGAAGGCGGAAACTCCAATGACGAATCCAATGAAGACGACCGTCCAGGCGACGACCCGGGCTGCCAACAGTGTGGGGCTCTTGCCCGGCGACCATTCGGGGAGCGAAAGAAAGCCCCAGCGAAACACCCGATCGTCAAACTGGATTCGGCTGAGCGATCGGCGTAAGATGCCTGCGATCAGCCATGCCAACACGATCGAGATGAGGAGCGCCAGCAGCAGAGCGACGATGCCGGGCAACAGACTCGCCACCTGGCTCAAAGTCCGTGCCGTCGAGCGGCTCAATGCCTGTTGCACTTGTTCCCACATATTTCCTCCTTGCATACCGGGGCCTCAGGGATTGAAGCGGTCCGGCCACCGCCAGCGGGACACCAGGTACGGCTTGCCCGCTTCATATGCCTGCGCCAGCCGCTCCAGCCGCGCCTCCACCTCGAACGGGCCGGCACTTCCCATCTCCTGCGCGTAGGAGGCGATCCAGCCCAGATAGAGCGGCGTGAAGGATCGGAGCAGGTGGTCGCGGTTGATGGTTCGGACGCGGTGGGCCAGGGCGAAATCGTAGACAATCGACACCCAGACCTCGTCCAACATCCGGAACTGCTCGAGCGGCAGACGCGACAGCTTCCTGATCTCGAGCAGGACCGTGGGAGGCAGCACCAGGCTCCACACGTCCTGCAAGTTTTTGGCGCCCAGGTGAAACGACTCGATGAGCCGGCCGGCATCTACCGGTCCGCCTTCCTCCGGCGCGGTCTCCGCCGGTCCGAACCCCGGCACGGCGTGCGATCCCCGCACTCTCTGCCAGACGGCCGCATTCTGTTCCACGTCGAGGAATACCGGTCCCAGAATCTGTGCGAGAAGCGAGCTCAAGTTCATCCAGTCGAGCGGCGGCTGCAGGCGCGCGCCGACTTGCGCTTCGCAGATTTGAAAGTTACAGCGAACCGCGGTGGCAAGCACCGAGGCCAACGGATTTCCGCGGCTGGCGCCTCGCGCCTTTGCCTGGTCCTCGATGAGCGGCTGCATCATCCTCGCGGAAAGCCCGAGGTCGGGTCCCATCGGGTTTTGGATTCGCTTGCCGTATAAGGCACGGCTGAGCGGCGAGAGGACGCTCCGGTTGATCAGCCCCTCCCACTTGTGGCGCGCATATCGCGGCGTCACGAGATCGAATTCCATGTCGAGGGCGGGCCGGACCAGCTGGGTGATCCACAGCGGCGTTACGGTCTGCAACTGGGACGCAATCACGGTACACGCGCGCGCTCCGATTCCCCGGCCGATGCCGAAAATGGTGTGGTAGGCGCTGAAGAAGCCCTGCGGAGAGGCAGCGGACGAAGTCGCGTCCGACAGCCGGCAAAACAGAACCGCAAGCGGCTGTTCGTTCTCGAGTCGCGGCTCGGCAGCGCCCTTGTCTACCACGAGCACGGCGCGCGGAGGATGCGGGAAGCCCTCCAACGCCTGGCGCACCATCGACGCGACAGCGGACGATGTCCCGTTGGCGCCGAGGACGCCGATCAGGAGCTCCGCGCCCTGTACCTGCGCGAGATGTTCTACCGCTGGTTGCGGAATGGCGTCGAAGTCCATTCACGGCCTCCAACCTGAACCGGAAGCGACAGGATCCCCATCAAAGGTATGCGCACCCACTCGGGGCGATTGTTCAGCTCGTACGACAGCTCGTAGAGCAGTTTGTCCAGCCAATATACATACAGCAGCTCGCGCAGGTCCGTCTCCGCGGAAGGGAGAAACCCGGCGCCGGAGGCGGTATCCCGGTAGGCGCGCAAGAACTCGGCAGACACGGAACGCTCCCACAAGCGCGCCCAGGGTTCCAACTTTTCAAAGTCTTCGGGCCTGCGCGCCGTGTAGCTGATCAAGCTGGCGTAGGCGGCGTAGGACAAGGACCGGAGCATTCCGGCGACGTCCTTGAGAGGCGAGTGTTTCGCGCGCCGTTCTTCGAGCCCACGGGCGGGCTCGCCTTCGAAGTCGACGATGACGTAATCGGTCCGAACCTGCAGCACCTGGCCCAGATGGTAGTCGCCGTGAATTCGGGTCCGCTGTGCCTGCGGGTCGCGGCCACTGGTGAATCGGAAGTTGTCGAGAATCTGTCTCCTCCGTCCCAGGGCCAATCCCGCGAGGTCGAGCATCTCATCCGGCAGCCGGGCCACGCTATCGCGGAGCACGTCAAAAACCCCGGCCGCATCCTCCCGGAGATCGCCCAGCAAGCCAAGCAGGTCGCCGGAAGCCAGTGGTTCGGGGGAAAATGCCGGGTCGTCCGACGGCGCCGCGAGCGCAAGATGCAACGCGGCCGTGCGTTTTCCCAGGCGAGCCATGGAATCGAGCGCGATCCCGACGTAGTCCAACGCAGATTGGCTCGGCGGCTGCCCGGACAAAGTGAGCAGATCGGCGGCAGCGTTCGACTCCAGGTCCTCCGGAAGTGGAACGCGGGCACAATTCTCGTAATAACGTTCCAACTCTTCCGTCGTCAAAGTCCAAGCGTCGCCTTCGTTCGCCACCAGGCCCTGTAGCACCGCTAACGTCGACGATGCTCCGCCTCTCCACTCGTATTCGATGGTTCCCGCGAAGGGGGGCACGCCATCGAAGCCTGCCGTCTCCGTCAGGTATTTCCCGAGCTCGCTTTCCGGATTTGGGCCCTGTTGTTGGCGGCGAATCAGCTTGAGTATAAGCCGATCGCCATAGATTATGGACGTATTGCTTTGTTCCGCCGAGCTGCGCGCCGGCGGCAGTACGGTGTCTGGCGCGCCACGCAGCGCGGACAGCCGTGTGCCGGGCACACCTCGAACGGCGCCGGACCGGCCCGACAGATAGGCGGCATTTTCTATCAGCGCGAGCAGCGCCGTGCAAGCCGAATCATCGAGCGCCGCGTCGTGCAACAAGCCGCGCCCCTGTTGCGAAATCACGGAAGAGAGAATCGAGTTCGAGTGATGCTGGCGGAGGCGGTCCGTATCCTGTCCGAAGGTCATGGCGAGGGGGAGCAGGTAAGTGTCCGGATCGCCGCTCAGGTAACTGGCTTCCACCAGCGCCAGAACGGCAGCCGATTGTGGCAACTCGCACCAATCGACAATCCGCGCGGCGCGGATCCGCCGCGCCTTTCCCCCAAACCAGCGCTGTTTCGGCAAGTACTCCGGCAGAAGGACCGTTTCCAATTGGGATCGCCCGTACCCGTCGAGCACAGCCTCCCAGTTGTCCGCGGGCAACGGTGGCAGGGTCGCCTCTGAAACCTCCTCGGCGGACTCGGGTTTGGGGTGAAGTTCCAGCCAGAGAAAACCGTACGGTCCGAGAGTCAATCGGTAAGGTTGCCGTTCGATGGGCGGGAACTGGACATATCCCAGCATTTCAACGGGCGTCGTGCCTTCCAACTCCGCCAGGTCCAGATCCACGGGCTGCGCGAAGCGGGACAAGTTGGCCACGCACAGGACCTGCTCATCCCCGTAGCGCCGGAGATATGCCAGCACCTTGCGGTTTGCGGGCTCCAAGAACTCCAAACTGCCGCGGCCAAAGACCTGGAACAGTTTGCGCAGCGCGATCATGTTACGCATCCAGTTCAGCAGCGAGGACGGGTCGCTCTGTTGAGCTTCCACATTGATCGCCTCGTAGCCCCAAACCGGGTCCATGATCACCGGGCTGTACAGTTTGGCTGGATTGGCTCGCGAAAAGCCGGCGTTGCGATCGGCGCTCCATTGCATGGGAGTGCGCACGCCGTTGCGGTCGCCGAGATAGATGTTATCGCCCATTCCGACTTCGTCGCCGTAGTAGAGAATGGGTGTGCCGGGGAACGAGAACAGCAGGGCATTGAGCAGCTCGATGCGCCGCCTGTTGTTGTCGACCAACGGAGCCAGACGCCTCCGTATGCCGAGGTTGACGCGCATTCGCGAGTCTGCGCTGTACGCGAGATACATGTAATCGCGCTCGTCGCTGGTCACCATCTCCAGAGTCAGCTCGTCATGATTTCTCAGAAAGAGACCCCACTGGCAAGTGTCAGGAATCGGCGGCGTTTGGGCCATGATGTCGGTGATGGCGAGCCGGTCCTCCTGCCTGAGCGCCATGTAAATGCGCGGCATCAGCGGGAAGTGGAAGGCCATGTGGCACTCGTCGCCGTCTCCGAAATAGGGGCGGACGTCGGCCGGCCACTGGTTGGCTTCGGCGAGTATCATGCGCCCCCCGAAGCCTTCGTCGATTTCGTGACGCAGTCTTTTGATCAGGGCGTGAGTTTCGGGAAGGTTTTCGCAAACCGTTCCCTCCCGTTCCACGAGGTACGGAATGGCGTCCAGCCGCAACGCGTCCACTCCGAGTTCCAGCCAGAAATTCATGATTTTGAGCATTTCCTCGACGACGCGGGGGTTGTCGTAATTCAGATCGGGCTGGTGAGAAAAGAAGCGATGCCAGTAGTAGGCCTGCGCCACCGGGTCCCATGTCCAATTCGATTTTTCGGTGTCGGTAAAAATGATACGGGCGTCGGGGAATTTCTGGTCGCTATTGCTCCAGATGTAGAAATCGCGCTCCGGCGAATCCGCCGGGGCCTGGCGTGCCGATTGAAACCATGGATGCTGGTCGGACGTATGATTCATCACCAGCTCGATCATCACCTGCAATCCGCGTTCGTGTGCGCCGTCGAGGAACGTCCGAAAGTCGTCCATGGTCCCGTACATGGGGTGAACGCCGGTGTAGTCCGAGATGTCGTAACCGTCGTCCCGCAATGGCGAGGGAAAGAACGGCAGCAGCCACAGGCAGGTAACGCCCAGATCCTGGAGATAGTCGAGTTTCTGGGTCAATCCAGGCAAATCGCCGACACCGTCCCCATTACTGTCAAAGAAGGCGCGTACGTGAAGCTCGTAAATGATCGCGTCCTTGAACCAGAGCGGATCGCTCGCGCTGCCTGCTTTCTTCATTACGGTCGGTTCTCCGCATGACGAATGAACAGCGCACCGAGCGGAGGCAGCGTCAGGCTCAAGGAATAAGGCCTGCCGTGGCGCGGCAGCGGCACCGCTTCCACTCCACCTATGTTTCCCTGGCCGCTGCCGCCGTAGAGGACCGCGTCGCTGTTCAGGCACTCTTTCCAGTAACCGCCCATCGGGACGCCGACGCGATAATTTGCCCGCGGCACGGGTGTGAAGTTATACACAAGGAGCGTGAGGTCGTTGGAATCCCTGGCCCGTCGCATCAATGCGAGGACGCTTCGTTCATAATCGTTGCAGTCCACCCATTCGAATCCGGATGGCTCGAAATCCACCTGGTAAAGCGATGGTTGGCCCCGGTAGAAGGTGTTCAGATCGCGAATCCACCGCAGCAGGCCGGCATGAAACGGGTACTGCAACAGCTGCCAATCGAGACTGGCGTCGTGGTTCCATTCGTTCCACTGCCCAAAATCTCCTCCCATGAAGAGCAGTTTCTTGCCCGGATGCCCGAACAGGTACCCGAAGAGGAGGCGCAGGTTGGCGAACTTACGCCATTCGTCGCCGGGCATCTTGGCCAGCAACGAGCCCTTGCCGTAAACAACTTCGTCATGAGACAGCGGCAGAATGAAGTTCTCCGAAAAGGCATACATCGCGCTGAAGGTGAGTTGGTTGTGATGGTAGCTGCGATGGACCGGATCCTTCGACACGTAGTCGAGCGTGTCGTGCATCCAGCCCATATTCCACTTCAGGCCGAATCCGAGTCCGCCGGTATAAGTCGGGCGCGACACCATCGGCCAGGCCGTCGACTCCTCGGCAATGGTCAGACAGTCTGGAAACGCAGCGTAGACCTGCTCGTTTGTTTGCCGGAGAAACTGGAGGGCCTCGATGTTCTCCTTACCGCCGTAGCGATTGGGTATCCACTGGCCTTCGCGGCGGCCATAGTCGAGGTAGATCATGGACGCGACTGCGTCCATGCGGAGGCCATCGACGTGGTACCGGTCAAGCCAGAACAAGGCATTGCCGATGAGGAAATCGCGGACCTCCGAGCGGCCGTAGTTGAACACCAGGGTATTCCAGTCCGGCATCTCTCCCTGGCGTTGGTCGGCATGCTCGTAAAGGTGTGTGCCGTCGAAGTATCCCAAGCCCGCTTCGTCCTTGGGGAAATGGGCGGGCACCCAATCGAGGATGACTCCGATATCGCGTTGGTGGAGATGGTCCACCAGATACATGAAATCGTCCGGAGAGCCGAAGCGGCTGGTCGGTGCGTAGTAGCCGATCGATTCGTATCCCCAGGAGCCATCGAACGGGTGCTCCATAACCGGCATCAACTCGATGTGAGTGTAGCCGCCGTCATGAACGTAATCGGCTAACTGAACGGCCGCCTCGCGATAAGTCAGCCATCGATTTTCTTCCCCGCCCACGCGGCGCCACGAACCGAGGTGCACCTCGTAAATGGAGATCGGGCAGTCAAGCTCATTTTTTCCGGCGCGCGCCGCCATCCAGCCGGCGTCCCCCCATTGGTACGTATCGAGGTCCCACACTCGCGATGCGGTTCTCGGTCGTATCTCGGCTGCGAACCCGTAGGGATCCGCCTTATCGACCTCGTAACCTCCCAATCGCGAAATAATGTGATATTTGTACAGCGCCCCGGAGGCGATATCCGGCACAAAACCTTCCCAAAGGCCAGCCTGCGAATGGGGCGAGAGCGGATTCGACTCCACGCGCCAATCGTTGAAATCTCCAATGACCGAAACACGCGCGGCATTAGGCGCCCAAACCGCGAAGTGGACACCGCGGCGGCCTTCCACCTCGCCGCAGTGCGCGCCCAGTTTCTCGTAAGGGCGCCGGTAGGTGCCTTCTCCAAACAGGTGCAAGTCGTACTCGCTCAACCACGGGACGTGTGTCGTTGTTCCCATCGCTTCACCTACAGGTAATAGTCGAATTCCTTCTCTGTGCGGATCCAGCGCCTCAATAGCATGATGTGGGCCGGCAAGCTCTCCGGGACCAACTCGAAGTAGACGCGAGCCCCGTGCCAAAGGTACCGTCCGGCGCCCAACAGATCGTGTGCCTGGAAGGACCGGCCGGGGTCCACTCCCAGCGCGCCGAGATCGAGAGTTGCCCATCCAGTCTGTGCGTGCGCGGCGTCCAGGTTGACGATTGCGATCACGACATTCGACAGGTCGTCGGTAGCTTTGCTGTAGCAGATCACTGCCGGATTGTCGGTCTCATGAAATCGCAGGTTTCGCTGGCTCTCAAGGGCCAGGTTCTCCCGGCGGATCCGATTCACGCGCGCGATGAATTCCTTCAGGCTCCCGGGAGCATTCAAGTCACGGTGTTTCAACTCGTATTTCTCGGAATTCAGATACTCTTCGCTCGCGGGCTCGCGCGGTGTGTTTTCTGCCAACTCGAAGGCCGGTCCGTAGATTCCATAGTTGGCCCCCAGGGTGGCGGCCAGAACCAGTCGAACCATAAAGGCCGCCTTTCCGCCGACCTGGAGATACTCCGGAAGGATGTCGGGCGTATTGGGCCAAAGATTTGGCCGGAAATATTCACTCAGTTCGGTCCCGCTCAACTCGAGAAAGTACCTTGTAATCTCTTCCTTGGTATTGCGCCAGGTGAAGTAAGTATAAGACTGCGAGAAACCAATCTTGGCGAGGCGGTACATCACATCGGGCCGCGTGAAGGCTTCGGCTAGAAACAATACGTCCGGATGCCGCTCTTTGACTTCCGCGATCACCCACTCCCAAAATGCGAACGCCTTGGTGTGCGGGTTGTCGATCCGGAAGATGCGCACGCCGCGACCCGTCCAAAAGAGCAAGACACGCCTCAATTCCTCCCACAGTGCACGCCAATCGGACGTCTCGAAATCGAGCGGATAAATGTCCTGGTATTTTTTGGGAGGATTCTCGGCATACTGTATCGTGCCGTCCGGCCGCTTGCGGAACCAGTCGGCGTGTTCCTGAACATACGGGTGATCGGGCGTGCACTGGAAGGCGATGTCCAGCGCGATCTCGACGCCGTATTCGGCCGCTTTGGCAAGCAGGCGGTCGAAATCGTCCAGAGTGCCCAACTCGGGGTGAATGCTGGTGTGTCCGCCTTCTTTCGCGCCGATTGCCCAAGGGCTGCCCACATCCTCCGGGGATGCCTGCACCGAGTTGTTCTTTCCTTTGCGGAATGTGCGGCCGATTGGATGTACAGGCGGCAGGTACAAGACATCGAATCCCATCGAGGCCACGTAGGGGAGCCACGCTTCGCAGTCACGCAACGTGCCGTGCCGTTCCGGCTCAGGGCTGCACGAACGCGGGAAGACCTCGTACCAGGTCGAGAAGCCGGCTTTCGGCCGGTCCACAACCACGCTCAACTCCTTGTCATACCGGCCGGCAAATCGCCGTGGGCTGTACCGCTGAACCAGGTCGGCGACCTCATCCGCCACCGCAATACTCTCACGAGCCGCGAGGTCTTCCTCATGCCGCAGTTTGTGGGACCAACTTCGTAAAGCCTCGGCATCCGCGCCAGTAGCGCCTTCCGCGGCTGAGTCGATCAGGGCAGCCCCGATCTGAAATTCCACTTCGAGCTCCTGGAGAGCACCGATGCGGCGTATCAGATCGCGCCGCCACGTTTCGAACCTCTCGACCCGGCCTTCCACGGTATACCGGTATCGTCCCAGCCTGGACACCACGTACTCACCGCGCCAGCGATCGCCGCCGGCGCGCTTCATAGGCGACCATTGCCATTCCTGCTGGCTCTCGTGCCGGTAAAGGATCCACGCGGATAGTTCGTCATGCCCGTCGGCAAACACATCGGCTTCAACGACGAGGTGATCGCCGATCACACGTTTGATGGGGAACCGGCAACCATCGATTTCGGGCCGAACGTGCTCCACGACGACACGGATACGCCCATCCATGGCCGGCAACCCGGTCTGGTCAACATGTTCGATGGTCTGCCTCGATTTTTCGAACTGCACATGCGAGGCCATCTTTTGATAGACGGCACATGAAAGGCCATCCTGGCTAGCAGGTCTACCGAGGGCAGCGGCCGCTGTATCGCTCGTCACGGTTTGGGGGCCGCCGTTGGCAAGCGAACCGGTTGGGCAAGCACCCCAGGGAAGGAAGGTGGGGGGCTGGCGGTCCTCCACCATGCGCCGCCGCGCAAAAATTGCACCTTCGACCTGGTAGGGCCGAACGATTACCATTGGAAGCCGGGTTGCAAAGACGCACTCCAGACACGGCGCCCGTCCTACGTTGCGCTACGATAGATCGATGAAACGTGCGGCTTGGCTAACGGTGTTTTTTGCGGGATTGGCTGCGGCGGAGACTTTCTCCGGCACGGTGGTGGATGTGATGTGCCGGGGCAAGGATCTCGCCAGCCACACGCGCGAGTGCGCCATCCAGTGCTCGCGCGGCGGGTATGGGCTGGTGACGGCGGACGGGAAGTTTCTGAAGTTCGATGAGGGCGGGAATGCGCGGGTGCTGGCACTCCTCAAGAAGTCGACCAAGGACAAGGACCTGAAGGCGAAGGTCACCGGAACTGCCGAGGGCGACGTGATCACGGTTGAGGCGGTGGAGTTGCATTGACCACGCGCAGCTTGATGGGCTGCGGCGCGGCGTAGGCCGACATCTGCGGCGAGCGCGTTTCGACCGCGCCGTCGACGCAGATCAGTTGCTCGCCCGGCTGCGCTATCGGCAGGGCTTCGATAGTGAAGCTTCTGCGTGATTCGTCTTCCGTGATCAGCACGCCATTGAGCCCAACGTCGAGAACGCGGACGTAGGGCGGAAGGTTGCGCACCTCGACGGGCACGCGGCCCTGAAATCCGGATTGGCGCTGGATGGAGACCGTGATCTCGGCGGTGCCTCCGGGATGGACGGTAACTTCGGGAGTTACGGCGGCCATGGTGAGATCGGGGCCCGGCGTGACCGCAATCAATTTCAGATGATCCTCGGGATTGGCAGTGTGCTGGAGCCCGCCGCCTTTTCCCGTGACGCGAAGTTGAGCGGGTGCGGCGAGAGGGGCACCGGCACGGAGGATGAGGGTCGTGGAATTCTGGCCCGGGCGAATGACGGCGGGATCGGACTGCAAGCCTGCCGGCAGGCCGGCAAGTGCGACCTCGATCCGATCATTGAAACCATCCATTCGCGTCGCGGTGACCGTGATCGGCACGGCGCCATTGAGCGGCACGTTGGGATTGCGCGGCGTCACGGAGAGGCGGAAATCGGGACTCGGATGGCGGACTGTAAGACGGTAGCCAAAACTTTCGCCGCCGAGCTTGTTGGTGTCGGCGATGCGAACGGTGTAGTCGGCATCTTCGGGCGCGGTGAAGTGGACGACGGAATCGCGGCCGTAGCCGGGACCGCCATCGTCATTGCGGTAATAGAGGTGGGCTACTGGCAGGCCGTTAGCCGAGGGCTTAGATCCCGGCGGCAGGATCTGCACCTTGTAGATCGGCGAATCGATGGCGTGGGCTTCGGCCGTGGTGTCGAGGAACGCGAGCCGCTGGCCGCCGAAAGCTTCGAAGATGGTGTCGGCGTCGGGTGAGAGCGGCAAGGCTTCCACGCGGACAATCTCGCCGCCGACCATCATGTAGTCGCCGGCATGAAGCTCGTTCCAGGAGGAGATGCGCAGCCCGCGATCGGTGGATCCGTGATCGCGGAGAGTCAAGTTGGTTTCCCAGACGGGGCGGACGACGGCGCGCTCGATCGGTCGGCCATTGCCATCCAGGACCTCGAGGAAGCTATCGAGGCCGCTGCCGAGGCGGCGCGCGTTGACTTCGAGGACCAGTTGCTCGCCCTTGCGCGCGTGGAAGCGGTAATGGTTTTCGCCGGCAGGTTTGGCGATGCGGCCGTTGATGGTGACCGGGACCGTGATAGCGCCGCCCTGCGATTCGATTTCGGGCTCATCGCCGAGCGCAACCTTCAATTGATTAAAGGCATGGGCGGGGCGGAGCGAGACGGTGTCTTCGACGTCGCCCGCAGGAATGGATTCGATCTTCAGGGTGGGCGCCACGTGCCATCCGCGCAAAGCAAGGTTGGCGGTTGACCCACGGCGCATCCCCAAGGGCCACGCGCCCGCCAGCAACGGAAATTCGCCGGCGATGATGCGGTACGTGTTGCTGGCGCGGCCGCTCTGCTGGTAATCGGCGATGCGAATGTAGTACGTCCCGGCCTGGGCGAAGCGGTACGCGAACTGGACCTGCTCCGTGCCGCCATTTTCACCGAACGAGCGAAGTGCTTTGAGATCGGCATCGAAGATGGTGACCACCGGCTGGAGCTGGCTGCCGATCAGCGCCGCATTGTTCTGGAAGCCGATCTCCTGGCCGGCGCGGACCTGGATCTTGTAGTAATCGACATCTCCGGGCCGCGAGATCGCGCCCGTAAGGACCGCGGGAAGAAAAGTTTCGACGGCAGTTTCCGGGGTGTCGTTGGGTTCCTGGTCAGCCGATTCGCCGTAGTAAGGCTCAATGAGGAAGCGGCCTTCCGGGCTGGTGCCGAGCGGCGTCAGGAGGCGGAAGCTGACCGGACCGATTTCGGCGTCGGGGGAGATTTCGACTTCGACGGTGACCTGGTTGCGCGGAGGAAGCGGCCCGAGCTCGATGGTAGAAGGTGTGCCGTTGGCTCCCAGGCGGATGTCGGGGAGGTCGGGGAGCTCTTTGACGCGCAGGATGCGGCCCGTGACGCCGGGTTCGGAGAAGAAGATGGCGGAAGCGCGAGCGAGGTTCAGGCCTTCAACGGTGAGCTCGACGGTAGTGCCGCGGGCGATGCCTTGGGGGGAAACCGAGTTGAGCGTCGGTGGGGTGGTGCGAGGACTCTCCGCGTAGAGGAGGCTTGTTAGTATGAGAGCGAGCGTGAATTCGAGGCGGAGGCGCGGAAACGCGACGGCTTTCATTGAGCTACCTCGAAGAACTTCAACGTTCCGTTAAAGAAGGCGGCGCCCAGGGTTTGGCTGTTGGGGGAGAAGTCGAGGCCCAGCGGCCAGTCGGGGAGATTCGGGTAGGTGTGGACTTCCGTGAGATCGGCAGCCCTGAAGAGCTTGACGGTGCGATCGGCACTCGCAGAAGCAAGGTACTTGCCGTCGGGGGACCAGGCGAGTTTGAGGATCGCGTCTTCGTGGGCGATCAAGGAGCGGTCGAGCGTGGCGTCTTTTTCATGGAGGGTCCAGAGGCGGATCGTCTTGTCCTGGCCTGCGGCAGCGATGCGGCGGCCATCGGGAGAGACGGCGACGGTGTTGATCCCATCGGTGGAATCGGAGAGTGTGTAGAGCCGGCTGCCGGTGGCGGTATCCCAGACTTTGACAGAGCGGTCGGCGGCGCCAGTGACGAGGCGCCGGCCATCGGGTGTGAAGGCGAGGGCGTAGACAGCGTCGATGTGATCTTTGAGGGTGCGGATCTCTTTGCCGGTACGGGCGTCCCAGAGCTTGACGAGCTTGTCGTAGCTCGCGCTGGCGAGGGTGGCGGAGTCGGGAGAGAAAGCGACGGCGTAAATGCAGTCCGAGTGGCCGGCTAACGTAGCGGCGAGCTGGCGCGTAGAGATGTTCCAGATCTGGATCTCGCCCTTGCGCGCGGGCAGGCCGCCGGCGGCGGCAAGGAGCTGGCCATCGCGGGAGAAGGAAAGGGCGCGGACGGCATCTGCGGCGCTGGGAAGGGTCGCGATCAGCTTGTGCGTTGCGGGATCGATCAAGCGCGTTTCCTTGTAGCTGCCGATGGCGACAGGTCCGCCATTGGGGTGCCAGGCGAGGGCGTAGAAGATCGCGGCTGTGGCTAGTGGTTGAATAGGAACTCCTTGCTGGTGAGAAGCGACCACGCCATATCTTCCAATGCCTGTTGATGGCCGGAGCGCGGGACACCGGCGAGCGCGGCCAGGATTGACTGGCGTTCGGCATCGCTCGGATAACGGCTGAAGGCGCTCAGGTACAGAAACTCGATGATCCGGCGGTCGCTCATGCCGAGCTTGACGAAAAGCGCGATTGTCCCGTCGGCAGCGCTGAGCTTTTTGTTGATCGTATCGCCGTTGATCACGTGCAGGGCTTGGGCGATGGTGGGATCGCTGGAGCGCTCGGCGGCGTCGCAGATGTTGCGCGCGGGGCGGCCGAAGCCGGTAAGGAAATCGGAACGGACTTGCGTATCAGGAAGCTGCAAGGCGCGGGTGCCTGAGGGATAGCCTGTAAAGGCGGCGGGGACGCCGGTGACTTGCGAGATGGCGTCGAGCAGGACCTCGGCGGAGAGGCGGCGAATGATGTGCTTCGAATAATAAGTGTTGTCAGACTGGTTGGTGGTGTTGGCCTCGCTCGAAAGCTGGTAGACGCTGGACGTCATGATCAAGCGGATGAGGCGCCTGATGTCGTAACCGTGCTCGACAAAATCCTTGGAGAGCGCGGCGAGCAGCTCTTCGTTGGAGGCGGGGTTGGTGGCGCGGAGATCGTCGACGGGATCGACCAGACCGCGGCCCATGAAGTTGCCCCAGACGCGGTTGACGATGGTACGCGAGAACATCGCGTTGTCCGGGCTGGTGAGCCACTTGGCGAAGACAACCCGGCGGTCTTCGGACGAATCGAGCGCGATCGGGGGTGCGTCGAGCGGCGCGGGCGGAAGCGCACGGGCGAGGCGGGGATGGAGGACGTCGCCCGAGGGGCGGGCGAAGACGATGTTTTCGCCGG
>Ga0335077_10002233_pt1 | contig 23104 bp, 19 predicted proteins | sample Lox_Sample_31_FD_207151 | JGI IMG/M metagenome (GOLD analysis project Ga0335077, IMG submission 207151) | Soil microbial communities from Loxahatchee National Wildlife Refuge, Florida, United States - Lox_Sample_3.1 | ecosystem: Environmental > Terrestrial > Soil > Wetlands | place: USA...
GATTCAGCCCACGGAATTCACCACCGGCACTTCAAAGGCGAGACCACTGCCGTGAGCTTCAAGCGTTTCGAACGGATCGAGGCGCGTTTCCTGCAGGAATGGAGGAGGCTAGTGAAGGAGGTTACTCGTGCGAAAAACTGAAATCCGGGTGGAACCGGTAGACACGTTTTTCAAGCGCGGTCGCAGGCTGGCCCGATTGGCAGACCGCGAAGGACGCATTCCAGCTACTCGGGTGGTTGCCTTCGAGGATGTAAGCTCGCTGCTATGCGTGCTCACGGAGAAACGAGTGCTTTTGCTGAAGGAGGTGAAGTTAACGCCCGCCTCTATCAGCATGCTGGCAAAAAGGCTGAAGAGGGACCGCAGTGCGGTCACTAGGGACGTTCAGCTTCTCGAGCGATTCGGCGTTGTTCAGGTAACAGAAAAGCCTTTGCGGGGGCATGGCCGACAGAAATGGGTGACTCCAGTAGCACACGACATCCGGCTTACGGCGAACTTGTAGAAACGAACCCAGTCGGGAATAGCAGGCTGGGCTATGATTGTCCCGGTGGATCAGATTCTTGCTCACGTTCAAGCGAAGCTGCCGGAGATTATCGCGCTCATCCGGCGGATGGTGGAGTGCGAATCGCCAAGTGATGATCCGCACGCGGTGGACCGGTTCGTTGACCTGGTGGCTGCGGAAGTTGGCTCCATCGGCTCGGTTCAGACGTTTCCAGGCGGCCAGTTCGGCCGCCACCTGCTTTGCGAATTCGCGCTGCCGGGGCCGGCGAAGAAGAAAGGCGAGGTCCTGGCCCTGGGGCATTCCGATACGGTGTGGCCTGTTGGAACGCTGGTGCAGATGCCGTTCCGTGAAGCCGAGGGGCGGCTGTGGGGGCCGGGCGTATTCGACATGAAGTCCGGCATCGCGTTCTTCATTTTCGCCATGCGCGCTTTACGCGAGTTGGACATCACGGTACGCAGCCGCGTGAAGCTGCTGATCAATTCCGATGAAGAGGTGGGCAGCGATTCATCGCGCACCCTCACACAAGAGACGGCACGCCGCGCCAAAGCCGTACTGGTGCTGGAGCCCGGAACCGGCCTGGAAGGCAAGCTCAAGACGGCCCGCAAAGGCGTGGGCGATTACACAATCACGGTCGAGGGCCGGGCATCGCACGCGGGCGTGGATTTCTCCGCGGGCGCGAGCGCCATTGTGGAACTGGCGCGGCAAATCGAACGGGTTGCCCAGTTCACGAACGTGAAGCGCGGCATTACGGTAAATCCCGGGGTGATCTCGGGCGGCTCGCGCTCGAACGTGGTGGCGGCGGAGGCGCGCGCGGTGGTGGACATGCGGGTGCCGCGGTTGAAGGATGCGGAGATCCTCGACCGCAAGTTTCGCGGGTTGCGGCCATTCGACAAGCGCTGCCGGATAACAGTGGAGGGCGGTATGAACCGTCCGCCCATGGAGCGTTCGGTAGGGATCGTACAACTGTTTCGCGCGGCGCAGCGGCTGGCGGGGGAGATGGGCGTCAAACTCGAAGAGTCGATGACCGGCGGCGGATCGGACGGCAATTTCACCGCGGCGCTGGGAATTCCGACGCTGGATGGACTGGGCGGAGTGGGCGAGGGCGCGCACGCGTTGAACGAGAGCATTCTGATAAACCGGATTGCGGATCGCACCGCGCTGCTGGCGAAGCTGGTGGCGGGGTTGTAAGTTTCCGGTCTCTGCGAACAAAGGCCGCAGGTTCCCGCCAAAATCGGGCTTGAGCCTGCGCTACGAAAATGCATTGAGGATTCCGCTATCAGGAAACGAGGGAGGTGCGCATGGGTGAGGCGTTTCGCATTGAGCGGGACACGATGGGCGAGATGCGCGTGCCCGCCGATGCTCTGTACGGGGCGCAGACCGCGCGCGCCGTCGAAAACTTCCCAATCAGCGCACTGCGTTTCCCCCGTTCCTTCATTCGTGCGCTGGCGCTGATCAAGAGCGCGGCGGCGCGGGCAAATGGTGAGCGGGGTTCGCTGCCCCCGGAAAAAGCCGCGGCCATCGAGCGGGCGGCCGAAGAGGTGCTGGCCGGAACGCACGATGCGCAATTCGTCGTGGACATTTTTCAAACGGGAAGCGGGACCTCGACGAACATGAATGCCCATGAGGTGATCGGGCGGCTGGCCGCTGCGCATCCCAACGACGAGGTGAACCGGGGCCAATCGAGCAACGATGTCATTCCGTCGGCCATGCACATTGCGGCAGCCGAATCCGTGCATCTTGATTTACTCCCGGGGATGGACCGGCTGCATGTCTCGCTGATACGCAAAGCAGAAGAATTTGCCGATGTGATCAAGATCGGCCGCACGCACTTGCAGGACGCCGTGCCCATGCGCCTGGGCCAGGAGTTCTCGGGCTACGCGCGGCAGGTGGAGGCTTCGCGCGAGCGCATCAAAACGGCGCTGGCGGGCATTTATGAGCTGGCGCTGGGCGGCACGGCGGTCGGCACCGGCCTGAATGCCGAGCCGGGATTTGCAGCGGCGGTCATCGCCGAGATCGCGCGGCGCACGGGGCTGGCGTTCCGCGAGGCGCGAAACCACTTCGAAGCGCAGGCCGCCAAAGACGCCGTTGTTTTCCTGAGCGGAGCGCTGCGGGCATATGCCGTAGCCTTGACCAAGATAGCCAATGACATCCGCTGGTTGGGCTCGGGGCCGCGCTGCGGGTTGGGCGAGTTGCGGCTGCCGGCGGTACAACCGGGATCGAGCATCATGCCGGGGAAAGTGAATCCGGTGATCGCCGAGAGCGTGCTGATGGTCTGCGCGCAGGTGGTCGGTTATGACAGCTCCATTGCGTGGTCGGGCGCGGTGGGCAACTTCGAGTTGAACGTGATGATGCCGGTGATGGCGTACGATCTGCTGGAATCGATCGCGCTGCTGGCGGCTGCGTCGCGCAATTTCGCGGAGCGGCTGGTGGACGGGCTGGAAGCGGACCGGGAGCGCGCCGGAGCTTTTGTCGAGCAGTCGCTCGCGATGGGGACTGCGCTGGCGCCGGAGATCGGGTATGAAAAAGCCGCCGAACTGGTGAAGGAAGCGTACCGAACGGGGAGAACGGTGCGCGAAGTCGCAAGGGAGAAGAGCGGGATTCCGGATGAGCGTTTGAATGAGTTGTTGGATCCGGAGAGGCAAGTGGGACCAGGGTGAGCCATAAGGCCGACGAGGGCGTCGGCCGCGGACCTGGGGGTCCGCCCCACCGAGTTGATCGCGATACAGTAGAAACAACCGATATGAACTACTACGAACAGAATCGCCAAACATTTCTGGAGGGATTGCAGAGTTTTCTGCGCATTCCGAGCATCAGCACGTTATCCGAGCACAAGCCCGATATCCGGCGTGCGGCGGAATTCGTGCGCAATGAGTTGAGCGCGGCAGGCCTGGCACATGCCGAACTGATCGAGGGTGAAGGGAATCCGCTGGTCTATGCCGAGTGGACCGGTGCCCCGGGCAAGCCCACGCTCCTGCTTTATGGCCACTATGACGTCCAGCCGCCCGACCCGCTGGATGAATGGAAATCGCCGCCTTTTGAGCCGGCGGTGCGCGGGAACGATATTTTTGCGCGCGGCTCGTCGGACGACAAAGGCCAGACGTACATTCTCATGAAAGCTGTAGAGGGGTTGCTCAAGACCAAGGGACGGTTGCCGGTGAACGTGAAGTTTCTGATCGAAGGGGAAGAGGAAACCGGCGGCGAACATATTGAGTCGTATGTGTCGAGCAAGCCCGCCCGCCTGAAGTCGGACGCCGCGGTCATTTGCGATACGGAGATGTTTGCACCCGAATTGCCGACCATCTGCGTCGGCCTGCGCGGCATCGTGTACGCGGAGTTACACGTCGAAGGCGCGAATCACGATCTGCACTCGGGGATTTATGGTGGCGCCGCCCCCAACCCAATGCAAGCCGTTGCCGAGATTCTGACGGCGCTCAAAGATCGTGATGGGCACATCCGGATTCCGGGATTTTGCGATCGCGTGGTGCCCCCAAGCGCCAAGGAGCGCGAGGCGTGGGCCCGGCTGCCGTTTGACGAGGCTGAATATACCCACAAGGAAATGGGCGCGAAGGAACTGGTGGGCGAGCCGGAGATTCCGCTGTTCGAGCGGCTGTGGGCGCGGCCCACGCTTGAAGTGCATGGCATTCGCGGCGGCTTTACGGGCGAGGGCGCCAAGACCGTGATCCCGGCAAGGGCCGTCGCGAAAATCAGCACGCGGCTGGTTGCCGACCAGCGGCCCGACGAAGCTGCGGCGCAGTTGAAAGAGGCCGTCCGGCGTGCGACGCCTAAGGGAGTTACCGCGGAACTGAAACTGATTCACTCGGCGGCGCCATCGCTGGTGAATCCCGATAATCCGTTCGTCCGAGCGGCGGCTGACGCGATGAGCGAGGTTTTCAAGAAGGAGACGGTTTACATCCGCTCCGGCGGCTCGATTCCCATCGTGGGCTGTTTTGACCAGTGTCTGGGCATTCCGAGCGTGATGCTGGGCTTTGGTCTTCCGGATGATAATCTGCATGCGCCCAACGAGAAGCTCCACCTGCCGAATTTCTACCGCGGCATTGAGGCGGTGGCCCATTACCTGGAAACGCTGGGGCGGTAAGCGATCTCTCATACGGCAGGTGCGACTCGTACGAATCATCACAGAGCCGGTGTGTCCGGTCTGAAAAGCGATGCTAACGTAGCAGGGGGCAGCGATGAAGAAAACTCTCAGCGTGGTAGCGGTGATACTGACGTTTTCGTGGATGGCCTTTGCGCAGGGCCGCGGTGAGGAACGGGGCAAGGAGGAATATGGGGGCAAGCATGACGTCGGCGGAGGACACGTGCCTGCACATGGTCCGAAGCCGGTGCGAGGTGAGCAGCACGGCACACCGCCCAGTCACGGATTCAGCGACAAAGCGGGGCATCCTGAGGTTCCCCACGTTCACACCAATGACAAGTGGGTCGGTCATGAGTCGGGCCGCCATGACGCGCGCTACCATGTGGACCATGCCTGGGAACATGGGCGGTTTACTGGCGGTTTCGGCCGCGGCCACGTCTTCCGGCTGGCGGGAGGGGGCAGGGATCGTTTCTGGTTCGGCGGCTTCTACTTTTCGGTCTGGCCGGCCGATTTTGATTTCTGCAATGACTGGTTGTGGGATCGCGACGACATCGTAATCTATGAGGACCCGGACCATGACGGCTTGTACCTGGCTTACAACGTCAGGTTGGGCACGTACATTCACGTCACGTTCTTAGGAAGATAACGTCCGGCACCTAACCGCACGTATACTTAGACGTCTGAATACTAGGAAGTCTGAGTATGCCAAAACCCGACTCCCTTCAAGGCTCGCTCGATCTGCTGGTGCTGAAGATTCTTTCGCGCCGGCCACGCCTGCACGGCTACGCCATCATGACCGCCATCCAGGACATGTCCGGCGAGGTGCTTCGCGCTGAGGAGGGTTCGCTCTATCCGGCGCTGCACCGCATGGAAGAAGCCGGCTGGATCCGCGCCGAGTGGATCACGAAAGGCGCCGGGCGGCGGGCGCGCCTGTATGAACTGACCGCGGCGGGCAGGAAGCAGCTTGCCGCGGAAGAGTCGCGCTGGCATGCCGTGACTTCGGCAGTAAATCGCGTTCTGAGGATGGCTTGATATGTCATTGTGGTCGCGCATGGCAAATGTATTTCGTGGCGATCGCCTGAGCCGCGAGATCGACGAAGAACTCCAATCGCACATCCAGGAAGCCATCGAGCAGGGTCGAGATCCCGCCGAAGCCCGGAGGGCCTTCGGTTCCGCACTACGCCAGCGCGATGAGAGCCACGACATCCGAGTCATTCCGTGGCTCGATTCGCTGCGCGCGGACGCTGTTTTCGGCTGGCGGCAGCTCATGAAGAGCAAGGTGACTTCGGCTGCTGCGATCCTGTCGCTGGGGCTAGCCATCGGGGCGTGCACATCGGCGTTTCGGCTCATCGACGCGCTGCTGCTGCGGCCGATGCCGGTTGCGGAGCCCGACCGTCTGTACGCCATGTTTTGCCGAGGAATGGGTCCGGGCGGCGACTTCAGAATCAGCGACAGCAATGAATATCCGCAGTTCCGCCAAATGCGCTCCGCGGTCAAGGCTCAGGCCGAAATGATTGCAGTCTCGTGGGTGGAGCGCGCCGACCTCACCTTCGGTTCGGACCAGGGAATGGAGAAAGCCTACCGGCAATACGTCTCAGGCTGGATGTTCGACTCGTTCGGCCTGAAGCCGGCCCTAGGGCGCTTGTTCACGGAGAACGACGATTCCACACCGGGCGCGCCTGCGTATGCCGTGCTTTCCTACGATTATTGGACACGTCACTTCGGGAGGGACCCGAAGGTGACCGGGCGCACATTTCGCATGGGCAATGATGTGTTCCAGATTGTCGGCGTGGCGCCGGAGTCGTTCACCGGGACCGAGCCCGGTGTGATCACCGACATTTTTATCCCGACGATGATGCATGCCGGAGTCACGCATGACGACTGGAGCTGGATCCGGACATTCGTCCGGCTAAAGCCGGGAGCCACGCGGGAGACTGTTCGCGACAGGCTGCAGGCCGTGTTCAATGCGGTCCAGCATGAGAGGGCGAAGGGCTTCCTTGGCTGGCCGAAACGCCGCCTGGACAACTTCCTCAAACAGACGCTTTTGCTGGAGCCCGCCGCGGCGGGCCTTTCCGGGATGCAGACAGAATACCGCCGTTCCCTCACAATTCTCGGTGTGTTGGTGGCGCTGGTACTGGTGATTGCATGCGCGAACGTCGCCAACCTGCTGACGGCGCAGGCGGCGGCGCGGGCGAAGGAAATGGCGCTGCGCGTCGCGATCGGCGCGGGACGATGGCGGCTGGTGCAACTGGTTCTGGTAGAGAGTGCGCTGCTTGCGCTTCTGGCGACGTTGCTGGGCGGCCTGTTTGCGTGGTGGTCGGCGCCATTCGTGGTGGCACGGATCAGTTCGCCGGACAGTCCGGCGCGCCTGGTACTTCCAGCAGACTGGCGTGTGCTCGGATTCGCCCTGGCGTTGGCCCTCGCCGTGACCGTTCTATTCGGCCTGCTGCCCGCGCTGCGCGCTTCCGACGTTAAGCCGGTGGCCGCGCTCAAGGGCGGAGACGATCCACACTCACGGCGCCGCCTGATGCATGCGCTGATCGCCGCGCAGGTCGCGTTCTGTTTTTTGGTGCTCTTCGTCGCCGGACTGTTCGTCGCCACCTTTGACCGGTTATCGAATCAGCCCACCGGCTTTTCCGCCGATCGCCTTCTTACGCTCGAAACGGTCGCGCAACCGGCGCAGGCAACTGTGTACTGGTATCAGGCCGCCGGCTACCTGCGCACGCTACCGGGCGTCGAGTCCGTCGCCCTCGCAGGTTGGCCTTTGCTGAGCGGGAACGGCTCCAACGGCTTCGTTTCTGTTAACGGAGCGCCGCCGCACGAATTGCTGGCCTACTTTCTGCCTGTCTCGCCGGGCTGGCTGGATACGATGAAGATTCCACTCATCGACGGCCGAGATTTTCTGCCCAGCGATACCTATCCCGGTGCCGCCATCGTCAACGAGGCCTTCGCGAAGGAATATTTCCAGGGTGGAGATCCGGTTGGAAAGTTTTTCGAGAGAACGCAGGGGTCGCGACCCTTCGAGATTGTGGGCTTGGTTCGCGATGCTCGCTATCGCAACATGCGCGAGCCCATCACGCCGACAGCTTACGTTCCGATTCGCTTGGCCGGCTCCGAGCATCTTCAAGGCTCAACCTTCTTGGTGCGCACGTCCAGAGCGAACCCGCTCGCAGCGGCGCCGATGCTGCGCCACGAAGTGCACCGCGCGCGGGCCGAATTCCGGGTCAGCAACATCCGCACGCAGTTGGAGATCAACGAGTCCAGTACCGTTCGCGAACGGCTGCTCGCCATGCTCGCTCTGTTCTTCGCGATGGTCGCGCTGTTGCTCGCGGGCATCGGTCTTTACGGCGTGCTCGACTATTCGGTCCTGCAACGCCGGCGCGAAATCGGCATTCGCATGGCGCTCGGGGCGAGCGCCGGAGACGTCGCGCGGCGAGTGACCGTGGATGTCTTCTCGATGGTGCTGGTAGGCGCGGTCGCAGGTCTCGCGCTGGGTGTGACGTCGGTGCGGTATATCGAGTCGCTGCTTTACGGAGTCAAGGCGGCCGACGTCGCGATGCTTTTGCTTCCGTCGATGACTATTCTCACGGCAGCGCTGCTGGCTGCAGTTCCGGCCGTGATCCGCGCGGTGAAAATCGATCCAGTTACAATGCTGAGGGCGGAATAGCAGCCGCTAAGTGGCCGCCGGCTTGTAGATCGCAGCGGCCACTAGGCCGAACACAATCGACTGGGCGACGCCGTACAGGAACCACTGGAGCGCCAGGGTGTAGGGGATCGGGATCATCATGTAGGTACCATAGGCCACCGGAATCGAGAGAAAAAGTCCCATCAGCAGGCCGAAGCGGGCTCCCTCCGCGATGCCCTTGCCCTCGTAACCTTTGATGAAGATGTAAGTAAACAGGAACGACAGGAGAAACGCGTTGACCCACTCGATCCACATCTTTGATTCCATGCCGGGACGCCAGATGGATTGCAGAGAATCGTAAACCGGCTTGAGAATGACGCCGTGAATCAGATATCCGAGCGCCATAGAGACTACAAAAACAGCGAAACTCGCCGCCAGGTAACGTTTGAGATTCATGGCTGCTCCTGTCGCGAAGCGGCGTCAGATGGTTTTCAGGCGCTTGTTGATTTTGGTGGTCAGCTCTTTGGTCTGCTTAGTTTCCGGTACCGACTTGAGCGCTTCGAGCGCGCGGTTGCAGAAGATCTTCACTTTTCCAGGATCGGCCATCTTCTGGATCCCATAGAGCTGCGATTCATCAAATAGCGTGATGGCCATGGCGTTGAGGAACGTCGCGCGCGGTACCTGGAGCGTGCCGGGCTTGATCAGTTCCTGCGTTTTCGCCGGATCCTCCGGCGCGCCGGCGGCGGCGCACGTCGCTAGCAATACACCGCGCTCGACCGCTTGCTTCTCCGAAGTATCAATTGCGGCTGGAGGCAGGATCATACCGGCCGCTGCCCGGCTCAACTGCATCACGGGTGCCGCGTTGCCAGTAGGAAAGGGCATCGCCAGTGGGACAGGGTCATCCTTGCCCTTCTGAAACTGGTCAAAGACTTCGACAAACTCCAGGGCCAGGCGGCTGGCCTGCCCTCGATAAGTGTTGGTGCGCCGCCGGAACTCGGTGGCGTTATCGCGGTTGATGCGTGCGCCGGCATCAAAGCTGTCGGCGAGATCTATATACCCACGCGCCATGCCGGACGTCATCACCAGCAACCACGGCCGCGCGCGTGCCGTAAATTCGCTTTCGCGAGCATTGAGCTCTTCCAGATGAGTGACGGTTTTCACATAGTCGCCGGTGGCGAACGTTTCCTTGGCAGCCGCCCAGTAGAATTGCGGCGTTCCGACTTTCGGTGCGTTGTCAGTGGCACAAGAAATGAGAACTAGAGAAGAGAAAACAAGAATCCCCGAGGCCATTCCTCGAATGGCGCTGGTGTGCATAGATGCACCTCCGTTGACCGATGCTTTATCACAACCCCGCGACGGGCGCAATGGGTGGGGCGGCTTCTTAGCCCGCAGCTGCGGGAATCGCGCACTGGGCCAGGCTGGCGTCGAGCAAGTGGATAAACTGGTCCACATCCGTTTTGCGAATGTTGAGTGGCGGAGAAATGCGGATGACGTTGCCGAAAACTCCGCCTTTCCCCACCAGCAGGCGGTGTTCGCGCGTGGCTTCCATCAATAGGGCGGTCTCCTCGGCTGCGGGTTCCTTGGTCTTGCGGTCGCGAACCAGCTCGATGGCTTGCATCAGGCCCATGCCGCGCACCTCGCCGATGAGCGCGTGTTTTTCGCGCAGATGCTCCAGCCCCTCACGGAGGTAGGCGCCGGTCTCGGCCGCGTTGGCTAGCAGATTCTCCTCCTGAACAAGGTCGATCACGGCCCTAGCGGCGGTGGCGACGACGGGATTTCCGCCGAACGTCGAAATGGTCGCGCCGCGCAGCGAGTCTGCTACTTCGGACGTGGCCACGGTCAGGCCGATGGGCAGGCCGTTGCCGAGTCCTTTGGCGCTGGTGATCACGTCCGGCACGACGCCGTACTGTTCGATGCCGAACCATTTACCGCCGGTGCGGCCCCAGGCCGTCTGGACTTCGTCGCTGATGAAAATGCCGCCGTAGTTGCGAACGATTTCGGCGACAATCTGGAAATATTCGCGCGGCGGCGTGATGAATCCGCCGACGCCCTGGATCGGCTCGGCAATGATGCCGGCCACGCGCCCGGAAGTCGAGCTGCGGATGACGTCTTCGACATCCTGGGCGCAGCGCAGGTCGCACTCAGGATATGAAAGCCCAAAGGGGCAGCGGTAGCAATACGCGTTGTGCGCGTGGACGATTCCAGGCTGGAGCGAGCCTGCCCCGCCGAGACGCCAGGTGGATTGGCCGGTGAGCGACATGGCCAGCGAAGACCGGCCGTGATAGGAGTGGCGCAGCGCGATGATTTCCGCCGACCCCGTGTAACAGCGCGCCGCCAGGATCGCAGTCTCGTTCGCCTCGGTGCCGCTGTTCGTGAAGAAAGACTTGCGCAAGCGGCCGCCGGGCGTGACCTCGGCGATACGTTTGGCCAGCGCGGCCTGCGGCTCTGTGGCGAAGACTGTCGAGACGTGCTCCAGCCGGTCGATTTGCTGATGGACCCCGGCATTCACTTTTTCATTGCAGTGGCCGACGCTGATCGTGAGAATACCGCCGAAGAAGTCCAGATACTGGTTGCCGTCGCCATCGTAAACAAACTGGTCTTTGGCGCGCGCCACCACCAGGGGCTCTTTGTAGTAGTGGAAGACGGCGGGGAACAGAAATTCCTGGTTCGCGAGAAGGATCTCTTCTTTGGTCATAGAGGCAGGTCTTCCTATGCTAACGAAATCTGAACCAAAAGCCGCAGGTCCCCGCAAAACCGGCGTGGGCCTGCGCTACAGTTAGTAGTTTCAGATGCCTGGATCGCTCCTATCCATATTGGTGCCGCTCTATAACGAAGAAGAGTTCATCGCGCCGTTGCTGGAGCGGGTGTTGGAAGCGCCGCTGCCGGACGGCATGCGGCGCGAAGTCCTGGTTGTGGACGACGGTTCGACGGACGGTTCGGCGGAAATCGTCTCGGACATGGCGGCTCAGCATCCGGAAATCCGCCTGTTCCGGCAGGACCGCAATCGGGGCAAAGGAGCGGCGATCCGAACGGCCATCGAACAGGCGCGCGGGGATTACGCGATTATCCAGGATGCCGACCTGGAGTACGATCCCCGCGAATACCCGAAGATGCTTGCCCCTTTGCTCGAGGGCAAGGCCGACGTGGTATTTGGCTCGCGGTTCATGATCGTGGGCGAGCGGCGGGTGCTTTATTTCTGGCACTCGGTGGCCAACCGGATGCTGACGGAGTTCGCCAATCTGGTGGCGGATCTCAATCTGACCGACGTGGAAACCTGCTATAAGGCATTTCGCACGTCGTTCCTGAAGAGTATTCCCATTCGGAGCAATCGGTTCGGCATCGAGCCGGAACTCACCATCAAGGTTGCTCGCCGTCAGGTTCGCATTTACGAGACCCCCATCAGCTATCACGGGCGCACGTACGAGGAAGGCAAGAAAGTCGGGTTAAGAGATGCTATCGAAGCGGTATTCATCATCGCGCGCTACGCGTTCACCAACGACATCTATAAGGATTCCGGCCCCGACATTCTGCACGCGCTCTCCAAAGCGCCGCGATTCAACCGCTGGATGGGCGAGACGATCCGGCCGTATATCGGGGAGCGTGTGCTCGAGATCGGCGCCGGAATCGGCAACCTGACGCGCGTGCTCATCCCGCGGGTGAAATGCTACATGGCCGCGGATATCGATCAGGAGCACATGGCGCGGCTGGCAACGCGTTTCCAGCACCGGCACAATCTGCGCGTCCGCTATTGCGATCTGTCCAATTCGGGCGATTTCGCCGGCATCGAAGCCAGCATGGACACCGTGGTTTGCCTCAACGTGTTGGAACACATCGAGGACGATATGCTGGGCCTGCGGAACATTCACTCGGCGCTGCGGAAAGACGGCCGGGCCATCGTGCTGGTGCCGCACGGGCAGGAGATTTTCGGCACGCTGGATTCGGCTCTGGGCCACTATCGGCGCTATTCACACCAGGAACTGCAGGAGAAGATGGAGCGCGTCGGATTCCGGGTGGAACGGATTCTGAATTTCAACCGCGTATCGCGTCCCGGCTGGTACGTCAGCGGAAGAATCTTGAAGCGCACGACGCTGGGCGCCGTGCAGATGAAAATGTTCGATCAGCTTGTCTGGTTGTGGCGGCGCATCGACCAGCATCTACCCTGGCCGCCGACTTCGATCATCGCGATTGCGGCGAAGTTGTAGCGCGCGCGGCCAGCGTCTTCAATTCGGACCGGAGCACTTCTTCCAAGGCCTGGGTTTCCATGGGCCCGTTATAGTGTTTGCCGTCCACGAAAAGGGTGGGCGTACCGGATACGCCGGCCTGCTCACCCTGGGCCAGTTCCTTGGCGACCACCGGCTTATACTTTCCCGACTTCATGTCAGCCGTGAAGCGCGCCATGTCCAAGCCGATCTCTTTGGCCCATTGGTTGATTCTCTCCTGCGAGATGTCGCGGAAATTTGCGTACATCTTATCGTGCATGGGCCAGAATTTGCCTTGGGCGTGGGCGGCAAGAGCGGCTTCGGCGGCGAGCGCCGCCTGCGAATGGATATCCAGCGGAAACTGTTTAAAAACCAGCCGGACATCGGCAGGATGTCTGGCCATCACCTCGTCGATGTGGTGAACGGCGGCGGCGCAGTAGGGGCATTGAAAATCAGAAAACTCCACCAGCGTGATCCTGGCATTCGCGGGACCCTTAACGGGCGCACCCTCGATGGGAAGGGGCACAGGCTCGTCCAGCACCGGAGGCGCTTCCTTCAAGAGATGTTCCAGAGTGGCGCGGATGGATGCCGGGGTTTTGCCTTCGCGCAACTCGCGAGAAACCATTGCGGCCAGGCTCCGGCTGCGGCCGCATCGTGGATCTTTCACACGGCACTCGGCGATATGCATGGTGCAACCGCAAGTGCAGCCTTCCGCCCGCAGCAGGTTCAACAGGGTCCGCTTCTGCTCTGGCGAAAGGTTGCTCTGATCCAGGCCAGCAAACTCGGTAACTTTCAGCCAGGCGTCCGGCGGCTGGGCGAGCGCGGGTACGAAAGCTATCAGGCACAGTGCTAACAGCGCCGCACCTGCTTGCCTCTTTTGGGAAAGCGCAAACACTCTTACCAGTCTAAGCGAAATGCGCTTGGGTTTGACAGCAGCTTGCACGGGCCGCTATTCTCTTCGGTTGCTGCTTCGGTATCTCGTACTCATCTTTGCCAGCGCGGCGTGCTTCGCACAGACGTCGCAGAACCCGCTGGCCGGGGATCCTGGCGCGATTGCGGGCGGCGGCGCGGCATTCCGGCCTTACTGTACGCCATGCCACGGCATTCGAGGAGAAGGCGGCCGCGGGCCGGATTTGACGCGTGGGGTCTATTCCGCCGGCGAGAAGGATTCCGATCTGTTTAACGTCATTGCGAACGGGGTTCCTGGAACCGATATGGCCGGTTTCGCCGGCGACTTCAGCGAGCAGGACATGTGGCGCGTCGTCGCGTTCGTCCGCTCGCTGGCCCGGCGCGACATGTCCCCCTTGTCGGGCGACCGGGCCGCCGGCGAGAAGCTGTTCTGGGGCAAGGGCGGCTGCAGCGCGTGCCACGTTGTGAATGGAGAGGGCGGCGCGCTAGGCCCTAAATTGAGCCGGATCGGCCGCGAGCGCAGCCTGGCGTTTCTGCGAGAGTCGGTTCTCACGCCGAACGCCGACGTCAAACCGGAATACGCAACCATCACGGCCGTGAGGCGCGACGGTGTGAAGATCGTGGGCATCGGGTCGCTGGATAACTTCACGGTCCAGATTACGGACGCGGCGGGTAATTACTATTCGTTCGAGCGAAGCGATCTGGCGTCTTCCACGCGGGAACTCAAGTCCCTCATGCCGGACAATTACGGCCGCATGCTGGCGGCCGCCGAAATCGACGATCTGCTCGCGTACCTGGTAAGTCTGCGGGGCGCGGAGGCAACACAATGAAACCAGTAGCCGCTGGCCTGGCGCTGATCTTAGCCGCTTTTGCCGCTTCGACCGTAACGGAACAGCAATTGCGTGAGGCGCAGTCGGATTCAGCCACCTGGCTGACTTACGGCAAGAATTATCTCGGTTGGCGTTACAGCGAACTGAGCGAGATCAACACCCAGACGGTTTCGCGCCTTGCGCCGCGCTGGATTCACCAGACCAGTGTGAGCGGCGCGCACGAGACCACGCCGCTGATATTCGGCGGCCGGATGTTTCTCACGGGGCCGTCAAATAACGCCTATGCGCTCGACCTGCTGACCGGGAAGGAGATCTGGTATTACCACAAGGCGCCGCCCGCGGGACTGAACTTGTGCTGCGGCGAAGTGAACCGGGGATTTGCCGCGCTGGGGGACAAGCTTTTCAAGGTGAACATTGAGGCCACGCTGGTAGCGCTGGATGCGCGCTCGGGGACGGTGCTGTGGGAGCGGCAGATGGCTGATCATAAGAAAGGTTACACGGCGACGGGCGCTCCCCTGGTGGTCAAGAACAAAATCATAGCCGGAATGGCCGGCGCCGAGTTCGGCACGCGGGGCTTCATTGACGCATACGATGCCTCGACTGGCGCGCGGGTATGGCGATTTAACACGATTGCGGCAAAGGGTGAGCCGGGCGGCGAAACCTGGGCCGGCGATTCCTGGCAGCACGGCGGCGGCTCCACTTGGGTGACCGGGACCTACGATCCCGAACTCAACCTGATCTACTGGGGCACGGCGAATCCGGGACCGGGCATGGACGGGGACGTGCGCGCCGGCGACAATTTGTACACCAACAGCCTGGTGGCGCTCGACGCGGACACCGGAAAGTTGAAATGGTATTTCCAGTTCACGCCGCACGACACACATGATTGGGACGCGGTCGAAGACCCGGTCCTGATCGACATGGTGGTCCAAGGCCGGAAGATCAAGGCGGTCGTGCAGGCGAACCGGAACGGTTTCTTCTACGCGCTCGACCGCACGAACGGCCAGTTCCTGCACGCATCTCCGTATACCAAGATCACCTGGGCGACCGGAATCGACGCGAAGGGACGGCCCATCGTTGTCCCGGGCCTGGATCCGTCGGAGAACGGCACCAAGGTGTGCCCAGGGCTGGGAGGCGGCCATCACTGGTACCCAACGTCGTACAGCCCGCAGACGCAGCTTCTCTATTTCAACTCGACCGACGGCTGCCAGTTGTTCTATCGCAATAAGCAGGACTTTCACGAGGGCCAGTGGTACCAGGCGAGTACCGAAGCCGCTATTCCCAGTGAGCCGCCAACCGGGACGGTGTTGGCGATGGATCCGACCAACGGCAGGCCGCGCTGGCATTTTGAAATGGTCTCGCCCAGCGATGGCGGGATGCTCTCGACTGCCGGAGGACTGCTGTTTACAGGTGATGGCCAGGGTTACTTCATGGCGCTGGATGCGAAGACGGGCAAGCCGCTCTGGCATTTTCAAACCGGCGGAGAAATCAGGGCCCCACCGGTTACCTATTTGCTCAACGGCAAGCAGCAGATTGCCATCGCGGCTGGAACGTCGATTATGACTTTTGCTTTGATGCCGTGAAGCCCATGGATGATCTGCTGATCTGGCGCAAAGAATTCCCGACGCTCGAAACCACCGTCCACATGATCAGCCACTCGCTGGGCGCGATGCCGCGGCGTACCCGCGAGACGCTGCAGGAATATGCCGACACGTGGGCCAGGCGCGGCATCCGGGCATGGGAAGAGGGCTGGTGGGAGATGCCGGTCAAGATGGGCGATCTTATCGGCCGCATCATCGGCGCCGCGCCCGGCGAGGTGGTTATGCAGCAGAACGTCTCCACCTGCGTGGCGGCGGTGCTCTCCTGCTTTGACTGGTCCGGGTCGAGAAACAAGATCGTGTCCGAAGCCTTCAACTTTCCTTCGAACCTCTATCAATGCCATGCTCTCGAACGTCTGGGCGCGCAGGTGGTGACGGTGCCTTCGGAGGACGGGATCGGCGTACCGCTTGAACGAATGCTCGCAGCCATCGACGGCGAAACTCTCCTGGTATTTGTTTCGCACGTTCTGTTTCGCAGTTCGTTTGTGCAGGAACTGGCGGCGATCACGCGGCACGCGCATGAAATGGGCGCCATGGTGCTGGCGGATATCTATCAGTCAGCCGGGAGCGTGCCGGTCGATGTCCACGCACTGGATGTCGATTTCGCCACCGGCGGCTCGGTGAAATGGCTGTGCGGCGGACCGGGCGCCGGTTATCTTTACGTGCGCCGCGATTTATGGGGGAAGCTCGAACCGCGCATCACGGGCTGGATGGCGCACAAGCGTCCATTTGCATTTGAAACGGGCGCCATCGATTATGCCGAGGATGCGTTCCGATTCCTGAACGGCACACCCGCCATTCCGGCGCTATACGCTGCGAGATCCGGATACGAAATCATCGCGGAGATCGGCGTGGAGCGAATCCGCGAGAAATCCATGCGGCAGACCGCGCGCTTGATCGAACTGGCTGAAGGCGCGGGATTCCGGATCAACTCTCCGCGGAATCCAGGTGACCGCGGTGGTACGGTCGTTATCGACGTTCCTGATGGGGCTGAGGTCACCAAAGAACTGCTTCGCCGGAACTTTCTGGTGGATTATCGCCCGGGCGCGGGTATTCGTGTGGCGCCGCACTTCTATTCAACCGACGAAGAGGTGGAAGTGACGGTTCACGAGATCCAGGCCATCCTGCGGGAGAAATCGCCGGCGCCGGTAAGCTGAGCGTCAGGCAAGCGCAGGCACGCCAAGGCTCTTGGCCTTGAGCGGCGACATCGTGGCTTCCGGGCAGTAGCGCGCGATGATCTCTCGGGCCATTTCGGCGCGGCGCACCCGCTCGCGCGACATAGCAATGACGGTGTTCTCCAGATGCGTGCCGCTGGGATAAACGTCCGGAGCGTTTCGCAATCCGAACTTCAGATAGATGGGCGATGCGACGCGAATCAGCTCCGGGATCTCGTAGTAGCGCACAAAGCCGCCGATATTGTCGGGCGCTTCCACATAGAAGTCGATGGGCGCGTCGATGGCGGCGCGGATGGAGGCGATCTGCGGAATCGTGAGGTCCGAGGGAATATTGATGGTGTTGGCTCCAAGCAGTTCCAGTATCCGCGCCGAAGCCGGGTTGGCCGGAGCCATCATGACCGAAGTCTTGATGATGAGATCCAAGGGAAGCTCTCCGGCGGCGCGCATGTTGCCGACGATTTGCAGGATGCCGATCTCTGAGACCAGCACACTGCGCAACCCCAGCCGCACCGCGCGCTTGACGTCCTCCATCGCGAAGACCAGTTGATCGGCGCCGCGGAGGGCCAAACCGAGAGACTTGCCGGCCGTCGAGAAAGCCTGCGCGCCGATGTCAAAACTGGCGCGTGGACCGATGAACAGGTTTACTTCGATGCCCGCTTTGCGGCCCATTTCGAGCATCTCGGCGATCTCGGAATCGGTCATGAGCATGATGCCGCTGCCCTGGCTGACGCGATGCACCGGCACGTTTCGCTGCTCGGCCTCTTTCAATACGGCGGCGAGTACGCGCGGGCCTTCGGTCGAGGGAATCTCGATCCGGTATTGGCCGCCGTCCGGAAAGCGTTTGATGGAACTGGGACAATCGGCGGGATCGTGACCCGGCAGGCCACGCCGTTCCAGGAATTCCTGTGAGCTTTTCATGTTTCGCTCCCTTCCTGCAATACAAAACCGCACTCAGCGACGGGCGCTAGGAGCACTTCCGATGCGCGGCCGTGAAGCGCGAACACTTGCCGCACCAGGTCGCACACCTGCTGATACCCGCGTTCGTAAAACACTAGAATGGACGGCCCGGCGCCGCTCAACGCGCAGCCCAGCAGGCCGGGCGCGCGCAGTTTCAGAATATCGTCCAATCCGGGAACCAAAGCTGCGCGATACGGTTGGTGAAACCGGTCCTCGAGCGCGGCGGGGAAAGCACTGACGCTTCCGGTGGCGATGGCGGCCATCAGCAACGCCGCCCGCTGGACGTTGAAAATCGCTTCCGCCCGCGGATAGCAGTCCGGCAACACGGCCCGGGCCTGCGACGTGGGCAGAACGAAATCCGGCACCACGATGCCGACGCCAAATTGCGGCGGCATGTTCAGCCGCACCGTCCTCGCCACGCCCCCCGAATCAATGGCGCTGGCCACCACCGAACCGAGGATGCACGCGGCGACGTTGTCGGGATGTCCTTCGAGCCGCGCGGCTTCATCCAGAATACGCAACGGCTTCCAGCGGAGGCCCAGAAGGCAATCGGCAATAACGACGCCGGCGGTGAGCGCGGCTGCACTCGAGCCCAGCCCCTTGCCGATGGGGATTTCGTTGCGGATTCGCAACTCGATCGGCGGGATGCTCATGCGCATGTCGCGCGCCACCGCCAGAGCTGTTTGCCAGATCAGGTTATCTTCGTTCGTAGAGATCGCCTCAGCATCGCGTCCTTCCGCGTGAATCGAAAGCTCAGCGCTCTCGCGAAAGCGGCACTCCAGATAGATTCCGAGCGCCAGCCCCAGGGCATCGAAACCGGGACCGAGGTTGGCGCTGGACGCAGGCACTCGGAGCGATGTCCAGGGCATCATCAGCATTATATCGAGTGAGACAGGAGCGAATGCCTACACTACGCCGGCTTCTTCGATGACCAGTTCGCCCCGATCGGCATCCAACTCGGCCATGACGCCCAGCGGCAGCGTGAGTTGGTCGTCGGTGTGGCCGATGGTTAAACCGGAAAGTACTGGCGCGCGCAGCCCTCCCAGGATCTCGTCCACCACCTCGCCCAGCGAGAGCGTCGATTCGTAAGACGGCTTGAAATCGCGGGGACGGCAATCCTGGCATTCACCGAAAATGACGCCCGCGGCGGCGCTCAGTTTCCCCGCAAGGCGCAACTGCGTCAGCATGCGATCGATGCTGTAGGGCTCCTCGTCAACATCCTCCAGAAACAAGACGCTGCCGCCGGTCTCGATTTCATAAGGAGTTCCCATGGTGGTGGAGATCAACGTCAGGTTGCCGCCGATCAGCGCTCCCCGCGCGCGGCCGGGCCGAACGGCGCGCAGCGCGTGCGCAGGGCGCAACGGGTCGGAATCCGGCGGGTTGGTGACGCGGCCGAGCGGCTCGGTTTCAAACAGCGCTTTGCGAAACCAGGTCTGGGTGTACGGTGTGAACCGCGAAAGTGTAATGGGCCCGTGAAAGGTGACCATCCCCGCGCGCTTGTGGATGGCCAGGTGGAGCGCCGTGATGTCGCTGTAACCCAGGAAGACTTTGGGGTGAGCACGAATCAGATCGTAATCGATGCGATCCAGCAGTTGCGAAGCCCCGTATCCGCCGCGAATGGCGAAGACACCCTTCACCGCAGGATCGCGAAACATGTCGTGCAGATCTTCGAGGCGTTCCTCGACCGTACCTCCCAGATACCCTTCGCGTTTGCGAACGTTCTTGCCGAACCTCGGCGCCAGCCCGAAGTAGCGCGCTGTGCGCTCAGCCAGCGCGAGCCGCTCGGGGTCCGAGACATAGCTGGAAGGCGTGATCAGACCGACGGTATCTCCCGCGCGCAGCGCTTTCGGGCGGATCAGCTTGCGGTCCGCAGCCGGGGCGGCGATCAAGGGCGCCGCCGCCACGCCGGCGAGAAACCGGCGCCTCGACATGCCGCCGGTCACTCGCGTGCCTTGGCAGTCGACTCGCGGACCACGAGTTGAGGCGAAATCAGGTATTCGACGCCCATGCGGGACGTGTCTCCCAAAGAAGCCAGCAGCGCGTCGAAGGCCTTTCCCGCGATTTCCTGGCGTGGAAGGCGAACCGTGGTCAGCGGCGGCTCGGTGAACTCGGCGAGCGCGATATCGTCGAAGCCCACCACCGAGATATCGTCCGGCACATGAAGGCCGTGCCGGCGAATCGCGCGAAGCGCTCCGATCGCTGTCAGGTCGTTGGACGAGAGCACTGCGGTGGGCAGCGGCCTTCGCTCAAAGATGCGGCTCATGGCGTGAAATCCGCCATCAATGCGGTGGTTGCCGGCCTCAATCCAACTCGGGTCTCCGATGACGCCGCGCTGCCTCATCGCATCCAGAAATGCTGAGGAACGGATGCGCGCCGAAGCCAGATCGGGCGGGCCGCTGATAAACGCCAGGCGCCGGTGCCCCAATTCCAGCAAGTGCTCCACGGCTTGAGCGATACCGCTCGAGTAATCGATCTTGACATTGCTGATGTGTTGGTCCACCGTGCCCACGTCGAGAAAAACCATGGGGATTTTGCGATGCGCGAGCTGTTGAGTCAGGGAGGCGTCCATCTCCGAGGTCATGATGGCGACGGCGTCGACTTTCCGCTCCAGCATCCGCCGAACCCCGTTTGCCATGCGGGAGGAATCATATTCGGTGTTGCTCAGCAGGACCTCGTAGCCCTTCTGGGTCGCGGCGTCTTCAAATCCCTTCACCAGCTCGGGAAAGAAAGGGTTCGTAATGTCGGACACGATAAGGCCCACAATACGGCTGCGTCCGGAAACCAATGAGCGCGCCTGGGTGTTGGGAAAGTACTTCAACTCCTCGATGGCTTGGCGCACGCGGCGCGCCGTGCCCGGCCGCACCGGGAGATTATTGATGGTACGCGAGACCGTGGCAGTCGAAACCCCGGCGCGCTTCGCGACTTCCCGAATATCCATTTAGTTGTGGCCCGGCGCCAACGCCGTCGCCGGACAAAGGACTCCTTCACATTTTAGACGGAAAAGCGCCGGGCCGGATAATATTCTAAGCTTCTAAGCATGCGGACTCTGTTTTGGCTCTTTCTTGGCGCTTTGCCGGCGCTGGCGCAGACGGGCGGCGAGCCCTGGCGCGCCGAGGGTGTGATCCATGTTGACCATTCACCGCACGTCAAGCTGCACAGCGTTCCTATCCGCGCGGTGCGCCTGGAAGACGGCTTCTGGGCGCCGCGTATGCGCATTAACGTGGAACGCAGCATCCCCTCCATGCTGGTCGAGCTCGAACAGCACGGCGTGATGGACAACTTTCGCCGTCTGACGGGCCGCAAGAACGCTCCGCGCCTCGGCCCGGTGTATACGGACTCCGATATCTACAAGTGGATGGAAGCGGTTGCCTTCGTGCTGCAATCCGGTGACCGGCCCGAGCTGCGAGCAACGTTTGACCGTCTCACCGATGAGATCCTGGCCGCGCAAGAGCCGGCCGGCTACCTGAACACCTACTACGTCGATGAACGCAAGGACAAGCGCTTCACCGAAATGTACCGCTCCCATGAGTTGTACTGTTTAGGACACCTGCTGCAAGCCGCCATCGCCTACTACCGGGCCACGGGCAACCGGAAGCTGATGGACGGCGCCATCCGGTACGTGAACTACCTGATGGCGAACTTCGGCCCGTCGAAGCGTCCGGCGCTTACCGGGCATCCCGAATTCGAAATGGCGCTGGTGGAACTCTATCGCACCACGGGCGAGCGCAAGTATCTGGATTTCGCCGGCTACTTCTTGAGCGGCGTGGAGCGTGAGCGGCTGCACCTGACCGACGAACAGGTGGTGTATCTGTTCAGCGGAATTCCCTTTACTTCCCGCGTGCAGTTCGAGGGCCACGCCGTCCGCGCGATGTACGCATCGTCGGGCGCCACCGACTATTACGCCGAGACCGGCGATCCTGCTTACTTGCAGACGCTCGAGCGCCTTTGGACGGATCTGGTTACCCACAAGATGTACATCACCGGCGGCGTGGGATCGCGCGAGGCAGGGGAATCGATTGGACTCCCCTATGAGCTGCCCAACGCCCAGGCTTATGGCGAGAGCTGCGCGGCCATCGGCAATATGATGTGGAACTGGCGAATGCTGGCGGTGACCGGCGAGGCACGATTCGCGGATGTGATCGAGCGGGCACTCTACAACGGCATCAACTCCGGGATGTCGCTGTCGGGAACGCTATATTGCTACCGCAATCCGCTGGAGTCTGCAGGAGAAAGGATCCGCAATGAGTGGTACGACACAACCTGCTGCCCGCCCAATCTGGAGCGCATCCTGGCGTCCCTTCCCGGCTACTTTTACAGCACCAGCTCAATGGGCGTGTATGTGAACCTCTACGATAATTCTCATCTCGACTGGCATCTGGAAAACGGCACGGGTCTCGTGATTGACCAGAAGACACGATATCCGTGGGGCGATCGGGTCGAGGTGACCGTTACGCCCGCCGCCGCATCAGAGTTCAGCCTGTTCCTGCGCGCGCCGGGTTGGTCACGGTCAACGGCATTCACAGTCAATGGGACGGCTGCCTCGGGCGCGGTTGAGCCGGGCAGCTATTTCGAGATCCACCGGCAGTGGCGTGCCGGCGACCGCGTCGAAGTGAAGTTTGACATGCAGCCGCAGCTCATCCGGGCGAATCCGCTGGTGCGCGAAGATACCGGCCGCGTAGCGGTCGAGCGCGGTCCGCTGGTCTACTGCATCGAATCGGCAGACCAGCGCGACTTAGGGTCACTATTTGATGCCGAGCTGGCAGAACCCTCCAAGCCGTTCCGCGAGGAGTTCCGGGCCAGCCTGTTGGGCGGCGTCATGCTGCTCCGTCACAGTGGGATGGTCACGGAAGAACCGCTTGAAGAGGCGCCGTTGTACGCGGCGCTGGCAAAATCTGCGCCGCCGGAGTACGAATCCGCCGACCTGGTGTTCATCCCGTATTATGCGTGGGCGAACCGCGGCCAGGATGCGATGGAAGTGTGGATTCCGTTACATCAGGAGGGCAGCGGAACACGGTAGACTTCGCCCGTTTCCGCCACCGAAAACCAGATCTGGCCTTTCCAGACTGTCATGCCGTGCGGCACTTGCACCACGCCGTCCACCAGCGGCTCTTCGGCGGGCAGCATCAACTGCATGAGGATCTTGCCGCTGGCCGGATCCATCTTGAAGAACGAGCGGCAGATGCTCTCGGTGCACCACAGCGAGCCGTCCGGATCCCAAC
>Ga0335077_10002234_pt1 | contig 23098 bp, 18 predicted proteins | sample Lox_Sample_31_FD_207151 | JGI IMG/M metagenome (GOLD analysis project Ga0335077, IMG submission 207151) | Soil microbial communities from Loxahatchee National Wildlife Refuge, Florida, United States - Lox_Sample_3.1 | ecosystem: Environmental > Terrestrial > Soil > Wetlands | place: USA...
CACCACGTCACCTGGAACCATCCATGACGCCTTCGTCAGACACGAGCGTTCGCCAGGAACGAGCCCGCCGCGCGGTCCATCTCGCCGAGGCGTTGCTGCGCGACGCCCGCGCCCGCCGGACTCCCGGGGAGCTCGCTCAGGCGCGCCGGCTGGCCCGAATGATGGACGACCCGCATGGCAAGGAGCTCACGATCGCGCTCACCGATCAGGCCTTCCGCAGCCGCCGTCCGGCTCGCATCGCCGACCAGCTCGCCCACCTGCTCGAGCGATACGGCGTGCCGCAGTTCATGGAGTGGTGGGAGCGAGTGGCGCTCGTGCTCGGCGGAGTCATGGGCCACTATCTGCCGAGCCTCGTCGTGCCGCCGGTCGTGGCCCGCCTGCGTCACGAGACAGAAACGCTGATCTTGCCCGGCGAGGAGGACGAGCTGCGACGCTACCTGGCGGAGCGACGGGCGGCGGGCACGCGGCTCAATCTGAACCAGCTCGGCGAGGCGATCCTCGGCGAGGGCGAGGCCGCCCGGCGCCTCGACGCCTACCTGGCCCTGCTAGCCCGTGAGGACGTCGAGTACATCTCGGTCAAGGTCTCCTCCGTCTTCAGCCAGATCAACCTGGTGGCGTTTCACCACACCGTCGAGCGCGTGAAGGACCGGTTGCGGACGCTCTACCGCCAGGCCCTCCGGCATCTCTATCGCCATCCCGACGGGCGCGTCACACCGAAGTTCATCAACCTCGACATGGAGGAATATCGCGACCTCGACCTGACGCTCACCGCATTCCGCGAGGTCCTCGACGAGGAGGAATTCCTGCCGCTCTCCGCCGGCGTGGTGCTGCAGGCCTACCTGCCCGAGTCCTACCGCGTGCAACGATCGCTCACCGACTGGGCCGTCGCGCGCGCCAACCGCGGCGGCGCGCCGATCAAGCTCCGCGTCGTCAAGGGCGCCAACCTCGCGACGGAACGGATCGAGGCCGCGCTCCACCACTGGCCGGCCGCCCCCTACGCGGACAAGGCGGAGGTCGACGCGAACTGGAAGCGCATGATCGAGTACGGCTGCCACCCCGAGCGCGCGCGCGCCGTCCACCTCGGCATCGCCAGCCACAACCTGTTCGACGTCGCCTACGGGCTCCTCCTGCGCGAGGAGGCAGACGTCGTCGCGTCGGTCGAGTTCGAGATGCTGGAGGGCATGGCCAATCACCAGGCGCGGGCGGTGCAGGCGCGCGCCGGCGGCCTCCTGCTCTACGCGCCCGTCGTCCGGGCCGAGGACTTCCACAGCGCGATCGCGTACCTCGTCCGCCGGCTCGACGAGAACACGGCGGAGGACAACTTCCTCCGGCACGTGTTCGGACTGGAACCGGGCTCGCCGGACTGGGACCGCGAGCGTGATCGCTTTCTCCGCGCGGTCGACCTTCTGGACAGCGTGTCCGACGCGCCACGACGCACTCAGGATCGAGCCGCCGAGGCTCGCGTTGCGAACGCGCCGTGCGTGAACGAGCCGGACACGGACTGGTCCCTCCCCGCCAACCGGACGTGGATCGACGACGTGATCCGGCACTGGCGCGAGCGGGGGCCGGAGCACGTGCCGCTGCAGATCGGCGGCGAGTTGCTCCCGGGCCCGACCGAGGCCGAGGGACGTGACCGCTCCCGTCCCGAGCGTGTCGCCTACCGCCACGCGCTGGCAGATCGCTCGCAGGTGAGCCGGGCGCTGGACGTGGCGCGGGCGGCGCACGCGGACTGGGCGAACCGGTCCGCCGCCGAGCGCCGCGCGCTGCTCGAACGTGCCGCCGCGGCGCTCGCCAGCCGCCGCGGTGCCCTGATCGGCGCCATGATCGTCGACGGCGCGAAGACCGTGCCCGAGGCCGATCCCGAGGTCTCCGAGGCCGTCGACTTCGCGCGTTACTACGCGCGGGCGCTCGAGCCGGACCGCGACCTCGAGGGCTCTGTCCAGCAGCCCCTCGGCGTCGTCGTCGTCGCGCCGTCCTGGAACTTTCCGCTGTCCATTCCTGCGGGGGGCGTCCTGGCCGCGCTGGCCGCAGGCAACAGCGTGATCCTGAAGCCTGCGCTCGAGGCCGTGCTGGTCGGCTGGCATCTCGCGGTCGCGCTGTGGGACGCGGGCATCCCCCGCGAGAATCTTCAGTTCCTCCCCTGTCCCGACGACGACATCGGCCGCGCGCTCATCACCGATCCGCGCGTGGACGCGGTCATTCTCACCGGCTCGATCGCGACGGCACGCCGATTCCTCGCGTGGCGCCCTGACCTGGCGCTCTTCGGCGAGACCAGCGGCAAGAATGCGATGATCGTCACCGCGCTGGCGGACCGGGACCAGGCGATCCGCGACCTCGTGCGTTCGGCCTTCGGCCACAACGGCCAGAAGTGCTCGGCGGCGAGCCTCGCCATCTGCGAGGCGGAGGTGTACGACGACGCCGTGTTCCGCCGTCAGCTCCGGGACGCGGCGGCGAGCCTCGACGCGGGCAGCGCCTGGGACACGTCGAGCCGCATCACCCCGTTGACGCAGCCGCCGGGCGAGGCCCTGGCGCGCGCGCTCACGACGCTCGACGATGGCGAGGAATGGCTCCTCGAGCCGCGGCGCGTCGGCCCTCACCCTTGCCTCTGGACCCCGGGCATCAAGATCGGCGTCCGGCGCGGCTCGTTCTTCCACCGCACGGAATGCTTCGGCCCCGTGCTCGGGCTCATGCGCGCCGCGGATCTGGACGAGGCGATCGACTTCGCCAACGACACCACGTTCGGCCTCACGAGCGGCATCCAGTCGCTCGACGACCGCGAAGTCGACCGCTGGCTCGACCGCATCGAGGCCGGCAACCTCTACGTCAATCGTCACATCACCGGGGCCATCGTCGGCCGCCAGCCCTTCGGCGGCTGGAAGGCGTCGTCCGTCGGTCCCGGCGCCAAGGCCGGTGGCCCGAACTACGTGCTGCAGCTGGCTCGCTGGCGCCAGGTCGCGCTCCCGGAGGCAAGCGCCGAATGTCCAGGCGCGGTCGCGACTCTGCTGGAGCGCTGTCTGGCCGTCGTCGCCGGCGGGCTGGAACACGAGCGACTGCGGGCCAGCGCGGGCAGCTACGTGGAGGCCTGGCAGCGTCACTTCGGCAGGACGCACGACACGAGCCGGTTGCTCGGCGAGCGCAACGTGTTCCGGTATCGGCCTTGCCGCCACCTGATCGTTCGCGGCGACATGACGTCGCCGGATGGGCCGTCGGCACTGTGCCAGGTCCTCCTGGCCGCGGTCACGTGTGGGGTGCCGCTGACGGTCAGCCTATCGCGCGGCGATCCGTGGCCCTGGCTGGCCGATGCCGCCGGCGTCTCGGTGTTCGTGGAGAGCGACGACGATCTGAGCCGGCGTCTCCGCTCGGCACGGGTCGCCGAGCGGCTCCGCGCGATCGCGCCGATCTCCCTCGGTGTGCGTGCCGCGGCTCACGAGGCCGGCGTGGCCGTCATCGACACCCCCGTTCTGGCCACCGGTCGGCTCGAGCTACGCTGGTACGTCCGCGAGCAGACGATCTCCCGCGTCATTCACCGCTACGGGAGCGTGGTCGAGCCGGAGCGTTCCGAGGCCAGCTGAACCTTCACGCTGGACTGCCGGAGCACTCAGCCGGCCAGGAAGCGAAGGCCGGCCACGACGAGCAAGACCCCGATCGACGCCACGAGCGTCTTCTTCCAGCCGAAGCCCGGATAGCGCCCGAGGCCCAATGGGTTGGCCAGCGCCGACAAGAATGCGACGACGACACCGATGCCGATGACGGTCCAGCCCAGTACCGGAGTCTCCATGGCTCGCTCCCTTCCGCTCGACTGACGTGAAGGACATGTGCGTCTGGGCCCCGGCGCCGCGGAGCCCAGGTCATCAGCGTGACGGCGTGGCACCGTGACGGCGCGTGCCCCGCAACCTACCCGTCCGTCCTGGAGCCGTCAAGAGGATCTCGGCCCGATCTCGGCCGTTCGCTTCGCGCCGGGAAGCGTCGGAGCCTTGACCGGCTCTTCGTCTCCGGGGCACTATCGGGACTCACTCGGGCGAATTGGTCCTGACACCTCCGGCGCGTCCGAGGCGCCTGGAGCTGCCGCAGAAGTGGAGCAGTGGTCACGCGCCGCTCGAGCGCGAGATGGCGTGCACGCCTGCAGAAGGCCGGGAGGACACCGACGGGCACCGACGACGTGTTCAGGATCGGGATCGACACCGGTGGCACGTTCACGGACATCGTCGCGCTGAACGAGGCGACCGGTGAGATCTACACGACGAAGACGCCGACCACGGTGCACGATCCTTCGGTCGGCGTGACCCAGGCGATCACGAAGATCCTCGCCCTGGCGGGTGGCGGACGGGTGGCGTCGGTGTCGCACGGGACCACGGTGGCGACCAACGCGCTCCTGGAAGAGCGGTTCCCGGCGCTCGGGCTCGTCACGACCGGGGGGTTCCGTCACGTGCTGGAGATCGCGCGGCAGGCGGTCCCGAGGGGATACGGCAACTCGTACTTCTGGGTGAAGCCCGAGCGGATCGTGCCGCTGCACCGCGTGCGCGAGGTCTCCGAGCGGATGAGCTTCGAGGGCGCCGTCGTGCGCCCGTTCGACGACGGCTCGGCCATCGCGGCCGCGCGCTGGTTCGAGCGGCACGGCGTCGTCAACATCGGCGTGAGCTTCATCCACGCCTACGCCAATCCGGCGCACGAGCGGCGCATGCGGGAGATCCTCGAGCGCGAATGTCCGGGCGCGCACGTGTCGATCTCGTCCGAGGTGCTGCCGGAGTACCGCGAGTACGAGCGCACCGTGACGACTCTGGTCGACGCGTTCGTGAAGTCGCGCGTCGCCGTCTACGTCGGCGCCATCCAGGACAAGCTCGACGAAGAGCTCGAGCGCGGCACTCCTTTCTACGTGATGAAGTCGAACGGCGGCGTCATCTCGGCCCGCGAGGTGGCGCGTCAACCGATCACGACGATCCTCAGCGGGCCGGCCGCTGGAGCGCTCGGCGCCAGCGCCGTGGCGGCTGCCGCCGGTTTCGGGCGCGTGCTGGCCGCGGACGTCGGCGGCACCAGCACGGACGTTTGCCTGGTGGAAGGCGGCGCACCCGGTCTCACCACCGAAGGGGCGGTCGGCCGCTTTCCGGTGAAGGTCCCGATGATCGACATCGTCACCGTCGGCAGCGGGGGCGGCAGCATCGCCTGGCTTCAGCCCGACGGCGGGCTGAAGGTGGGGCCACGCAGCGCCGGCGCCGACCCCGGGCCGATGTGCTATGGCCGCGGCGGGGACGAGCCCACGACGACGGATGCTCATCTCGCCCTGGGCCGGATCCCGCCACACTTGCTCGGCGGCGAGATCGTCCTCGACGGTGAGGCGGCGGCGCGCGGCCTCGCGCGTCTGGGCGCGGGAGTCGGTCTCGATCCGCTGAGGGCGGCGCAGGGCATCCTCGAGATCACTGCGTGGAACCAGGCCAACGCGATCCGGCAGGTCAGCGTGCGCCGCGGCCTCGATCCCCGGGAGTACACGCTGGTGGCGTTCGGGGGGGCCGGCCCCCTCCTGGCCGGCCGGCTGCTCGATCTGCTGCGCCTGCGCGCCGCGCTGATTCCTCCCTCGCCCGCGAATCTGTCGGCGCTCGGCCTGCTCGTGGTCGACGTGAAGAACGACTACGTCCAGACGTTCGTCCAGCGGCACGATCAGCTCGCCTACGCCGGCGTGAACGCCCACCTCGATCGGCTCGAAGCCCACGCCCGCGAGGCGCTACACCAGGAAGGCTTCCCGGATCACGCGATGCGCATCTTCCGCACGGCAGACCTCCGCTACTTCGGCCAGGCCTGGGAAGTCCGCGTCGATCTGCCGAGCGGGACGATCGGCCCGGCCGAGGGCGCGGAGGTCATCGAGCGGTTCCACGACGCCCACGAGAAGCGCTTCGGCTACAGCTATCGCGACGTGCGCGAGCCGGGGGCCGGCCGTCACGTCGTCGAGTGGGTGAACCTCCGCGTGACGGGCGTGGGACCGATCCGCCGTCCGCGCTTCCCCGAGCAATCGCCAGGCGACGGACGCGTCGAGCGCGCGCTCACCGGCCGGCGGCCCGTTCGCTTCGACGGTCGACATGTGGAGTGCGCCGTCTACCGGCGTGACCGCTTGCAGTCGGGCGACGTCATCGACGCGCCGGCGATCGTCGAGGAGTACGGCGCGACCACCGTGGTGTTCCCGGGGCTTCGCGCCGAGGTCGATCGCTTCGGCAACCTGCTGCTGACGCGAGAAGCCGGGGCGACGTGACTCGCGGCTCTCGATCCGAAATTCCGGAGGGCGGGTTGATCGCGCCCCGCGTCAGGACCCGCTGGGCCGCGCCTCGCGGCCACGTCAGGAGAGCTATGATGCGTCCATGCGAGCGACGGTGACGCCGCCATGAGCATCGAGCGCGCCGATCCCATCCTGCTCCAGGTGGTCGAGGGCACGCTCGCCTCCGTCGAGGCGGAGGTCGAGGCCGCCGTCGAGCGCACGTCGCGCTCTCCGATGATCCGCGAGGCGCGCGACTTCCGAGCCGGCATCCACGATCGGCGCTGCCGGAAGCTCACCGGACGCTCCTACTCCGCGCTCGTGCAGCCGATCGTGCGCGACTTCCCGCTCGCCACCATGCGGCCCGGCGACGTCTACTTCCACAACGACGTGTACGGCTCCGAGGGCGGGATCGGACACCTCCCGGACCTCTGTGTCACGCTGCCGGTCTTCCACGACGGCGAGGTCGTCGCCTTCGTTCAGGTCTTCGGCCATCACGACGACATCGGCGGCGCCGTCCCGGGCTCGATGCCGTCCCACGCGACGAGCGCCTATCAGGAGGGATTGATCGTCCCGCCCGTCAAGCTCTACGATGCCGGCCGCCCGAACGAGGACGTGATCAAGATCATGGTTCGCAACTCGCGGTTGCCCGACAGCCTCCGCGGCGATCTCGACAGCGAGGTGGCGGCCTGCCGGCTCGGGGCGGAGCGCGTGGCCGACCTCTTTCGCCGCTACGGTCGGGCCGAGGTGGAGGCCTGCTTCGACGCGATCCTCCAGCGGACGGCCGAGACCTTCCGGCACGAGCTGCTGGCCAAGATCCCGGATGGGACCTACGTGTGGGAGGACTACGCGGAGCACGACGGCGTCGATCCGCCGAGACTCCACGCGCAGCGCATCGCACTGACGAAGACCGCCGACCGCATCGCCATCGACTTCGCCGGGACGAGCCCGCAGGCAAAAGGGCCGATCAACCACGCCGGCAACTACGCGGACGGCGTCTTCCTCAAGAAGTGGCTCGCGCCGATTCTCCGGAACCTCGCCGACACGCCCGAGCGCATGGCGGAGTTGGACGTCAACGAGGGCGTGGTCGAGCTGATCGATCTGAAGTTTCCGCCGCCGGGAACGTTACTCACCCCGGTCTTCCCGGCCCCGACGAACGCCCGGACGTTCGTGATCCTGCGGCTGCTCGGCGTCCTGGCGGGCGCCATCGCCAAGGCCGTCGACGGCCGCATGCCGGCCGATCAGGAGACCATCCGGTACACGGGATTCCACGGCACGGACGCGCGCGGCGAGTTCTATCTCATGCGCGAGGTGCTGGGCGGGGGCTCGGGCGGGCGCTACTATGCCGACGGCTCCGATACGATCCACGTCGTGCCCGACAGCAAGAACCTGCCGGTGGAGTTCACCGAGACGCGCTTTCCGCTCCTCGTCGAGCGCCTGGCGCTGGCGACGGACTCGGGAGGCGCGGGCCAGCGCCGCGGCGGCCTCGGCTACTGCAAGGAGTTCCGGGCGCTGTGCGACACGTCCTTCCTCTCCGTCGCCGATCGGTCGATTCTCGGCTGCTGGGGACTCAAGGGCGGACTGGCGGGCGCGCCGTTCAAGGTCACGGTCGACCCTGGCGGCGCCAACGAGCGGGTCCTCCCCGGGCTCGTCGACGACGAGCCGATTCCCGCCGGAACCCTCGTGCGCGTGGAGACGACGGGCGGCGGCGGATGGGGCGATCCGCTCGATCGCGAGCCCGATCTGGTCGGACTCGACGTGCTGGAGGGCAAGGTCAGCGCCCGAGCGGCGCGCGAGACCTACGGCGTGGTGCTCCAGGTGATCGACGACGCGACGGTTCGGATCGACGCGAGCGCCACCGCCGCCCTCCGCGCCGGGCTCGCGGAGGCGCGCGGACCGCGGCCCTTCTTCGACCGCGGCCCGGGGTATGCGCGCCTGGCCGGCCGCGAGCACGCGGAGGTGGATCTCCGGTGAAGGACCGACGCGCGGACCCGCGATGCCCGGCAAGCTCGTCATTCTGAACGGCGGATCCAGCGCGGGCAAGAGCAGTCTCGGCCGCGCGATGCAGGACCTGCTGCCGGAGTGCTACATGCTCCTCGGCATCGACACGTTCTGGCTCGCGCTCCCGCCCGAGCAGCTGAACCTGAGCCACGTGCGCGCCGAGTACTACTCGTGGCGCTCGGAGACGGGTCCGGACGGGCGAGAGTACTTCGTGATCCAGCCCGGGCCGATCCTGGACCAGGCGATGTTGCGCAAGAAATTCGAGGACGCTCCCCTTTTTCGCTCGACCGGCGTACCGGATGTCGGTAAGCTGACGTCCCTGGGCCGATGACGAGCCCCGCGCACGCGGCGCTCCGTCGCCCGGGACAACCCCCTGGAGGAGGAGGCCGGCCATGCCGATCACGCTGACCCCGCGCACCCTGCAGCCCGCCGAGGCGCTCGACCACCTCCGCGCCCTTCGGGCCCGGCAGCCCGTCAAGTACTGGGCCTTCTATTCGAGCCAGCTCGGCGGTATCGTGACCGACCCGGCGCTGATGGTCCTGCCCTTCGACGACCACATGGTGCACCGAGGGCACGGGATCTTCGACACCGCGGCCGTCGTGGATGGAAAGATCTACGACCTCGAGGCACATCTAGACCGCTTCCTTCGCTCCGCACGACTCTCGCGGCTCACCCTGCCGTGCTCGCGAGAGGAGATGCGTTCGATCATCGTGCAAACCACTGCGGCGAGCGGCAAGCGCGACGGCTCCATCCGCTACTGGATCTCCGCGGGGCCCGGCAGCCTGGGCCTCGCACCCGCCGCGAGCGCCGAGCCGGGATTCTTCGTGATGATCTTCGCCGGGCTCGCGTATCCCGAGACGTGGATGACGGAGGGGCTTCGAGTGATGACGACGACCTATCCGATCAAGCCCCCCCTCTACGCCATCACGAAGAGCACCAACTACCTGCCCAACATCTTGATGCAGATGGAGGCGCAAGAAGCGGGACTCGACAATGGCGTGTTCGTGGACGACGCGGGGAACGTGGGCGAGAGCTCGAACATGAACGTCGCGTTCCTCACCGAGGGCGGTGTGCTCCAGCATCCGAAGTTCGACCACATCCTCTCGGGGTGCACGTCCTTGCGCCTCCTGGAGCTGGCGCGAGGCCTGGTCGGCGGCCTGCTGCGCGGTGTCGAGGTGCGTGACATCCCCGTCGCGGCGGCGCGCGCCGCCCGGGAGATGCTGCTCATCGGCAGCTCGGTCAAGGTGGCGCCAATCGTGGAGTGGGATCACAAGCCCATCGGCGACGGCAAGCCGGGCCCCGCCGCCAAGGCGCTGCGCGAGCTGCTCGAGCAAGACATGCGTGCCGCGAAAGACCGGCTGATCGACGTTCCGTACCAGTGAGGAGGTCCGGCATGAATGAGCGGCCCGATAAGGTCCCGTCGCCCGACGCCCACGGCACGCCGTCTCGCGCGACCGGAAGCGGGATCGACCAGCGCGTGTTCGATCTGTACGACGAGTACTGTCATGGAGACATCGATCGGCGCCAGTTCCTGCAGCGGGCCAGCGTGCTGACGATCGGCGGCGTGTCGGCGCTGACGATGGCCCAGGCGTTGCTCCCGCGCTACGCGCAGGCCCAGACCATCTCCTTCACCGACCCGCGCATCAAGGCGGTCTACGTGACCTACTCTTCGCCGGGCGGCATCACGGGCGTCGTGCGCGGGTACCTGGTGCAGCCGACCGGCCAGGGACCGTTCCCCGTCGTCCTCGTGATCCACGAGAACCGCGGGCTCAATCCGTACATCGAGGACGTGGCGCGCCGGGTCGCCATCGAGGGGTTCATGGCGTTCGCTCCCGACGGACTCTCCCCCGTTGGAGGCTATCCCGGCAACGACGACGACGGTCGCACGCTTCAGGCATCGCTCGACCAGGCCAAGCTGCGCGCGGACATGGTCAACGGCGCGCGCTTCCTGAAGGCCCACCCGCGGTCGACGGGGAAGCTCGGGATCACGGGCTTCTGCTGGGGCGGGACCATGACGAACTTCCTGGCGGTCACGCTCGGCGCCGATCTGCAGGCGGGCGTCCCGTTCTACGGCGGGGCCCCCGACACGGCGAGCGTGCCGAGCATCAAGGCGCCGCTGCTGCTGCACTATGCCGAGAACGACGAGCGCGTGAATGCGATGTGGCCGGCGTACGAGGCCGCCCTCAAGGCGGCCGGCGTCTCGTATGAGATGCACAAGTATCCCGGCACCCAGCACGGCTTTCACAACAACTCGACGCCGCGCTACCAGGAGGCCGCGGCGAAGCTCTCCTGGGAGCGGACGGTCGCCTTCTTCAAGAAGTACGTGACCTGACGCGTCGCCGTGGCTCTGAAACCGGACGCGCGGAGAGCAGCGGGCCAAGGGCGAGCGAAGCGCCGGCCCCGATCGTCACAGGAGGGTGAGATGGCCATCGAATACCTGCTCGTGACGTATCCCGAGGAGCGCGCCGTGCTGGCCGACGACAGTCGCGTCGGCTTCACGAATCACATGCTCATGCTGCCGACCGACGAGTACCTCATCACGCTCGATGGCAGCGGGTATCAGCCGGCGAGCCAGGACATCGCGCTGGTCGGGACCTCCGTGGTGCGGCCGATGGTCATCTCCTTCACTCCGACTGCACCGGCGCCCGGCACGCGCCCTGCGCCGAGCGCACCCGCGTCCAGGACTCGCGCCACCAGGGTCACGGGCAAGAATGCGTAAGGGCGTCGTCTGGCTCCTCGCGGGCCTCGTCCTCGCGGGGTGCGCGACGCGCTTCGAGAACTTCCCTCTCACGGATCGCGACGAGAACGACGAGCGGCGCGCCGTCGACGTGTCGCACGATGAACGGCCCCTCGTGCTCGTCGCCATCTCCGGCGGTGGCTCTCGCGCGGCGGCCCTGGGCTGGGTGGTGCTGCGCGAGATCGCCAGGATTCACTATCCGGGGTCGACGCGGAGCTTGATCGACGACATCGCCGTCGTCTCTTCGGTCTCCGGCGGAAGCGTCATTGCCGCCCACTTCGTCCTCTACGGGCCCGAAGGACTGGACCGCTTCGGCCCGCTCTTCCTGGAGCCCAACAACATGCTGACGCTCGGCATCGATGCCGTCCATCCCATCACGTGGCCGCGGCTGGCCATCACGGGGGCGTCGCGCATCGACCTGGTCGAGGAGCTCTTCAACAAGCAGTTGTTCCAGGGACAGACGTTCCGCGCGCTGAACCAGCCCGGCAAGCCCTACCTCATCTTGAACGCCACCGACATGGCCTCCGGGGAAGTGTTCGCGTTCACGCCGAAGCGGTTCGACGACATCTGTTCGGATCTCGACAAGGAGCCGATCTCGGCGGGCGTGGCGGCCTCCTCCGCCGTCCCCATCGTGCTGTCACCGGTGGCCTTCCGGAACTACTCCGTCACCCATTGCCAGCACCGCCCCACGCCTCAATGGATCACCACGAGGCTCAACGGCCGCTATGCACCATACCTGAATCTCGAGACGTACCGGCTGGCCCTCTATGCCAACGAGCTGCGAGGAGGCGTGGACAGTCTTCGCAAGATTGACTACCTGTATTTCCTGGACGGAGGGTTGGCGGACAACCTTGCCATCCACGGCCTTCTCGAGACCATCTCGTCCCCGTATGCCGCGCCGATCATCGCCGGCACGCAACCGAATCTCCCAGCGCCGAGCACCATCCTGGACGCGCTCAATACCGGTCGCATCAGGAAGGTTGCCGTGATCGTGATCAACGCCCGCGCCGCGGGCGCGAACACCATCTCCCAGTCATCGTCGCGGCCGGGCATCGTCGACATGGTGGAAAGCGTCACCTCGATTCCCATCGACTCCACCACCGCCAGCGTCAGCTCGCAGATGGAGGTGCTCCTCGCCCAGCTGAACGCGGCCGGCGGCGGCGGCGCTGGCAATCCTCAGTTCGCGGGGGTCAAGGTGTACGGCATCCAGATCGATTTCGACCAGCTACGCGTCGGCGATCCCGCGCAGCGACGCTTGCGCGACCAGGCGAACGCCATACCGACGCTCTGGACGATCACGAGGGAGAACCTCGACGTTCTCCAGCAGGCAGGCACGCTGCTCCTTCGACAGCATCCCTGCTTTCAGCGTCTGCTCCTCGACCTGAACATCCACGAGGATTTCATCGACCCCGCGTTCGCCATGGCCGGGTGTCATCAGACCGTCGACTGACAGGGATCGGCGCGGCGACATCGGCCGCGCGGCGGACCTACATCTCGTCGTGAACGATCTCACCTCCGACCATGGTGCACCGGCAGCGCATCTCCTCGAGAGCGTCGAGGGGGGCGACGAGCGGATCGCGATCCAGCACGGCGAGGTCGGCGAGCCAGCCCACGGCCAGCATGCCGCGGCCGCGCTCGGCGAAGCCGAGCCAGGCGCCGCCCAGCGTGAGGGCACGGAGCGCCTGGAGGCGGGACAGTCGCTCGCGTGGGCCGAGCACCTGGCCGGAGGCCATGTCCCGCCGGTCGACCGCCGCGCGGAAGGCGAGCCAGGGGTCGGGGGGCTTGTTGTCGGTGGCGATCCCGAGGGGAACGCGCGCCCGGACGAGGCTCCGATGCGGGATCATCCGCTCCGCGCCGCCTAGACGCTCCGCCTCCGCGGCGCCTGAGCGCCAGAGGTAGCTGATCGGATTCGTGGTGGCTCCGACGTGGAGCCGCCGGATGCGCGATATCTCCTGTGGCGAGGCCCCGTGCAGATGCACCAGCACCCAGCGCAGCGGTGCCAGCGGGTGACGCCGCGCAACGTCTTCCCAGACGTCGAGCGTCTCGGGCAGGCAACGCGTGACGAGCGTGTTCACGCGAAGCCCGTGGCCGGCGGCGAGCTCGGCCTGCTCCCGATAGGCGCCCAGATCGTTGGCGCTCTCGACGAACCCGGCCCAGCCCGTGTACGGCTGGCTCTCGTGGAGGATCCGCGCCACCTCGCCGTCGCCTCCGTAGTGTAGACAGATCCCGCCCACACGAAGGCGCTCGTCGCCGAGGCCCCGTCCGCCCGCCCAGCTCGCAATCGCGGGAATGGCGCGCGCGGCCTCCGGGACGGACCACGTGGGGCTGACGGCGAGCCAGCACCGGAGCCGAAGATCGCCCCGAGCATGCGCCTCGCGGTACACGGCGAGAACTTCGGGGGCGATGCCGTGGCCCTCGTAGACCGCGGTGACGCCGCGCGCCGCGTACTGGCGCTGGGACAGGGCGAGCGCGCGCAGCCGATCGGCGTGGGTGAAGCGCGGCGCGCCACGCATCAGCGTGAACTCCAGCACCTGGATGAGGTTGCGCTCGACGAACACGCCGGTGGGCTCGCCGGCCGCGTCGCGGAGGATCTCGACACCCGGCGGGGCCTCGGTCTCCCGCGTGATCCCCGCCGCGCGGAGCGCCGCGCTGTTCGCGACGGAATACACGGGCGGCCGATTCCAGTAGCCCCAGATCCCGCGGATGTACACCGGATGCTCGGGAGCCGCCGCATCCAGGTCGGCGCGCGTCGGCCAGCGCTTCTCGGCGAGCGTGGACGGCGGGTCGAGATAAAAGGGCGGGCTCCCCACCGGCATCGTCACGATCCAGGACCCGCGCGGGCGCGCTCCCGCGAGCCGTCGAATCACCCGCTGGATGTCCGCGATGGAGCGGCATCCGGCCAGGGACGGATAGATGGCCTTGAGCCCTTCGCGGTCGAGATGGGCGTGGGCGTCGACGAGCCCCGGCACCACGGTCGCGCCGCGAAGATCGACGACCTGCGCCCGACGCGACCGCCAGGCCTTCACGTCGGCCGCGCTGCCCACTGCGACGATCCGGTCGCCCTCGATGGCGAGGGCGGTCGCCGCCGGACGGCTCGGATCGAGCGTGACGATCCGGCCGTTGATGAGGACCGTCGCCGCTGAGGCTATGTCATCCACCCCTTCGCGTGGCGCACGGCATCACCGTACCATGGCCTCCGCATCGAAAACCGCCGCGCCCAGGGGATTGGTCGTCGCTCAGTTCGCGGCGAGGGACGCGCGTGAAACCGGGCGGGTGGCGGCGGGGCAGCCTGTGGGGCCGGCCGCGCGGAGTGGGACCCCCTCGTCCCGTCCGCAGCTCGAAGAGCTGCGATTCGGGCGAGTGGGTGACGAAGCCGCCGGCCTCACAGGCTGTCCCGCCGACAGGCCGCGCCCGCCTCACGGGTGATTCGGTACAGCAAATTGCGACACCATCAGGGGATTTCGCCTTTGACTCGTGGCGGAGGGCGGGGTATCGTGCCCGTGCTCCTAGACGGAGAACGCCGGGCGCCGCGCGCCCTCAACGAGGAGGCCCTATGATCCGGTTCAAATGGACGGCATTCGCATTCGCGCTCGCGGCGAGTCTGTTGGGAGCGGCGGGAGACGCCCTCGCGCAGGGCACCATCAAGATCGCCTACACCGATCCTCTCTCTGGTCCTTTCGCGCAGGTCGGCGACCAGAACCTCCAGCAGTTCAAGTACATCATCGACTGGATCAACGGCCGCGGCGGCGCGCTCGGGAAGAAGTTCGAGCTGGTGGCCTTCGACAACAAGTCGCAGCCGTCCGACGCGCTTCTCGCGCTCAAGAGCGCGACCGACCAGAACATTCCGATCATCATGCAGTGCTCGGGGTCGAACATCGCCGCCGCTCTCATCGAGGCCGTCGACAAGCACAACGAGCGCAACCCCGACAACCGCATCATCTACGTCAACTGCGGCGCGGTGGCCACCGAGCTGACCAACGAGAAGTGCAGCTACTGGCACTACCGCATGGACGCGCACGTGGGGATGAAGGCGGAGACGATGGTTCGGGCCCTGCCGAAGGACGTGACGAAGGTCTACCTCCTCAACCAGGACTACCTGTTCGGCCAGTCGGTGGAGCGTGACGTGAAGGCCTTCCTGGCCAAGCTGAGGCCCGACGTGAAGGTCGTCGGCGACGAGCTGATCCCGCTCGGCAAGGTCAAGGACTTCTCGCCGTACGTGACGAAGATCAAGGCCTCGGGCGCGCAGGCGCTCCTCACCGGCAACTGGGGGCCGGACATGACGCTCCTCATCAAGGCGGGCATGGACGCCGGCCTCGACATCCGGTACTACACGATGTACGCGCATCTGGGCGGCGGCGCCACGGCCATCGGCCCGGCCGGCAACGGCAAGGTGCGCTCGGTGATGGCGTTCCACGAGAACATCGCCGTCGAGACGGGCAAGACCGACACCGAGGGCTGGACGAAGCAATTCCGCACCCAGCACAAGTTCGATTTCTACGCCGCCGGCTTCCGCACGATCTTCGAGTTCCTCCAGGCGGCCATCAACAAGGCCGGGTCCACCGATCCCACCAAGATCGCGGCCGCTCTCGAGGGCCTGACCATCACCGACATGCTCGGCTACCAGGTGACCTTGCGGAAGGACGACCACCAGATCCTGAGCGAGTACTTCGTCGGCGTGTTCACCAAGGGCGTCAAGTACGATTCCGAAGGGACGGGTCTCGGCTGGAAGACCGAGGTGACGGTCCCGGCCAAGGATCTCGACCAGCCCAACACCTGCAAGATGAAGCGGCCGAGCTAGAGAAGGATCCCGGCGCGCCCGCCTCCGCGATGGGGCGGGCGTGTGTCGGCCGCCGAGGATCCCATGGAGCTGCTCCTCGTCTCCCTCCTGAACGGGCTCGTCTACGGGATGCTCCTGTTCATGCTGGCCAGCGGGCTCACCCTCATCTTCTCGATGATGGGGGTGCTCAACTTCGCCCACGCCAGCATCTACATGCTGGGCGCCTACTTCGCGTACGACGTGAGCCGTCACATCGGCTTCTGGCCGGCGCTGGTCGTGGCGCCGGTGCTGTGCGGCGGGCTGGGCGCGCTCATCGAGATGTACGGGCTCCGGCGCGTGCACCGGAACGGCCACATCGCCGAATTGCTGTTCACGTTCGGCCTGGCCTTCATCATCGAGAAGGCCGTGCAGATGATCTGGGGCCTGCTGCCCGTGCCGTACCGGGTGCCGGCCGCGCTCGACCACACGCTGTTCCACGTGTACGGGACCAACTTCCCGGCCTATCGCGGCTTCATGCTGCTGGTGTCGGCGCTGATGTTCCTCGCCATCTGGCTGATGCTGACGCGCACCCGCATGGGCCTCGTCATCCAGGCCGCGCTGACCCACCCGGAAATGGTCGGCGCGCTCGGCCACAACGTGCCCCGCGTGTTCACCACCGTGTTTGCGGGAGGCTGCGCGCTGGCTGGCCTCGCCGGAGTGATCGGCGGGAACTATCTCGTCACCGAGCCGTCGATGGCCTTCACCATGGGGCCCATCGTGTTCGTGGTGGTGGTGTTCGGCGGGCTCGGATCGCTGGCCGGCTGCTTCATCGCGTCCCTGATCATGGGCTTCGTGCAGACGTTCGCCGTGGTGCTCGAGTATTCCCTGGCGGATGCCCTGGCCGCCATCGGGATCAAGGTCAGCGACGCGACGGCGCTCGGCGAGGTCCTGACCATTCCCCTGCCTCGCATCGGCGCGCTGCTACCGTTCGTGATGCTGATCCTCATCCTGCTCTTCAGGCCGCGCGGTCTCATGGGGACGCGGGACACGTGAGCGAGATCCTCGCCCATCCCGGGGCGCGCCCCGTCCCGACCACCGGCGCCGCGGCCTTCGCGAGGCGGCATGGCCCGTGGTTCCTCGCGCTGGCCGTCGCGCTCGCGCTGCCGTGGCTCTTCTACGACTGGAGCCGTGCCCGCCACTCGGGCTTCGTCGTGGCGATGTTGAGCCAGATGAGCATGATGGCCATCTTCGCCCTCAGCTACAACATGCAGATGGGCCAGGCGGGCCTCCTGTCGTTCGGCCACGCGGTGTTCTTCGGTCTCGGTGGCTACTGCACCGCTCATGCGCTGAACGCGGTCAAGGGCGGCTCGTTCTGGCTGCCCACCGAGCTGGTGCCGCTGGTCGGCGGCGTGGGCGGGCTGGTGTTCGCCATCGTCTTCGGCTACGTCGCCACGAAGCAGCGGGCCACTGCCTTCGCGATGATCACCCTCGGGATCGGCGAGCTGGTGACGGCCTGCGCCCTCATGTTCCACACGTTCTTCGGCGGCGAAGGCGGCGTGAGCACCAACCGCATGATCGGCACCAGCCTCCTCGGATGGAGCTACGGGCCTTCGATCCAGGTCTACTACCTGATCGTGGCGTGGACCGCCATCGCCGTGGCCCTCATGATGCTCCTGACCCGGACGCCTCTCGGTCGCATGGCCAACGCCTGCCGCGACAACTTCGAGCGGGCCCAGTTCGTCGGCTACGATCCGAGTATCGTGCGGTTCTTCCAGTTCGCCCTGTCGGGCTTTTTCGCCGGGATCGCCGGCGGGCTGTACACGCTCACCTACGAGATCGTCACGTTCGACACGGTGGCCGGCGCCATGTCGGCCAACGCGCTGCTGATGACCTACATCGGCGGGGTTGGCGCGTTCGCGGGGCCCGTGCTGGGTGCCGTGCTCATCGTGCTGCTGCAGAGCTGGGTGAGCCTCCTGTCGAACTCCTGGCTCGTCTACGTGGGCGTGCTGTTCATCGTGATGGTCACGTTCGCCCCCGGCGGCATCGCGGGAATCCTGCTCATGCACGAGCCCCTCTGGCGCGCGGGTCGCCTGGGCCGCCTGGCCGTTCCCTACGCGCGACTCCTCGCGCCCGGCGTGATCGCGGTCGCGGGATTCGTGCTGCTCGTCGAGCTGTGCTCCTTCCTCACCATCGGCGCCGCCCAGGGCAAGGCATTCAAGCTCTCCGGGCTCACCATCGACCCCCAGCACCCTGGCGCATGGCTCATCGGGGCGCTCCTCCTCGGCGCGGGTGGGCTCGTGCTCTGGCGTGAAGGACGTCGCTTCCGCGCGGCGTGGGAGGCGCTCGTGGAGGAGATCAAGGCCGGAGCGCGCGCATGAGCGAGGCGGCGATCCGCCTCAGCGACGTGCACAAGAGCTTCGGGCCGACTCCCATCATCATGGGCGTGAGCCTCGACATCACCCGCGGGGAGCGCCATGCCATCATCGGCCCCAACGGGGCCGGGAAGACCACGCTGTTCAACCTGATCAGCGGGCGCCTGCCCCTCTCGCGCGGCCGGATCGAGCTCGACGGGCAAGCGATCGACGGGCTGCCTGCCCATCGCATCAATCGCCTCGGCCTGTCGCGGAGCTTTCAGATCACCTCGATCTTCCCGCGCATGACCGTGTTCGAGAACGTCCGCTGCGGACTCCTGTGGTCGATGGGTTATCGGTACTCGTTCTGGCACCTGCTCGGCCGCGAGAGCCGGCTGAACGCGGCGGCGGAGCAGCTCCTCGCCGACGTCAACCTGGAGTCGCGGCGGGATCTGCCCGCCGGTCTCCTCTCGTACGCCGAGCAGCGCGCGCTCGAGATCGGGATCACCATCGCCGGCGGCGCTCGCACCGTCCTGCTGGACGAGCCCACCGCGGGGATGAGCCGCAGCGAGGCGAACCATGCCGTCGCCCTCATCCGCCGTGTGACGGAGGGCAAGACCCTCGTCATGGTCGAGCACGACATGAGCGTCGTCTTCGACCTCGCCGATGTCGTCACGGTGCTGGTGTACGGCCAGGTCATCGCCTCCGGGCCGCCGGCCGAGATCCGGGCCAGCCGCGCGGTGCAGGACGCCTACCTCGGCACCGCGGCGCACTGATGCTCGCCGTCCACGACCTCCACGCGTTCTACGGCAAGAGCCACATCTTGCAGGGCGTGGATCTCCGGGTCGGGCAGGGTGAGATCGTGAGCCTCCTCGGCCGGAACGGTGTCGGCCGCACCACCACGTGCAAGGCCATCATGGGCCTGCTCGCGCCGGTGGGGCGCGTCGTCTTCAAGGACCGGGACATCGCCGGACTCCGCGCCGACGTCATCGCTCATGCCGGCATCGGCTACGTGCCCGAGGACCGGCAGATCTTCCCGACCCTCACCGTGCAGCAGAATCTCGAGCTGGGGTTGAAGAGAACGGGCCGCTTCGGTCGCTGGAGCTTCGACGACATGTACGCGCTCTTCCCGAACCTCGCCGAGCGCCGCCGGAACGCCGCGGGCGTGCTGTCCGGAGGCGAGCAGCAGATGCTCACGATGTGCCGGACCCTGATGGGAGACCCCGAGCTGGTCATCATCGACGAGCCCACCGAGGGGCTCGCTCCCAAGCTGGTCGAGCAGGTCGCGACGCTGCTCGACGAGATCGCCCGCCGTGGGGTCTCGATCCTCCTCGTCGAGCAGAAGCTCACCATCGCGCTCAAGATCTCCCACCGGGTATACGTGATGGGACACGGCCGCATCGTGTTCGAAGGCACTCCCGCCGAGCTCCTCGCCAACGAGGCGGTCCGGAGAGAGCGTCTCGAGGTCTAGGGCAAGCGGAAGCTCGGTGGACCTCGAAATCCTGATCGAAAACGTGCTGAACGCGGTCACCGCGGGCATCACGATCGGGTGCATCTACGGTCTGATGTGCATCGGCCTCGGCCTCATCTTCGGCGTCATGCGGATCGTCAACTTCGCCCAGGGCGAGCTCCTCATGCTGGGCATGTTCGCGAGCTACTATCTCGTCACCGGCGGCAGAGTGCTGTCCTTCCTCGGACCGTACTGGGGGCCGTTCATCGGCGCGATCTGCGCGGCCCCGATCGTCTTCGCCGGCGGCGCCATCTTGCACCGATTCCTGATCTCCCGCGTGTCCGGCCTGCGAACGGCGGGATCTCTGGATGAGGGCCATTTCGGCCAGCTCATCGTCACCCTGGGCATCTCGCTGATTCTCCAGAACGGCGGGCAGATCGTCTTCGGCTCCACGCCCGTCGCCGTTCGCACGCCCCTCTCCGCCGAGGCTTTTCTGATCGGCCCCATCTATCGCGGGGCCACGGTGTTCCTGAACAAGGCCAAGCTGATCGCCTTCTTCGTCGCCATCTTGGTGGCGATCGTGCTGTACCTGACGCTCGAATACACGCGCCTGGGCAAGGCTCTGCGCGCCGCGGCCGACAACCCGACGGCCGCCACCTACATGGGGATCGACGTCGACCGCGCCTATCGCATCGCCTTCGGCCTGGGGAGCGCCATCACGGCCGTCGCCGGAGGACTGATGGCCACGTACATTTCCTTCGGCCCGTTCGTCGGCTTCGACTACGTCATCATCATGTACTCGGGCGTCGTGCTCGGCGGCATGGGCAGCATCCTCGGGGCGTTCTGGGGTGGGTTGACGGTCGGGTTCGTCCAGCAGTTCTCGGCCCTGATCCTGCCTCCCCAGCTGCAGAACGCCACGATCTTCGTCGTCTTCCTGATGATCGTCCTGCTGCGGCCGCAAGGTCTCTTCGGGCGCTCGGCGGAACGGGCGTGAGGCACGGGGCCGGTCAGCAGCTCCGCTTCAACCTGACGGTGCTCGCCGTGGTATCCGTCGCCTACCTCGTGCTGGCGAGCTTCGTCGCCAACAGCTATTACCAGCTGATCCTCACCCTCGTGCCGGTCTGGGCGCTGTTCGGCGTCTCGTGGAACATCCTGTCCGGGTATGGCGGCCAGCTCTCCTTCGGCCACGCCTCGTTCTTCGGCATCGGCGCGTACACCGTCACGCTCGCCGTTGTCTACTGGAGTCTCTCTCCCTGGATCGGGATCCCGCTCGGAATGATCCTCGGAGGGCTGGCCGCTGTCTTGATCGGCCTCCCGACGTTCCGCCTGCGCGGCCACTACTTCGCGCTGTCGATGCTGGCGTACCCGCTCGCCATCCTGTACGTCCTGCAGTACCTGGGCTTTCAGGAAGTCTCGATGCCCATGCATCGGGACCACCCGGCGGCCTTCATGGAGTTCGCCGAGCCCCGCGTCTACACCCTGATCGCGGTGCTGCTCCTGGTGGCCGGCGTGGTGGTGTCCCTGCTCATCGAGAACTCGCGCTTCGGCCTGGCGTTGCTGGCCATCCGGCAGAACGAGCTCGCGGCCGAGGCGGCGGGCATCAATGCTCGCCTGTGGAAGATGCGCGCGCTGGTCGTGTCGGGAATGATGGCGGCCGTCGCCGGCGGGTTCTACGCCAGAATCCTGCTGGTGGTGACTCCGGATTCCGTGTTCGGCATGCTCGTCTCCGCCCAGGCAGTGGTGGTCACGCTCTTCGGCGGCGTCGCTTCGGTCTGGGGACCGGTAATCGGCGCCGCCATCCTGGTGCCGCTCGCGGAAACCCTGCAAGCCGAGCTGGGCACGTATCTGCCCGGTATCCAGGGTGTCGTCTACGGGGTCGCCATCATCGGCGTCATGCTGCTCTCGCCCGACGGATTGTTCTGGACCATCCGCGATCGCTGGTTTGGCCAGAAGGCGCCCGAGCCGATCCCCGATTCCACCGCGTCGGCGGTTCCGGTCCGCCCTGCCTCCGCGCACTCCGGCGCGCCGCTGCTGAAGGTGGAGAGCCTGTCCCGCGCCTTCGGCGGCCTGAAAGCGGTCAGCGAGGTCAGCTTCTCGATCGGCGAGGGCGAGATCCTCGGTATCATCGGCCCGAACGGCGCCGGCAAGACGACGCTGTTCAACGTGCTGAACGGCGTGCTGTCGGCCGACGAGGGCTCCGCCCGGCTCGACGGCGTCGAGATGCTGGGGAAGAAGACGTTCGCGGTCTGCCGCATGGGCGTCGGCCGCACCTTCCAGGTGGTGCGCAGCTTCCCTCGCCTGCCCCTGCTCGACAACGTGATGGTGGGAGCCTACGGGGCCGGCCTGTCCGACCGCGACGCGATCGCGTCGGCCGCGCGGGCGCTCATCCAGGTGGGGTTGCAGCACCAGTCGGGTGTGGTCGCCGCGCAGCTCACCAACAAGCAGCTGCGCCTGATGGAGCTGGCCCGAGCTCTGGCGGGCCACCCGCGGCTCTTGCTCCTCGACGAGGCCTTGGCCGGCCTCGGCCGGGAGGAATGCGACGACGTTCTGCACGTGCTGGCCCAACTGCGACAGCAGGGAATGACGATCTGCATCATCGAGCATACAATGCATGCCATGATGCGCCTCGCCGACCGGTTCGTGGTGCTGGATCACGGCCGTGTCCTCGCCACCGGCCTCCCGCGCGCTGTCGTCGAGGACCACGCGGTGATCGAAGCCTACCTCGGCAAGAAGTGGCTGGCGCGCCAGGATGCGTAGGGTCGGACGCTCGGCGTGCTCGACGTAAAGCACCTCTCCGTCGCCTATGGCGGCCTGCGGGCCCTCACCGACGTGACCCTGTCCGTCGCCGAGGGCCGATTCGTCACTCTCGTCGGGCCGAACGGCGCCGGAAAATCGACGCTGTTCAAGACGATCAGCGGGGTCGTTCCCCCGGTGTCCGGGACGATCACGTTTCTCGGCGAGAACCTCCTGGCCCATCGGCCCTCGGACCGAGCGCATCTGGGCATCGCCCACGTGCCGGAAGGGCGGCAGGTGTTCAAGACGCTGACCGTCCAGGAGAACCTGGAGATGGGCGCGTACCCGAGGACCGGGCACGCGCAATGGACGCAGACGCTCGAGCGCATCCACACCCTGTTCCCGATCCTCGCCGAACGCGCCGCCCAGATGGCCGGCACCCTGTCGGGCGGAGAGCAGCAGATGCTGGCCATCGGCCGCGGCCTGGCCTGTGCGCCCCGGCTCCTGATGCTGGATGAGCCCTCGATGGGGCTGGCCCCCAGCGTGGCCGACACGATCTTCGAGCGCATCTCGCAGATCCACCGGGAGGACGGCGTGACCATTCTCCTCGTCGAGCAGCGCGTGGCCGAGGCCCTGGAGCGCTCGGATCACGGCTACGTGCTGGAGACTGGCCACATCGTCCTGGAGGGCGCGTACGAGACCTTGCTCGCCGACGATCGCGTGCGCCGCTCGTATCTCGGCCTGACGGACACGTAGAGCGATCACCAGAATCACGAACCACATCACCACATCACGGGGGACGAAAGGATGAACAGGCTGTCACCGTTTGGTC
>Ga0335077_10002235_pt1 | contig 23089 bp, 20 predicted proteins | sample Lox_Sample_31_FD_207151 | JGI IMG/M metagenome (GOLD analysis project Ga0335077, IMG submission 207151) | Soil microbial communities from Loxahatchee National Wildlife Refuge, Florida, United States - Lox_Sample_3.1 | ecosystem: Environmental > Terrestrial > Soil > Wetlands | place: USA...
GCGGGACATCGTTGTAGCGGACCGACCTCCCCAGCGCCCGGCTCAACTTCTCCGCCATCTGCGCGCCGGTCAGGATTTCCCCGGCGACGGCGATTTCCTTCCCGATGAACTCGGATCCCCGCTTGAACACCCCAAGCGCGCACTTGCCGATGTCCTCCGCCGCCATTCCGGGCAGCTTCTTGTCACCCATGGGCATGGTGAGCAGGAGCTGTCCGTCCGGCCCGGGCTTGGGACCGGAGCCGAAGTAAATGAAGTTGTCCCAGTAGAAGCTGGTGTTGTACACCGTGACGGGAAGGCCCAGATCGGTGAAGAGGTGATTCGCCTCGCCCTTGGCGTCGAAGTGCGGCACCTTGTACTTGCCACCCAGCGTCGGCATCCGGTTATCGCTCAACGGAATCCAGCGGCGCGTATCCTCGAGGGTGGACCAGATGACATGCGCCACCTTGGCCTGCTTGGCGGCTTTCGCCATGAGGCCCGCCTCGGCGAATTCCTTTTCCGGAGAGAAGTGCGCCCAGAAGAAGGTCACGCAAAATGCGCCATGCGCTCCGGTGAAGGCCCGCACCAGGCTGGCCTCGTCGTCCACGTCCCCCTGGACCACTTCGGCACCGAGCTTCGCGAGTGCCTTGGCCGCGTCCGAGCCGGGATTGCGGGTGACCGCCCGGGCCCGGAATGGGGAGCCGGAGTCGCTCTGAATGGCGCGAACCAGACCGCCCCCCTGGGCCCCGGTCGCGCCGATGACGGCGATGATCTTCTTCTCAGCCATGAAGCAACTGCCTCCGTTGTTGCACGCGTTGCGAGCAGACCGCTGGGTCGGCAGAAACGATGGCGGGAGCCCTCTCGTGACGCAATGGGGGCGTCGGCAATCTCCTCGCTCGACTTGAACCGCAGCGGGCCAAGAGACACGAAGGAGCGAGCCTTTCGGCCCGCCCCTTCACGAATCGCGGATCGACCTCGTCGACCTAGCGCTCGACGATGACCTCCAGATACTCCGACTCCACCCGCGTCGCCCCGTTGCCGGAACGATTGTGGCCCGACCACAGCGCCAGCAGGTCGGCAGCAAGCCGCGTCTGGCTGGCGGCGTCCAGCGCCTCGAAGGTCCGGATGGTCGGCCCATACCACCGGCGGAAGAGCTGCACCACATCCGCGGGCGGCATGGGGTAGTCGAACCGGATGATTCGGGGAGTGAGCGTCACCCGGCGCGCACCGGCGAAGCGCTCGCGGACCGCCGCCTCATCCCCCCAGAGCAGCGTGCTCGGCACGCCCGAGGGTGGAGGCACCAGCGCAGTGTGGGCCTTGAGCATGGAACCGATGAAGCCGCCGGGGGTCCAGTTGGCCATCGCGATCCGACCGCCGGGCCGCACCACGCGGAGCAGTTCCCCCGCGACTAGTTCCGGCCGGGGCGCGAACATCGCCCCGTACATGGTAACCACCGTGTCGAAGTGACCGTCCGGGTACGGCAGTGCCTCGGCGTTGGCTTCGTCGAAGCCGATGGACAGCCCTTCAGCCGTCGCCCACAGACGTGCCGCCTCGATCAGGTTCGGGGCGATATCGAGTCCGGTGACGGTCGCTCCCGCCCGCGCGGCGGGGATGGTCAGGTTCCCGGTCCCGCAGGCCACGTCGAGCACTCGCTCGCCCTGGCGGAGCCCCAGCCGTCCGATGAACTCCTTGGCGCCTTCCCGGTACCCCACGGCGATGCGGTCGAAGTCACCGGCGGTCCACACTGCCCTGGTACGCATGACGAGCGGATCCTGATCCGAGATCGTCGGGTGCCTCTCCGGCGCCCCGATGGGTGCCGAGCCTTTCAGTGTCGCCATGGCCGCCTCTCCGTTCTCCGGGTTGATTGTGAGGTTCACACCGGGCAACGTTAGGTTGAGGGGCGCGCGCCACGAATGACCAGGCGTCCGGAACCCATCGCGCGGAGTCCGGAAGCGCGGGAAGCCTGCTCCAGCGTCCGACCTTCCTGCTCTGGCGTCCGTCCTTGCTCGACGTGGAGGCCTCATGGATCCACTATCAGATGTCCTCCGCGTGGTGCGCTTGAACGGCGCGCACTTCTTCCAGGCCGCCGCGTCGGGCGGGTGGGGCGTGGAGGTCACGGCCGCCAAGGAGCTTTCGCCCCGGATTCTCCCGGGCTCGGAGCACCTGATTTCCTACCATCTGGTGATGACGGGTCGCTGCTGGGGCGGACTGAAGGACGAGCCGTTGCTGGCCCTCGAGGCGGGAGACGTGATCCTCTTTCCCCACGGCCACGCGCACATCATGACCGGCCGACCCGAATCCGCGGCTCGGCGTCTACCCATTCTGGCCGTGCCCCGGTTCCCGGGAGAGGCCGAGTTCGGAGACACCACCCACCCCGACGTCACTCTGGTCTGTGGCTTCTTCGGCTGCGATCTGGCGCCGTTCAACCCGCTCTGCGCCTCCCTGCCGCGCCAGCTCCGCCTCCGTGGGCTGTCGGATGGGCTGGTCGGCACCTTCGCAAGACAGGTAGTGGAGGAGACGAGAATGGGCCGAGCCGGCGCCGACTCCATGCTCACCAGACTGGCCGAGCTCATGTTCATCGAGGTGCTGCGCCGCTACCTCGAATCGCTGCCGCCGGAACAGGGGGGCTGGCTCGCCGGCGTGCGTGATCCGCTCGTTGGGCGGGCGTTGGCGCTCCTGCACCAGCGCCCTGGCCACCCGTGGACCTTGGCGGAGCTCGCCACCGCCGCCGCGTCGTCCCGTTCGCACCTCGCCGAACGGTTCACTCAGCTGGTGGGGGTGCCGCCGATGCAGTATCTGACGGAATGGCGGATGCAGGTCGCTGCGGGGTTCCTGACTGAAAGCGGCGCGAAGGTGGCCGCCGTCGCGTCGAAGGTCGGCTACGAGTCCGAGGCCGCATTCAGCAGGGCCTTCAAGAAGGCGTCGGGCGTCTCGCCCGGAGCGTGGCGAAAGCTCCGCCGTTAGCCCTGGTCTCGAGCATCGGCGCGGTGGCCGCGCCCGGCCTCCTCCCGCTCCGGGTGAAGCAGCCCCTCCAAAAAGAAGCCGGCGAGCTCGGCTCGGCCGCGCAGCCCCGACTTCTCATACGCCGCCACGGCGTGCTGGCGAACGGTGCGCTCGCTCCGGCCGCTGCGGGCGGCGATCTCCTTGTGACTCCGGCCCATGAGAAGCTGCAGGACGACCTCCTGCTCGCTCGGCGTGAGCCCCCATTTCGTGAGCTGCGCCGTAATGGCCTCCCCCAGCCCGCTCAGTGGGGCCTGGGCGCTTCGTTGCCAGGCTTCGCGCTCGGCTTCTCGAGCCGCCAGGGAGGCGCGTAGACCCAGATTCTCCACCTGGACCGCGCGCCAGCCGCTCCACAGCCAGGCGGCCGTCCCGAGCCCGGCTGCCACCAGCAGAACTTCGTAGAGAACGTGAAAGGAGATCCACTCCGACGGCCGGTCCAGCACCAGGTCCACGGCGCCGCCCCCGGCAATGGCCAGGAGCAGCACCGCGAGGGGCAGGCGCATGGCTTCAGGCCTCGATTCGTCCATGGCGGGCTCCGGCAGATGACGGATGTAGTGAAAACTTGATTCAGGATCGGTCGCCGCGTCAAACGCCGGATTGTTGCGCCCGTGGGGGGTCCCTATCATCGCCTCGACCCTAACCGGAGCCGTTGATGATCCCCGATCCCTTGCATCCCGCGGTCGTGCACTTCCCGATCGTCCTCATGTTCTTCCTTCCGATCCTGGCCCTGGGCAGCCTCTGGGCGATCCGGCGCCACGGCGTCCGCCCGGTGACGGCGTGGTCGGTGCCCGTCATCGCATCGGCCCTCCTGGTCGCAAGCGCCACGGTCTCCCTCAAGACGGGAGAGGCCCAGGAGGAGAGGGTGGAGAGCCGAGTGGCGGAGGCGGTGGTCAAGTCCCATGAGGAGGCGGCCGAGCAGTTCCTGGTCGCATCCGGCGGGGTCTTCGTCCTTCTGGTCCTCGGTCTCGCGGCCACCCGGGTCGGCAGCGCCGCCCGGATCCTCGGAACCGCCGCCGCGCTCGCTCTCGTCGTGGCCGGTTATCGCGTGGGCCATACCGGCGGCAGGATTGTCTACGGCGCGCCCGGGCAGTCCGGCCTGATGACAGCACCGGCGGGCCAAACCGTTGATGATGACGAGTAACCTCCGGGACCATTCCGGCCGCACCCCTCCTCTTCCGGAGGGGTCGGCGCCGGAGCCTCACGCCGCGATCCGCTCGAACCGGGCCTGGAAGAAGCGGAGGTACTTGGGCTCGTAGCACATGCGGAGCCCGCGTGTGGTCTGGCGCCGATCGAAGATGGTCTTCACCGATTCGGCCACCACGTCCATGTGGGCCTGGGTGTAGACCCGCCGCGGGATGGTGAGCCGCGTGAGCTCGAGCTGGGGATAGTAATGGTCGCCGGTAGCCGGGTTCCGCCCCGCGCTCACGATGCCCCGCTCCATGGCCCGGATGCCCGAGTCGAGGTAGAGCTCGGCGGCGAGGGTCTGCGCCGGGAACTGGTGCTGCGGGATGTGCGGGTAGAACGCCCGGGCGTCCACGAACACCGCGTGGCCCCCGACCGGCTGAACTATCGGGATGTCCCAATCGCTCAGCAGCTCGCCCAGGTAGCGCACCTGCCCCACGCGGGAGCGGATGTGGTCGTCCTGGAGGCACTCCTCGATGCCGATCGCCATGGCCTCCATGTCCCGCCCCGCCATCCCGCCGTAGGTGTGGAGTCCCTCGTAGATCACGATCTGATTGCGGAGCTCTTCGTAGAGGTCGCTGTCGTTCACCGCCAGCCAGCCCCCGATGTTCACCAGGTTGTCCTTCTTGCCGCTCATCCACGCCCCGTCGGTATAGTCGCAGAATTCATGGACGATCGCGGCGATCGACTTGCGGGCGTACCCTGGCTCCCGCTCCTGGATGAAGAAGGCGTTCTCCGCCATCCGGGTGGCGTCGAGAAAGACCCGGATGCCGTGCCGATTGCAGAGCGTCCGGAGGGCCTTCACGTTCGCCATCGACACCGGCTGCCCGCCCGCCATGTTCACGGTACCGGCGAGACTGACGTAGGCGATCTGCTTTGCCCCCTCCCGCGCGATGAGCGCCTCGAGCTTGTCGAGGTCTACGTCTCCCTTGAACGGGGCTTGGCTGGTCGTGTCGTGGGCCTGGTCCACGATAACATCCACGAAGCGCCCTCCGGCCAACTCCTGGTGAAGGCGGGTAGTGGTGAAGTACATGTTGCCCGCCACGAACTGACCCGGCCGGATGGTGCTCTGGCTCAATAGGTGCTCGGCCCCGCGTCCCTGATGGGTGGGAAGGATGTGCGTGTAGCCGTAGCGCCGCCGGACCACCTCCTCCAGGTGGTAGAAGTTCCGGCTCCCGGCGTAGGCCTCGTCGCCGAGCATCATGCCGGCCCACTGCCGGTCGCTCATCGCCCCGGTGCCGCTGTCGGTCAGGAGGTCGATATAGACATCGGCCGACCTGAGCAGGAAGGTGTTGTATCCCGCTCCCGCGAGCGCGGCCGCCCGTGCTTCGGCGGGAACCTGTTCGAGCGGCTCCACCATCTTGATCTTCCACGGTTCGGCCCAGCTCCGCCGGCCGAACTGCTGACCCATCGTCTGGGGGACTTCGTGCATGGACGCCTCGGGCATAAAGATCGGCCCTGCCAGCGTAGTCAGATCCGGGTGAAGAAAGCGCGAAAGGGGGGTTAAGGGCGGGGGACAGGGGACAAGGGAGAGGGGGGAAAAGGGGCGCGAACGTTCCCCGTGACTGGCCACGAGAGGGAAACCGGTGCAAATTGTTCCTCCGCCTCGGAGCCGGTTGCTCCGGGCAGGTACTCCAGTCGGGATTCCAGGTCGATGTCGTACACCCCCTGTCCACGCTGTGGCCAGAAGGCACTGAGCGTCGCCACCCAGTGCCCTCATTGCGGCAATCCGTTCGGTACCCGCCCCCTTCCGGAGCCTGGGCCTCGCCTCGGGCGGAAGCCGGTCCTGCTGGTCCTCGCGGCGCTCGGCAGCCTGTTCTTCGCGATCGACGCCCTCCGGCACCAGACGGCGGCCGACCCCCCGGATCCGCTCCCTCCGGCAGACGGCATCGTTCAGACGCCGACCCCGAGCCCCCGGCCCCAGACCCCGGCCGTCACCCTGGCCCGGACTCCCGATTCGACTCCGGCGGCCAAGGGAACCACGGCCTCCACCCCCAGTCCGGCTCCGCAACCACCCGACCGCGCCAAGCCGGCACCCCCGGATCCCGTGGCCGATCCCCCGGTTCGACCGGTGGAGAAGGAGGTTGCTCCGGCGGAAGCCCGCTCCCTCGCCCTTGGCGCCGGCGTTCGAAGCTCCGAAGCCGAGGCCCCGTCGCTCGACGCCCGCCCGCAGGAACGGCGCTATACCACCATCTGGGCCAACGTCCGAGAGGCGCGGGAGCCGATGGCCCGGGTGGTCCTGGTGCTGCATCCAGGTGAGCAGGTGCTGGTGGATTCCCTGCGCCAGGAGTGGTATCGGGTGGTGTCCGACGGTCAGAAGGTGGGCTACGTCTATCGGGCGCTGGTTGACACCATTCCCCCTACCGTGCGGAACTAGCCTCCGACGGCTCCATCAGCCCGATTGAGGTACGAGGCGGCCGCAAGCCGGATCCCCCTGGGGTAGGGGGTGCCCCCGAAGCCGAATTCCTGCGCGAACTTGGACGAGTCGAACAGGTACGGCGCCTCGTTCTGGTAGAGCATCTCGTACGACTCCCGCACCAGTGGATTGAACCAGCCCACCAGCCAGAGCGCCCGCCGGCTCAGCACCCGGTAGGCCGGGGCGACACCGAACTCCCGAGCAGCCATCTCGACGAACTGTTTCCCGGTCGGGGGATCGGGGGCGGTTGGCAGGTGCCATAGCTGATTCCACGCGCTTTCCCGCTCGGCCAGCATCACCAGGCCGCGGGCCGCGTCCGGCGTGAAGGTGAGCGAGTGCGGTACATCGGCATTGACCAGCCAGGAGGCCTTGCCGCCCCTCGCGAAAGCCTCGAGCACCAGGACGTTGGGGACGCCGTGCGGCGTACGTGGGCCGTAGAAGTCCGCTGCGCGGGCAATCATGGCGGTGAGGCTCCCCGCCTTCGTCTCGGCCATCAGCGACAGGGCAAGCTTGGCCCGGACCTCACCCTTCCGTGAAGAGGGAGCGTACGGAGTCTCCTCCGTCATGGGGACGTTGACCTTCCCGTACATATAGACGTTGTCAAAGAACACGAGGCGCGCCCCGGCGCGCTTGCAGGCCTCGATGGTATTCGCCATTACCCGCGGCCAGCTTTCCCGCCATACGGCCAGATCGTACTTGAGGCCCACGACCAGATAGACCACGCCCGAACCGGCGACGGCCCGCAGAGCCTGATCGCGGTCGGTCAGATCCGCAGCCATCACCTCGCCACCCACCATCGGCTTCGGGTTCCGGCCCACCAGCCGGAACGGCGTGCCATCGGCGGCCAGGATGCCGGCCAGCTCGGTAGCGATCGGGCCGCCGGCGCCGAGGATCGTGGTGGTCATGCTCCGCCGCACCCGCCGGGACCGGGGACAAAGGTCAGGTCCACATGCACCAGGATGTGCTCATCCATCTTGAGCGCGCCGAGGAACTTGGTGAGCCCTCCCACGCCATAGTCCTTTACATCCACCGGGAACTCGGCCCGGAGATGGAGGGTGTCCCCCGTCCAGACCAGCGTAGACGGCACAGTATCGGGCCGAGTCAGGCCGTGGAGGGTGAGGTCGCCCATGAGGGCCGCGGTCATCGAGTCCGCGGGCTCGCTGGTCGGAGAGACATCCTTGAGCTCGAATCGCATGAGCGGGTACTTGTCGGTCTCCATCGAGCTGTTGAGGTCCCGGTCCCGGCGCCCCTTGCCGGTGACCAGCGTGTTCGTCGGGGCCTCGACGCAGCCGCGCACCTCGGCAAGCGTGGCCGCGCCCGTCATGCCGCCGCTCACCGTGCTGGTGGTACCGGTGAAGTCTCCCACTGTGGCATGCGCATCGAAGCTGAGCGTCCCCGACGCGACCCTCGATGGCACGATGGTCCGTGGCTCCTGGGCCGCCATGGCCCCGGCCGACCACATGCCAAGCAACATTACAGCAAACGCGGAGGGTCGCATGATCATCTGTTGAGGGATGTCCTAACTATCAATCGTCCCGTGACAGCGTCGGCCGGCGCGCTGTACACCTCACCGGACACGGACGTCCTCCTCCCGATCAGGAGGGTTCCTCCCCCACCCAGGGTGAGCCGGTCCAGATCGACTTCCACCTTCCGCCGGTCGGTGCTCCCGAACTGGTTGGTGAAGTTCACCTGGAACCGCGGCGCGAGGTGCGCGTACCCCACCGCACCATAGACCGTCAGGCGGCCGGATGACAAGCTCCGGGCGGCCGCGAACTCGGTCTGGAAGATATTAGGCCGGTAGGTGTCGTCGGACAGGGTGCCCTGGAAGCACTCGCTGGTCGGATCGCGGAGAGCGCCGGCGTCACAGGTTACCGGGGCGTGGATGACCCCGATGGTAATGTCGGCCCGGAGGGCGAGACGCAGTGCGCCGGCCGGGATGATGCGGCTCAGGGCCAGCCCCACGAGATTGGCCTTGGCGCCGTTCAGACGGACCGGCGGGATCCACGCCGCTTCCAGCACGAGCTGCCCTGGAAGGCCCAGCGCAATCCGGGGCCGGAGAAAGCCGGGAAGGATGTTCACATTCTCCGGCCCCTTCCCCGGCCGGCAGATGGTGGGCGTGGCCGTCGCCGTGTCGATGTGCGGGAGGTAGCTCGCCTCGAGCCCGGCGTCGACTCCGAAGCGGCCAGGGGCGAGCGGAGCCCCCCCGCCCGTGAACGACAACGGGACGGAGAGGACGGCGAACACCTTCGCCTCCCGCGAGCTGGCCGGCGGAAAGCAGTCCCCCTGCGCCGCGAGCGGAGCGGCTCCGGCCAGCGCCAGTGCCGCCCCCCAGGTGTACCACCGCACTACTCCACCACGACCGTTCCGTGCATGCCGCTGGGTGTCTGTCCCCCCACCAGGCTGCCGTGAATGGTGCAGATGTACTGGTAGGTACCGGCGGTGCTGAAGGTGATGGCCCCGAAGGTCGCGGGCGCCGTCTGCGTCGTGCTCGACGTGAAGGACGGACTCAGCACCGAGGTGACGTTGTGCGGTCCCCCGTTCCAGTTCCAGGTCACCGTTCCACCGGCCGCGACGGTGTCCACCTGGGGCGAGAAGAAATCGTTGTTGACCTGGATCGTGATCGACGTCGGTGGCGGCGGCGGGGTGACGGCCGTCGCCTGAAAGACGAGCGGGGATCCCGTCAGTCCGGTCGCGGAAGCCTCGAGGCTGTCGGCGCCATCAGCCGCGCCCATGGTCCAGGTGGTCGAGGCCTGGCCGGCCTGGTTGGTCACCCCCGATGTCGGGGTGACGGACCCGCCGCCCACGGTGACCGTCCACTCCACGGTGGCGCCGCTCACCGGATTCCCGAACTGGTCGGTAACCCGGACCACAATGGGTAGTGGCAGCGCGCTCGAGGGCCGGGCGCTCTGGCCGTTGCCCGAGACTCTGGCGAGCGCGGTGGCCGCCCCCGCCTGAGCCGTTGCCGTGAAGGTCACCGGCGAACCCCCGGCGCCTGACACCGAGGCGGTGGCGGTCTGGGCACCGGCCGTATGGCCGAGGCTCCACGCCGTGCTCGCCGTACCGTCAGCACCGGTGAGGCTGGAGACGGGGCTCAGACTTCCGCCGGAAGTCGTGCCCCAGTTCACCGTCACGCCGGACTCGGGTGTGCCGTCCCGCGTCACCAGCACGGTGACCGACTCCGCCAGCGTCTGCCCCACTGTTCCGGTCTGGGCATCGCCACTCAAGGATGCCTTTGAAACCAACTCGCTCGGTGGTCCGGACCCGCCCCCGCCCCCATAGCTGCTTCCACACCCGCCAATGAACGTTGCAACTCCCAGCACCCATAACGATCTGTACAGTGGCATATTGTGCCTCCTCTCCCCTTAAGGTTAGGGAGCGGACGGCGTGACGTCTTGGATGGTTGGAGCGGCTTGTACGAGGAGGATCGGCGCTACTGACGCAGCACGCGCCGGTAATGCGAGGGCGAGAGGCCGGTCCGGCGGCGGAAGTGATTGGAGAAATGGCTCTGGTCGTGGAAACCCGCGTCCAGCGCGATCCGCGCCAGGGGCAGGTCGGTCGCGGCCAGCATGGCCGTCGCGCGGTCCAGCCGGGCGCGACGCAGATACTCGCCCACCGCGCAGCCGAAGGCGCGACGAAAAGCGCGCGACAGGGTGACGGGATGGACATCCACGGCCTGGGCCAGCTCGCTCAAGCCGATTCCCTCGGAGAGCCGGTCGTGGAGCAGGTCGCGCGCGCGGAGCAGGAAGCCCGGGACTTCACCCTTCGTAGCGGGCGGACGCGCCCGATTGGCCTCGGCGATCAGCTCGAGCAGAAGGCCCTCGATGGCGAGGGGCGCCGCCGAGTCTCCCCGGTTCAGCTCCCGGTGAATCCGATAGGCCAGCGCGGCCACCACCCCGCCCTGAAAGTGGACCCGCTCGTCCAGGACGGGAGCGAGCCGGCGCAGCTCGGCCGCGAAGTCCGCGGCGAGTTCCACCAGGAGGCCCCGCGTATCGGCCCACTCGAACCGGTTGAAGTGCGGCTCGCCGGCGGGCGTGAACTTCACCATGGCCGGCTCGCAAGTGAGCGAGAGTCCGCGGAACCCTTCCACGAAGCCCCCCTGCCGCACAAAGCAGATGGTGGGCCCGTCGTGGTAGTGCCACGGCAGGTTGCTCCCGCGGGTGTGCATTCCCTCCGCGAGTCGATACCCGCCAATCTGCCTGCCGCCGGTTGGACGGCGCTCCGCATGAGACGTCATGATCCCTCGACTCCACTGGCATGTGGCCACGGCTCGGCTGTTAGCCGGGGACGCTTCCCGTCATCCGGGACGCACATCCGCGGCGGATGCCGAACCGCACGGATGAATGAATATGCGGAAGGATCCCTGGTCCGTCGAGGCGATCCGTTGGTTCCCGGAGGGTGGCATCCGTACTTCTACGGGGAGATGGCTGCGGCGGGCTAACGAAACGGCCCCCGGCGGCGCGGTAGCGCCCCGGGGGCCTCACGAGCCAGCCCGTGGTCAGGTCACGGTCAGCTCGCGCTCTTTACCTCGCGTTGCTTCCGGGCCTCGCCGATGGCCGAGTGGATCCGGGTAGCGAGATCCCGTTCGTTGCGGAGCGTTTCGAGCAGCGCCTCCGCCTGCTTCGACTGGAATTCCAGCGCGCCCGCCTGCGAGACCACCTGCTCCACCACGGCCCGCTGCGTCTCGAGCGTTACCAGACTCGCGTTCAGATCCATGACCAGCGCGTCGGCGCGGGCCAGCCGACTCTCCAGTTGATCCAGCTGCCCCTTCCGCCACTCGAGGTGCTCCACGACGCGCTTGCCATCGGCCACGCCCAGGAGCGCCGCCTCCACCAGTTCGTGAGTGGACCGGACCTCTTCCCGCGCCTCGCCCACGGCGCGGACCTGCTCCATCGTGCGCTCGGCGAGGGTGAACATGTGCTGGATGTCCGCCCGGAGGCCATCGATCGCCGCCTGCCGCTGGGCGATGTCGTCCAGAGCCCGGCGCACCTCCTGATCGGCCAGCTCCCACTTGCCGAGCTGCTCCTCGAACTGCGCCATGCGGCGTTCGACAAAGCGGAGGTTGGACGCCCGCTCCTCGATCTGGGCGGCGAGGCCGTCCACCCGGGCGCCCCGCGCCTCGGTCCGAGAGAGGCCTTCGACCAGCTTCGAGGTCTGGGCCTCCAGGTCTTCGAGCAGGGCGGCCGCTTCGCTCCGGAGCGTGGACGCGTTCTGCAGCTGTTCCGCCGCTCGCTCGAGCGCGTTCTCCCGCTGCTCCAAGTCGGCGCCGATCTGCCGCACCCGCTCGGCCAGCGCCTCCACCTCCCGGAACCGGCCCTCGGTCGTGCCGATCGTCCCGACGATACCCGCCATGCGGCGCTCCGACTCCTCCACCTGTCGCGTGACGCCGAAGATCACCCGGGCGACGCGCTCGGCGTCGTCGGCCTGGAGCGACAGGGAGACGAACCGCTTCTCGGCGCCCTCCATCCGGCGCTCCATCTGCTGGGCCCGCTCCTCCACCTGGGTACTCCGGGCCCCGACCTCCGCCAGCCGCGAGTGCAGCTGCTCCAGGAACTGGCGGCGCGATTCCACCGACTCCACCGAGGCCAGCACCCGCTCCACGTCCTTCCCGAGCTGCTCGACCAGCGGCCGCACCGAGTCGAGGAACTGGACCTTCCCTTCCACCCCGTGGAGCGCGCCCTCGACCCCTTCGAGCCAGCTCTGGGTTTCCATATGGGTTTCGCGGAACCGCGCCACCTCCGCGTGGGAGACGCGCATCTGCTCCAGCGCGTCGCGCACCGCCTCGCGGCCCTGGCGCAGCTCGGCGAGATCCGCCACCGCGGCCTCGACGGCCGGCCGAGCCGCGTCGATGCGGCCGAAGCGGTCCGCCAGAACGGCCAGGATCACCTCGAGCCGCTGGGCCTCGTTGCCGATCGCCTCAACCCGCTGCAGCGCCGACTCCGTCGCCTTGACGTCCCGCGCCACCACATCGAGCTGCGCCGCGACGGTCGCGGCGGCTGCCTCCGCCTCGGCGATGCCACCCCGGCTCCGCTCGAGCGCCTGGAACCGCTCCTCCATCTCCGTCACCGACCCGCGCAGGCTCACGATCCGCTGGCCCACCCCGTCAAGGCCACGGCTCTCCAGCTCGAACCGTTCCCCCGCCTTCTTGAGCTCGGCCCGAAGCTCGCCCAGCTCGCTCCGAGTGCCGCTCACGGCTTCCTCCAGCGTGCCCTGCGCGCCGGCGATCGCGGTGGTCCGATCCATGAGCTCGCCATGCGCCTTCCGCAGCCGGTCCATGTGCTCCTCGAACTCGACCAGCCCCCGGGCCTTGTCCCGCTGCCGATCGGTCTCGGCGGTGATCTGGCGGACCAGCTCCTGGAGGTTCTGCGCCTCCGCCGTGGCCCGCTCGACGGCATCCCGCTGCTGCTCCACCGCGGCGACCTTCTTGGTCACGAACCCCGCCAGCGAGTTGAGCGTTTCCAGCTGGCGCCGGGTGTCGGTAATCCCCTCGGCCACGCTCGCGATCTCCTTGAACTTCCGCTCCAACTCGTCGGCCCGCCGATCGCTGGCGGCGACCGTCTCGGTCATTCTGCGGAACTGGTCGTCGAACTTCTCCAGCCGAGCGGCGGCGGCCTGATAGACCTCCATGACGCCATCGTGCTGGTCCCGCATCTGGGTGAAGTTGGCGCTCAGATTCCGGAGCGCACCCGACAACTCGTCGGCCTCCGTCCGAAGCTCGGTGAACGACGCGGCTTTGGCCACGAGGCCGGCCATCTCCTCCTTGAGCTGCAGGGCCGACTGTACCGTGTCGCGCAACTCCGCTACCTGGGTCGCAAGACGATTGGCGTCCGCCGCGGCAGTCGAGACCTGCTTCTCGACCCGCCGGTGCGTGCTGGTCATCGTCTGGGCCTGAGTCTGGAGGGCGGGAAGCTGGGCGGTGAGACCTTCGATCGTTCGCACCCGCTCGCCGAGGTCGTTGGTCTGAGCCCCGACCGCCTGGGTGGCCTGCCGAAGCTGGTCAACCACCGGCATCATCTGGCCGAGGTCCCGCGTCGCGGTGCGCGCCTGCTCCACCAGGGTGGCCAGCGCCTCGCGCTCGGCCTTGAGCTGCTCCAGCAGGGCCTCCGACTCGGTGGCGGGCGCCTTCCCGTTCGGGCGGCGGCCCAACAGATCCGTGAGAGACATCCCCAGCCTCCGTTCTGAATGCCGTGCGGGAGCGACAGTCGGCCTGGTCCGGCCCGCCTCCGAGGGGGAGTGGAAGGGGCCCATTGCTTCATTAAGACACCCTACATGGGGCAAGAAAAACGCCACACCCCGCCTCGCCCTAAACGCTAGATGCCCCAATGCGTTAGGGGTTGCGAGAGCCGGCATCCGGCCAGCATGGACCCATGGCAAACGCACGGGTCCGTGCTCAACGGCAGTGGCAAGGAGGCGGAGGGGGACGGACGGAGGGAAGCGGGGAGGTTGAGCCTATGGCGGGTAGCGATCGGACCTTCGGTTCAGCGCGTCCTGCCCGGGGTCCCGGCCTGCTCACCGGTCAGGCTGGCCAGCCGAGCACGGGCCTCCTCGACCGCGGGTTGAAGCGCCGGGTCGGACCGGCGCCACAGGGTCACAAAGCGCTGGTACTGGTCAATGGCCTTCTGCCGCTCGCCTTTCCGTTCGTAGATGTCGGCCAGCCGCAGGGACACCTGTGCCTGATACCACATCTGGTCGGGCGTGCCGTCGAAGCCGTTGCTGAGCCAACGGAGGGCCTCGTCGTCGTTCCGGGACTCGAGCAGGGCCTCGCAACGGAGGAATCGGCCGTAGTCCTCGGAGAAGGGCGTCCAGTCGACGAGATCGAGCGGCACCGCGCCACGCACCGCCTCGAGGTCCTTGAGGGCGTCGGCGGGCCGATGCCCGCCCAGGGCCACATCGGCCCGGATCGTTGCCGCGAGAGATTGGATCACCGCCGCATCGGCCTCACCCGCGCTCACCCCATCCAACTGCGCGGCGCCCTTCAAAGCCGCATCGGGCCGGCCCAGTCGCGAATCCAGGAGCCCGAGGATGAACAGCCGGCCGGCGGGCAGGAGGTCGCTCGAGGGGCTCGACTCGGCCGCTTCGCTGGTGAGATCCACCGCGGCGACGTCGGCGCGAATCGCTTCCAGCGAAGTGTGTGGCACGGCCAGGAAGGGGAGCGCCGCGATGAGGCCGCGCTCGAGACGGGCGACGGGCCCGGTGCCGGCGCGCACGGCCACGCCTATCGCGCTATCCGCCTCCGCCCAGCGGCCCTGCGCCAGCAGATTCTCGGCCAACAGGAGGTTGCCGCGGGCCAGCCGGTCCGGGCGGGCCGCTGCCGCTCGCGCGAACGGTTCGGCCGCTCCCGGTTGCCCCAGCCACTGGCCCACCTGCCATACGGCATCGGTCACCTTGTTGAAGGGGGCCGCGCCTCGCGCTTCCGCGAGCAGCCGACCCACCTGGGTTGTATCGCCGCGCGCCTCGGCGAACATCAGACTGTCCGCGTAGTCCTTCCCGACCCGGTTGACCAGGGATTCGGCCTTCGGGATGTCGTCCTCGCTCACGGCGAGGTACATCATGGGTCATATAGGACAGAGGAACTCCGGGTCGAGCTTCACGACCCCATCGAAGACCGGAGCGGCCTCGGCGGCCGGGCGACCGCGCAGCGGGTTGTAGGCAAGGAGCAGGGTTGCGAGCTGCCACTGCGCCTCGAGCTCGTCGGGGTAGTCCTGCAACACCTCGCGATAGCCCCGCTCCGCCTCGTCGGGCCTTCCCGCCACCATAGCGGCAAACGAGGTCAGGAGCCGCTGGTCGTGCGCGCTGAGGCGGCTGTCCAGGGCGATGGCCCGCACGGTGTTCGGCCGGATCAGGGCGTGCCGATTCGCCCACGACGCGGTCACCGCCAGCCGGTAGTAGGCCAGCGCGAAGGTGCTGTCGAGCTGAACCGCGCTCTGAAAACCGGCGAGCGCCGAATCGAATTCGCCGCGGCGCAGATGCTGTTCGGCATCGAGATACGCCTTGAGCGCATCCAGCGAGCGGGTGGTGACCGCCGCGGTCTGGAGGAGCCGCGCGCCGGGACCCTGATGGCGTCCGACCATGAGGTCGCCGGCCAGCCGGTCGACCAGGTCGAACAGCTGCGTGGTGTCGCCATTCACACTGGCTTGAGACATGCGGGCCGGCTGAGCCGGCGAGCCGTCGTAGAGGCTCGCTTCGATCCGCACCTGACTCCCGATGGCACTCACGCTCCCCAGCACGTACAGGCCAGCGCCAAGTCGCTGTGCCAGGCGCCGCCCCTCTTCGAGGTCCGCGACCCCGCTTCCTGCGTTGTGCGCAGCTGCGAGCACAGTCGCGCCGTTGACACTGCGGAGATTCCCGGCGCCATCCAGGTCGCGGCTCAGGAGGTCGACCAGGCCCTGCGCGAGAAAGTCCAGGTTCTTCCCGCCGTGCACCGCGAAAGGAAGCACCGCAATATGATCGTGGGCTGCCGGCCCCGACCGGAGCTTCCACCAGCCCAGGAATCCCGCCGCCAGCAGGACCACCAGGCCCGCGGCCACGAGCCACCGCCGAGCCGGCCCGCGCCCCGGGCGCGAGGCCACGGTCACCGTGTCGCCGCTCGGCGTCGCCCCCGCCCGCTCGAGCGCGTCCGCAAAGGCCGCCGCCGTCCCGAACCGCTGCGCCGGATCCCGCGCCAGCGCCGTCGTCACCACCTGGTCCACCACCTCGGGGATGGCGGGCCGCCCCGCCCTGAGACTCGGCACCGGCTCGGTGAGTCGCTTGACCAGCACCGCCTGCGGCGTCGGGCCGGCGAACGGCTGCTCGCCCGACAGCATCTCGAACAGCACCGCGCCCAAGCTGTACACATCGGACCGGGCGTCGATCTCGCGCTCGCCAGTGGCCTGCTCCGGGCTCATGTATGCCGGGGTGCCGATGCTCACCCCCGTCTGAGTGAGCTGCTCGTCGCCCGAACCCAGCGCCCGGGCGATGCCGAAGTCGGCGACGAGGGTGTTCCCGTCCCGCGTCAGCAGCAGGTTCTCCGGCTTGATGTCGCGATGGATCACGCCGTGCTCGTGCGCGTATTGCAGGGCCTGCGCCGACTGACGCGCAATCCGGAGAGCCACGTCGAGTGAGAGCTGGCGCTCCCGGAGCAGCCGGGCGCGCAGGGTCTCGCCATCGACGAACGGCATCGTGAACCAGAGATGGCCGCCCGCTTCGCCGGAATCGTGAACGGTCAGGATGTGGGGGTGCTGGAGCCGGGCGGCCAGACGGATCTCGCGCTGGAACCGCTCCAGGCCCAGGGCATAGGCCAGCTCCGGGCGGAGCACCTTGAAGGCCACGGGGCGGTCGTGCTTGACGTCGGTGGCGAGAAACACCGTCGCCATACCCCCGCGCCCCAGCTCCCGCTGCAGGACGTACTTCCCACCCAGGCTCTCCTGGAGCTCGGTCAGCAGATCGGTCACGGCGGTCTCGGGGTTGTGAGAGACATCGGGGGTGCCGTCATGCAATATGGCGGCATCGGCTCCGACCGGAAGCCGGGGCCCGCCCGCCGAGTCAGAACCCCGGTGGCCGCTCGCCCGCCACGTTGAGGGCGCGCTCCAGCGCGACGCCGACCCGGCCGATGGTGCCTTCGTCGAAGAGGCGCCCGATGAGTGTGATCCCGTGGGGCACGCGCCGCGGCGGGTTGAATCTGGGCAGCGGGTTGTTGGGATCGGGCGCCCAGTCGCTCCGCGCCTCGGATATCTTGACGAAGCCGGTCCGCATGGTGAGGGAGGGATGGCCGGTGTTGTTGGAGATGACCAGCATCTCGTCGCGGAGTGAGGGCACGAGCAGGAGATCCACCTGCGAGAAGACGCGCGCCATCTCCATGGCCACCTTCCGCCGCAGCCGGTCGGCCTGCACGAAGTCCACCGCCGACAGGAAGCGGGACTCGCGGAACAGGTTGGGCCAGGCGTCCGGCACCTGGGCCTTGAGCTGGTTGGCCTGACCGCTCAGGGTCAGCTCCTCGAACGCGGCGGCCGCCTCGGCAAAGAGCATCAGGTTGAGACTGTCGTAGGGCCAATCGGGGAGCGAGACCTCCGTCGCAACCAGCCCCAGACCCTTGAGGGACTCGAGCGCGGCCCGGTCAACGTCGGTGGCCAGGCTTTCCTTCATCCAGGCCGGAAAGTATCCGACCCGTAGACCCTTGACCGGCGCGCCGGCATCGAAGTCGAGGTGGCTTGGTAGGCTCGCGAGATCACCGGCGTCGGGGCCGGAGATCGCGCGAAGGACGAGCAGCGCGTCTTCCACGCTTCGGGTCATCGGGCCCAGCTTGTCCAAGGACCAGCACAGGGTCATGGCGCCGGTCCGCGCCACCCGGCCGTAGGTGGGGCGAAGCCCGGTGATCCCGCAGCGCATGCTGGGACTCACGATGCTTCCGCCGGTCTCACTCCCGATGGCAAAGCCCACCAGCCCCGCCGCGGTAGCGGCGCCCGGGCCGGCGCTCGAGCCCGAGGCACCCTCCTCCGGCACCCACGGGTTCATGGTCTGGCCGCCGAACCAGATGTCGTTGAGCGCCAGCGCGCCGAGGCTGAGCTTGGCGACCAGGACGCCTCCGGCATCCTGCAGCCGAGCCACTACCGCCGAGTCGGCGGCGGGAATCCGGTTCCGAAACGGCTCGGCGCCCCAGGTGGTGGGAATGTTGGCTGTGTCGAGAAGGTCCTTGACCCCGAACGGAATGCCGTGGAGCGGGCCCCGATAACGGCCCGCGGCGATCTCGGAGTCAGCCCGTTTGGCCTGAGCCAGGGCGAGATCTCTGGTAAGCGTTATGACGCAGCGAAGCTTCGGGTCGAAGCGCTCGAGGCGGGCAAAGTAGATCCCGGTGAGCCTTTCCGAGCTGAGCTGCCGGCGTTCGATCCAGCGGGAGAGCCGGGTCACCGGCGCGAAGGCGATGTCGTCATCGCTGGCCGGCAGGGGGCCCGGATCGGCCGGGGTCCGCACGAAGCGGTCGCGCGCGGGTCCGGCCGGAGTGCCGGGGAGCATCGGATTCCACTGGGTGGCCGGAGCGAGTGTGGCCTCGAGCGCCACGGTGCGCGGTCCGGTGCGCCGTTCGAGCATGCCAGCCATCGAGGTCCGCCAGCTGGCGGCGGCCATCGCGCGCTCACTGGGTGTCAGCGTCACCTGCGCCAGCTTCTCCGCCTCGGCGAAGGTCTCGGGTGAGACCTCCGGACCGACGGCCGGGGCAGTGCCGAACGTCGGAGGCGCACCGGGCGTCGCACTCGATCCCGTGGCCTTTGTCTCGGGAGAACGCTCCACGCCTTTGCACGCGGCGACGACGCCGAGCAAGCTGATGGGAGCCTGGAGGAGAAACTGACGGCGGGTGTTCACGGGGTCACCTCGTCGGGGCTGGAGGGAGGCCGGTGGCCGCGATGCGGGCTGCGGTGACGGTATAGCCGGCCGAGACCGTCAGCAAGAGAGATGTGCTGGCTACGCCTGAACGCCGGACCACAGTATCTTCGGCACCGGACCCTTCTCGCTCACCAGGCGCCTGGACTCAATGCCCACCTACCGCGAGCAGCAGATCGACATCGTTCTCGACGTGCGCACCCGCCTCGAGTACTGGCTGGGCCACCTCGAGGGAGCGGAGTGTGTGCCGGTCCATCGCCTTCCGGAGGCGCTCGCACGTCGAGGGCAGATCGGCAAGGATGCACGGATCCTGGTGTATTGTGCCAGCGGCGCCCGCTCCGCGGCGGCGGCGCACAAGCTGCGCGCCGTCGGCTACCGTCACGTGGTCGATGCCGGAGGGATGAGCGACGCCCTTCCGGGCTACACGCCTTGACCGGCGGGGAGCGCCATCCGATGGGCCACCACCGCGATCACTCGCCCGACGGCGAGAGACCGCCCGACGACCCCATCGAGACCTGGAACCAGCGGTACACCACCGCCGAATACGTCTTCGGCACTGCTCCCAACGAGTGGCTGCGCGATCACGCCCCCCTCTGGACTCCGGGCTCACGGGTCCTGTGCGTGGCCGATGGCGAAGGACGCAACAGCGTCTTCCTGGCCGGTCGAGGGCTTAGCGTGGACGCCTTCGACCCGGCGGAGGCAGCGGTTGCAAAGGCCCGCCGCCTCGCAAAGGACCGCGGCGTGGCGGTCCAGTTCACGGTTGCCGACTGCGACGCGTATCCGTGGCCCGAGGCCGCGTATGATGGCGTCGCCGCCATCTTCGTCCAGTTCGCCGACCCTCCGCTCAGGGCGCGCCTCTTTTCGCACATCGTGCGCACTCTCAAGCCGGGCGGGACCCTGGTACTGCAAGGCTACACCCTGAAGCAGCTCGAGTATGGAACTGGAGGGCCCTCGCAGGTATCTCACCTCTACACCGAAGGCCTGCTCCGCGCCGCCTTTTCGGACCTCGAGATCCGGACCTTGCGGGAGTACGAGGCGGACATCAATGAAGGAAGCCGCCATTACGGCCGATCCGCACTGGTGGGTCTCGTAGCCAAGCGGCCTCCTGCTTGAGACGCTGGATCGCCTCGCTACTGAAGCGCGAGACGGCCCCTCTCCGCGGTCTCCCTCCAAGGGCCGCAAACCGGAAAGCGCCGCCCGCGGAACACCTGCGAGCGGCGCTGACCGGACTGGCTTCGCAATGCGACGTTACTGCAGATAGACCTGCACCGCGATGAGAATGCCGGGGTGGTTGCGGTTCACGAGATAGTAGCCGTCGTGATAGTAGTCGATCGACACATCGTCCCTCTCATACCAGTCGTCCGCCCAGCTCTCCGGCCACGGGTCCGCCAGCCGGAACCAGTACCCGGCATAACGGAAGCGCGGATATGGCCCAACCATCACCATCGGCGCGCCGTAGATCCGGAACCAACGATCCCGTCCGAAGTAGGCACGGAATCGGGTCGGCGGAATCCGGTAGCCGCGATACCCGCCCCGCTGCTGCCAGGTGCGGTGCTCTGATTCCCAATTGTGCGCTCGTCCCTGCTGCCAGGCGCCACGTTGCTCACCCGGCTCGAGCCGGCGCCGCGACGTTGGAGCCCGATTGCCCCGCCGCGGCTGCTGATCGTGCCGGGCCTGCGGCGCCCTGCCTGGGGCGGGGGCGGGAGTGGGGGCGGGGTGTTGCGGCTGCTCGGAGCGCCGGCCGTGATCGGTTTGCTGGTTCCTGTCCGGCCGGCCTCCGGCGTCTCTGGGTTGGTCCTGCTGGGCGGATGCCGGAGCGGGGGCCCCTGCGAGCAGAAGCACGACGCCGGCGCTGAAAAGACTGAACGACCTCATGAATAGGCCTCCCTGTCGGTGATGCCGCGGCGGCAGCAGGTGCCGCTCCGCGGGGGGGAAAGTAGGTAAGGGCGATCTGTGCGGCAATCAGTCGCTCGGCACCGACTCGGACCACGCGCACAGCTGCGGTCCATGGCTGAGGTACGCTTCCCCCGCCCGGCTGGAAACCTGCATCGGGCGCAGGTGCCAGTATTCCGTTGGGTACACCGTCCGGGGTCATTCTCCTGCAGCGCGAGGGCCAACCCGGCGCAAGACTAGAGCGGGCGGAAGAGATCGGACAGCGGCAAGGTGAAGGCGCGAGAGGCCCCGGCAGGATCCCATCTGAGCTCCTCGCGTTCGAAGAGCGGGGCGGATGCATCGGGGTACCAGATCTCGACTTGATGCCGGTCCGGGTCGATGATCCAGTATGCCGGCACTCCGGCTTCCTGGTATCGGCGCCGCTTCGCGAAGCGGTCGGCGCGGGCCGTCGCGGGGCTCAGCACCTCGATGACCAGAACGAGGTGCTTCATTCTCGCCCAGTCCATGGTGCGCGCTTCGGACAGGTCGACGACGAACAGGTCCGGCTGAACGAGAGTCCCTTCATCCCAGCTGATGTCTGCCGGCGATAACATGAGATGCCCGACCTGCTCGCGGTCCAGCCAGGTCCGCAGAGCCACGTACAGGCGCCCGACCAGTTCCTGGTGCCAGCCCCGTGGCGCCGGAGTCACCAGCAGCTCCCCGTGCACCACCTCGTAGCGGAGCCCGTCCTCGGGAAGGGCTCGGACCATATCGGCGGTCCAGTAGAGGGGCTGCAGCAGGTCGGGCATACCCATGATGATCGGCTCGGCGGCGAGAGTTCGCAACTCGGCATGGGTGACAATTGCCGGTGGGGACCAGGCCGTGGGGTATCATGGCAACGCCGGGTACGGTGCTTCGACGCACCACGGTCCCAATCGACAGTGACGGGGCACCCGCTGGCGCTCCCTCACCGCCGCTGATACACTCGGGACGTGAGCGCCACTCTCCTGGATCAGGTTCGTTTCCCGTTTCGCGCTCTCGCGACGACCTTCGTTCCCGAGACCGCGGACTGCGCGGCGGCCGAGTGGGACGCTCTCGAACAGACCGTCTGCGACGCCCTGGCGGCGCGCCCGCCCGCCATGCGGCGCCAGATTCTCCTCTTCATCCGGATCCTCGATCTCCTGGCCCTGCTCCGCCATGGGCAAAGGCTGGCCTCGCTCGACACCGCGCGGCGCACGGCGCTCGTGACGGCGGTAGGCGACGCGCCGCTGCTCCTGATACGCCGCGGTGTCTGGGGACTCAGGACTCTGGTCATGATGGGCTACTACACCGAGCCCGGTGTCCAGGCAGCCATCGGCTACCGGGCAACGGCCCGCGGCTGGGCCGCCCGGCGATGACCGCGCGCCGGTACGACGTCGTCATCGTGGGCGCGGGCGCCGGCGGCGGAACGGTGGCCCAGCAGCTGGCGCCGCTCGTGGCACAGGGGAAGAAGGTGCTGGTGCTGGAGCAGGGGCCGCGGTTTCTGGAGAGCGACTTCACGGGCCGCGAGCTCGAGATGGCCGGCGAGCTCTATGTTGACGGAGGTGGCTTTCTCACGGCCGATGGCGCCATGACGCTCGCCTTTGGCCGAGGCTACGGCGGCTCCACGATCGTGTACACCGGCACATCGCTCATCGCGCCGGAGCGGGTCATCCGGGGCTGGAAGGTGCCGGGGCTCGACTTTGCCGACATCGAGCGCCGGAGCAGGAAGTACATGCTCGAGAACAACGTGCACCTCCTGGGCGCAGCCGAGCTCAACGACAACAACCGGCTGTTCGTCGAAGGCTCGACCAAGGCCGGCTATCACGCGGAACAGTTTCCCCTCAACCTACGCGGCTGCCAGGGCTCCAGTCTCTGCAACCTCGGCTGCCCGAACGCTGCCAAGCAGGGCACCCACCGGGTCCAGCTCCCCAACGCGGAGCGGCAAGGAGTCGAGATCGTCACCCGGGCCGAAGTCCTTGCCCTGGGTGAACGCTCGCTCCACGTGCGAGTCACGCCGAAGCTCGCCGGCGGCAAGGGAGCCGACCCCGAATGGGCGCCCGGTGACTACGAGGTCCTCGCCTCCACGGTGGTCCTGGCCGGGGGCTGCATCGGGACGACGGCGCTGCTCCTCCGCTCCAGGTTGCGAGGCATCTCCCCCAAGGTGGGCCAGGGGTTCACCTGCCACCCGGCGCACATTCTCGTGGCCGAGCATCCCCGCGCCATCACCAACGACGTGGGGCACCCGAAGAGCTTCTTCGTCGACCGGGCGGAGAC
>Ga0335077_10002237_pt1 | contig 23081 bp, 18 predicted proteins | sample Lox_Sample_31_FD_207151 | JGI IMG/M metagenome (GOLD analysis project Ga0335077, IMG submission 207151) | Soil microbial communities from Loxahatchee National Wildlife Refuge, Florida, United States - Lox_Sample_3.1 | ecosystem: Environmental > Terrestrial > Soil > Wetlands | place: USA...
ACGCCTGCGATCAGCGCAATGACCAAGAACATCAGAGCCCAATAAAGCATGTGTTTGCCTCCGTTCTGGCGATATTCATATGAGCATACTGACGCACGAAGCACGACTCTATCCGCACTAGGCAGTACTTGAGTCGTGCTCGTCTCGTAGATAGTGTCTGTAGAAGGAGCAGGTGCCGGTCCGTCCCAGAGGACCGGCACCCGCTTGGGGGGCGTTGTGTCGAGTAGAGATTGCAGGTTATTCCGCACAGCAGGTCGTCACAATAGGGTGAACACTGTACACATTTCTTAGGCATCTCCTGCAATCAGTATGTCCGGTTTGTCGGGAAACTCATCCTTGTGTTTACTGCCTCCCACCGATAGAACCTTCCTAGTCCACGGGATAGCCTAACGCCACGATCCATCACAGGTGCTCGCTTCGAGCACAGAAACAGAAAAGGTCAAATATGAGACGACTTTCCTTAACTGTACCGAAATATCTGCTGCTCTTAACCATCTGTTCGCTTCTGGTCGGCGTGAGCTATTCCGCCGATGACAATAATAAAACCGAGATCGTGAAACGCATTGACAGCTCAGCCAAAGTCCTGGACGAAATCATGGCGGTGAAAGACAAAGCCATTCCAGACAAGGTCATGAAAGACGCTAGGTGCATTGCCGTTATTCCCTCGATGGTCAAAATTGCTGTCGGCTTCGGTGGAAATCACGGCAAAGGTGTTGCCACTTGTCGCACCGAGAACGGTAGCTGGAGCGCTCCCGCACCCATCACAATTACGGGTGGAAGTTGGGGCTTACAGCTTGGAGGACAGGCGATTGATCTGGTCATGGTCGTTATGAATGAGCAGGGAATGCAGCATCTGCTTTCCAGCAAATTCAAACTTGGTGCTGACGCATCTGCTGCCGCAGGCCCTGTTGGCCGGGACGCCGGCGCGGACACTGATATCAAGATGAGGGCCGAGGTGCTCACTTATTCCAGAGCGCGCGGTATTTTTGCTGGCGTAGACCTCAATGGCTCGGCAGTTACTCAGGACAAGGACGAAACACACATTCTGTACGGCAAGTTTGTTCCGTTTGCTGACATCCTCAACGGGAAAGTCCGAGCCCCCGAATCGAGCGAGCCATTCTTGGCCGCGGTCAGAAGGTACTCGGAGCAGAGCCGCGAGTCCGGCCAGAATCGTACCGGAGGAGGTGGGGCGTCCGCGGCGGAATGATGTGCGATGCGCAGAAAGGTCGAACGAAAACGTGCAATTATTCTGACAATTTGGGTAAGACTTCAAACATGGAGATGACATGTACACAATTCTCTTGGTGGTCCTGATTTTGCTGCTGCTTGGTGCGCTGCCGACGTGGCCCTACAGCCGCTCTTGGGGATACTACCCGAGCGGAGGGTTGGGCTTGATCGTCATTGTAGTGCTTGTTCTTCTGCTCGCCGGCCGCCTCTGAGTCCGTGCGGAAAGGTTCGTGAACTTGAGGATGCATGAAAAGTGGTGGAGAACATCAATTTTCCACCACTTTTTGTCATACGGGTGAGAGCTGCGGAAAAAGGATCTGTTGGTTTCAACCCGCCCTGCTCGAAACGCATCTACTCCCAGGACAGTGGTGCACAAGTTTGAGGAGCAATCATGTCGAGTCATCAGAATTCTGCCTGCAGCGATGAGCAGTGGTTACGGGTCCCCCCGCAGCGTCTCCCCGTACGGCGCTATCCCGCTGAATCTATGCGCAAGAGTCTGCGGACGGTCTCCCGGGTGTCTCGTCCCCCTGATCAGATTTGGGGTCGGTACAACAACTATCGCGCAAGTGGTGTAACCATCTCCGCGATTGTGCACCTTGTGGTCATCGTCTTGCTTGTAAGCGGTGTCTTTGTCAGCCACCAGATAACGCAGCGCCAGACACATCAGACGGTGACTCTCATTGCACCGTCCCCGGAGTCGTACGCGCTCCCCGTGGCAAAAAAGGTGATCAGCGGTGGCGGCGGCGGTGGTGAACACGATATCGTTCAAGCTCCTAAGGGACGACCTCCAAAAGCTGCGTTGCAGCAAATCACACCGCCAGCCATCGTCATGCGAAACCAGAAACCAAAGCTGACCGCCGAGCCGACCGTGGTCGCTCCGCCGCAAGTGCATGTTGCGGAAAATCACATGCCGAATCTCGGTGTTCCGTCGGCGGCGCCCGTCATGCCGGGAGCGCCACCTTCGAATGGAACTGGCTCCGGAGCCGGCATTGGCTCGGGCTCCGGAGGCGGTGTAGGCGCCGGTCATGGGCCCGGCGTCGGGGCCGGCAGCGGCGGTGGTTTCGGAGGTGGAGTATACAAAGTGGGCGGCGGGATCGCAGCACCCACAGCAATCTCCTCGCCTGATCCGGATTACACAGAGGAGGCGCGCCGGGCAAAGAAGCAGGGAACTTGTGTCTTGTGGTTGATCGTCGACTCCACCGGCCACCCTCGCGACATCCGCGTGGCTCGCGGCCTGGGATTTGGTCTGGATGCGAAAGCGGTAGAAGCTGTGAAGCAGTGGCGTTTTCAGCCTGCTTTGAAGGACGGCCATCCCGTCGATGTTCAGATTAGTGTGGAGGTTGAGTTCCACCTATACTGAACCGACTTGTCAATCCGTTTGTTTCCCGACAATCAGATCTTCTTTCATGATCCGCGCCGAGCGCGGATCATTTGCTTTAATTCGGGGAATTTACGAAATCGAAAGCCTTACAGAGTATTCGGCAATCCTTTACAGATGTGACCCGATAGAAGAAAGAGGCCTCATTCCCTAGTCTGAGAACCATGTTCGCGGGGTGGTGCGGACAAATTCTCTATGCGGTGTAAGGAGGCCGAACGTGGCTACTTGTGCGATTTCCGCGACAGAATCGAATGTGATCCCCTCGACGAACGTTAAAGGCCGCGACGATTCTCAAATCAATTTGGTAAAGCGCGCACAGGCGGGCGATGAGCAGGCATTTGCGACGCTCTTCCAGCAGCACAAGAACCGGGTCTATTCCGTTTGCCTCCTGATGACCAAGGACGTGGCTGAAGCAGAGGACCTCACTCAGGAGGCATTTCTCCAGGTGTTTCGAACCGTCGGATCTTTCCGCGGCGATGCAGCCTTCTCGACTTGGCTGTATCGAGTAGCTGTCAATACTGTGCTGATGAAGTTACGCCGCCGCAAATCTCCTCCGACCGTATCTCTTGACGAGCCAGTCCATTCCGAATCGCCATCACTTCATCGCGATTTTGGAAAGAACGATCCTGATCTAAGTGGCGTCGTCGATCGCATTGCGCTGCGCCGTGCACTTCAGGAACTGCCAGAAGGCTGCCGTCGTATCTTCGCCCTCCATGAAGTTGAGGGATACCAGCATCACGAAATCGCGCAACTGCTCTGTTGCTCTATCGGCAATTCAAAATCTCAACTTCACAAAGCGAAATTGAAAATGCGCTCGCTACTATTCCCAAAGACGAAGATTCGCCGGCGCCACACCAAATCCGTCCCTCTTACGCGGGGATAAAATGCTGGGGCTCAGCAAAGTCGGCCAAGTGAGACCGTCGATGCGAGCACCGATCCAACAGAAGTTACGCTGCAGGGCTGCGAAATGTTAGGCACAATCATCATCGCCAGTGACCAGACCGGGGAGGTACAGGATGGGGCCCGATGGGACTCGCCTCGCGGGCCGTGGGCTGCCGTCGAAGTTCTTGGAAAGCCATCTATCTCCAGGCTTGCCGAAACTTTCGGGAAGGAATGTCACTTCGTATCCGTAATTGCAGATGAACCGAGCGATATTCCATCCGCGGGAGAATCTTACGGGTTCTCGATTCCCGATCGCGCAACCGATTGCTGCGCGAGGTACAGGCATGCAGGGTGTGCAGCGATCTTGATCATACGCTGCGGAGCCTATATGGAAATCGATGTTGCAGAGATGTTCGCGTTCCATCACGAGCAGGGCTTAGGGGCCACACAGGCAGCCGCTGGCGACGGACCTCTCGACGCATGGATGATTGATTCTTCTGTCGTACTCGAAACCGGGACATTTGCCACAGACTTTCCCTTTGCCAGCTATCAGTCGCAGGGATATGTGAACCGCCTTCGGTCTCCACAAGACTTCCGGCGCCTGGTGCTCGACAGCTTTTCGCGCGGCCTTCTCCGTCCGGAAGGCTCGGAGATCAGGCCTGGCGTATGGATATGTGATGGAGTACAGATCGATCGTTCCGCCCGGATTGTGGCGCCGGCATTCATCGGACGCAACGTGCAGATTTCGGATGAGTGCCTGATCACGCGAGGCAGCAATATCGAAAGCAACTCTCGCATCGACTTCGGAACCGCAATCGAGAACAGCTCAATTCTGCCAAATACATATGTTGGTATCGGCCTGGATCTTTCCCACTCCGTGGTAGATGGACGCAGTCTGTTCAACCTCCGGCACAATGTAAACCTTGAAATCAGTGATCCTGTGGTTCTGCGCCGGAATGTCGTGCGTGGAAGAGAACGCCAGCTTACGGACATCGACAGTGTACCGTGGGCACTATCTTCCGCTGAATAGTTTGGCTGTGAGGCCTTTGAACAAAGTTAAAACAAGAAAAGAGGCATGGAAGAAGATGTTGACAACGGGGCCCATCGTAGTCATGCAAGTGCCGGAGATTTTGAATGTAGGTGAGGTTCGCAATTTCATGCAGGACTTGGGACCACTCCTCGAATCCAACCGTCCTCGTGTCGTTCTCGACCTGTCGCAAGTGCGATCGATGGAAAGTGCCGGCGTCGAGATGCTCCTGCATTGTCTTGAAGAGGTCTTGAAGCGTGATGGCGATCTGAAACTTGCTGCCCTCTCCGCCGAGGCCGAAGTAATCTTGGAACTCATGCGTGTTGGCCGAGTATTCGAGACGTTCCGTACTTGCGATGATGCGGTCCGTAGTTTCAATGCAATTCCACCTGATGCCGTGCCCCAGAATACTCCTTGGTACGGCAGTGTTTTTGATGAGCTCGGTGTGTTGCGGCAGGCAAGCTAGCAAGTTGCTCACCGATTTCTTTTGCTGAGGGTAGGAGATTCGGATGCTAAAGATTCGTCCATGTCTTCCTGTTGCGACTTTCTGCATACTCGCCCTAGGTTGCCCTTTTGGCCTAGTCGCGCAGAATGCGACACCCAGTAATCCGGCGGATGCCAGCTCCGAGCATCCAATTGAAGCCACCCCCCGGCGGGAACTGCCAGACAGTCCGGGAGCGGTGTGGGAAAAATCTGAAAATCCCACGGCACAGGGTCTTGCATCGCAAGCAAGCAGCCCCCAACCCAAAGATCAGACGCTCGGCAGCAACGCAGCGAATAAGAACGAGGATCAAAAAGACGAGAAGCTGCAGCGGCCGGTCGGAACTGCGGCTGCAGAGACCCCCAAAGTGAGTGGAGTCACCGCTGCGCAACCGGCCGGCGCGGCGATTGCTCCCGCTAAGCAGCGACGAGTCCGCACCGTTGTGCTCAAGGTCGGAGCAATACTCGGTGCGGGGGCCGCTATTGGAACGGTCGTTGCTTTGAGCGCGTCTACGCCGAGCAAGCCGCCGGGTGCCCACTGATACGGGTGCGCGCTCATCACCAAGTCGCCGGTCTCAACTGTTGATCTTTGTCGAAATGAAACGTCACAAGCCTGCAATTCTTACCTTTTCTGGAATCGATGGCGCTGGAAAGAGCACGCAGATCGATGCCCTATTACGCCACCTGCAAGAGTGTGGGCATCGCGTTCAGCTCTATGCCTTTTGGGATGATGTCGTTGCATTCTCCCGGCACCGGGAGTACCTGAGTCTGCGCGCTTTCAAAGGTGAAAAAGGAGTCGGCAGTCCGGAACGGCCGATTGCACGTCGAGACAAGAACGTTGCTTCGTGGTATGTCCTCACGCTGCGGCTTGTTCTTTACGTGCTCGACACTTTTCGATTGCTCGCCATCGTTTCCGACGGTGCCGCCGAAGATGTCGAATTCGTGATCTTCGATCGTTACATCTATGACGAGTTGGCGAACCTGCCGCTTCAGTATTGGCCAGTTCGATTCTACATTCGGCTTCTCCTGCAAATCGCTCCCAAGCCGGACTTGGCCTTTCTCCTGGATGCTGATCCCGAATCCGCGATCTCACGCAAACCGGAATACCCGCTGACCTTTGTTCGCAAAAACCGCGAAGCCTATCTTGCCCTAGCGAGTCTCACCAGAATGTCTGTGCTTCCATCAGCGTCAGTAGAGAAAACGAGACATCGCATCGGGGAACTACTGGCAAACCTGAGAGCGTATCCGGAGACGGTCTCGGTAGGGGCGGCGCCAAACCGATTTGCCGCAGGAGGCGTCCAAACGCCAAATAGTTAAGGTCATTCTCGTCTACAACATCTTTTCGCTACAGCACATCGAACCTGCCGCCACCCAGTGAAGCAGGAGGCTAATGAAGATTTGTCTGGTCACAACTTTCCCGCCTAGTACCGGTGGCTTGAGTGAATACGGATATCAAATTGCGCAGGAATTACGGCGGAACCCTTTCCTCAATCTGACGGTCCTTGCCGATCAGCTTCCCTCGGCTGATGAGGAACCGGAAGGCTTCACGGTGCAGCGCTGCTGGTCATTCGACGATCCGGCTTCTGCCTATCGACTCCTCAAGACAATCCGACGACTTAGGCCCGACGTCGTCTGGTTCAATCTTCTGTTCAGCACATTCGGCAGAAATCCGTTCGTGGCATTCAGTGGCTTGATGTCTCCCCTGCTTGCCCGATTGTCGGGACGATATACCCATGTGACTCTGCACCATCTCATGGATACCGTTGAACTCAAGGACGCCGGTGTTCGCCACGAGCGTCTCTACCAGGTGGCAGGTGCCGTGGCGACGCGGATGTTGCTACTCTCCAACTCCGTCTCAGTTCTCATGCCCGGATATCGCAAGATCTTGAATGACAAGTACGGCCGTGACAATGTCCATCTCCGCGCGCACGGACTGCTCGCCCGGAGACCCGAATTTCCAGACTTCTCCCGTCGGGGTACCCCGACACATCGCATCCTGGCATTTGGAAAATGGGGGACATACAAACGGCTGGAGCTTATGATCAAAGCGTTTGAACTGCTCGAGCCGAAATTACCCGACGCCAAGCTGGTCATTGCCGGAGGGGATCATCCTCAGGCTGCGGGATATGTGGAATCCGTCAAGGAGCAGAATGCAGGAAATCCCAGAATCGAGTTCCGAGGCTACGTGCCCGAAGCCGAACTCGTCGATTTATTCCAGGAATCCAGCGTCGCGGTCATGCCCTATTCCTCCTCCACCGGCTGCAGCGGTGTGGCGCATTTGGCTTGCGCATTCAGCGTGCCCATCGTCAGCGCTGATCTCCCGGATTTCCGGCAGATGGGTCAGAGTGAAGAGTTGGCCATCGAGTTTTATCCGCCAGCGGATGCTCAAGGACTCGCCGATTGCTTATTTCGCCTTCTGACAGATCCCGAAAAACAATACTCGATGGCGATGCAGAACTTTTCCGCCGCACTGCGCATGACCATGCCCAACGTCGTACAGAAATATCTCAGACATTTCGAGCTGCAACAGCGTGTCGAAACGCTCAAACATGTTTCGCGGATTCGTCGGTTGCCCCGCTGGATTCCGTCCAAATCCCTGCTCCTACGTCTCCTCACCCGCAACTCTCTGAGCTGGGCACGGCGTTCGGTTGTTCTTCCTACTCCGTGGCATGACATCTCACCCATGGCGTCACTTAACGGTGACGGTAATGGCAGCGGAAGCCCGGGCAGATCCCCCATTCCCAGTGATGGTCACAATGTAGTTTTTCGGGACGGCAGGACTACGAGCGGCGCTACTGGTGTTTCCACAAGACAGGCTGCCGCTGATGGCAACACCCAACGCCACAACGGCCACGATGCTGAAGAGATGCTTGCGATGGACCTTACCCAGAAACACAATGCCGAACATCCCGCACCCGAGCAGTCCGTTGGCGACATAGAAGGATCGAACCGGGCGTTCAGTCGTGGCATCACTCTGAGTCACGGCGATGGTCAGAACGGAACTGGCCGGAGTCGTTCCCGGAACGACCGAACCGGGAGTGAATGAGCATTTCAAATTGCTGGGGAGCCCAGAGCAGGCAAGCGCCACCGCGCTGTCGAATGAACCCGACTGCGGGCTCACGCTTACGGTGACATTGCCAGATCCCCCTGGAGCCAGAGTCATCGTTGGCGCACTCACCTTGAGGCTCAGTCCCGTGCTGCTTGTCTCACATTGAATTTGTATCTGCACACCCGAGGAGATTTGATTTCTAAAGCTGGGCCTTCCTATGGCTTGTACGTAGAAAGCGTAAGTGCCGTCAGGAATCGAATAGCTGCACAGGTTCGATGATCCTACTCCAGGGTTCGCGTGCCCGAGAGGCATCAGGTTTTGTCCGTCCTTGCTGACGAATGTTTCATAGTGGTCAACCGTGTTCTCATTCCCTTTCACCGTCCAGCTCAGCGAATTCCCTGAACCCGAAGCTGCAAGACTCAGGCAATTGTTAATTCCCGACTCAATCTCGGTTGCTTCTTCATAGTCATTCCAGGTAACCAGCTGCAAAGCCGGCAACTGCTTGCCCGAGTTGTAGAGGCGGTTGATCTCAGAAAAGGTCTGCAGCCAAGTCTGCCCGCACTGCTGGCCCATAATCCGATTGGAGCCCCAGGAGGCTAGCGTGTCATTGAATCCTTTGTATGTCGCCCCGACCGTCTGCACACTCTGAAGCGCCATTCCCGCGTTGTAAAAGTTGCCGAGGTAGCCCATGCCGTAGTCGGAAGTGGTCGGCATAATCCACGAATAGCTCCCCTCACTCAGCACATGCGTGAATCCGTTGTTGTTCTGGAACAGGAAAGCAGGCTGCGTCGCAAGCGACGCCGTCACCTCGTTCCAGTCGATCGAATAGGCAAGATCAATGTTGAAATTCGTGACTATAGGCCTTCCTTCTTTCGTCATGTAAGCCGGGGACGGAAAGTACGTTTGCTCAATGTATTGCAGCTGGCTGAGAAGAGCCTCTTCCGGAGAACAACCGGAGCATGAATTCCACTTGATCGCGCCCTGGTCCACCATGATTGCGAACGTAAAGCCCGGATGAGCCTCCGCCTCCGCCATCACTAGCTTTGTGGCTTCGTCGATGCTGTTGTTAGGGCCATACCAGTCGATAATCACGCCATTGATTCCACGGCTGATCATATCTGTAACTTGACGATGAACCTGAGTCGGATCCGTCGAACTATAACCCACGTTCATATGGTTCGAGCCCCCGAACCACAGCAGCAGGTGCGCGTATATTTTCGTGGTCGCGCCCGGATACAACAGGCTGTGAATATCTACTTTGCTCACACTGCTGGCCGCGCTGTTCCCATTGCTTTGCGATGAGAAACTGCTCGCGGCGCTTGTGTTATTTGCCGTTTGCGCAGACAAAGTTGTGGTTGTTATGATTGAATTCCCTGCCGCACAAACACCCGTCCACGACAAAAGCACAACCAGGGCAGACCAAATTTTGAGACACATCTTCCCTCAGGAGCGGAACTTGCTGAGGTCTTGCGCTTGCATGATCTGGTTCTGGAGGGAAGGACGCCACCCTGCGGATTCCTCTGAACCAGCCGTGAACTTTCTGGGACGGAGGGAGTCTACGGCGAAACTGGATGGGCGACAAGTATCTTTAGTCTGCGAACCTCTGGCGCGGACCCCTTAATGACCTAGACAGAGTGCCGCGTTGGAGTGTACTCGACCGCCTCAGGGCGAAGTAATGCTGATGCCGCGCACGACGTACCGTCCGCCGTCGTAGTTGGTAACGGCTGTGACAGTTACACCGGGATGCAGATTCTCATCGGGAACCATTGAAGGAGGCAGGTACAGCTCATACGTCGTGTGATCGATTGAGGAACTGAGCACAATCAATCGTGTTCGCAGATCGATTTCTGCCACTTGTCCCGAAAACGTATATTCCGCCCCAGGCTGCGCCAGGATTGAGATCTCCGTGGCAGTAATGCGTGCGGCTTGCCCCGAGCCGAAACGCATTGAAATTAAGGCTCCGGGAACAAGTGCGGCAGGGGAGACTGCCTTGCGCCCTTCCGTGATCTTCGTCAGTGAATTCACGCTGACCTCTACAGGATCAGGAGACAGTGCGTCGCGCACTGATAGCTCGCCGCGGTCGTTCTGAAATTTGAGCACTACTCCTTGACTGGTTCCGGTCGCACTAGCCGCCCTGAGCCTGATAGTGCGGGCAAACACATCGTCGCCGTCAAGAATCGTATCAAGATAAATCCGTTCTCCCACGCGCAGATCAGCGACGGTAACGGCTTCGCCTCCGCGATATACCTGAGTGCGCGGGTCAAACAGGAAACTCTCCTTGCCGCCTCCAAAGACTCGCACCGTGATCTTGTCGCGGACCCGGTCGATTCGATCCACCATTCCCCCTACCAAAGTTGCGTTGGCTTTTGGCACCGGCGGCAGATCTGGCAAGAGCGTAGCTGGATCGATCGTGACGGAGTTGTCCGCTGAGTCTTCTGTGATCGACGGCTTTCCGGGTTCAATCGCGCCATCGACATTCGCCTCAGATTTAGGCGAGATCATCTCTGATGTGGACGTTCGCTTCGGAGTCTGCGCCGAGGCAAGACTGACGAAAAGCACGCAACTTGCCGCAATCGCGGTGCAAGGCAGCGCCGAGCTAACTCTCGAGATGGCTTTCACGCCGCATTTGGATGCTGGCAGGAACTTCAAAGGTGGCCAGCTTTCCGTCGAATCTACGGCAAACAAATTCGTTTGGTCCGCATCTTAGTGTCGTTTGGCAATAGAACGCATTTTACATCCCTCCAGGGGGAAGACACCTGCATGTTCTCCAAACGCTGGCTACTGATTCTGGTTCTAATTGCGGCGGCCGAATTGATTCCCCAGGGCGCACATGCGGGCGATCTCAAGATAAACATTCCGAGGCGCAGTAAGCTCACACCGGTCCAGCGGCTTAATCGGGAAGGCGTGGAAGCAGTCCGAAAACATCAGTACAAAAAAGCGGAAGAATTTTTCTATAAAGCGTATCTGTTCGATCCTGACGATGCATTCACTCTGAACAATCTCGGATACATCGCCGAACTCCAGAGTCAGATTGAGCGGGCGAGGCAGTTTTATTCTCTCGCCGCCGAACAATCCAGTGACGCCGTCGTAGAACTGTCGAGCAGGCGCAATCTCCACGGTCAGGCTATGCGGGCGGCGCTGGATATTGCGAACGCCCCTCTCCAAGTCAATCACGCAAATGTCGAGGCTGTGCGTCTCCTGCGGCAGGGACGTGCCCCCGAAGCTGACCTGCTCCTTCGGGAAGTGCTGAAGACCGATCCCAACAATGTATTCACGCTGAACAATATGGGGGTGGCCAAGGAAATGGAAGGGGAGGAGCAGGAAGCATTGCGATACTTCGACGAAGCTTCGAGGACCGCCTCTGACGCAACTGCCGTCGTAGCGGGCAATCCAGGCTGGAGAGGCCGTCAGGTCAACCAGATGGCACAAGAGAATGCGAAAGCCTTACGCGAGCACTTGTCGAACGCACGAGATGTGTCTGCCCAAGTCGCTGAATTGAATCTGCGCGGCGTCTCCGCCGTGAACCGCAACGACCTCCACAGCGCCGATGCAAATTTCCGCAAGGCTTATTCCCTGGATCCCGGTAATGCATTCACGTTGAACAATATCGGTTACGTTGCAGAGCTCGAGGGAGATCGTGAAACTGCACAGTTCTTCTACGAGCAGGCGCGGCAAGCCGGTGGAGCGAATGTGACCGTAGGTGTCGCTACCAGCCACGAAGAGGAAGGCCGAAAACTCTTTGCGGTTTCGCAAGACAACGACACGCGGGTTCAAACGAAGGTTGCAGCAGAACGGGATACACTTCGCCTTAAGCAAGGACCGGTGGCTCTGCGGCGCCGCGATAACAGCATCGTAGAGGACTCCGTGCCGTCCGTGAATTCCAGATCAATCCAACTAGAGCATTAGGGCGGCTTACCGCAACGGAGTTGGAAGCGAGCACATGTACACACTGCCAGCGAAGTTATAGCGGGGGCTCGGTGTCGCGTATCGGGGTACCACCTGTATCCCTTAGGGAACGGAACTCCGCTCAACGAACCGGGGCCGAGCGTTGACCCTCAGCTGAGACAATTACTCGATGGTCTTGGCTCGACGCCATTTGGCGGGCTCGGGTGGAGGTTTACAGGCCCGTTTCCAGGAATCGCCCCAGATCCGTCTCCGGATCGTAGAAAATATGCCGCACGAGATTGGTGAAATAACGCGACAGCGTATTCACGTTCGTTCGATACCAGCAACAGCGGGTCATGGCAGGCGATAGTCCACAGATAAATCGAAATCCGTCCGGTGCCACGGTGGGATGAGACAGCAGCGCCGCCGCCATCCGGTGATTCCCATCCAGAATAGTCAGAGGACTCCGCGCATCCACTCCGATCAGCAATACAGTTTGGCTGACCAGACCTGCCTGCACGGGAGCGCTGATTCGTCGAAGCTTGCCGAAGAACTCATCCTCGGGAGCCTCCTGCCATTTCTGACGCAGGCACGCCACCACATCGGTCACATAAAAGCTTCCCTCCGCTATGCGCCGCCACTGCGCGCGCGGAAAGAAGCGGACCCGCCCCATATCTTCCGTCGCGAACCTGACCTCGAACCATTGCGTATCGTCAGGGAGTTCGCGCCACATGGCTCCCCGCCGAAGAAATAGCAGCGCCCGCCGCAACGCGTTTTCGCGGTCACTTTCCAGGTTGGGTTCCTGCACAAGGCGTGAGAATTCTTCCCGATAATCTTCAAACTCCGGATGGTGAAACTCGCTGCGAAGAAACTCCGCGATGACCGCATGCTCACTCAATCCCTGCACGACCGCCAAGGGCGGATGCAAATTCAGGCTTGTAGCAGGAGTGATCTCTCGTCGCAAGAGAGGCAGGGCGACTACAACGAACAGCAGTACCATCAAGCAGAGGCGCTCGTAGATAACCTGTGCCAGGGAATGGTGCAGCGCCCAGATTCCCAGAATCAATGCGCCGCTGAACGCCAGCTGAAGCCAGCTCGTGTTCGCGATCTTGCGCGACATCTCGTAACTGATCAGCACCGAACTGAGCGAGTAAATCCCGGTAGCAACCGCGTACAGTATGAGAAGCGTCGCGAGCCCACCAGAGTTCACAGACTCAAAGTGCGCGCCGAAAAGCGTTCGCCACAAGAAACTGGGTATCGCCCACAGCCCAAGAATCAAGATGGTCAGGAGTAGCGAAACCATACCCAGCGACATGAACAGGACGGGCCGTGCCTCGTGATCGCTCGAATGCGCCGCCGCCGAAACAGGAAACATGGTGTTGACGACAGACCAGACGAACATGTTGATCAGCCGCCCGACCAGCGAAACAGCCGCATAAATCCCCGCCTGCTCTGGAATAAAAAAGTGATTCATCAACACGATGTCGAAGTTGTTGATCGCTCCTTGCCCCGCAAAGAATACGATCGCCTGTACGCCTTCACCCGATGCGATCGGAATCCTTTCCTTCGGCAGCGATTTCAGCCGGGGATGGGGACTTGCAAGAAAATACGAAGCCACTACCGCAATCACGCTGGCTAGGACCGCGCCGTTCACGCCGAGCCCAAACTTGATCAGAAAGTAGGCACCTCCCAGACGTACCAGCCCTTCCACCATGAAGTTCACGGCCAGGGAAGTGAACGCGTGTATGCCCTGGATGTAGCCACGCCGAACCCCCAGCGGAATATAGAAAGCTGTTCCGAGTGCCAGCAGCGCAATCAGCATTGGGTCTGGCAAATTCAAGTACGTAGTGAGCACCCTGCTGAAAAAGAACAGCAGCAGGCCGAGCGCAACGCTGGCGATCCAGGACTTGAAATGCAAAGAAGAAAAGATCGTCGCTTTATCTTCAAAGGCTTCGTGACTGGCAACATACTTTGCGCAGACCGCTTGAAATGATAGGGTGATGGCAGAAGCCAGCATCAGCAGCGTATAAACCGCCGTCACGTGGGCAAATCCTGCTGGTCCCAGCATGCGCGCGGTCACGACGTTGTAGACAAGGTTCGCGACTCCTACCAGGCCCGATCCTGCGAGCAACGTCAAGCTGCCCTCTAAGAGCTTTTGTCTTAGGGCCTTTGCTTCGGATGAGGCGGCGTTTGCCGGAACTCTGCCTGACGTGTCCCGTATTCGAAACTTCTCCACAAGAGTCATGGACTGACCTATGCCGGTTCAGAAGAGAGTGAGATGCACGGCCGGAAACAGAGAGTTTCTGCTCTGTCCTGGAAAGTTGTAGAAAGTCTGCTGTTGCACGCCGATCGAGAAGCGCAGCGGGAACGAAACCGGCGTCTCTACGGAGCCATCCCGTACTCTCCCCCTGAGGGGGCGAACATAGGAAACGAGCAGTTGACTCTGCACGTTGTCGTACGCGTGGAAACCGGACCCGCGGGAAATCACTGCCGAACCCTGCACCGTCCACCGGGGGGTCGCTCGAATTTCGAACCGACCTCCGGGTAACAGAGCCTGGGCAATCGCATACTGCGTACCCTGTACGCGCCACGAACGCAGGTGTTCGGCGAGAACCGCTGCCGTCACCCGGTTACCGAACTTGTGTTGTAGACCCGCATAAACGAACGAGTTGAAGTATTCCTCCACCGTTGGACGAAACTGAAGATCCCGAGCTGAATATCCTGTAATCAGCGAAGTGCTTCCCCAAGGACGTCCTACTGTGAATTCGATATTGCCAAACAAGTCCCGCGAATGGAGATTCTGATCGGTGAATGGCCCCGCCTCTCTTTCAGCACTTCCCGTGAATGAAATCCAGTTGAAGAAGGAGCTGCTATACACGTACAAGAATTGTCGAAACAGATTCTGATTCATGAACGTGGGAGAAACTTTGTCGCGCCGAAGCGTGAACTGCAGGCCACCATTGAACGTGATCGAATTCGATCCAAATCTCAAAATCGGATTGACTCCACCGTTGAAGATCGTATCGTACGTATTGCGAGGCTGAATCACGCCGACGCTGGGAAAAAGTAATCGCCCCGTCGTGAAGCTCTGACCTACAAACCCCGAAATAACTGGGAAATTCTTCACCTTTACCCGGTAATGAGACTCGACCAGACTCTGAAACGAGTGGCGCGGTGGCGGCAGCAACGCCGGATTCGTTACCTTTAGAATCCGCGCGTCCAATGTGTAGACGTTACTGTCCTCCAGTACCGGGGTAAACACACCCTCCGGAACGATGCTGATGTTCTGATTGATCTGTCGGCCTTGCTGCTCGGCTTCGATGTACTGAGAGCTTTCAGCCACTCCGTGATCTTCGGGTTCAGCAATGGTCGTGGCCTGGGCAAACGATGCCAGCGAATGCAATGTATCTTGGCGTTGGCGGTAGAAGCTCGCCGACGCCATCATGTAGTCATAATCACCCTGGAAGTCGGTCGCGGGTCCAAGGCTCGCTAAGATCGCGCCGGCTTCTTGCGTCTTTCCCTCGGCGAGATACGTGTTCGTCAATCCGATAGCTACTACGCGATTGCTCGCTCCCGCCATGCGAGCTCTGTTGAAATACTGCTCGGCTAACTCAAAATCGTGCACGGCAAGAAAGAGGTTTCCGGCATCTGCGAAGTCTTGCCCGGTGACGGGCGAGTCCGGAAACATCCGAGCCTCCGCAAAGCCAAGCGCCACCTGGCGGCGGGCTTCATCGGGTTGCCCCTGCCGCACGAATACCTGTGCCAGTGCCAGACGGATTGCGATGCGATTCCCACCGGCTACTTCTAATGCCCCTGCGAATCTCTGCATCGCCGCACCACGATCTCCCAGCGTCAGCAGCGCGTCGCCAGTTGCGGTGAGGATCTCAACACGTTCTCCACCTAGGCGGTCAGTTGCTTCAATATCTTGAAGTGTCTGATCCCGATCACCTTGCTTGGCATGAACCTGCGCCATCAAGGCATAAATCGCCGCTTCATTCGGAGAGATCTTAAGAGCCGCATTGAGCGCAGCTATCGCCTCGTCATACTTACGCATGCGATAGAGCACGCCCGCATAGGCAAGTTGCGTCGTCAGATCATTGGCATCTTCCTCTAGCGCAGCGCGATATTCGGCAGCCGCGTGGGTATAATCCACTTCCTGTCGGAACGCTTCCGCGCGCGCCAGGTGCAGTGGCCGTGACCTGCCGAGGATCTTCTCTGCTGCATCCAACTGCCGCAGTGCCGGCTTCGGCCGACGCAACTGCAGGTCGGCATAAGCCAGTCCGAGATGTGCCTCACCGTAATCCGGTTGCAGCTTCAGAGCTGTTTGTAAGTCCTTCGACGCCTTCCCAGGTTGCTTCAGGTCGTTGAGCACAAAGCCGCGATTCACATACCCCGTGGCCATCTTCGGATCAACTTCCAGTGCGCGTGTGAAATTCGCTAATGCACCCTGCAGATCCTGCTTGTGAACGTGGACATTCCCAGCGATCAGCGGAAGATCCTTATCATTCTCAAGAACCGACTCATACTTTTCCACGAGCGAAAGCGCCTCGTCGTAGCGTCCCAGATAGTACAGGTCGTAGGCGAGGTAAACCACGCCCTCCCGGTCATCCGGAAGTTTGGAAATCACGCCGTACCCCAGCCTGGAGGATTCCTGGTACTGCCCTCGGAAGGTGAGATAACGCTCGCGTTCGCGCTGCACCTGCACGTTCGCGTTCATCTTTTCGCTTGCGCGTTCAAGCCACTTTTGGGCGAGATCCAGATTCTGAGATTCCAGGGCAGCATTCGTGCCGCCAGCAATGATCAGCGGATTGCCTGGCATCCGCTGATAAGCATTCTGGTACTCGGTTTGTGCGGGGGAGAACTTTCGTTCTGCCGTGTAAAGATCACCCAGTGCGAGGTGGGGTGCATAGTCCTTCGGATGTGCTGCGGCGCTGCGAGCGAAATACGACTCTGCGAGCTTTGTATCGCCGGCATCACGGGCAAGGTATCCGAGCGCGGATAGCGCCTGCCGATTGTTCTTGTCAGAGCTCAGAATTTTCCGGAACGTCTCGCCGGCAGCATCTTTCTGCCCCATCTTCCATTGCAGCATTCCAAGGTTCGTCAGCGAATTCAAATTGCCGGGAGCAAGGGCTAGCGCCTTTTTCAAATCACTGTTGGCAGCATCAAGGTTCCCCGACGCGGATTCTACGGCTGCTCGCAGGCGCAGCATCTCGGGCTTCTGAGAGTCTTGTACCTGCAAGAGCTCGATGGCAGCAGCCGCCGCCTGTAACTGCTGTTTTGCGGCGGAATCGTCGTCGAGCCGCGTGTAGACCTCGTACAGGTTCAACCGCAGCTCAATTGGGTATAGGGGCCCCTCTGGTATGCCGGCTGGCAAATTGCTCAGCGCGGATCTGTATTCCTGCTGCGCTTCCGGAAGACGATCATCCGATTCGGCAAGAGCGGCGCGAATTGCATGTAGGCGATAGTTGTTTGCATCAAGTACAGCGGCAGCTTCGAGATACGCAGCCGCTTGCTCCGGCTTTCCAGCATTGATAAACGCCTGCGCCGCACTCAACTGATATCCGACATTGTCCCTTGCAGCCCTTGCTACTCGCGCATAAATTGCCGCGGCCTCCTGAGCGTCACCCGCCGATTGATAGGTATATGCGATTTCGGCTTCAACAGCGGGACTCTGGTTTGGAATTGCCTGCAAACTGGCGATCGCCTCGTCGTACTTCCCCTCGTCCCTGTACTGCTCGGCAACGGCACGCAATACATCCGGATCGTGGGGACCGCGACTCTTCGCCTGGTTGATGTAACGTGCAGCCTCGTCAGGCTGGCCCAGTCTCTCATACGCGTGCGCAATCAGTAAGTCGCCATGCGCGGATGCCTGTACAGTATCGGCCCTCTGGAGGAGCGCCAATGCCGCTTTCGGATCGGTGCCCAGCAGCAATTCACCTGCGAGTTGCAGGCTATTCGCATCCTTGGGATTCGCCGCAATGACTCTTTGCAGCAGTTGCTCTGCTTCTTTATCTCGGCCCATTCGCGCATAGGTCTGAGCCAGGCCAGCCAACCCACGAACGGACTCCGGCTTCTGCTTAAGTCCCTGGTTGTACGCATCCACCGACAATGCGTATTGTGAGTTCAACCGTGCAGCATACCCGAGCAAGAACCACAATTCGGCATCCCGGGGCGCTGCGTGGACCGCTTGCTGCGCCTGCGCAACGGCCCCGGCGAAGTCGTTCCGCTTTAGGGCCTCGTCGGCTGCCCGTGCTCGCCGCGCGACTTCGATGCCCGCACCCCAGCTGAAATCTGTACCATTTGGATTCTGCCGGTCGGTTGGCTTGCCCGAACTCAAGTCGTAAGTTTGCCCAACTGCGCTTCCGGCGAGCGCCAAGACTGCAACAAAGCAAAAGCTAGTGAGCGGAAACCTGCTTTTCACGAAGTCACCACGCTTGCGATTGAATTCTGGAACGCCCCCGCAATCTGCCTTCCAGGCAGTAACTGCTGCGGCCCCGTTCAGATGCCACGTCGACAGCTAGGTTTGCTTCGCCACACGAATCCAGGATGCACGTGCGAATCGAGCAAACCTTCGCAAAGCGATCCGAATCAAATCTAGCTGCCTGGCGCAGGAGTGTGCATGGAATGACATCCAACGCAAGCTACTCACGTCCGATTCCGCTTCTCGCAATTGTATTGGTGGCCCTTGCGGTCCACGGGCCACTCTTACTTATGCAGCTTCCCTCGGGTTCGTTTGACGCGAACTTCCACATCTTTCTCGCCTCGCATTACTCACATCATTGGTTTAATCCATGGAACGAGAAATGGTTCGCAGGCTTTTCCCAAACGACCTATCCTCCACTCACACACCAGTGGATAGCACTCGCCTCCAATGTCGCCGGCCTGAAAATGGCTTATATGCTCGTGCAATTAGTCGCTGTTTTGCTGCTTCCGGTAGGCATTTTTCGCTTTTCTCGCATCTGGGTCGATGAGCGTGCCGCCTCCTACGCCGCGCTCGGAAGCATCTTCCTCGGTGCGCTCGCGTTCTTGATCTACCAGGCCGGACAACTCGCCACAATCACTTCGGCAGCCCTCTACCTCAACGCGCTGCCCTACTTCTATGAATGGTCGACCCAAGGCTCGGGTCGTTCCTTGGTCAAGGGCGCGGCAGTGAGCTTAGCCGCAGCAGCGGCACACCACGTCACTCTGATTTTCGGCGCGGTACTGTTTGCGGGCCCGGTGCTGTGGGTCGTTTGCATGGATGCCTTGGATGGCCGGACCAACGGATCTCTGGGTTCCGTGCTGACCCGGGCAGCGGGGTTTGCGGTGATCGTTGCTGCCGGAGTGGGCATTGTCCTGCTCCCGTACTGGGTGACTCTCATCGAACACCCTATCCACCAGATACCCATTCCCCACGACAGCCGAGCAAACTTCCTGATGAATTCGATCACCGCAATCAACTATTTCGTGATCCCCTACGGCGCATTGATTCTTGCTCTGCCGTTCATCCTCGTTCGCGGAGCTTCAGTGCGCCGACTGAGGCCTCTGCTTATCGGGTTCTGGATTACGCTCATCTTCGGTCTGGGTGGCACAACGCCGCTGCCTCGATGGTTGTTAGGACGCGCCTTTGAAATCTTGACTTTTGAGCGCTTTACTTTCTGGGCCACGTTGATGGCTATGCCCATCGTGGGCTTATTGGCAGGGGAGTTGCTCGATCGTTTCCGTGCCAGGGCGGCCGTTGCCTTGTCACTGGCCGCCGTTGCTACGGTCGGCGCCGCGCTGGCCTGGCTCACTGCGAACCCGTACCGTCCTGCCGGGAGCATTGACGTTCGCCCAGTGATCTCTTTTCTCAATCGTGACGGACACGACGCCTACCGCTATCTCACGCTCGGCTTCGGCAGCGAACTCGCACAAGTTTCCACCTATACCGACGCCAGCAGTGTAGACGGGGACTACAACTCCGCCCGGCTGTTGCCCGAGATGACTCGCTACGGCTCGGCACAATTGACCAATTCCAAGTTCTACGGCTCAGCCGGCATGACTTCGTTGCGCGCTATGTTGGCGCATGCGAATCGCTACGGACTGAAATACATCTTCGTGCATGATCCATACTATGAACCGCTCCTGACGTTCGTCGGCTGGCGCAAGACGGAAACATTCGACAACGGTCAGATCACCGCGTGGTCGAAAGATGACGTTCCGCCCGCCCATCGCATCGAGTCGGATGCTATTCCTCCAGCGTGGATGGGCTTACTCTGGGGCACGCTCCCGATCGGCGTCAGCGTGTTGGCGATTTTCCTGGTGCTCTTCCTGCCTGCCAGACAAACCATGCGAAGGCCGGTCGACTCGATGCCGACTATCGCCGAGCCGGCACGTGACTACGTAGCTTGAGGCAACGAAATGAAACGAACTCTGCCAATTATTATTCTTATTGTTGCTGGCACAGTTGGTCTGATGTTTCTTGGCTTGTCCACCGGCCGATCGGCCGGAACCGTGGGGATAGCCGCGGGAACCGCCTTGCCCGGATTCAGCGAAAGGGCTTCCACGCCCGAGCAGGCTCTCAACAATTTCCTGCTCGATATCCAACGCCGCAATTGGGATCGTGCCTTCTCCAGCATTGAGCGGACCAGCGACGCTCTGAATGAACAAGCTTTTATCCAGCAATGGATTGGTTCGAATGGCGGCTTGCGATCATTCTCAAGCCTGGAGCGGTTCGATACACGCCCACTTCACGCCACCGACTCCGACGCTCAAATGCGCACCCGTCTCCACTGGACTACTCCCGTAGGACCGGTCGAAGATGTCCGTGATTTCCGCCTCGCTTATCGCGGGGATAGCTGGAAGGTCATCTGGGACGAAGCGCCGCGGCCCAATGTGCCTGCCCAAATTGTCCCGGTTAACTACCTTCGTTGGGATCTCGTTTCTGGTACTGCGGGCGAAGAATGGGGATCGCATAGTGTCGACGCTCCCAACGTGCGCATCATATCCATGAATGCTGTCGACTCCCCCGAAGGCGCTCTCGTCATGGGCGAAGTCGTGAATGAAGACACGATTCCTGCATTCGTCAATGTAAATGCCACCTTGGTCGACGGCTCCGGCGGCGCTATCGATGATGAAAGTAGCTTCGACAAAATCCTCCACGTGCTCTTGCCCAAGCAGGTGACTCCCTATCGCATCGATTTTCCGCACGCCAGTCTCAGCAAGGTCAAAAACGTCCGCATGGATGTGAAGGCCACTCTAGTCCCTGCGTCTTCGGATCCAGTGATCGGGGTGATGAACCAGAAGCTCGAGATGGACGAGCAAGGTCACTCGATTCTGCGAGGAGAACTGCTGAACGAGGGCGGCCAGACCGTCAACATCCCTCACGTTGTCGCAAGCTTCTACGACAACAATGGAAAAGTCGTGTGGGTCTCTGACGGATACGTTGAACGTGCTCTGCTTCCGCAGTCCACAGAATCATTTGCGGTTGAGATTCCACAAACTTTGGCAGGAAAGGTCCAGAGCTTTCATGTTGTGGTCAACCAATACAGTTTGCAAAAGTCCTAGCGGACTCGTAATCCTGCTTGCGGCAGTCTTACTCTGTGCCGCACCCGCGGCTCCGGCGCAGGAATCGCAGCTCCGCGTTCCTACCGAAGCAATTGCTGGTCAAGCCGCGTCCATTGCAACGACGGGCAGCGGCCCAGGCACGCTTTATCTAAGCGGCCCGTCAGTAGCATTGAAGAGCGACATCCAGTTGGGGCAGAACATCGATCTGACTGCCAAAGAACTGCAGTCCGCGGGCCGCTACGTCGCAGTAGTCTGCGCGAGCACATGTACCAGCGCCGGATTCTTTGTCGAACCCACAAAACCGGCGCGTCTCACTTTCATCGTGCATCCCTCGAGAGCTCCGGTGGGAGTAAATGACGTTATTAGCGGCGTGGCATTGCCCTTTGATCAGTTCCGGAATCTAGTTCTCGCCTCCGCGACGGTTGAATTCCAATTGGCCGGCAAGAACTCGACGCCGTCCATACACGCAGTGCAGTCTCGCGATGGCATTGCATGGTTTCGCAGCAACTCCGGAAAATCGGCAGGCCCCTTGCAGGTATCAGCCTCACTCAAGGATCTCACCGCGCAGCGCATTGTCCAGCAGGTCTCCTCCGATCCATGCAACTTGCGGATCAAGGGGCGGCGAACTACCAAGGGCATCCTCGTCGAGACGGAGCCCGTGCACGACTGCGCGGGCAATCCAGTTCCCGACGGAACCGTCGTAACCTTTACTGCAAAGAGCAGCCGCGATGTCAGCTTCGTCGACGCCCCCGTGAAGCAAGACGTCGCCCGCGCAACGTTCCTCGCCTCGGACTCCGTCGTTGTCTCCGCCGCATCGGGAGTCGCCTCGGGAAATGAGCTGCGTATTGGCGGCAAGGAGTGAATCCAATGAATTTGTGCCAGAGAATATGCCGATCTATTCTCAATGGTGCTCTCCCATTCCTGTTATGTTCCACCCTTCTAGGAGCAGACAACTCGCCTCAGGTCACATGGGATGTGACCAAGGCGTCTCCCCGCTCTCTCGAACCGCTGACTCAGCGTGCCATCATACGCGACTATAAATTCGCCTGGAGCAACATCAGTTCCTCATTGGAGTCCAATTCCACCGGACCGTTGAACGGGCTCTTTGCAGGTGCCGCGAATGATTGGCTGAGAGAATCAGTCAGCAGTCAGCTGAAGAGCGGCATCACATCGCGTTATCTGAATCAAAACCATAGGCTCGAGGCCATTTTCTACGCCCCGGCCGGTGACGTGATCGAATTGCACGACACGGCCGAGTACGATTTCGAAATGCGGGATGGCGGCAAGGCTATCCACAATGAACACGCCATCGTGCACTACGTTGTCCTGATGACGCCGGCTGCCGATCGCTGGATCGTCCGCCAACTTCAGGCGGTTCCGCACTTCTAGCTCTCGCCATCTCACCAACTCGCGGCCGCTATGCGTCATCCAAAGCTCAGCGCAAACTGGGGGGGGCATGAGTCACTTCTTGTCAAACAAGCTGTTAGCCATCGTGATCGTGTGTTTTCTGGTAGGCGCGGGCTGCACCACGCCTGGGATCCATCGCACTTTGCGGCAGAATCCCCAGTCCCCTAACTCGTGGCCGAAGTTGCTCGCCGTTTACATGCCATGGTTCGGTGACCGTCAGC